>Ga0075418_10004807_pt1 | contig 15319 bp, 18 predicted proteins | sample SoiMetdeltSBSDD2_FD_81776 | JGI IMG/M metagenome (GOLD analysis project Ga0075418, IMG submission 81776) | Bulk soil microbial communities from a Populus tree surrounding site in Tennessee, USA - Soil MetaG P. deltoides SBSDD2 | ecosystem: Environmental > Terrestrial > Soil > Tree plantation...
AGCGATGTGCTTGGGATGAGCTTTCGGCCCCGACGGAGCATTAGCCTGCCGGTTCGCTTTCTGCTGCTGGTTGTACTCCTGCTGGTACGGCAGAGACGTAGACATGAAGGGGTTGTAAGTGGTAGCCATGGGTCTCTCCTATGGAGGATCAGGTGGCAGCGGAGTCGGCACTGAGTCCGGGTTGAACTCATAGACGACTTTGACTTGCTGAGTCTTCGACTGGCCGTCTGGGTCGCCCAGCGGAAACGCAGTCGTCACCGTGATCCGCTCGAGGTCGTCAAATTCTGTCGGGTACCACTCAGTCCGGAACTGATACGTGAGCCAGAAGAGCCGCTCGCCGAACGGCGTCTCGTTCTGAGACCCTGCGAGGCCCCAGGTGTCCGGCCGGAAGCGGATGCGCGGGACGCCTTCAAGGCGGAAGTTGTCACCATCCGGCATCGTCGTCTTGAGGCGGTTCATCAGAGTGTTGTCCCGGAGGATCTGGTTGAGAGTGAACCACGACGCCTGGTCCAGCTTCTTCAGCATCTCCGTCGGGTCATTGTTGATGACCATGATCTGGATGCCGATGGTCACCTTGTTGATGAAGCGGATGTCTCCTGCGTTTATGTCACCGTCGGGCTCGTACAAGTCCTCTCCGAGGAAGATCCCGAGGAACGGGATGTGGTGGTCACCCTCAACTTGGAGAGCGCTACTCGTCCGCTTCATGACGAAGTTCGTGAAGAACGACGACTGCGAGAGGCGATCGAAGATCGCGTTCAGCAAGATCCACGAGTAGCTTTGCGTGTCACTGAGCCCACCGGTTCCGGTCCAGGGGAAGTCATTCATGGCGCCGCCGTCATGTACTTGCGGACTGTCAGCGTCGTCTCACCACCACCGTTCGCGTCTGCATCCGTGACTTCAACCATGCCCACAGCGGGGATGTTACCCTCAGCCGGGATGTCGATCAGGTCTCCTTGCTCAGGGAGAGTATGACCGGCGTCGAAGAGCTCGTTGTCCCGGATGTCGACGATCGTCTGCTGGTCAGACACCATCGCCATCCCGCCCTCGACCATGATGTCGACTGGGCGCGTCGAGTAGATCCCGCGGATCGTGTACGCCGGCGCACCCGGATTGGACACGAGAGGCGTCACGGTCATGCTCCTCGAGAAAAAGTCTTGAGTGTGCAAGTATAGGACTGTCGAGAAGTCAACGGCCATGCGCTACTCCGCCGGCTTGATCCACTTGATCCGGTTGTGCAAGAGATCCTTCATCCGGTCAATGAGAGAAGTCTGGAGAGACGACCGCAAAATCGGCCGCGTCGACATGCGTGGCTGGAAGCGGCGGAACAGCTCAGCAGCTCTCTTCCTCGACCGCGCTGACGACTTCGCAGCGAGGCGGACGATGCGCCTGGCTTGGCGCCGCTGGTAGCTCGCCGAGCGCTTCATCGTCCTCAGAGAGTGCGGCCGGACGAGCGTCGTCGAAGTCCCCGCCCGCACAGCTTTCTTCGTAGCTGGCTTCTTGCGGTGCATGTCCTCGACTTGCCAATCCGACATCTGATTAGCCATCGCGTGGGGAAACCGGCGGAGCCTCGCGAGCATGATCCCGATGCTCTCCTCGAGCCCAGCTGTCTCGATCTTGACGTCAAGCATCAGACCCACCACCGCGTGTACTGCTTGAGGAGAGACTCAGCAGCTTGCATAGCCGCTGACCTCCCGCCGCTACTCGCTAGTTTAGCGAGGACAGCGTTGGGATCAAAGAAGACGATGCGCGACTCCTTGTGCGTGATCTGACGGATGCCAGCAGCTTGAGCTTGCTGGTTCTTCGTCCGCTCATCACGGATCAAGATCGCCACAGCTTGCTTGAGCGGCAGGGGCGCCTCGTCAGGCAAGACGAACCCGCCCGTGTAAGTCACGATGACCGACTGCGGCCACGCTGTCGCCTCGGCCGCGTACAAGGCGACGTTCGACAGCTTACCAGACTGCTCCTCGAGCTCATAGACACCCGCCGGGTAGAAGCTCGAGTCACCCGCAGGGACGACGTCCTCGATGTCCGTCTCTTTGACAGGCCAGTGGGTGAGGAACACCCGGCCGTCATAGACCTCCCGCCAGGTTTCGGTCACCCTCTCCTTAGCGAACGTACGGTTGCACAGCTCTGCCACATAGGTAGAATAAGTCGTGATCAGCATCGACAAGAGTGCGTCTTGCGACGTGTCCGCCGGCGAGATTCCAAGCAAAACCTTCGCCTCAGCGAGAGTGAGGAAGTCAAAACTCGTCGCTGGGTCGAGGACTTTGACTGTGACGTCAGCCATCAGCGCGTCTCACTGTGGAACTGCTCGAACAGCTCACGAAGATCGAACGGCTTCTCCGTCCCGTCTGACATCTTCCCGATGACCCGATAGTTCTTCGAGTCGATCTTCCAGCTGACGAGGTGGACCCCGTCTCGGCCGGGCATCCCCATCTCACCACGCTGGCCTCGCTCACCAGGGTCGCCTTTCTCCCCAGGAACACCACGCTTGCCGCTGCACGCGAGCATCTGCCAGCCATCACCAGGACAGACCCCGGGGTCGTCCTTGAGAGCCACGAAGGAGCTGCTGTCCTTCATGACGACGTCAAGCTGCTCGTAGGCAGCATCTTGCTTGTAAGTCCCGCGGACCCGCATCGGGCGGGCATCTCGGCCGGCGACTGCGACCACGACCCAGTCTTTGCCACCAGGTCGGGTCGCCGTATCTCGGAGGGCTTGCCAGCTGCTCCCGCTGTGGGAGACGACTTCACCCTCATACGTGACTTGGTCTTGAATCCACGTCTTGACGATCGAGAGCTTGCCTTGCGGACCTACCGAGCCGCGCTCACCTTGCGGACCTTGCGAGCCGGCTTCGCCCTTGCCACCCGGGTCACCCTTCTCGCCTTTGGCCCCGGCCGACCCTGGGTCGCCTTTCGAGCCTTGGAGGCCTTGCGGCCCTCTCTTGCCTTCTTCGCCATGTTCCCCTCTCTCGCCGCGCTCTCCTTTCTCGCCTCGGTCTCCGCGCGGCCCGGGAAGACCTTGGATGCCTTGCACGCCTGGCAGGCCTGGCTCACCACGCAGTCCGGGAGGACCCTGCGGACCTAGCTCACCAGGAGCACCAGGCGTGCCGGCTGGTCCTTGCACGCCGGGCAGGCCTTGAGGACCAACCTCTCCTTTCTCGCCTGGGTCACCTTTGATCCCAGGAAGACCCTGCTCACCTGGGTCACCTTTGATCCCAGGAAAACCTTGCTCGCCACGATCGCCCAGGTCACCCTTAGCTCCTGGTGGACCCTGATCACCCGGGTCACCTTTGATCCCAGGTAAGCCAGGATCTCCGGGGAGGCCCTGCTCACCTCTCTCCCCTCGGAGCCCGCGCTCTCCAGGTGCTCCGTCACGGACGAGAGCCATCCGCTCGTTGACTGACCTCATGAACGCGTCTAAGCGCTCGACGATAGTCGCCCTCAGCTCGGCGACGACTTGAGCGGCTTGGGCCTCGATGAAAGCTTTCTCCCGCTGCCACGCGCGGTCGTGCTCAGTCCACTTCTGCTCGATCTCCTCCTGGTGTCCAGCGAGGATCGCGCCGAGAGTCTCCCGCCAAGCCTCAGTTAAGGCGTCGGCGGACTCTGGCGGCTGCATCGAGGAGCCGTTGTGTTTCTCGCTTGACGTCATCCGTGTAGTCCTTCGGCGGCGGAGGAACCGGAGCTGCAGGAGGCGGCGCGGCTGGTCCTGGCGCCGGCGGCGGGTGCGGCCCAGTCCCAGCGCCCGGCTTAGGCACGATGCTCTCAGCGGCGGAGAGCGGCACGACTTGCTGCTGGACGCGCGGCTCGTCTCCGGCTTTCACGTCGTCGAGGCCTTCTTTGTTGCGAGCCTCGTTTGGCGAGAAGATGCCGCCGATGACGCCTTCCTTCAGAGCTCCGATCCGGTCCTTGAACGCAGAGCGCATCAGCGCCGACGTGTCGAACTCAGTGTACTCTTCAGGTTCACCCCGAAGCTGGAACAACCGATCAAAAGACTGCTCGATGTGGTTCAAGCAGAACCCGAGGCCCGACGCGACCCAGAACTGCATCAGCGCCTCAGCTGACCCGTATGACGGACCGCCGCTGAGGCCGAGGACTTGCAGAGGCACGCGGAACGCGAGGGCGATCCTGTCCTCGCTCATCTTCATGATCTCTGCGACTTGAGCGTCCTTCCCAGGCATCTGCCACGGTGTGACCTTGAGGTTGTTCGTGAGGATCGGCGTCTTGCCTTGGTTGACCCCTCGCGTCTGCTCGTCCCACCGGTCACGCAGTGCCTGGACTTGGTCCTTGTCCAAGTTCTGCTCTGTGAGCAAGATCGCCGACGGCCGCGCTTGGTTCGAGTAGAACTGCAGCTGCTGCTGAGCGATCGCGTCGCCGACGCCCATGTCCTGGACCGCTGACATGAGGGGCGTCTCCCCGATGAGCGGGTACGGGTAGCGGCGGTCGCAGTGGAGCCGGATGTGCAAGACGTCACGCTGCGGGACGATCAGCTTCTCCGGAATCTGCTGAGCGATGACACCGTTGCCACCGAGCGCGTAGAAGATGTCCCCGGTCTCCGCGACTTGAGGCCAGCACATCTTCGGGTTCATCAGGTGGAGCTCGCTCACCTCGAACCGGTCGTTCCGGAGGGCGAGAGCGTAGGCGTTCCCCTCGAGGTACAAGCTCCGCGTCGCGTTCAAGAGGAAGTCACTGATCGACTGGTAGGCGTTAGGCCGCCGCAGGAGCCGTGACAGAGCCGACGTCCTGACTCGCTCCCGGCCACCTTTCCTGTTCGTCCGCCAGTGGTCTCCAGGGCACATGGCTACGGTCTGGGCATATGCGCTGATGCACGCCTCGACCATCGCCGACCGAGACGACAGCGGGATGACGTCCTGACCGAGCTGCCAGAAGTTAGTCGAAGTCCCAGCGGGCAGATAGCCGCCGCTGACCGGCAAGAGGTACGGCCCGGGTCGGTACGCACCCTCGACAGCTCGGACCACTGTCCGCAGTGTGCGAGCTACCAGGTCGCGCGCACCCATCCACGTCACAACCTTCGGAGAAAAAAGGAGGGAGGCCCCGGCTCATTCCGGAGCCCCCCAAGCTTGGCGTCTTACTCTCGAGGAACGGCCCGCTGGACCGGCGCTTGAGGCCGGCCAGCTTGGTGCTGCCGAGTCTGGTAGGTCCCCGGCTTACCCGCCTCGACGTGACGGATGTTCGGGTCAGGCCCAGAGCCGTCGTCTTCCTTCTCGAAGACGGGAGCTCCGAGGACTGCCAGGTCGTTCTCTTCTTGGGTCGGCGTGGGCTTCCCCTTCATCCGATCCTGGAACTCTTGGCGAGACTTCTCGCTGGCCTCACGGTCCGCCGCTAGCTGCCTCTTCGCAGCTTCAGTTGCTTGATCATCAGCCATCATCGTGGCTCCTCTGTTGCTATGATCTCTCAACGCCTGGAATTAGGCGAGAGTTCTTACCAGGTAACGTTCTGAGTCCATGCGACTGTGCCAGAGCGGCGGTTCGCCCAGTTCAGCGGCATGATCATCCGCAGAGCCAGCGAGTCTGTCTGGAAGAGCGAGCGCTGGGGCGCTGCCACAGTGCCCGGCGACCCCGGTCCGACGAGGTCGAGAGGTGTCGTGTCTTCCATGTGCAGCGTGGCCTGGTCCGACATCTCGAAGCGGGGAGCCTCGCCGCCGACCACGACGAAGTCAGCCGCGTCAATGAGGATCACAGTCTTCGCCGGGACCGTCCCCGAGTCGATGATCGGCACGCCGCGGAGGTTACCCGCTGCCACTTCAGCGGCGAACGGGAAGACGCCCGTGTTCGTCGCGTTGATGAGCGAGAGGGAGAGCATCTCGGCCGGGTTCATCAGCCACACGGGGTTGCGGATGTTCCCATATGTCGCCGTGGTGAGCGCGCCGATGAGCAGCTTGAGATCTCCCACCACCGCCGCGATGCCGCCGCCCGTCGTCGCCGTCTGAGCCGCCACGCCATTCAGCAACCCCGCCGGCCGGATGACCGTCGCCGCACCCGCGTCGATCAAGACGCTGTCCACAGCCACGGTCGTGTCCGTCTGGATCGCCTCGCGGAGGATGCCTTCGATCGCCGGGATGGAGTGCTCGTCCATCTCCCGGGTCCAGGTCGTGATCACAGCCATCTTCTTCGGAGTGAGTGCTTGGCTGGTGAACGCGCCCTGCCGGACGGGGATCGCTTGTCCCTCTCCGACGAACGAGCCGGCGATGCTCGGCGTGCGAGACCGCGTCGGGATGTTGATCTTGCCCGCGCGGCCGAAGCTGAGGGACAGACCTTTAGCCGCGAGGCGGGTCAAGATGCTCTTCGGCATCAAGGTTTCCATCATCGCGGTGTAAGTCTGCTGCACGAGCTCCGCCGCCCAGCCCGTCACCGTCGTCATGGCAGGAGCTGACGCGGCGCGCATGACGATCTCCGTCATGAGCTTCGTCGCCTCGTGGTCGCCGTAGATCTTCTCGCACGTCTCGGCCGGGCTCTTGCCCCACATCCTTGACACGTAGGCAACCGTGCCTCCGCGGACGAGGAGATCGAGCAAGTCGAGATCTTTCTTCCCGACAGTCGAGTAGACAGTCTCGGACTTGTCGTGGCCGTTGCCGCCAGAAGTGATAGTCGGCCGCGGCATGATGACGGCCAGATCTTTGGTCTTGCCGTTGCCACCATCAGTCTTCTTCCCGAGGAGCTTCTCCGAGTCGACGAGGGCAGAGTGCTGCTTCTCGAGGCGGGAGATCTCGGCGTTGAGGTCGTTCGTCTTCTGCAAGTCAGCGTCGCTGACGTTGCTGTCGTCGATCTTCGCCCAGTGGGCGGCGAGAGCGTCTTTCCTGTCGACGATCGCCGCTTGGACGTCAATGATGCGTTGAGCGAGCGTCATAGCGCTTGCCCTCCTCTTGGTACGGTGCGTTCTGGCGGACCCGCCGTCGAACCTGCGCTTCACTCTCTCGCCTCTGTCGCCGGACCCGGCGAAGACGAAGTCGATCGTAGCAGGGGAGATGTCGAGAGACTTAGCCACAGCCAGGGCGTTCGGGTTCGCCGGCACTGACACGAGGGAAGTCTCCACGAGCTCTTGCTTCACGAAGTGGAGACCGAGCAAGTCTCCTTTCTCGCCTTTCCGCGGCTGCTGCTCGACCGGCCGGAAGCCGACAGAGACGGCACGCAAGATGCCGACGTCGATCAGCTTCCGGATCTCGTCAATGCGCTGGGACGTCCCCTTCGGGGCGACTTCCAAGCGGCCGCGGAGGCCTCCCTTCTCGACCCGGAGGTTGTGCCACCGGCCGATCGGGAAGTTCGAGTTGTGGTTGAACAGAGCGATCGGGTTCTTGAGGAAGTTGCCGAGGTCCCACCCGGTCGAGCTGATGACGTCACCCATCCGGTCCGGCGTCTCGTCGCTGAGGACGAACTCCATGCCCTGGACTTCTTCAGAGTGCGTCTTGAACTGAGTAATGCCAGTCCGTTGCTTGAATCGCCGGCCGAAATACTCATCCTCACCTTCTTCTTGAAAAACTTCCCACTCAGCTTGGCACTCGGCCATGATCTCTTCTTCAGTCATATCCGATTGATCTTGAGTCATCTCTTCAAGACAACGGTCAAGATAGTCATCTTCGTCTTCGCCCTCACTCACGGGAGGAGCATCTTGCTTGTTAACTTTCTTGCCCTTCGCGCGCACTCGTGCAGGCTTGTGAAACTTACTACTCCACATCTCCTCACAAGCATCGTCAGCCTCTTGTGGATCTACACCTCCATCAGTCAAAGCCTCTTCCGTACACCGATCCATGAAATCTTCATAGTCCTCTTCATCTTCGGGAAAAGGTATAGTGTCAAGAGAACGCTCAATTGCTGCACTTGGATCTTCACCAAATTTCTCTTTCCAGTTCGCGATGATCTTTGCTACAATTTCTTGCCGCTGCACACTCTTCTTGTCTTTGTCCCGCCAGGCTTGCATACACATCGCCACCGCTTGCTCCTGCGTGCGATCATCTGGCGCGTCGCTGCCATAAGCTTCGCTCATACAACGGGACACGAAGTCGTCCTGCGACTCACCCTTCTTCGGCTTCGGGAGCGGCATGGTCAGCCTCCAGACATTTGAGCTTCGGTAGAGTGATCGGCCGTGGCGCTCTCTGCTTCACCTTGCCGTCGACCCCATACTTCTCGGTCGCAGCCGTCTGCGCTTGGCGGATCATCGTGAGGACCGGCAGCCGCCGCCTCTTCGTCAAGTTCGGCGGAAGGCCAGCCATGTCCCTAAGACGTGGACGATCGGCCACCCTTCTTCGTAGAGCTTGTCGAGAGCTCGGGTGACCTCGACGGCTGGATTGCAGTAGTCGTGCCAGATGATGATCCCGCCAGGCCGGACGACAGCTCTCGCGAGGTTGCTGTCGTGCGTCACCGCATAGGCAGAGTGGTCACCGTCGATGAAGACAGCGTCGCACGGCTCGAGGTCCTGCGGCCCGACGCCGAGTGAACCTCTCTCGTGGACGAGCACAGAGAACCGCGGATCAGCTGCTGCCCAGAGGCCCGCCGTGTACGGGATCTCTGACCTTTGGCAGCTGAGCATCGGCTCGTGGTCCCAAGGCACGTCGACGCCGACATAAGCCTCGAGGGTGTGGACGCTGTCGAGGATCGTCTTCGCCGTCCGCCCCGTCTGGCAGCCGATCTCCACCATGACCCGCGGCGACACGCTGCTCACGAGGTCTACGAGGACCGCCGTCTCAGAGTCATTCAAGTAGGGGTTGGAGAAGATCCGGTTCGGCCGGACCTCGACCTCAGACCGAGCGATACTCAGCAAGGGCGCTCTCCCAGTCACCAGGAAACTTCTGCTGGCACAGGTTGACGTCGGGGTAGAACGGGTTGTCGAGCCACCGCCACGAGGCCCAGTGGCTCAAGAGGACCGTGACGCGCGGGTGGCCAGTGGCCCCGGCGACATGGGCGGCTGCCGTGTCGACAGTCACGATCTCATCCATGCACTTCATGAACGCGGCGCAGTCTGCGAGGTCCTCGAAGGTGTACGAAGCTACCCCGTGGCGGGCAGCTTCTTCTCCGCCTTGGCTCTGGCAGCTGTAGTAGTTCGCATCTTCCGGTAGAGCCGCAACCATCTGACCAAGCGGAATAGCTCGGGGATAATCCCCGTCGACGTTGCGGCCGACAGACCAGGCGACACCGACTCGAAGCTTGCCGTCGTCTGAGAGCTTCCGCTGCCACTTCTCAACCAGCGACCGATCGACATGTAGGTAGGGTCCATGCGGAACGCTCTCCGGTGTCTGGTCTAGCAGGTGCAGCAGTGACAGCATGGGGCAGAAGAAGTCTGCCTCAACCACGCGCTCAGTGACTGGTGCAACCTGTGAAGCGAGCTTCACTAGCTCCGGTGGAACCATCAAGTGCACGTCAGCACCACGCTCGAGCAGCTCTGGCACGTACCGCAGCATCTGGATCGTGTCACCGAACCCTGCGTCATGGACGAGCAAGAGCTTCTTACCGCTCACTTCCTCTCCGTGCCAGCGCTTCACCTTGACCCCTCGGCACATGGGCGGCGTCATCAGCTCGAGGCGGGCCTCGTATGACTCGAAGCCTTCCCGCCACCGGCCCATCGTCAAGAGCACGAGACCCCGGTTGAACCGAGCCGCTGCAGTCGGGACCATGCGAACTGCTGCGTCAAAGTCCTCGAGGGCTTCGTCAAGCAAGTTCTCCCTGAACTCCCAGACAGCTCGGTTGTAGCGCTCCAAGTAGCTGTCGATCGACAGAGCATACTTGTCTGTGACCTCACGGTGCCCGACGAGGTCTTCGCCTCGCCGGACCATGATGCTGCTCGGGACCTCAGCTTGGTAACTTTGGACGTCGAGGATCTCGCCATTCAGAGTCAAGCCACGCCAGCCGAACAGAGTCCTCTCGTAAGCGACGACAGGGTCTAGTTCCGGGACGTCACCGAAGCCTGCCCACGTTGTCAGAAGGTTCCTCCGTCCATCACGTCGTTGTCATGCGCGACGGCCCAGTTCCAAGCTGCATTCCGGCGGCCATAAGTCTTGCCATCAGAAGGAGCTTCTTCGACACCGCCATCACCACCGCCGCCACTGCTCCCTTGCGTCTTCATGAAGATAGCACGGCGCATGTTACTGCGCGCGAGGTCAGTCGACCGCAAGTCCCAGCCATCTACGCCATAGCTGTTGAGGTCATCAGTCAGCTGCTGCGGCGTCTTCCCAGCGTCATAGTCGACGACGAGATATTCAGTTGGTGTCCCGAGCATGAAGACTACTCGCCGCCAGTCAGACTTGACCACCTGGACCGAGCTGATCTGCCAGCCATCTGCACCATAGCCGTTGTAGAACGCCGTCAAGTCGCTGGACGACTGTCCCATCGGGTAGTCGATGGTGAGGTAGTCGACCATCACCAGTGAGTCGCCGTCAACCAAGCTACGCCACCCGGAGCTCGCAGTGCCCAAGTCACTGGAAATCTCACCTTGACTGCCACGCAGTCCGTCTGCCACGTCGACCGCGTCGGCTGGTCCGCTGGGCTCGAGTCCATGTGGAGGGCGTTCTCCCGGCTGGCCGTGATCTCTGGTACTGCGCCGAGGACGCTGACGAGGACGTCCGGTGCTACGGCGACCATATCCGTCGTGTTCCGCAGCGCGATGCTACCGACTACCTGGAGCGGCTTGAGGCCGTGCGGAGAAGAGATCTCCGCTTTCGCCGTCCGCGCTAAGCTGCTGACGTAGATCGGCGGCCGAGCTGCTGCAGGTGCCACCGCGAGGTACAAGTTCGTGAAGTCAGTGATCATCGCAGCGACAGGATCTGGCGACGCGTCAGCAGCGACCGGCGGCAAGTCATACCGCAAGCCCGGAGGCCGAGCTTCTGTTCCTGGATTAGCGTCGAGCAGAGCTGCGTCCAGCGCCATGCTAGCTGACCGGACCAGAGCATCTGTGACGAGCGCCTCGACGTTGCTCGACCTCACCATCTCGGCTGTCAAGACGATAATGCACGCGATCTTGTGCGGCGTCAAGGAGATCAAAGGCTCGACGTGAGGCTGCACGACGGGGATCGGCCAGCTCTCCCGCACGAAAGCAGCGAGGCTCGGGTCACCGATGATCGTCGGCACAGAGATCTGGCCGTCGCGGCCGAACGTCAGCTGCAGTCCCTCGCGGAAGATCTGCGCAGCAGCTGACCGCGGCGCGAGAGTCGCCATGAAGTCGAGCAAGACCGTCTGCACCAGCGGCGCGGACATAGCTATCTCAGTCGGCGAGACCGGCGACCTTAAGAGCCATATCGCTCCTGTGTCACTACTCCACTCTCGAGAAGCGACTCGAACCGGCGGCGCTCCGTCATGGGCACCGATCGCCGCCGCTGCGCAAGCGCGGACGAAGCTCTTGACGGAAGACCTCTCGACGATCACGGTGCGTCACTTCCACGTCGGTGTCATCCACGCGAAGCCCCGAGGGTCGCGGAGAGCCCACGTCACTGGCCAGCGGACCTTGACGGCGACCGCGTCGCTCTGGAACATCGACTTGTTGACTGGTCCTGCTACGCCGGCGGCGCCTGGCGCAGTGTCCATCACGATCTGAGCAGCCTTCGAAGCTTCGACTTCCGGCTCCGGACTCAAGGCGGCGACGAGCGCTGCTGGCGCGACGGCGAGGACGTCGTTCACGACTGCCGACGACCCGAGCACGACGACGTTCGTAGCAGGCATCGAACCGTGACCACGGGCGTTGAACATCATCGCGCGGCCTGGAGACATCACCAAGACGTACGGACCGTTGCCGCCTACCGGCGCCAGCGAGCCGAACAGCGCTCCTAAGTCTTCGTAGAACGCCTCACTGCTGTTCGCGTTGTTCGACGGCGTCAGCGCTGCGACCCCATTCCGGAGACCCTTCGGCCTCGCAGCATCCTCAGGATTCGCGTCGAAGAGGACTTCGTCGAGCATCCTCCCAGCCGCGCGGACGAGCGCGTCAGTGACGAGCGCCTCGGCGTTCGAAGACTCCGTCATCTCCCGCGAGAGGACTGCGATCGCGGCGAGCTTGTGCGGGTTCAAAATTGCCGCAGTCGACGCGAGCTGGCGCACCGGGATCGGCTGGCCCTCAGCCACCCACCCCGCGTTGCCGAACTCAGCCACGAATCCTGGGACCGAGACCAGCCCAGCACCATCGAAGGCGAGCACGAGGCCTCTCTTGAGGAGCTCTGCCCCAGCGCTCGCCGGACCGAGAGCTTCGATCGCGTCGTGGACGACGCGGACGGCGAGCTCGGCAGCCCACCCTGCGACTGACGTCATCGCCGGCGCCACAGCTGCCTTCTCGAGCAGCTCGTCGAGCACCCGGTCCGACGGCCACATCGCCCTCGCGACGTCCCGCGGGGACGAGCTCCACAGGCAGCCCAGGACTCTCGCCGTCAAAGACCGGGTGAACAAGTTGCCCGGAGGCAGCGGCAGCTCTCGCTTGAAAGCTTCCCGAGAGGCGCGGAACGGTTCGACCAGGGTCATAGCTATCTCCGGAAGAATGACGCGGCGGTCCCGCTGAGTGGGCTACGTCGCAGGACCGCCGCGGGCGCCAGGCCCAGAGTGACGAGGAGAGCTTGGCCTGCGCCAAGCTTAGCTAGGCGTGAGCAATCGACACGAGCTGAATGACGGGAGCTCCTTGACCCGGCGCTGCATCTCGCAGAACTCAGCGGCGATCTGGTACAGCTCCAGCGCTGTCATGGTCGGCGGGTGCTGGATCTCAAGGTCAAGCCCGCAGCAAGGCAACCCCAAGCTCAGGTGAGTGGTGACCTCGCCGTCACTGTCGACGCGGAAACCACGCAGCCGCGGGTAGTGATGCTGCTTCCACTCGTGCATCGGAAAGTCACTGCTCATAGGCGTCATCCGATCCATGCAGCGGCGTCGAAGGGCAGCTGGCGGCCGGGAGCTACGCCGACGGCCATGGCCAAGGCGACCATGCCGTCGATCCTCCCGCGGCTCTTGTTCTTGCTGAGCTTGCGGTTCGCGCTGTCCTTCCCCTCGACCACGGCGTTGACCGCGCACATCTGCAAGACCGGGTGCATGCCGTGGGAGATCTTCTCATCCAGAATCAGCGACTCGAGGTCGCGGAGGGCAGGGCTCATCGACTGCGTCCCTTGGCCAAACTCCACGAACTTCTCGTCGACGTACTGCTCCGGCAGGCCAGCCTTCTCCAGCCACGGCTTCAAGTGCTTCATGTTCCACCGGTCGAAGCCGATCTTCACGACGTCGTACGAGCTGAAGATCTCCTTCAGCCTCGTGGCGACGTACTCATAGGAGATGCTCTTGCCCGGCGTCGCCTCGAGGAACCCCTGGTCTCGCCACAAGTCGTACGGGATGCGGTCCGCCCGGGACTTCTCTCTCAGCCCTTCTGAGGGGAGCCAGAACGTCGGCGCCACGTGCCACACGCCGCCTATATCTGAGATCAAAACTAGGGCCGTGAGGTCGTGAGCTTCTGACAGGTCGAGGCCGCCGTAGACTCTCTTCCCCCGGAGGTCCGCGGGAGGCGCCTTGCCACAGGCAGCCCACACGCCGGGAGCGACGAACGGGTTGGAGGCCTCGACTCTCTGGTTGAGGACGAGGTTCCTGAATTCTGCTTCTCGCGTCGGCATCCGCCTGGCGTCTTCCGCCATGGCGTAGACTTCGACCTCGTTGAGGAAGTTGCCGAGGGCCGGGTTGGCGAGCTTTATGGTTTCAGGACTAAAAGGGTCGAGGTCCATGGGCGCCGTGTACAAGCTCACGATCGTCCGCGGGTCCAGGCCACCCTTCGCGTCGTCGATCAAGATGCTCAGCAGATCATTGTCCGTCGGCGCCTGGGTCGAGATGATCAGCGTCAGCGGGTCTTCTTGCGCTCCCGTCGCCGTCTCGAGCGCGTCGTAGAGCTCCGACCGCGGGCCGCGCACCTGGCCGAGCTCGTCGTGGACCACGAACACCGGACTCAGGCCGAACGACGTCTTGACCTCAGCGCTCAGAGCCCGGTACCGGGTGCCGATCTCCGGGCAGAAGAGCTCTTTCGCTGCGTCGCGGATCGTCACGAAGGGCGAGAGGGTCGGGCTCATCCGCACGGTCTTGGCGGCGAAGTGGTAGATGAGGGCAGCTTGCTCTCTTGACTGGGCCGTCGAGTACAGCTGGGAGTTGATCACCATCAGCGGCCCGACCAGGTGCACCAGCATGAGGTACGAGGCCAGGGCCGTCTTGCCGTTCTTCCTGCCGAAGCTGAGTATTGCTCGGCGGGCGTTACCGTCGTAGATCCTGCGGATCTCTACTTTCTGCCAGTCAGCCAGCTTCACCGGCTGGCCGAGGAGCTTCCCCTCGGCGACGAAGCAGTTATCCTCGATCCACTTGATGACGACGTCAGCCCTAGTGGGCTTTCTTTTGCGCCGCTTCAGCGGCACTACGTTCGGCTGGAGATCCATTATTCGCCCACGGTCTGTCTACTGACTTCTTGCCCGTACCCTTCACGGGACGGAACACATCCCCGTTCTTCCGCCGCTGAGAGTCGATTGACAGCCGGAGACGGTTCGCCAGAGTGCTCATCAAGACCACCTGGCGATGGTGCTTAACCTCGATGGCTCCGTGCTTCCTCAAGTCTTCTCCCTCGAGGCTCGTCGGGTCAACCTGGTCTAACCACCCCGCCAGCTCCCGGCAAGTGCAAACGCAGCGGCAGTACTCTTCCAAGACTGGAAATGACTCCAGAGTGAACCAGTCCGAGGGCATTCGACCTGTAACTTCTTGCCAGACAACCTTCATGTCGTTCCGCAAGCGGTCAGGGGGCTCTGGACGAGCTCCTGGCACCACTGGCTTCGTCTTGGTTCTTGCCATGTCCCTAGGTTTCTAACTTTTTAGGAAGAAATCTACCTCTGTTGCTTCGAATCTGCTTTTGCGCAAGTTCGCTCAGGTATTTTCTGTACTCTGGTCTACGAACAGCTTCAGCGTGGACCTTCACATATTCTGGGTCGGCGAGCTGCTTGAGCTGGAGAGCACGAGCATCCCGGGAAGTCCACCCGTAGCCACCTTCGAGGCTATTCCATAGGCCCGGGCGACTCGCGATCTCAATCTTCTCACGGTCAAGCGCCTCTTCTTCAGTCATCCCTGAAACCAAGATCTCACTAGAAACCGTGCTACCTCCGCGGAGAGCATCCGCGAGCTTCTTGTGGAAAGTCGAGATCCTCCGGTAGGACTCGTCGATCTTCTCTCCTGCGACGATTTTGCGGGCTTTCCTCTCGTGGCGGAAGCGCCTCGGGCCGCGTCCCTTCCCGACGTAGCGGATCACGCCATCGACCTGGATCGTGTAGACATAGTAAGAACTCAGCTTTCACTCCTGCTCATTTTCTTGAAATCGCACAGTTTTTGATTGACGGG
>Ga0075418_10004809_pt1 | contig 15315 bp, 10 predicted proteins | sample SoiMetdeltSBSDD2_FD_81776 | JGI IMG/M metagenome (GOLD analysis project Ga0075418, IMG submission 81776) | Bulk soil microbial communities from a Populus tree surrounding site in Tennessee, USA - Soil MetaG P. deltoides SBSDD2 | ecosystem: Environmental > Terrestrial > Soil > Tree plantation...
TCGTTCGGATCGTTCACGTCGTTCGGATCGTTCGCGTCGTTCGTATCGTTCACGCTCGAACGGGAACGTCCGAACGACCCGAACGATCGGAACGATCCGAACCATCCGAACGACTCGAACGATCCGAACGAGCAACGTCCCACCGATCCGGATCGTGATGTTCGAGGTACTGCCGCCGCGTGATCCAGCCCAGGATCATCGACTTCGTGATCCACCACTTCTCCGGACGCACCGCGAAGTAGACGTGCGCGATGACGAGGCCGACGAGTGCCACACCGGCCATGCCGTGCAGGACATAGGTGAGGCCCCACGTGCCGTCGCTGAAGAGATACGGATTGCGGGTGAAGAACGGCGTCCGGACGCGGACCATCATGAACAGTCCGGTGGCGACCACAGACAGCCCCGCCGCGACGATCGCGAGGTGATACAGACGGTTGCCGAGCGGGTACTTGCCCGGCTTCGGGCCCGGCACATCGTGGCCCAGTTCGCGAAGCACTTCGGCCTTCAACTCGGGGAGGTCGCGCGGACCGACCCAGATCGACCAGAAGTCGAGCCATACCGTGGCATGGATGACGTGAAACAGGATCGACCCGGTGAGCACGATCCCCGCCATCCAGTGCCACGTCACCCAGGCGAACCGGACCCCGACGATTGGCAGGAAAGCGGTGATGAGCAGCGTCAACATCGACGCCGCCATGACCCAGTGGAACAGCCGCGCGGCAAGCGAGTGGCGGACGATCCGCGGCGGCAGGAGCGGGCGCTCCGCTTCCATCGCGTCGGTCTCGGCGGCGTGACGCTTCCGATGCGCCGACAGCACCATGTAGCTGGCGTGCGCGATCAGGAACGCGACGCCGGCAAAGAGCGACGCCCACAGCAGATCCCAGGAGACGTGCGAAAGGATCGGCTGGTCCCAGGGATCGCGGGCCCAGGTCAGGACGTCCACGTGCCCTCTTCGACGCCGCGAATCGCGCGCTTCACCAGGTTGCGCATCAACGGCACCTTGTAGGCGTTGAACTTCAGCGGCTGCGCGCCTTCGATCGCCAGGTTGGCGGCGACCATCGCGGTCGCCTCGTTGCGCGGCCTGCCGCGGGTGATCTCTTCAACCGCCTCGAGCCGCAGCGGACGCGCCGCGACGCCATTGACCGCGAGCCGCATGCGCTCGATCGTCGTGCCGTTCATCACCATCGCCGATGCGACGCTGACCAGCGCGAAGTCCCAGACGGCGCGGTCGCGCACTTTCTCGAAATAGAACCGCGCCCCGCCCCAGCTGCCCGGAAGCCGGATGGCGGTGAGCAGATCGCCTGGCTGCAGGATCGTCATCCGTGTGATGTCGGTCGCCGGCCCGATGAAATAGTCCTCGGCAGCGATCGTCAGTTCGCCGCCGCCGGCCGTGCGCACCACCATCTGCGCATCGAGGACGATCAGCGCCGGCGCCGTGTCGGACGGGCTGACGGCGACGCAGCGATCGGCGCCCAGGATCGCGTGCTCGCGATTGATCGCTTCCGGCGTGTCGGCGTAGCAGATGTTGCCGCCGGCGCGATAGCAGCTCCAGCCGGCGCGGTAGTACCAGCAGCGCGTGTCCTGCGACACGTTGCCGCCAATCGTCCCCTGGTTGCGGATCTGCGGCGACGCCGCGGCTTCCGCCGCCTCCAGGAGGATCCCGTATCGCTCGCGGACGACCGGATGACGCACCACCTCGGTGAGCGTGGTCATCGCGCCGATCTCGATCCCGTCCTGCCAGGGACGAATCCCTTTCAGCTCGGGAATGCCCGCCAGATCCACCAGCGCCTGCGGCCGCTTGATCCGGTCCTTCAGCCAGTCGAAGCTGTCGAGGCCGCCGGCCAGCACCCATGCGCCGGACCCGTACCGGTCCAGCACCGCCTGCGCGTCCTCGATAGAAGCCGGCTGGAACAGCTCGAACGCCGGCATCACGTCGCGGATCACAGCCATATTTAAACTCCCTCCGTTCGGGTCGTTCGGGTCGTTCGAACCGTTCGGGACGTTCGATCGATGACTCGACTGAACGATCCGAACGTCTCGAACGATCCGAACGATCCGAACGTTCTAGACATGTGCGCGAAGTGGTTCGTGCATGCGACGGCCATTTTCGAGCGACATCAGGATGATGTCGGCCGTGACCGGCGCCCGGCGGAAGACGTCGACCCCTACCGCATCGGCAATCGCGTTCATCACGGCGCCATAGCCGGCGCCGACCGGCGGTTCGCCGACGCCCTTGGCGCCGACCGGCGTCTCGGGATCGGGCAGGCCGACCGCTTCCGTGTGCATGCTCCTCGGGATGTCGAGAATTGTCAGCGGCTTGCTGTAGTGGAACCGATCGCCGAGCGACACGCCGTAGCGCGGCTCGACCACCGACTTCTGGAAGAGCGCGTGGGCAATGCCGAGGCAGGCACCTCCCTTGATCTGCGCCACCAGGCTGCGCGGATTGATCACCGTGCCGACGTCGCCGACGCCGACAAAGTCCACCAGCGTCACGCCGCCGGTCTCGACGTCAACCTCCACCTCGGCGAAGCCGATGACGAAGCCGTAGGTGGCGCCGTCGCGCGGGTAGGTGTCCCTGGCGACGCCCATCAGCCCGAGCCCGGCGAGCGCGGTGGCCGACTCGCGCGTCATCGGATTGATGTCTTCCGGCAGCTCGTGGCCGTCGAACTTGCCGCCCCGCCGAATGGCACGGCGCGCAGCTTCCGCGAAGCTCAGGCCGACCCCGGGATTGCGGCGGTCGTAGACGCGCTCGCCGCCCACCGCGTAGTCACTCGGCGAGCCGCCCATCTCGAGCGCCATAAGCTCCTGCAGCTTCCGCTTCGCATCTTCGGCGCCCGCCATGTTGGCGCGCGTCATCCCGTGCGTGGTCTGGCTGCCGACCGAGGGACAGGTCCACGGCAGGTGCTTGCCGGTGTCGCCCCAGGTGACCTCGACCTTCTCCCACGGCACATCGAGCACCTCGGCAGCCACGCGCGCAAGGTCGATCACCGAATGCGTCCCGAGGTTGCCGACGCCCGACTGGACGTAGAGCTTCCCGTCGGGACGAATCGTCATGATGCTGTCCCAGCCGATCGAACCGGCGCCGTGCGGGCCGACGGTCACGCCAACGCCGCGTACCTTCGATCCCTGGCGCTGCCCGGCGCGCGCCTTGCGGGCCTCCCAGTTGAAGACCGCAGCGCCGCGATCGAGCGCCTCCTTCACGAACGCCCCGGTGACGTGGTTGCGCTGGCCGTTCGGCAGCACCGGCCCGAACAACGCCTTACCCTCCGGCGAGTTGATCCGGCGAATCTCCACCTGGTCGATGCCGAGCTGCTTGGCGGCCTTGGTGATCACGGGCTCGACGATGCCGTTGGCCTGCATCGGGCCGGGCGAACGCTGCTGCGATCGGGGAGGCGTGTTGGTGATCACGTTCACCGCGCGCCAGCGCATTGCCGGCGGCTGGTAAATCAGCGACGCCGCGAGGCCGGCGGATCGATGGTCGCCGAGCGGTCCATACGCGCCCGTGTCCTGCACGATGAACAGGTCGAGCGCTGTGATGCGCCCATCCTTCGCGAACCCGACACGGGCACGGCCGGTGAGGTTCGTCCGCCCGCGTCCGATGTAGCTTTCCTCCTCGCGGGTGATCCGCATCATCACCGGCGCGTTGGCTTTCTTCGAGAGGAGCGCCGGAATCGACGACGACACGGCGCCGCCGCCCTTGCTCCCGAAGCCGCCGCCGCAATACTCGGCGATCAGCATCACGTCGGTCGGCTCGATGCCGACCCAGCGCGCGATATTGCCGCGCGTCTGCGACACGCTCTGCGTCGACGCGTGGATGAACAGCTTGCCGTTCTGCCAGTACGCCATCGCGCTGCGCGTTTCCATCGGGTGGTGCTGGGTCGATTGCGTGACGAACGTCTCGTCCAGGACGAGCGCGGCGGCGGCGAACCCGGCGTCGAGGTCGCCATACGACCATTCCTCGAGCGCCTTTCCCATCGGCAGGCGGCCAGCCGGTTCGTCCCGCGAGAAGTCCTCCGCCGTCCACTTGATCGTCTGCCGCGGCGCCGGCGCGGCGGGCCCCTGGGCGCCGGGCGCGGGGGCGCCCCACGCGTTCCCGCCGGGATGCGCGTTCGGCCCATCGGGCCGCAGGCTGTCGAGCGGACTGGTCACGAACGGCAGCGGCTCGAGATCGACCTGGATCCGTTCGATCGCTTCGGCCGCCGTCAATTCGTCGACGGCTGCGACCGCGAGAATCGGCTCGCCCGCGTACAGCGGCTCGTTGGTCAGCGCGCGCTCAGCCCCGTTCAAGTCGGGCAGGTCGTCGGCGGTGAGGATCGCCTTTACGCCCGGCATCGCCCGGGCGGCCGACGTATCGATCGACCGCACCCGCGCGTGCGGCATCGGGCTGAGGAGGAGCTTGGTGAACAGCATCCCCTCGGCGCGGAAATCTTCCGCGTAGCGGGCGCGGCCGGTCACCTTGGCGACGTGATCGGGAGGCGTGTAGTTCTGGCCGATGAGTTTTTCAGCCATGCTATGTCACTTTCCTCATGTACTCAGCGCCGCGCATCAGCGCGGTGAGGATCTTGTCGTAGTCCTGGCAGCGGCACAGGTTGCCGGACACGCCGTGCGCCAGTTCCTCGCGCGTCGGGTTCGGGTTGGTCTTGAGGAAGCCGATCGCCGCCATCACGAACCCAGGCATGCAGAAGGCGCACTGGAAGCCCTGCTCGTCCACTACCGCACGCTGGATCGGATGCAGCTCGCTATCGGAGGCGGCGAGCCCTTCGATCGTCGTGATGCGGCGTCCCCGAATCGTGTGCGTCAGCACCGAGCACGAGTAGTGCGGCACATCGTCCACGAGCACGGTGCAGGCGCCGCATTCGGCGCGATCGCACCCGAGCTTGGTGCCGGTGAGCCCGAGCTTGTAGCGGAGCGTCATCGCCAGCGTTTCCTGGCGCAGGACGTCGACGCGGCGCTGCTGCCCGTTCACGACCAGTGTAATCAGGCGGTCGACGGAACCGGGCGCCGAGCCCTGTCCGAGCAGTGGCAGGCTGCCGCGGAACAGGTAGGCCGTGGAGGAGGCCACGGCGCCGCCCGCGATGACGCCCTTGATGAAGTTGCGGCGTGAAAGCGACATACGTATAACCTTGCTTGCTGTCGTCGCGAGAAACGGAGCTGAGTCTGAGCCTGCCTTGCCAAACCCCGCGAAGCGGGCGAAGGCGGGCGCGCTGAATATATCAATGATCCTCAAGCAGTTCTACCTGAATTGCCTGGCCCATGCCTCGTATCTCGTTGGCGACGAATCCTCCGGAATCGCCGCGGTTGTCGACCCTCAGCGCGACGTGGACGGTTACCTGGCCTATGCCGCGGAGCACCGGCTGCGCATCGCGCACGTCTTCCTGACGCACTTTCATGCGGACTTTCTGGCCGGCCATCTCGAGCTGCGCGACCGGGTCGGCGCCACGATTTACCTGGGCGCCACCGCCCGCGCGGAGTACGCCTTTCATCCGCTGCACGACCACGAGTCGGTGGAGTTCGGCCGGGTGCGGATGACCGCGCTCGAAACGCCCGGCCACACGCCGGAATCGATCAGTCTGCTGGTCTACGACCTGGCGGAATCCGCCACCACGCCGAAGGCCGTCCTGACCGGCGACACGCTGTTTGTCGGCGATGTCGGCCGGCCAGATCTGCGGGCCGCACTGGGATGGTCGGCGGCCGACCTCGGCGCCCTGCTGTATACCTCGCTTCGCGACAAGCTGCTGCCGTTGCCCGACTCGAGCCTTGTCTACCCGGCCCACGGCGCGGGATCGCTCTGTGGCAAGGCGATCAGCCGTGAAACAGTGTCGACGATCGGCGAGCAGCGGAGATCGAACTACGCGCTGCAGCCGATGAGCCGGGAGAGGTTCATCGACCTGGTTACCGCGGATCAGCCGGACGCCCCCTCGTACTTCACCTATGACGCCGTGCTCAACAGCCGCGAGCGCCCGACGCTCGACCAGGCGCTGGCTCGCGAGCTGCGGCCCATGACCATCGAGGAGCTGCTCGCCGAACAGGCGCGCGGCGCGCAGGTGCTCGATACGCGCGAGTCGGCCGCGTTCGCGGCCGCGCATCTCGCGGGCAGCATCAACATCGGGCTGATCGGCCAGTACGCGACGTGGGCCGGTACCGTGCTGAGCCGGGACGCGCCGATTGTGCTCGTTGCCGATCCCGGCACTGAAATGGAGTCGGCGCTTCGCCTCGGCCGCATCGGCTTCGATCACGTCGTCGGCTTTCTTGCCGGCGGACTCGGCAGCGCCGATGCGGGAACAGCGCGCATCATGACGACGGAGCGCGTCGGCGCGGACGTCGCAGCGTCACGCCTCGCGACGGCGGCGCCGCCGGTGCTGCTCGACGTGCGCACCGCCGTCGAGCGTGCGCAAAAGCACATCGAAGGCAGCATGCACATCCCGCTCAATCACCTCGCCGATCGACTGTCGGAGATTCCATCGGGACGCCCGGTGCTGCTGCACTGCGCGGGTGGCTACCGCTCGTCGATTGGCGCGAGCCTGCTGCAGCGAGAGGGATTTGCCGAGGTGAGCGAGCTGGCCGGCGGAATCGCGGCCTGGGAAACGGCGGGATTGCCTGTGAGGTCCGCCTAAAGGCGGACACTACGACTGTCAGGCGGGCCGGGCGTACGTAGTGTCCGGCTTCAGCCGGACCTTCGCGCGCGGCAGCGTGATCCGGAACGTGCTGCCGTCGGGTCCCGACGATAAGAGCGTGAGCCGGCCGCCGTTTGCTTCCACGGCGCCCCGGGCGATCGACAGGCCGAGGCCGGCGCCGGCTTCACCGGCAGCGTGCGCCGCACGAAAGAATCGATCGAAGATGCGATCGCGTTCGCCGGAGTCGATCCCTGTGCCGCTGTCGACGACGTCGAGCGTCACGGCGTCGGCCGACTCGCCGACACGAACGGCAATGCGGCCGCCGGCCGGGCTGAACTTGATCGCGTTGTCGACGAGATTGATCACCGCCTGCCTGACCACGAGCCGATCCGCAAAAGCATGCGCGGCGGCGCCTTCGACGCGAATGGCCTGGTTCTTTTCTTCCGCCAGCACGCCGAGATGCGTGGCGACTTCGTCGGCCAGCCCGCGCAGGTCGAACTGCGCCGACGTCAGCCGAGCCTGCCCCGTTTCCGCGCGGGAGAGCATCAGCAGGCGATCGACCAGGCTCGCCAGACGATCCACTTCCTCGAGCATGCTGCCGATGATGCCACGATACGCCGGCTCGTCGCGCCGTTCGCGCAGGCCGACCTCGCCGACGCTGCGGATCGACGTGAGCGGCGTTCGCAGCTCGTGCGACACGTCTGCCGTGAACTGCCGCATCTGCTCGAACGATCGCTCGAGCCGTCCCAGCGTTTCGTTGAACACGGTCGCCAGCCGCCCCATCTCGTCGTCGGGGTTGTCCACCGGCAGCCGATCGCTCAGACGTTCGGCGGTGATCGATCGCGCGCGTTCGCTCATGCGCTCCACCGGCCGCAGCGCGCGGCGCGCGAGGGTGTAGCCGCCGAGACCGGCGACCGCCACGGCGACCGGCAGGCCGAGGACGAAGATCAGCACGAGCTGACGCAGCTCGTTGCGCATCGGCGCTTCCGACCGCGCGACCTGGATGACGACTGCCCTGTCGCCGACACGGCCCCGCCGCGTCAGCACACGCATCGGCGCGTCGGCGGCCTGGACCGCGACGAGACTGTCGTCCGGACGCAGGGCGAGCGCCCCTGCTTCCGCCAGCGGACGCCGCTGCGCCTCGAAGTTCTGATAGAGCCGCTGGCCGTCGACGCTCCACACCTGCAGCCAGGGGCGCTCCTCCTCGGTCAGCTCCTCCATCTCGTACCAGGTGATGCCGCCTTCCGGCGTCTGGTCGATCATGGCGGAGGCCCACTGAAAGTCGCCGCGCAGCCGGCCGTCGAGCGCCGCCGACGCGTTGCGGCTGACGAAAGCGAAGACGAGCGCGGCGTAGACGCAGAGGACCACCACCATCGCGCCGACGTACCAGAGGGTCAACCGCAGCCGTACGCTATGCGACCGCCACCACTGCGTCACGGCTCTCCCTCGCGCAGCATGAATCCGACGCCGCGGACGGTGTGAATCAGCTTGGACGGCCGGTCGGCATCCACCTTCCGCCGCAGCCGCGCGATGTGCACGTCGATCACGTTGTCGAGCGGCGTGGTCCGCGCGGTCTCCTTCCAGACGTCGCGCGCCAGCAGTTCACGCGAGACGACCTGTCCCTGGTGGCGCAGCAGGTATTCGAGCAGCTCGAACTCGCGAACGGTCAGTTCGATCGGCTGGCCGCCGCGCGTGACCTTGCGGGTGATGAGCTCGACTTCGAGATCGCCGGTGGCCAGCCGCGGCGCCTCGGTAACGCGGCCGCGGCGCACGAGCGCGCGGATACGCGCCAGCAGCTCGGCGAAGGCGAACGGCTTGATCAGGTAGTCGTCGGCGCCGCTGTCGAGGCCAATGATCCGGTCCTGGACGGTATCACGCGCTGTCAGGACGAGGACCGGCGTCTTCATTCCGCGATCGCGGATCGCCTTGAGGATCTCGATGCCATCGCGACCGGGGAGCGTGAGGTCCAGCAGGATAGCGTCGAATTGCTCCGTCGTCATCCGGAAGAACGCGCCCTCGCCGGTGCGCTCGACCACCACCTCGTACCGCTCGCCCTGCAGCCCCTCGCGGAGCGCATTGGCGACCTTTTGTTCGTCCTCGACGACCAGGATCCTCACGGATGAAGGATATCAAGGCGAGGCTAAGAGAGCCCGAGCAGGTCGACCAGGCGGGTGTAGCGCGGATCGGTGTGCAGCGGCGCGAGGCGCGGATCGACCTTGAGATAGCCAAGCGCGGGGTCGGCGTCGACGGTCGCCTGTTCCAGCGTGGCGAAGGCGCGGTCGTCGTCGCGCAGGGCGACATGGACCAGGGCCAGCTGGTACTGTGGAAGATAGCGCGTCCGTTCGAGACGCCCGATCCCCTCGAGCACCGCGAGCGCGCCGCTGCGGTCGCCGGCGACAGCTCTGGCACACGCGAGGGCGCACGCCAGGATCGGATCCTTCGGCGCTTCGGTATGGGCAGCTTCGAGGACTTCGATGGCATCGCGGGTCTTGCCCAACTGCACGAAAATCTGGCCAATCATCCGCCGTGCCGGAAGGTACTGTGGATCCAGTTCCGCCGTGCGGCGGCAGCGTTCGAGCGCCGCCTCATAGTCGCCGGCCAGGTAGCGCACCCACGCGGCGTTGGTGTTGACGACCAGGCAGAGGGGATCGAGTTCGCAGGCACGATCCGATTCGCGAATCGCCTGGTCGGTTCGCGACAGGGCCATCAGCATGGCGCCGTAGCCGCGATGCGCGTTCTCCTGGCTGGGATTCAGCGCGATTGCCTGCACATACGCCGCCTCTGCACCGCGCCAATCCCACTCGAGCATGCGGCGAATATCGGCCAGCGCAAGATGGGCCTCGAAGAGCTCGGGCTCCAGTTCGAGCGCACGCTTCGCCGCCGTACGTGCCGCTTCGAGCACACGGCGCGGCTGCTCGCGGTAGTGCACCGCACGCGCGATGTGGGCGCGCGACAGGCTGGCATAGGCGGGAGCGAAATGCGGATCAATCTGCAACGCCTCGGCAAATGACGACAGCGCCTGCTCCAGGCCTTCGTCGTCGGGCCTCACGCCAAGCGAATCCACATTCCGCGTCGACCAGTGGTTCCAGTAGTACCGGCCTTTCAGATACTCCTGGTAGGCCGACGCGGAGGTCGACGGGGTGATGTTGTGTCCGTTTACCGGGGGGGCCTCAGGGACCAACTCCAACGCCAGCGACTCGGCAATCCGTGCGGCGATATCGGACTGCACCTGGAGGCAATCGGTGAGGTGCCGCTCGTAGGTTTCGGACCAGAGATGCGTCTCGCTGGCGGTCTCGACCAGACTGGCGGTCACCCGTACCCGATCGCCTTCGCGGCGGACGCTGCCCTCGAGCAGGTAATTCGCGTGCAGGGCCTGCCCGATCTCGCGCGAGCGCTGCGTGCTGTTCTTGAAGACCATCGACGACCAGCGGGCGATCACGCCGATGCGGCCGCGGCAGCGCTGTCCGAGCTGCGCGATCATCTCCTCGGTCAACCCGTCGGTGAAGTATTCCTGCGATCCTTCCTCGCTCAGGTTCGAGAACGGCAGCACGGCCACTCGCGGCACGCTCTCGCAGGCCTTGTCGCTCCCCTCCGCCCCGGCCGCACCGATGAACCGGTAGCCACGGCGCGGCAGCGTCTCGACGAACCTCGGGTTATCCGCATCGTCGCCCAGCGCCGCGCGGAGACGCTTCACGGCGGCATTCAGACTGTGCTCGAAATCGACGAAGGTGCCGTCGGGCCAGAGGCGGCGGCGCAATTCGTCCCTGGTGACGACGGCGCCGGGCCGCTCGAGCATCATGCGCAGGATTTCGAACGGCTGCTCCTGCAGACGGACCGTGGCGCTGCCGGTCCGGAGCTCGCGCGACCGGACGTCCAGCTCGAACGACCCGAAGCGCAGCGTCCCGTCGGCGTCCATCAAGGCATCCATGACCGTGTCTCTCAACGATGCCGCAACTGTGCGGGTTTTGAAAGTGGGGAATGCAATGTTCGTCACACAATACCGCGCCTTGTCACCTACATATCACCTCCGGTCACCTCCGATGCATTGAGGCACCCGCGCGCGCGGCGCACAGTGGCGTCATGCGCCACCCGACAAAAACAACCACGACGGCGACGAAGCAATCGAAGGCCACGAGAATCGCTTTTTCGAATGGAGAATTCGTGTCCTTCGGGATCGTCGTGTTCTTCGTGTTTGGTTTGGTGGTTCCGGCCGCGGCGGCAGTCGTGGAACCTGAGCTGCGGCTTGTCATACGGACATACGATGCGCCGGGGACATCCGGCGACATGTCACAGGCACGCGAGACTGCCACCGTCATCCTCGAGGGGACGGGCATCGGCATCACCTGGTTGGAGTGTGATGCGGTATTCGTGTGGCACGACGAGAACCCCTGCCTTGCGCCGCTGGCCGCCAACGAACTCGCCGTCCGTTTCATGCGCCTGCCGCCGCACCTCGCCGAACAGGACGTGGTGATACTTGGCGATTCGCTGATCGACACCCGCCTTCGCACCGGGTCGCTCGCCACGATCTACGTGAATCGGGTGGCGACGCTCGCCCGCCGGTGCGGCGTGGACGCGGAAACGCTGCTCGCCCGTGCCGTGGCGCACGAAATCGGACACCTCCTCCTCGGCACCTCGGCGCACGCCTCATCCGGCCTGATGCGGGCCGCGTGGTCGCAGACCGCGCTCCGCCGCGCCGCCGTCGAAGAGTGGCGATTCACCGCTGCCGACGGACTCGCCATTCGCGAAAGCGTCCGCGCGCGGACCGCCCGGCTGCTCGCCGCCACAAGACTCGGCGAGTGACTCGCCGCTCCGCTCGTCGGTGCTAGGCGTCTTCGTTCGTCCGTGCGATCTCCGTTCGCTAGTCGGGACGCACCACGCGAATCATGGGTTCGAACAGGCGGGTGCCTTTGCACGCCGGGCAGCGGCCGGGCTTTGTCAGCTTGTCCGCACCGAAGACGAAATCGCATGACTTGCATCGCGCCGGTATAACTTCGATCTGATGCCCGGCCGCGCGCGCGGAGCGCAGGGCGTGCTTCAGGTCTTCTTCAACGTCGCCACGCGTCATTCCAAGCGCTTGCGACAGCGAGGAAATCGAGCGCGGTTCGTGCGAGAGCAGATCCAGGAGGTGCCGCCGGAAAGCCACGCGATAATTATTGCCCTCCGGTCGCGGACCGGCATCTTCGGCGACCGGTCGGATTTCGTTTCAAGTAGGCGATGAAGTTGTTCAGCGCGGGATAGAGCCGTCGCGTGAGGTGTGGGCATCCGCAGCGTCCTTTGCCGTGACAGACCCTTTGCGCTGCGCGCTGCGCAGACAATCGCAGAGCTCGTTCAGCGAACGGCGGCTGATCTCGAGGTAACGCGCGAACCTGCGTGCGATACCGTCGCGTGGACCTGAGCGTGACTTCGCGTAAGGCATCGGCCCGCTGCCACGACACGAGCTGTGAATAATGCCGGGCGCCGGCCATCGCCAATGCGCCGCAGCACGCGTCATTCCATCAGCGATTGCCAGCAAAAACAATTAGACGGTTTCGTAAGTCGGCACATTCTTCAAGCCGCCCGTGCCAGGGAGTCGGCAATTTTTGCCAGCAAGTCCCGCGATCCGCGCCCGCAAGCGAAGCGAGATCGCAGGGACGAGCGAGAGGCCTCGCACCGACGACGGAGGGACCTCGCACCGACAATCGAAGAGAAATCGCACAGACCAGCGAAGCCGGGTTTGCACTGACAATCGACGATGGCTCGCACCGACGGCGAAGCGAGATCGCACCGACTAACGAAGGGGATCGCACCGACCGACGAGATCGCACCGACTAACAAAGGGGGATCGCACCGACCAGCGAAGCGGGGCTCGCACCCACCAGCGAAGCCTCAGTACCGCCTTTTCTGCTGCCGCATCAGATCGAACTTCGCGGTATCGGCGACCGCCATCACCGCCATCACCCCCGCCTGCACCGGATCGGTGACGACGAGGTCCGCCGCGTCGGGGACGCTGCCCGCCATGTTGAGGGAAATGACGAACAGCCCGTTTTTCCGCACCTCTTCGACCGCCTCGGTGATGTCGCCCCCCATGATGGAGCCGGCGAGGACCAGGATGCGGACGCGCGGCAGCCGGACGACGGATCGCACGGCGGCGGCAAGCTCCTGCTCGCCCACGAGCGGAATGGTGTCGACCGAAATGCGCTCGCCGCGGATGTTGTGGCGGTCGGCCTCCGAGACGGCGCCCATGGCCACCAGGCCCACCTGCGCCCCGCCGCCCATGACGATGATCCGCTTGCCGTAAATCTTCGCGAAGGACGGCGTCTCGACCACGTCGCTGACGCCGGGGACGCTTTCCAGCTCATGGAGAACCTGATCGAGCGGCGCCCCTTCGAGAGCGAGCTCAAAGTAGATCTTCGACGAGGGCTGGCCGGTATGGATGTCGACGTAGGTGATGTTGGCGTGGTGGCCCGCCAGCACCTTCGTCAGTCCGTACAGGATCCCGGGACGGTCCGACACGGTCGCCAGAATGGCGTGGACGCTCATAGAGAAACAGTGAATCTAGCACGATGCGACGCTTCGCCCCGTCGGGCGCGCGGCTCGTCCCCGCAAACTGCACAATGACCGCGCCACGGCTGGGCTCAAACGCGCTTGATGTGTGATACAACCTTATGGTTCGATTACGGCTCGTGGAGGATCCATGATTTTGGTTCCCAAAATCAGTCCCCATGGATTATTCGTCCCAAGTCATTCGGGCCTATTCCTGCAAATAGCTGAATCGGGCTCACTTACGTGTAGGGCCCACCTGGTACGTATTTTCGGTAACGTACCCACACGTAAGCAGACGAACTAAACGCGTTTCTCAAGGAGAGACAGATGTACGCACGCATAAGTGCTGCTCTTGTGGCGGTCGCGCTGGTCATGACAGGCCTTGCGTCGGCCCAGGAGCGTTTCGGCACTCTCACAGGAAGGGTCACGGATCAGCAGGGCGCGGCAGTGCCCGGCGTCACGGTCACGATCACCAATACGCAGACCGGCGAGAACAAGGTCTACGTCACCGACGCCAACGGCCAGTACGTCGCTCAGGATCTGAACCCTGGGCGCTACAACGTCGGGTTTGAACTTCAGGGTTTCTCGCGGGTGGAACGGTCGGACATCAGCGTCCTGCTCGGGCGCAGTTTCGAGCTTGACGCGGAGATGCGCGTCGGAGCGCTGACTGAGACCGTCCAGGTCACCGCGGAAGCGGCCCCGCTCGTCGATACGCGGAGCACGCTCATCAGCCATAACGTCACGGCTGAGGAGTTTGACCGCCTGCCGAAGGGCCGCTCGTTCCAGTCGATTGCGCTGACGGCCCCGTCGGTGAATTCAGGAGAAGTCGAAGGCGGCTTCCAGGTGAACGGCGCCAGCGGCGCCGAGAACGCCTTCACCGTCGACGGCATCGTCACTAACAGCCTCATCAACGGCCAGTCCCGTCAGAACACCGTATTCGAGTACCTGCAGGAAGTGCAGGTCAAGACCAGCGGCATCTCGGCGGAGTACGGCGGCGCCCTGGGCGGCGTCGTCAGCGCCGTGACCAAGAGCGGCGGGAACGTGTTCCGCGGCGAGGGCCACTACTTCTTCGAGGGCAGCGCCCTGCGAGCGGTACCGGTGGAGCGGCTCGTGCTTGACCCGGTCGGCGACAAGACGGCGTTCTACATCCAGGACGAAGAGTCGCCGGAGAGCCACAACGAATTCGGCGGCTCGGTTGGCGGCCCGATTATCCGCGATCGACTCTTCTTCTTCGGGTCGTACTCGCCCCGTAACGAGAAGAAGACGAATACCTACAATTTCACGGACGGCTCGAACGACATCGAGCGGAACATCTGGCGGCAGCAGGCGTTCGGCAAACTGAGCTACTCGATGCGCCGCGGCTCGGCGACCTGGTCGGCCCTCTGGACGCCGACGACGGCGGATGGCACGCACCAGGCCTACAACGGTGCCACGCCCAACTCGTATATCGGACCGATGTCCTCGCTCGCGACCAACATCGGGCGCGGATACGAAACCAATCAGGTCAATACCAGTGGGACGTTCGATTTCTCGGTGACCAACTCGTCGTTCCTGAGCTTCCGCGGTGGGTACTTCCACGATCGATTCAGCGACACGGGCATCCCGCAGACGACGTCCTACACCTATCAGACTTCGACCTCGACGATTGACGCGCTTCTGCCTGCGGCGCTGCGCGGCGGCATCAACACCTCAAACGTGCCCAGGGCGCAGATCACCGACTTCGACACCACGAAACGGCAGAACTTCAACGTCGACTACAACCAGACGTTCGCCGGCGGCGGCCTGCACACCCTGAAGGGCGGCTACGGAATCCAGCATGTCGTCAACGACATCAATTCGTACTACCCGGGCGGCTACACCTTCCTGTTCTGGGATCGCAGCTTTGCGTTCGGCGGCCAGACCCTCGGCCGAGGCACGTATGGGTACTACGAGGTGAACGACCGCCGGATCACCAACAAGGCCGGCAGTAATATCCAGTCGCTGTATATCCAGGACCAGTGGACCGTCGGCAATCGCCTGACCCTGAATCTTGGCCTCCGCACTGAGGACGAGAAAGTGCCGACCTTCCGGCCCGATTTCCTTGAAACCGCTTTCCACTTCACGTTCAAGGACAAGCTGGCGCCGCGTCTGGGTGCGGCCTACGACATCTGGGGCGACGGCCGGTTGAAGGTGTTCGGCA
>Ga0075418_10004810_pt1 | contig 15313 bp, 15 predicted proteins | sample SoiMetdeltSBSDD2_FD_81776 | JGI IMG/M metagenome (GOLD analysis project Ga0075418, IMG submission 81776) | Bulk soil microbial communities from a Populus tree surrounding site in Tennessee, USA - Soil MetaG P. deltoides SBSDD2 | ecosystem: Environmental > Terrestrial > Soil > Tree plantation...
CAGGAGACACGGGCGCATCGATCGTGACACCTTGCACCTGCGACAACGCCACTGGCACCAGTGACACCAGTGGCAGCACAAGGACCGCCGACAAGCCGACCCAGCACACAACGTAGCGCGCGGCCGCCCGTGCCCTCGGCAGGCAGCGGACCATCGCAACCGTTGCGAGCGCCACCACGCAACCTTGCACGAGCCAGTTCGCAATGAAGTCCACGTCCGCTCCTTTAGGCGTCTCGAATGAGCTTCTTGAGCCGCTTGAGTTCCGTGCGATCGATTGCTTCGTCCTCCAACACGTTCAACACCAGGAGGCTCGGCGAACCATTGAAGAGGCGCGCGACGAGATGTTTCAACGCTCGCTGGCGGGCTTGACGTTCGTCGACAGCGGGCCGATACACGAACGCTCGAGCCACTTTCTCGTGGGTGACGTAGCCCTTCGTTTCCAGGATTCGCAGTATCGTTTGGACGGTGCTGTAGGTCACCGCTCGCTCTTGTGCCAACGCGGCGACCACGTCCCCGACCGTTGCGGTCTCGCGTTGCCATAACACAGACATGACTCGCGACTCCGCGTCGGTCAGCGCCGGGGAACGTTTGCGGGCCATGTGCGTTCTCAAGTCCTAAATCTTTAAGAGTTGACGAGGGCACTCTACCAGCCCTCCGAGACCGTGTCAATTAAAGAATTAAGAGTTCGCGTCGCAGGCCTGAATCACCAACGGACGCGGGCCCACACGCCGCGATGATCCGTGAGCCGAATATCGTCCACGTTCCAGGCGAGCGGCTCCAACCGCTTCAGATAGAGCCAGTCGAGTCTGAGCGGAAGGCCGAGAAACTTGAACGTCGGTCGCCCGTCCCTGAGCGGTGTGTCAAACCCTTCCGCCGCGAATGACGCCTGCACCGCTGCGGATTGGCGCTGCAGATACGGCAAGGGCCACATCGTCTGGAACCAGCGGATGTTCATCGTGTTGAAGTCACCGCCGATGATCTGCGGGATGTCAACGCCACCGAGCGTCTGGAGCAGGGGCGCAACCTGCGCCACTCGGTCCTTGCTGTTGATGCGGGTATCGAGATGCACGTTCACCACGCGCACTGGACCGTGCGTTGTGATTACGGTCGCGGCGAGCGCGATCCGACATCGCGACCTGAAACGAAGCTGATAGTGCGCCAGCGGATAGACGCGGATGTCGGTCAGCGGATAACGGCTGACAATCGCGAGACCCTGTGTGTGGGCGTTGCCAAGGAGATTCGCCGCGCCGTAAGAGGAATGGAACGCGAGGCGATCTGCCAGCGTGGCGACAAACGCCTCGCCATCTATCGAGAGATGTCCGACCTCTTGGAGCAGAAGGATGTCGATCTCTCGTTGGTGTATCCAGGCCGCCAGGACGTCGCCAATCTGCGGGCGGCCCGCCATGTTGAGGCTCGCGACCGTCAGCGTGCGCTGCGCCGGCTGATCGACGCTCGTGGGACTAGCCCGGTGCGTGACCGCCAGTGGCGTGCAGAGTGTTGAGGCCTCGATCGGCGATGTCGCCACCAACACCACGCACAGGCACGCCGCGCGATAGAGAGTAAAGCTGAGATCGCGCAGCATGCTGCAATCGTACGCCATCACTTCGAACTTTGACCTTCGCCCTTCAGGAGAGCGGCACCGGGATTGCGGTTGGTACGGCGTATTTTGCGCTGTTCGACCACGCGCGTCGCCACCTGATGGGGTCAGATCTTGATTCTTGCGTGTCTGCAGAAATCAAGATCTGACCCCGAGACCAGCTCGCCTTTCATCCGGCGTGCACAGTGCTGGTGTTCTTCGCATCGTGATAGAAGCGCGCCAACACCTTATCCACAGCCTTTGAGAGCGTCTTGTCCGGGTGATCGATATTCAACGTATCGATGTCGTGACCACGCCAGACGAGCTGATTCGTGTGGGCATCAATCACGTCGACGATGACGGTCGACTGGGTGTAGGGCACTGCCCACACGTCGTAGCCGCGTGGCCAGCCCCACCAGCTACCTCGGAATCCACGATGGAAGACCGGCATGCCGTAATCGAGATACCTCGTGTCATAGCGATCCTGGAGACCGACGTAGAACGCGACGTAAAAGTCCGGAACGCCAGAGGTGACCTCGACCATGCCGTGCTCGGTCAGGTCGCGCCGGATGGCATCGCTCACGTCGTTGGCCCAGATGTCGTTGTTCGCCAGCGGGTCGCGTGAGATGCGACGCTGGTCCTTGAATTGAAATGTTTTGAGCGTCTGCAGCGGAAACGACTTGGTGTAATCAGAGTGGGCAGACGCGAACGCAGAGGCGCCGCTGGCCAGAATCGCCAGCCCGGCGACGAGTGGTAGAAGTTTCACGACTTCGTCTCCTTTCGCTGTGAAGGCGTCCGTGCCTTCTGTACCGTTAGACGAAGACGTCGCTGATGCCAGCATGAAGTGGAGATGAATTCGCTTTAACGTCTCAAGCTCGGGCGACGCTTACTTCGAGACGGTGCACGACTGCGGCGAATATCGCGTAGGCCACGAGCGCTGTTGCGGCAGCGGCTTTGTCGGAGGCCGGTGGCGGGCCAAAGAACACGTACGCTTGAATTGCGGACATGACCAGACCCAAAGCGATCATCCGTGCACGCCTCGACACGCCGGCACTGCGAAAGTAGAAATACATCGCACTGAACAACAGGCCAAGTTCGAGACCAAAGGCCACCAGCGGCGCATTCCACAGTCCAAGCCCCACCTTCGCCGAGTTGTCGTACAACGGCAGGTCGGGGCGATGAACGATGAAATCCAGCACCCAATGAGAAAACACGGCGCCCGCCACGAGGACCGCTCTCGTTGGATGAGCTCGCCAGACGACGAATCGGAAGCACAGGTATGCGGCAGCCGACCACAGCAGCGCTGCGACGAGGCTGTGCGTATACGGCATGTAGTACAAGTCGAGTGGATTCGTGGCGGTGAATCCCGGCACGATTCGGACCTTCTCGACGCCGAGCAAAACCAGCGGAGCCCAGACCACATCGAGCCACTGAACAGCGATGAACAGCAGCCAGAGTGGAATCCGTGGCTCACGTCCTTTCGCAGCGAAGCTGACGCCGTAGTGACCAACGAACATACGTCACACGATACCGCCAACCATTCCTCGCGCGTCGGTGTCTAAAGCTGCGGCTCTCCTGAACGTCTGAGCAGGCAAGTGTTCGATTCCGAACATTCTAGGCCCGCAGGCGGGCAGAAGAGTGGTCGAATCGCTCGCAAGTTATTGAAGCGGGCGGGACGTCATGGGTACACGGTTTGATGCGCGAGGTGAAGCCGTCACCATGGTTCAACCCGTTTCGTCCGGCAGATTGCCGGCTTGTCGCGTTGCTCTTCTTGTCACACTACTGTTACCGGTCGTCGCGGCGACCGCGTTCGAACAGGCTGAGCCGCCAGCCATCGACGTGAAGCCGATGCTCGCGGCCGCGCGAGAAGCGCTCGGGGGAGAGACGCGGCTGTCCGGCGTCAAGACATTCGTCGCAACAGGACGGACGCGTCAGATTCAAGGGGACAACCTGGTTCCCATCGAGTTCGAGATCTCGTGCGAACTGCCAGACAAGTGCATCCGGCGCGACGAGATCCCGGCTCGCGAAAGTGGTCCAACCACGATCGGGTTCAACGGCAACGATTTGATCCAGATCCCTATTCCACCAGCATTGCCAGCAGGCCGGATCGGCCCGCCTCCTGGTGGACCGCCCGCGGTCGCCGGAGCGCCTTCTGGCCGCGGGGGAGCGCCCCCGGCACAGCCTGCCGCCCGGCGCGTGGCGACGACGAAGGAGGACTTTGCGAGGCTCTGGCTCGGGATGTTTGCGGCTTCGTTCACGAGCCTTCCGGTGACGTTCACCTATGCGGGCACGGCTGAAGCGCCGCAAGGACAAGCGGACGTACTGGAAGTAAAAGGGCCCGAGAACTTCATCGCGCGCCTCTTTCTCTTTCGTGAGACACACCTGCCAGTCATGCTCAGCTGGCAGGGGCCCGGACCAGGGCGAGGTGCCGGTGCACCCGTCGAGAATCGCCTCTTCTACGCCGACTATCGCGACGTCGATGGAATGAAGTTTCCATTCCGTCTGCGACGCGCGATTAGCGCCGACACTATCGAAGAAACGACGTTCGATCGCTTTCGGATCAATGCGCGCATCGATCCGAGAAAGTTCGAAGTTCGCAAGTGAATCGTTTCTTGGCTGCCCTCAGCCTCGTTCTGGCCCTTCTCGCTGCGCAATCGGTCGGCGCGCAGGGCGCCCGTGACGGCCGGCTGATCATCACCGTGGCAGATCAAACAGGCGCAGTCATCCCGGGCGCGACGATCACGATGACGCGCAGCGATGGGCCTCAGCCGGACACTTCGCGCGCACCGGTGGAGACTTCGCCAGACGGCGTGGCCACACTCCCAGGTCTTCCGCCGGGACGCTACACCGTGCAGGTCGAGTTTCCCGGCTTCGAGTCCAACACGATCCGGGACGTGCGCGTGCGCGCAGGCGACAACAAACAGAGCGTCGTGCTGGCGATCAAGAAGCTCGAAGACAGCGTCGTCGTTGGTCAGGATGCCCAGACCGCTGCATCGGACCGCAATCGGGCGTTCGGCTCCGCACTCACCCGGGAACAGATCGATGCGCTGTCGGACGACCCGGAGGAAGCGCGCCGCCAATTGCTCAACATGGTGGGCGGCGACGCCGTGATTCGCGTCGACAGCTTCGAGGGCGCGCAGCTGCCGCCGAAGTCGCAGATTCGATCGATTCGAGTCTCGCGAGATGCGTTTGCCGCCGAATTCCACCAGGCTGGCGGCATCTTCGTGGACATCATCACGCAGCCCGGCCTCGGTTCACTGCGCGGCGGCGCGCAGATGCGGCTTCGGGACGGCTCGATGAGCGGCCGGAGTCCTTTTACGCCGATTAAAGGCCCAGAGCGGACACAGGATTACTCGTTCAACTTGGGCGGTGCGCTCATTCGCGAGCGACTCGGCTTCAATATCAATTTCAACGGCACCACCGCGTTCGAAACGCCTAATCTGAACGCCGCTCTGCTGACGGGGACCCGGTCGGAGGCGCTGAATCTCAGAACGCCGCGCGATTTCGTCAACATGAACGCGAATATCGACTACGCCCTGACCAAGGACCAGATTCTCCGCTTTGGGTTCAACCGGAACACGAGCGCGTTCGAGAATCAGGGCATCGGTCTCTACGACCTGCCGGAGCGCGCCTTCGCGACAGACTCACAAACGAATCAGTTTCGCATTCAGGAGGCAGGCCCTCTTGGGCGGCGGTTCTTCATGAACACCCGCCTGTTCGTCGTGTGGAACGATTCAGTGTCGACGTCGGCTTTCGAGGCGCCGACCATCCGCGTGAACGACGCCTTTACCGCCGGGGGGCAGCAAGTGTCTGGCGGGCGCCGCACGCGTACCGTCAACCTCGGCTCGGATCTTGACTATGTTCGTGGCATCCACTCGGTGCGCATGGGGCTGGCGCTCGAGTCTGTGTGGGCCCACTCCGACTCGTTCAACAACTACCTGGGAACGTACACCTTCGAGAGCCTGGAGGCCTACGAAGCAGGACGGCCGCGCAGCTACACTCGTCGAATCGGCGATCCGAACATCGACTACTTCAACTTTCAGGGAGCCATCTACATCCAGGACGACATCAGGGTGCGCCAGGGGCTCACGCTCAGTCCCGGCGCCCGCTACGAGCTGCAGACGCACGTCGGTGATTTCAACAGCATTGGCCCGCGCTTTGGTGTGACGTGGTCGCCGTCTCGCAGTGGCCGAACGACGCTGCGAGCCAGTAGCGGGATCTTCTACGACTGGCTCGGTACCGGCACGTACGAGCAGACGCTACGCGTGGACGGATTCCGCCAACAAGAGATCAATATCGCGGATCCGTTGTACCCCGACCTGGGGACTGCTGGCTTCGTTCCGCCGCTCAACCGTTACCTGCTGAGCGAGAGCGTACGGATGCCGCGTAACATCCGGTTCAGCGGAGGCATCGACCAGGCACTCAATCGACTGTCGCGCATTGGCTTTACCTATGCCCACGTCCGCGGCACCAGTCTGCAGCGCGGCGCCAATCTCAACGCGCCGGTCGATGGGGTTCGCCCCGACCCCGGGTTCATCAACATCGTTGAAGTCGTGTCCGATGCCGAGCTGCGGCAGCATACGCTGACAGTGAATTTCGATGGCGGGCTGGCGCAGGTGCAGCCGCCTTTCGTAGGAACCACTAGTGGCCCGCGTGTCGACTGGAAGCGAATCCGTTTCTTCGGCAACTACACGCTGGGGTCAACGCGGAACAACACCGACGGCGACTTCAGCCTGGCCCCCGGCGTCACGCTCGACGGCGAATGGGGATTTGCGCCGCAGGACGTTCGTCATCGCCTGAACGCTGGTCTCAACACACAGGTCGTCAGGAATCTTGCCGTGTCGCTCAACCTGAATGCGTCGAGCGGGACACCCTACACGATCCGAACGGGCTTTGACGACAACGGCGATCTCGTCTTCAACGATCGTCCATCAGGTGTCGAGCGGAACAGCGAGCGCGCGTCCGCGCAGTGGGCGCTCAACATGAACGCGCAGTATGGAATGGCCTTTGGAAAACGCAGTAACCCGCCGCCGCCGGGCTTCCTGATTTCGGTCGTTGGCAACCAGGCGCCGACGGTGCAGACCGTGAACATCGATTGGCGCTACCGGGTGGCCTTCTTCGTCCAAGTGCAAAACCTGACGAACCGGGCCAACTACATCGGTTACAGCGGCATCCTGACGTCGCCGTTCTACGGCAGACCGACCTCGGTCGCCAATCCACGCAAGATTGATATCGGGATGCAGTTGCAGTTCTGACCCATCGTCTCCAACTTGACTTCCCACAGATATTTGTTCACATTTTGTGAACATTGGCTCGCGACTATCTGACTGACTTCGAGTTGATGATTCTGCTCGCGATCCTCCGCGTCGGAGAAGAGGCCTACGGCGTGCCGATTGCGCGTGAGATCGAAAGCACAGGTGGCCGCACTGTGATCCTCAGCGCTGTCTATGCAGCGCTCGATCGTCTCGAAGTAAACGGCCTCGTGTCCTCAACTCTTGGCGATCCGACGCCCGCGCGAGGCGGACGGGCGAAGCGCTTCTTTCGCGTGACCTCGTCTGGTCTCAAGGCGGTGAAGCAGACACGGCGAGCGTTGACTCGACTGTGGGAGGGCATCCCGCAGTTCGAAGGAGGCCGGCAATGACGTCGCGTCGACCGCCACGGCTCGCCGTCGCTCTCCTCGAACGATTCGTCCACGACAACGAGCCGCTCACGGGCGATCTCTTGGAGGATTGTCACGACCGGTCCGACACATGGTTCTGGCGACAGGTGCTGTTCGCCATATTCGCGCGATCCATCCTGCTCATCCGAACACACCCTCGGATGACAGCCGAGACCGTACTGGTCGCAACCGCGATGCTGGCATTGCTTGGCTTTCACGCCGTCGTCGCGGCCAGCCTGATGAACCAGTTGCTTGTCCCGAACCCACTGAAGTGGGATCCAGGGACCGGCTGGCTGTTGTCGGTCACGGTCTCGTGCGTCGCAACTGCCGTGGTCATCGGACGGGCGGTCAGTCGCTTTCATCGCGATCACCGTGTTGCGGCGATTCTCGTGTGCGGTGCCAGCGCGACGATCGCGGCGTTCGTGAATCTCTATCTCTTCGTCCCGACGGTACCGAATCAGCCTTTCTTCCCTGAAGGCGCAATGCAGATAGCGGTGGCGATGGTGTTCATCGCCGGACTGTTTGCCGGAATCGGCTCGAGGTCCACATGCGAGTCGCTGCGACCAGTGTGACCTGTTCGGCGCTTCTCGTTGTGATCGGATTGCAGGCACAAACAACGGAGACGTTTGAGGTCGCCTCGATTCGCCGCAATCTCACCGGCAACCAGCAGGGCGGGGGTCTCGCCGGGCCGCAGCCCGGCGGCCGCTTCATTGCCATCGGGGCGCCACTGAGGCGGCTCATCGTCGACGCTTACGGAGTGCAGGTGATCGGAGGGCCCGCATGGATCGATACGGACCGGTTCGATGTGAATGCCCGCGCAGATGGAGACCGCACTCCCGCGGATATCAGGCGAATGCTCCAACCTTTACTGGCGGAACGGTTCAAGCTGATCGTGCATTCTGAGACGCGCGAGATGCCGGTCTATCTCCTCACGGCCGCGCGAACAGACGGGGCGCTCAGAGCGACGCTTCGCCAATCAGATGCGAAGTGCGCGGAGGAAGCTCGCAACTTCTTCCCCAGCGGTGCGCCTGGATTCCCTCCGGCATGCGGCGACTTTCGCCTTGGAGCACGGGCGTTAACGGCGCGTGGCATGACGATGGCGGGCTTGGCCCGGTTGTTGTCAAGGGGCGTGGGTCGTCCCGTGCTCGATCGCACCGGTCTCGCTTCCGCATATGACTTGGAACTGGAGTGGTCCAGCGACGTCGGGTTGGAGTCGGCGCCACCTGGCAGCGCCGGCGCCAGCGAGCTGAGGCCTGATGGTGTGTCGCTGTTCACCGCGCTGCAGGAGCAACTCGGCCTTCGCCTTCAGGCATCGCGCGCTCCGGTTGAGGTGATGGTCGTCGATCAAGCCGAGCCGCCCTCGCCAAACTAGCTCGCCAGGTCTCACCACGCCTACATAGAACTACCCATTTTCGAACCACGGTGCTTTGGGGATTTCTTCCGAAGCGCCGAGGCCTGCCGCTCCGGTAATGTCGTTTGTTCCAAAGCGTCGTCTTGAGACCGAGGAGGACACCATGATCACGCAGGAACTTGAACGCGAAGCATGGGACCGGATTGCAGCTGGCTATGACCAGTTCGTCACGCCGACCGAGACATGGCTGGCAAACGAAGCGCTAACGCGCGCCAGGTTGACCTCCGGCGAGCGCTTTCTGGACGTCGCGGCGGGTTGCGGGGGCTTGAGCCTGCCTGCAGCGCGTCTCGGCGCGAAAGTGATGGCGACAGACTGGTCTCCAACCATGATTCGACTTCTCGAGTCGCGCGCACGGCAAGAGAAGCTCGCCAACCTGGACGCTCGTGTCATGGACTGCCACGCGCTGGATCTGAGTGACGCGATGTTCGATCTCACTGGATCGCAGTTCGGCGTCATGCTCGTCCCGGACCAGCCGCGCGCGCTCGCCGAGATGGCGCGGGTGACCAGAGGTGGGGGACGCGTACTCCTGATCGCCTACGGCTCGCCCGAGCAGATCGAATTCATCCACTTCACCGTGGCCGCCGTGCGGGCGGTCGACGCGAACTTCACTGGCATTCCGACCGAGCCTCCGCCACTTGAATTTCAGGTCTCCGATCCCGAGGTATTGCGCCAGAGGCTTGTCGACGTCGGCCTGACAGAAGTGTGTGTCGACACCGTGACCGAGAGGCTCGAGTTCCGGTCGGGCCAGGAAATGTGGAACTGGGTGTTGAACGGTAATCCCCTGGCGGAGATGCTGGTTGCAGGCCTGACGGAGGAGCAGCGGCGCGACGCGCGTGTGGTGCTGGACGGCATGCTTCGTGAGCGCTCTGGAGGAAGTGGAGTCGCGGTCCTGACCAACCCGGTGCACATCGGCATCGGGACGAAGTAAGACGACGACTTGTGTGCTGGCTCGACGTAACGGAAATGGCGCCGAATGATTAACCAGAATTAACCAGCGATTAACGAAGGCGACGCAGCCGGCCGGTAAGCTTCCGATCTCATTTCGGGGGCTTCCATGACATCAGCACGAACGCAGTGTCCCGAATGCGGAGGGCAGCATGTCACCGCGCTTGCTGATCTTCTGTACGCGCCCAACGCCGACTTCTTCCGTTGCATCGACTGCGGGTTCTTGTGGCATGTCGAGAAGGGGAGGAACGGACCAGCGAGTCAAGTGTTGCTGGGGCCCAACAAGCTTCAGCCCTCACGGGTCTTGAAAGGGGAATCGCGAAGATAGAGCGAGCGACACAATACCCTGTATCCTCATATATAGTCTGTCGCGACTGCGGGTCTTCGACCGGGCAGAAAGGATACAGGAATGAACCAAAGATTCCTCACCATCGCCGTCACGGTGGCGATGCTGTCGCCTCTTTCCGCCTTCGCGCAGACGCCACGCGTGGCGCCAACACCCGATAGCGCGGCCGCGGCGAAGAGGTGGACGCCACCACACACGCCCTGGGGCGAACCCGATCTACAGGGCACGTACTCGAATCGGACCATCACGCCGTTCGAGCGACCTGCCAATGTCGCAGGCAGGGAGTTCTTCACTGCCGAAGAAGTCGCAGCGCTCGAAAAACGCGCGCAGGAACAGAGCGGCGACGAGGGTCGCACGAAAGGAACGCGTGGTGACGTCGAGCGCGCTTACAACGACTTCTGGTGGGATCGCGGCACCAAGGTGACGACACCGCGGACCTCGCTCGTGATTGATCCGCCTGACGGTCGCGTCCCTGAGCAAACAGCAGACGCAAAGAAGCGTGCGGCTGACGAAGCGAAACGGCCCGCGTTTCGAGGCACGGGGGCCAATGGACGGGGGACCGACACCTGGCTCGATCGCAGCACATTTGAGCGCTGCATCACCCGCGGCATGCCCGGAGCGATGAGCCCGACCGCCTACAACAACAACTACCGAATCACCCAGAGCCCAGGGTATGTGGCGATTCAGATCGAAATGCTCGGCGGCGCTCGTGTGATTCCGACCGACGGGCGGCCGCACGTCAATCAGGCCATCCGACAGTGGATGGGAAATTCCGTGGCTCGATGGGAGGGCGACACGCTGGTCGTGGACACGACGAATTTCACTGACAAGGTGCTGTATCGAGGCGCCGCCGAAAATCTTCATCTCGTCGAGCGCTTCACGCGCGTCGGCCCGGGACAGATTGACTATCGCGTCACCATTACCGATCCAACGACTTTCACCAAACCGTGGACACTCGCAATTCCGTATGTGGACACGGGAGAAGACATGTTCGAGTACGCCTGCCACGAGGGGAATTACGGCATGGAAGGCATCCTGAGCGGAGCACGCGAGGAAGAGCGTGCCGCGGCGGAGAAGGGGAAATAGCATGCGACTTCATCGAGTGCTCATCGCGACCTGCGCCGCGCTCCTTCTGATTGGGACCGCCGTCTCAGCGCATCACTCATTTGCGGCAGAGTTCGACGCCAACAAGCCCATTCAATTGCGGGGGACGGTCGCCAAGGTGGAATGGATCAATCCGCACACCTGGATCCACATCGATGTGAAGGAGGCGGACGGCAAGACCGAGCGGTGGATGATCGAAGGCGGCACCCCGAATACACTCCTCCGGCGGGGCCTGACCAGGAACTCACTCCCGGAGGGAACTGAAATCATGGTCGACGGCTACCGTGCGAAGAACGGCTCCAACCGGGCAAATGGTCGGGATGTGACGTTTCCCGACGGACGAAAGCTCTTCATGGGATCGTCGGGCACGGGTGCGCCGCGCGATGGCCGTGACACGTCCGAAAAATGAGGCATTCGCAGCTCTGGGCTTCCCGCTGTTCACTTCACCGATGACCGACGTTATGTGAGTCGAAGGCGCGAGGTCCTCGGAGGCTTGCCATGCCGACCACCAGCACGCTCACCAAACTGGTCGCTGTTCCTGCAGGAATCAACGTCGACGTCATCAACGCGAAGCAGGCGACGATGCTCGGGTTGTTGGGGAACCCGCGCGGCAACTATGACGATGTGTGCCGCGAGGTGACGAATCCGTCGCTCAGAGCAAACATCGAAATCGCGAACGTGGGTCCCTTCAGGGTTCAAGGGCTCCGACCGGCGGTCGCCTCGTTAAGGGACATTCTGGCCGAGATCGCCGTGAGGCAGCCGGATGTCCATACTGGGCTTGGGTCGGCAGGAATGCTGTGCGCGCGCCTGGTCCGCAACACCACGACTGGTGCGATCAGCAATCATTCATGGGGGTCGGCAATCGATCTGACACTCGACGGCATCTTGGATACCCGCGGCGACAATCTCGTTCAGGAAGGGCTGACGCGCATCGCGCCCATCTTCAATCGACACGGGTGGTTCTGGGGTGCTGGTTTCGGGACCGAAGACGCGATGCACTTCGAAGTCGGAGACGGCTTGATTCGCACGTGGCACACCGAAGGGAAACTCGGTTCACCTGCTGTCGGCGCAGCGCCTGGGCCGCTACCGGAGGTGCTGTTGATGCTGGGTGACCGCGGACCTGACGTGCTCGCGCTCCAGCAGCGACTCAATGCCCGAGGCGCTGACGTCGAGGAAGACGGAATCTTCGGAACCGGCACGCGTGCCGCGGTGATCGCTTTTCAAGGCGCGAGCGGTCTGAGGCCCGATGGCGTCGTCGGTCAAAGGACTCGTGCGGCGCTCGGCCTCTAGGCTGTGACGCGCCTTCTGTCCCTGGCGCTGACCGTCGTTGCACTTGCGACAGGCAGTTGCGCACGACCGCGAGAGAGCGTGCTGACATCCATCCGCCCTGGGGACTGCACGGTACCATCGAAGGAAATCACCGCGCCGTATGCACAGCGGAACCTCGGGGTGCAGCAGTGCCCCGCGCCGGACGATTGGCGTCTGCTGCTCGTCTCCTCGGATGAAAACACCTGGATCGATCTCACCGGGCCTGGCGTGACATGGTCGGGCGAGCGCCCCATCGTGTACGAGTCGCCGATCGGCAATTTTCCCAGCGTCGGCGTCCCGCCGACCGTGGAATGGAGGCGCGACGGGAGGGGCCGGCTCGCCGCCATGATCGTTGGCGTGACCGCCCAGAACCGCGAGACCTTCAAGACAGATCGCTCGGCATTCTATGTGGTCCGCCTTCAGGCAAACACCGTGTGCGTGATCGGACGCGCCGCGAGTTCTGAGGAAGCGCGGTTGATTGCAGACAGCTCGAAAGGCTGCTGACAGGCGCCACGGACGAGCCGGCACCGACACCCCTTGAATCGGTATAGCGCCCGGTCCCCAAACCTCATACACTCTGGCACTTAATCTGGTGGGTAGATGGTGGTTGGTGGAGGGTGAACCTCGAACCCAACCACGATCCACAATCCACCATCCACAATCTAGAGAGGGGGGCTGCGATGAGAGCTGCGGGGTGCGTAGCCATGTTGCTGATAGCCATGGCAGCGGGTGTCTCGGCGCAGACGAGCCAGAAGCCGAAGAAGTTCCTGGGCGGGCCGCTGGTCATCGAAGACCAGGGCAGCTTCTTCGTGGGGGGCGTCCAGAAGATCACGGAACACGCCGTCGTGCCCCCACCGCCCGGCGCGCCCGGCGCGCCCGCGCAGACGCCGGCCGGCCCAGTGCCACAGCAGATCACCATCGGACAGATGTACGTGCAGTTCCAGATCCCGCAGAAGAAATACGGCGGGGGATGGCCGGTGATTATGGTGCACGGGTCGACTCATACCGGAGCATGCCTGGAAGCCACCCCAGATGGCCGCGAAGGCTGGTACCCGTATTTCGTTCGTCACGGCGTGCCCAGCTACGTCGTCGATCAGGCTGGACGCGGGCGCTCAGGATTCGACCAATCGGTTCTCCACGAGGCTGAAGCGCGTTATGCGAGCGGAGACGCCAAGGGCGGAGCCGACCTCATTCCGAGCTTCGGGCGCATCACCGACAACGGCGCGTGGACGGCGTGGTTTGGCCACCTGGTGCCGCAAGGCTCCACGGTCCTGACTGGAACACTGGTTCCGCACGGCGATTCGAAGGATCCCAACCCGAAGCCTGACGCGTATCAGCATGTCGCCCCGCTTTTCCCGATTGAAGCAACGGACGCCAGCCTCGTGTCGCGTAACGGCGCCATTGGACCCGCGCCGGCCGGCTCCAACGGCTACTACGCGCTCGAGTACTACAAGCAACTGGTTCCTAACGCCGAGGTGACGCTTCCTGGCTCGACCTGCGCGTCGTGCGATCCGAAGGAGCTTTCACCGGCCAATACCTGGACCCCACAGAACCTGGCGGCCCTGGTCGAGCGCCTCGGTGGGGCAATCGTCGTGACCCACTCACAGTCGGGGATCATGGGGCATCATATGACCCGCATTCTCAAGGAGCGCGGGCACCTGGATCTGCTAAAAGGACTGATCACACTGGAAGGGTCCTGTTCGCTCAGCAACAGTGGGCTCACGGCGGCCGACTTCGACAACATTCCGTACATGGCGCTCAAGGGCGACTACACAGCGACGAGCACGGTTTGTCAGGAAACAGTCGACGCGATCAACGTGCGGCGCGCCGCGAAGCAGGGCTCAGCGAAGGCGGAGTATCTCAAGCTGGATGACATGGGAATTCTCGGTGTGACTCACATGATGATGCTCGACAAGAAGAACCTCGAGATTGCCGACATCATGCTGGGTTGGGTTGAAAAGAACGTTCGCGGAAACGGCAAGCGTCGCTGAACGCGCGGCAGACGCCTACTCGCGCGGAGCGCGCGCCAAGATATTCGTCACGAACCACAGGAGCGCATATGAAGAGACTTTCGGGGCTGTTCATGGTCGTCGCATCCCTCGGGCTAGCAGTTGCCTGCACGAGCACGTCACCACCGTCGTCGGGATCTGAAAGCGCGGCGCCGGCGCCCTCGCCAGTGCTGGAAGCGGACAAGCAGTGGACGATGCAGAACAAGAACACATCGGCCACTCGCTATAGCTCCGTGAACGAGATCAACAACTCCAACGTGAAGAATCTGAAGGTGGCGTGGTCGTTTTCGACCGGTGTTCTACGCGGCCACGAGGGTGAGCCGCTAGTCGTCGGCAGCACGATGTACGTTCACACACCATTCCCCAACATCGTGTACGCCCTCGACCTGGCGAAGGAAGGTGCGCCGGTGAAATGGAAGTACACGCCGCGTCAGGATCCGATGGTCATTCCGGTCGCCTGCTGCGACACGGTGAATCGAGGACTCGCGTATGCCGATGGCAAGATCTTCCTGAACCAACTGGACACCAACACCGTCGCGCTCGATGCGGCGACAGGCAAGGAGTTGTGGAAGGTCAAGCAGGGAGACTACAAGAACGGCCAGACTGTCACGTCGGCACCGATGGTCATCAAGGACAAGGTGATCTCCGGGATCTCGGGCGGAGAATTCGGCGTCCGCGGATTTGTCACAGCCAATGACGTGAATAGTGGGAAGCAGATCTGGCGGATGTACAGCACGGGACCCGAGGCCGAAGTTGGGTTCCCTGGCTCTGTCGAAACGTGGCAGGGGGACGAGTGGAAGCGGGGCGGTGGCACCACATGGGGGTGGTACAGCTATGACCCCGATCTGAACCTCTTCTACTACGGCACCGGCAACCCGGGATCGTGGAATCCCGATCAACGGCCGGGCGACAACAAGTATTCGATGACGATCTTCGCGCGCAATCCCGACACCGG
>Ga0075418_10004812_pt1 | contig 15309 bp, 8 predicted proteins | sample SoiMetdeltSBSDD2_FD_81776 | JGI IMG/M metagenome (GOLD analysis project Ga0075418, IMG submission 81776) | Bulk soil microbial communities from a Populus tree surrounding site in Tennessee, USA - Soil MetaG P. deltoides SBSDD2 | ecosystem: Environmental > Terrestrial > Soil > Tree plantation...
CCCTTGTACGCCTCATCGCCGACGGTCAGCGTGAACGGCCGCTTCGAGAAGTCGACGGCGGTGACGTCGTCCTCGACGAGCTCGGTGCCGAAGCGCAGGGCCTGCTCGCGCATCTGGTCCATCAGTTCGGGCCCCATGATGCCGTCGCGGAAGCCGGGGTAGTTCTCGACCTCAGTGGTGAGCATCAACTGACCGCCAGGCAGGCCGCCCCGTTCCATCCCGGTGAACATCAGCGTCTTGAGGCTGGCACGCGAGGCGTAGATCGCGGCCGTCCAGCCGGCCGGCCCGGACCCGATGATCATGACGTCCCAGAGGACGGAGGTGTTGTCGTCAGCCATTGGTCTTGTTCACTCCGCTGCTCGCGAATCCGCTGCCCGATCGGGTGCCTGTCAGAATCCCTGAACGAGTGATTGTGCGGCGCGGCAGCGTCTTTCTACCAGGAAGAACACCCGGGCACCTCGCGCTATTCCGCGCCGTACTCCGGGCATCCCGCGTGCCAGCGGACAAATGTCCGCGCTCTGGTGCTTTGGGGCTGCTGCCCCGGCCTACTTCGAGCAGATGTAGAAGTTGTTGATGATGTCGCCCTCGACGCGCTTCACGGACACGTCCTTGAAGCCGGCCTCGGCGAGGTACTCCAGCGCCTTCTGCTCGCCCCACATGTTGCCCAGCCCCTCGCCGCCGAGCGCGAGCGAGACGGTCATGCAGTGCGAGAGCGAGATGGCGTAGAACATCGGCCCGAGCGGGTGATCGACGTTCTCCTCGACGTTGCTGGATGCAGCGATGTCGGCCATCAGGTAGGTGCCGCCGGGCCGGAGCGCCCTGTGGATCGCCTCGAGGACGGTCTTCGGCCGGGCCTGGTCATGGATGGCGTCGAAGACCGTGATCAGGTCGAACGCGTTCTCCAGGTCCAGCGCGGCAACGTCTTGGACCTCGAAGCGCGCGTTGGTCAGACCGAGCTGCGCCGCCTCGGCTCGGGCCATCGCGATGCTTTCCTCGGAGAAGTCGAAACCCGTACAGCGGCTCGACGGAAACGCCTTCGCCATCGTGTTCACGGCGTGGCCGGCCCCGCAGCCGATGTCGGCGACATCGATGCCTGTCTGGAGACGGTCCACGAGACCCGGCACCAGCGGCAACGTCGATTGCACCAGCGTTGCGTCGACGACGGGCGCGCTCAGCTCGGCCATCAGCTCGCCGAAGTGCGGGTAGGCCGAGTACGGGACGCCGCCACCGTTGCGGAAGCTCTCGATCACCGCCGACTCGACGGTCGAGAACTGCGGGATCATCGGCGCGAACCCGGCCAGATTGTGATTGCCGGCCGCGCGGGTCAGCAGCGCAGCATGCGTGGGGGGCAGCGCGTACGTTCGGCTCGACGGGGTGTACTCGACGATCCGGCTGACGACCATCCCGTCCAGCCACTCGCGCACGTACCGCTCGTTCAGGCCCGTCGCCTCGGCGATCTGCGCGGAGGTGGCCGGCGGCAGCGTCGCCAGCGTGTCGAACAGGCCGGTCTGGTGCCCGATGCTGATCAACACGACCTGGCCGGCTCCGTTGAACGCGCCCATGAGGCGCCCGGCAAACTCCTCGACCTTTGCCATGTCGAGCTCTGGCGTCGTCATCACACCCCTCCTGCACGCTGAGGCATCCGTTCGCGGAAGGTAACACGCGGTTCGTCCCGCGTGCCCTCTCAAACGCCGTCCGCGTCGATTTTCATTCCTCAAGCTGTAGCGGGCCTGGGCTGATTGGCGGGAGCGATGCCGACACGAAAGGACTGATGCACGAGGGCATTCGACGTAGCGCGGGGGCTTGTCCCCCGCCGGTTTCACCCGGCGGGAGCCCTGGCCCCCGCGCTACGAGGTTGGGAAGTCCGGGGTTGGCGCTCAGCCCCAGCGCGGCGACTCGCCGAGGTTCCCGAGGGCGGTCTTGCCGACGATCTCGTGGACCAGCATCGAGTTGGCCGGATGGATCGTGGCCGCGCGAACGTCGCGGTAGATCCGCTCGATCTCGTGGCGCTTGAACATGCCGCTGCCGCCGATCACGTCGTACGCCCGGTCCACGACCTTCTTGGCCGTCTCGACGGCGTGGTATTTCGCCGAGACCAGCTTCGAGGGCCAGAGGCCGCCGTGGTCGACGCCGTTCGACCAGTCGTCGGCGATCCGCTCGACGTGCGCCGTCGCGCCGTCGAGGGCCAGCACCATCTCGGCGATGTTGTGCTGGACCTCTGGGTGGTACGCCATGGTGCGGCTCAGTCCCGCGATCGACGTCTTGTTCTTGACGCCCGCGACGGCCAGGTCGAGTGCGCGCTGGGCCAGCCCGAGGTAGATGCTGCCGAACGTCGGCTCGGCCCAGACGAAGATCGCCAGGACGAACAGGTCGGCGCCCGCGAAGTCGGGCGGCACGACCCGGCCGACGTACTTGTCGGGCACGAAGGCGCCTTCGAGGACGGTGTCGTGGCTGGCGGTCGCCCGCATGCCGACGGTGTCCCAGACGTCGTCGATGTGGTAGCCAGGGGTGTCGCGCGGCATGAAGACGTGGACGACCTTCGGATTGGCCGGGTCGGCGTTGTCCTGCGCGTGGATGCCGAGCCTGGTCCAGACCGGCGAGAGGCTGCCGAACGACTTGCGCCCGCTGATCTTGTAGCCGCCGTCGACGCGCTCGGCTTTCGCGGTGGAGTAGAGCAGCGGCAGGTCGTTGCCCGGCTCGCCGTGCCCGGCCGCGAAAACCTCGCCCTTCGCGCCCTCTTCGAGCATCCACTTGAGGGAGGTATCGCCGAGGCGGTACAGGTCGGCGGCGACGCCCATCCAGTAGAGGTGCATGTTGGTGGCGAGGGCGGTGGCCGGCGCACGGTACGCCAGCTTGCGCTGCTCGCGGCAGACCTCGGCGAGCGACATCCCGAGTCCGCCCAACTCGCGGGGGATCGGCATCTGGAGGTAGCCGGCCTGCTTCAGCTCGTCAAAGTCTTCCTGGAAGAAGCGGTTCTCACGGTCGTAGGCGGCGGCGCGCTCCCCACAGCGCGCGATCAGCTCATCGGTCAACACTGACGATACCGGTGCGGTGGCAGTCATTGAGCTCCTCCTCGAGATCGGTCCGCACTCAGATCGTAGGCTTCAAAAGATTACGGCGCGTCTACAGATCTGTACATTCGGCTATGTACATTTTTTCTGGATCGGCGGTGTACATGCCGGGTCACGGTCTGCGGAGGCCGCGTTCGGCGGCCCAGACGGCGACCTGCGCCCGTGAGCTGAACTCGAGCTTGTTGAGGATGTGTTTGACGTGGTTGGCGGCCGTGCCTTCAGTGATGACCAGCGCCTCGGCGATCTGGCGGTTGGTCAGCCCACGGGCGATCAGGGTGGCGACTTCCTGCTCGCGGCGGCTGAGGGGTGAGGCCCCCGCGCCGGCCGGCGTGGCTGACGCGGGGGTGTCTGACGGCTGGCCGGGCTCGGTGATCGCCAGTGCCGCCGCGATGGCGTCGTCCAGGTCCAGGGCGCGGCCGGCCTGCCAGGCTGCCTCGGCGACCTGGGAATCCTGCGCCTGTCTGGCCGGCGCCAGCAACCTCTCCAGTCTGTCGCGCCCGCCTTGCTGACGCGGCGTGCCGGCGCGCTCACGGAGGGCGGTACTGGCGCCGGCCACTCGCAGTGCACCCTCCGCACGCCCCTGGGCGACGGCCAGCTCGACGAATCGGTCGAGCACCTGCGCGACGGTGACGGCATCGCCGAGCTGGCGCTGAATAGCAACGCTGTCGCGGAGGTATACATACGCGCGCACGTACTCGCCGCGTGCGATGGCGACGCCGCTGAGCGTCGCGAGGCCAAGCGCCTCGACGCGTGGGTTCCCGATCTGCCGATACCGGTCCAGCGCCTCGGCCATTAGTGCCTCGGCCTCGTCGAGATTGCCCTGGGCCAGGGCGACGGCCGCCAGCGAGAAGATCGAGCCGCTGTGCTCCGGGTCGTCTTTGAGAAAGCGGTGGCTCTCCGCAAAGTACCCGCGCGCGATCTCGAACTCGCCGAGCTCGTAGTAGACGTTGCCCAGCGTGTTCAACGCCGAGGCGTAGTGGAGGTCCTGTCCGAGACGTCTGGCCAGGTCGAGCGCCTCCTCGAGATACTGACGCGCGGCGTCGTACGCGCCCCCGAAGCACAGGATCGTGCCCAGTCCTTCGAGAGAGTTCAGGACGCCGATCGCATTGCCGACGGCCCTTCGGAGCGAAAGTCCCTCTTCGAGCGCTGCCCGTGCGGCCCGAAAATCGCCCTGGGACGAGGCGAGCAGCCCGAGCCCGTAGAGCGCCTTCGCCCGCAGCTCAACGCGTTGACTCGACGGTCCCAGGGGGAACCGTGCCAGAACGCTGGCGAGACGCTCGCGGCCCTCCTGAACGTGGCCATGACGAGACCAGAACCACCAGAGCGCCACGCAGATGCGCAGGGCGGGTTCAGCGTAGCCCCGCTCCTCACACCAGTCGAGTGCTGCGCGCAGGTTGTCGTGCTCCTGGTCGACCCGCGCGAACCAGAGAGCCTGCTCAGGGCCGTAAATGTCGTCTTCTGCCGATTCGGCGAACCTGACCGCCGCGAGCGCGTGCCGACGGTGGACCACGTCGGCCTCGCCGCATTCCTCCAGCCGCTCCAGCGCGTATTCGCGGACCGTCTCCAGCATCCGATACCAGGGCTGGCCGTCAGGCGCTTCCTCCCGACGGAGCAGACTCTTCTCGGCCAGCGACTCGATGCCATCCAGGACGTCGAGGCCCAGCGGCGGCAGCGCGATGGTCGTGGCACCGGGGCGTGTGGGCTCGCCGGCGCAGACCGTCTCGGCGGATTCCAGCGTACAGCCCCGGAAGACGGCCAGCCGACGGAACAAGGTCATCTCGTCCGGCTCCAGCAGGTCGTAGCTCCAGGCGATCGTGTCGCGGAGGGTGCGCTGGCGGGCTGGAAGGTCGCGGGCTCCTCCTGTGAGGAGCGGCCGCCGTCGCTCCATCCGCTGAAGCATCGCCCCCGGCGTCAAGGCGCGAATGCGGGCGGCGGCCAGTTCGATCGCCAGCGGCAGGCCGTCGAGCCGCTGGCAAATCTCAGCGACATCGGCGGCGTTCCCGTCGTCCAGGGCGAAGTCAGGGCGCGCGGCCGATGCTCGGTCCACAAACAGGCGCACAGCCTCGAATTGCGCAACGTGGGTAGCCGACGTTTCCGAGCGGCGATCCGGCAGGTCCAGCGGGGGACCGGGTACTCGCGCTCGCCGTAGAGACGGAGAGCCGCGCGGCTGGTGACCAGGAGTCTGAGCTGAGGCGCCGCCAGGAGCAGCTCGGCGACGATCGGCGCGGCATCCACCACTTGCTCGAAGTTGTCCAGCATCAGCAAGAGCTGTTTCTGACGCAGTGTGTCCGTCAGCAACGCCACGATCGACCGCCCGGCAGCCTCGCGGACGCCGAGCGCCTGGGCGATCGAGAACGGCACCAGGTCAGGGTCAGTCACGGACGCGAGCGGCACGAAGTAGATCCCGTCTGCAAACGTCCCCGCAAGGTCGGCGGCGACCTGGAGCGCGAGTCGGGTCTTCCCGGTACCGCCGGGGCCGGTCAGCGTCACCAGGCGGGTATCCGGACGGAGCAGCATGTCGCGGACAGACTGGATCTGCTGCTCGCGCCCGATGAACGCGGTGACCTGCGTCGGGAGATTGTTCGGGATCAAGGTTAGCGTGCGGAGGGGCGGAAAGTCGGACGGCAGCCCGTCCAGTGTGAGCTGGTAGATGCGCTCCGGGCGGGCGATGTCGCGCAGGCGGTGCTCGCCGAGGTCTTTGAGCCCGGCCCCTGGAGGCAGCGACTCGCCAGCCAGCGTCGCGGCGGCCGCCGAGAGCACGACCTGGCCGCCGTGGGCGCTGTCCATCAGGCGGGCGCAGCGGTGGAGCGGCTGCCCGAAGTACTCGCCGTCCTGGCATTCGACCTCGCCGGTGTGCAGGCTCATGCGAGACTTGAGCGGACCGGCGTCGACCCACGCTTCGTCACGGAGCGCGCACTGCGCGTCGAGCGCGGCCCGGGCCGCCTCGACCGGGCTGGCGAACGCGGCGCAGAGGCCATCGCCGCGAGTCTGGAAGATGATGCCGCCGTGGGCCGCGACTGCCCCCCGGATGATGGCGTCGTGCCAGGCAAGCGCGGCGCGATACGCCTCCGGCCGCGCTTCGAGCAGGCGCGTGCTGCCCTCGATGTCGGTGAACAGGAAGGTGACGGTCCCGGTGGGCAGGTTGGTCATGGTATGAGACCGCTCGGCGTCGCTCCCAGTGCGGCCCTATGATACCGTCGCAATGGAGGCACGCAGTGGCAGACGAGGCCGATCATCGGAGGTTCTATCGTGCGCTACGAGCTCTGGGATGTCGATAGCGGCAATCAGGTGGAGATCTGCCAGACGCAGCAGGACGCCATTGATGCCGTGCGTGAACTGCTGGCCCTCAACGGCGAAGACTCGATTCGGTCAATGATGCTGGGTGTGATTCGCCGCGAGCCGTCTGGCAAGGTGCGCATGTTCCCCCTACTCGACGGCGATGAGCTGCTACAGCAGGCACAGGAAACCCAGACCGCCGTGCGGAGCAGCTAAAGCGGCTCCGTCCACGATCCCCCTCAGAAAGACCGCAACCGTCGTCGTCAGCCCAGCAGGCCGTTCTTCTCGGCCCAGGCGGCGATCTGGGCCCGGTTGCTGAGGTCCAGCCTGCCGAGGATGCTGTGAACGTGACGGGCGACGGTCCCCTCTTCGATGACGAGATGCTCGGCGATCTGCCGGTTGGTCATCCCCTGCCCGACGAGGATGGCGACCTCGACCTGGCGGTGCGAGAGCACCCCGAGCGAGACGTCAACCTCCAGGTCTGGGAGCGGAACGCCCGGCCCCGCCTCTGAGGAAGCGGGCCTGGTGATCGCGAGAGCAGCGTCGACGATCTGGTCGAGGTCGAGCGCGCGGCCGGCCTGCCGGGCTGCTTCGGCGGCCTCCGTTGAGAGGGCGCGCCGGGCTGGCTCCAGCGCCCGGTCCAACCGTGCTCGGCTGCTCGGCGTCAGGGGGGCGCCGGTGCGATCGTGCAGGGCAGTGGCCGCAGCCGCGAGTCGCAGCGCGCTCTCAAGCTGTCCCTGCGCCGCCGCCAGCTCCACGAACCGCTCCAGAACCTGGCTGATACCGGCGATGTCGCCGAGCTCGTGCTGGGTGGCGATGGCGGCGCTCAGATGCTCGCCGGCTGCTGCATGGTCGCCTTGGGCCAACGCGATGCCACCCAGGGTGCTTCGGGCAACGGCCGCCATGCGCCAGTTGCCGGTCTGTTGGGAACCGTTCAACGCCCTGGTCGCGAGGGTGTGCGCTTCATCGTACTCTCCCTGGTCCAGCACGACGCCCGCGATCGAGAGCATGGCGCCGTTTAGCGTGCGGTATTGCGGATCGCGGCTCTTGTCGAAGTTGGCGAAGCTCTCTTCATAGTAGGCTCGGGCGGCGTCGAGCTGGCCCAGTTCCACACTGATGTTGCCGAGCAGGTTCATCGCGTTCGCGAATGCTGTTGTGTCGTCCAGGTCTCGCACGAGCGCCATGGCTTCTTCCATGTACCGCCGAGCTGCGACGTAGTCTCCCCGGAAGCAGGCGGCAGTCGCGAGGCCCTCCAGCGCCGTGAAGATCCCCGTCGGCTCGCCGATCTCTCGTCGCAGCGCCAGGCTCTCCTGGTGCCGTTGACGGGCGACGGCATGGTCGCCCTGCCAGGCGGCCAGCATCCCGGCCGCGTACACCGCTCTGGCGTGGAGCTCGGTACGCGTCGTGGACGCTCCCGGAGGGAGTCGAAACCGCTGGAGCAGCCGCGCAAGGTGCTCCAGGCCTTCCTCGAGGTGACCGTGTAACGACCAGAACCACCAGAGCGCGACGGCGAGGCGGAGAGCGGGTTCAGCATACCCGCCGTCTTCGCACCAACGGAGTGCGGCGCGCAGGTTGTCGTGCTCTCGATCGAGCCGGGCGAGCCAGGTGGACTGATCGGGGCCGTACAGCTCCGACTCGCCGGACTCTGCCAGACGCAGCGCGGCGAGCGCGTGCCGACGGTGGATGGCGCCCGACTCGCGGCTCTCCTCCAGCCGCTCGAGGGCGTACTCGCGGACCGTCTCCAGCATCGAGTACCAGGGCTGGCCGTCCGACGCTTCGTTCTGGCGCAACAGGCTCTTCTCGACCAGCGACTCGACGCCGTCCAGGACCAGCAGGTCGAGCGGCGGCAGCGCGACGGAGGTGGCGCCTGGGCGCGGTGGGTCTCCGGCACAGACGGTCTCGGCGGACTCCAGGGTGCAGCCTCGGAAGACGGCCAGCCGTCGAAACAGCGCCTGCTCCTCCGGCGCCAGCAGCTCGTAGCTCCACGCGATCGTATCGCGGAGCGTCCGCTGGCGGGCCGGCAGATCGCGCGCGCCGCCGGTCAGCAGCGGCAGGCGTCGTTCCATCCGCTGGAGCATCGCTCGGGGTGGCAGGGCTCGGACGCGGGCGGCGGCCAGCTCGATCGCCAGCGGCAGCCCGTCGAGCCGCTGACAGATCTCGGCGACGGCGGCGGCGTTCTCGTCCACCAGCGCGAAGTCGGCGCGAGCGGCCTGGGCGCGGTCCACGAACAGGTGGACCGCCTCGAACTGGGCCAGGTGCGCGGCTGACGGCGCCGCCCGGCGATCTGGTAGCGCCAGGGGCGGGACCGACAGCTCGCGCTCGCCGTAGACGTGCAGGACGAACCGGCTGGTGACCAGGATCTTCAGATCGGTCGCGGCCTGGAGCAGCTCGGCGACGACCGGCGCGGCGTCCGCCACCTGCTCGAAGTTGTCCAGCACCAGCAACAGGCGCTTCTGGCGCAGGGCGTCCCCGAGGGAGGTCGCGATCGAGCGCCCGGCGACCTCCCGGATGTCGAGCGCCTGGGCGATCGACGATGCGACCAGCTCCGGGTCGGTCACGGAGGCAAGCGCGACGAAGTAGACGCCGTCCTGAAAGCTGTCGAGGAGATCGGCGGCCACCTGGAGGGCGAGGCGGGTCTTGCCGGTGCCGCCGGGGCCGGTCAGCGTCACCAGGCGGGTGTCGGCGCGAAGCAGTGTCGTCCGGACTGCCTGGAGCTGCTGCTCCCGCCCGATGAACGCCGTGGCCTGCATCGGGAGGTTGTTCGGGATCGCGGTCAGGGTCCGGAGCGGCGGAAAGTCGGCAGGCAGACCGTCCAGCGCGAGCTGGTAGATCCGCTCGGTGCGCACGAGGTCGCGCAGGCGGTGCTCGCCAAGGTCTTTGAGCCAGGCGCCGGGCGGCAACAATTCGCCGACCAGCGCGGCGGTGATGGCCGAGACCACGACCTGGCCGCCATGGGCGCTGTCCATCAGGCGGGCACAACGGTGGAGTGGCTGCCCGAAGTACTCGCCGTCCGGGCGAAGCTCGACCTCGCCGGTGTGCAGGCCTATCCGCACGCGGACTGGCCCGGCCTCACCCCACGGTTCGCCGTGGAGCGCCACCTGAGTGTCGAGCGCCGCCCGCACGGCAGCAGTCGGGCTGGAGAACGCGACGGAGAACCCGTCGCCCGTCTGCTTGACGACACCGCCGCCGTGGGCGGTCATCGCCGCGCGAAGGAGCGCATCATGGCGGGACAGCGCAGCACGATACGCTTCCTGGCCGGCTTCGAGGAGGCGGGTGCTGCCCTCGATGTCGGTGAACAGGAAGGTGACGGTCCCCGTGGGCAGGGCGGTCATTGCCCGCGTACCGTCCGGGCGGTGCGCGCTACTCGAACTCTTCGACTTCGAAGATGTCGTCCGGCATCTGGCCGTGCGCTTCGCGGTGGACGGCCAGCGCCGCCTCCTTGCTCGGAGCGTCCGAGAGGCAGAAGACCCGGCCGGTCGCGGCGTCGTACCAGTACTTCACGTACCGCACGCCGTATTTGTGCTGGACGGCCAGGTCGAGCTGATGGCCGTGGGCCACCAGCTCCGGCGTCAGCTCGTCCGGCGGCACGATGTGCATGTCGAGGAATCGAGGCACCTGGCCCTCCGTGCAGGCTTGATCTCCGGGGCCCGGTGTGCCGCCCGCTGCACACCGTGAGGAGATCATCTTACATCGTATGGCCACCAGGAAAGGGCATGGCTGCCCGTATGCTGGCCCTTAACTTGAAGACCGGCCCGGGAGCAGGCCGTGGTCGGCGGCCCAGACGGCGACCTGCGCCCGCGAGCTGAACACCAGCTTGCTCAGGATGTGGACGACGTGGTTGGCGACCGTGCCCTCGGCGATGACGAGTGCCTCGGCGATCTGGCGGTTGGTCATCCCTTGGCCGATCAGCGCAGCGACCTCGATCTCGCGGCGGGAGAGCACCGACACCGAGACGTCGAGCGCTATGACCGCGGGGGGCGTGTCATCCGCACTGGCCGGCGACACCGGCTCGGTGATGGCGAGCGCCTCCGACACCGCCTCCTCCAGATCGAGCGCGTGGCCGAGCTGCCACGCCTCAGCGTAGGCATCCTCCCCCAGCGACGTCCGCACCGGCGCGACCAGCCGATCGAACCGCGCTCTCGCGGCCGGCGAGAGCGGCCCGCCGCCACGCTGGCGTAGCGCCTCCGCCGCCCCGGCGATCCGCGCGGCGCCCTCCATTCGACCTTGAGCCGACGCCAATCCGACGAACCGCTCCAGCACCTGCGCAACGCCAGGGACGTTGCCGTGATCCTGCTGGATCGTGATGCTCTCCGTCAGCCGGGCACGGGCCAGTACGTGGTCGCCGCGCGCCAGGGCGACCGCGCCGAGCGTCGCCAGCGCCAGCGCCTCGACGTGCCGATCGCCCTGCCGTTGGAACTGCTCCAAGGCAAACCGTGCCTGCTCCTCAGCTTCGTCGTACCGGCCCTGGTCCAGGGCAACGGCGGCATCGGAGAGCCGCGGGCCGTGCAGCGGCGAGTCCGGTGGCAGGACCGCGAGGCTCTCCTGGTAGTAAGCGCGGGCGGCGTCCAGCTCGCCAAGCTCGTTCTTGAGGTTGCCGAGAGCGTGGAGCGCCATCGCCTTGGAGGGCGGATCGTCGAGCTCTGCCGCGATCTCGAGCGATTCGTGCAGGTAGCGCTCGGAGGCGGCGTAGTCGCCCTGGAAGCAGGTGATGGTGCCGAGTCCTTCGAGCGAGTTGAAGATCGCCCACGGGTCGCCCAACGTGCGACGCAGTGCCAGGCTCTCCTCCTGGTGGGCGCGAGCGGCAGGGTGATCGCCCTGCATCGAGGCGAGCATGCCGGCGATCCAGAGCACCTTCGCGTGCAGATCGACGCGGCCCGGGTTCGTGGCCGGGTCCGCGCGGAGCGGGAAGCGCTTCAGCAGACTGGTGACCCGCTCGCGGCCCTCCTTCACGTGTCCGTGCGCCGACCAGAACCACCAGAGCGCCACGGCGAACCGCAGCGCCAGCGTCGCATACCCCTGATTCTGGCTCCAACTCAGGGCCGACCGGAGGTTGTCGTGCTCGCGCTCGAGGGTCGCGAACCAGGCCGACTGTTCAGGCCCGACCAGCAGCGGCTCGGAGGTCTCCGCTAGCTGAAGGGCGGCCTGGGCGTGGCGGCGGTGGACGGCACCGGCCTCGTCGCTCTCCGCCAGCCGTTCGAGCGCGAATTCGCGGACCGTCTCCAGCATCCGGAACCGGGGCTCGCCGTCCGCCGTCTCTTCCTGCCGGACCAGGCTCTTTTCGACGAGCGACGCCAGCCCGTCCAGCACGTCGATCTCGAGCGGGACCACGGCGGTCGTGGTGGCACCGGGCCGGGGCGGCTCGCCGGCACAGACGTGCTCAGCGGCCTCCAGGGTGCACCCCCGAAAGACGGCGAGCCGCCGGAACAGTGCCTGCTCCTCTGGCTCCAGGAGATCGTAGCTCCAGGCGATGGCGTCCCGGAGGGTCCGCTGGCGGGCCGGGAGGTCGCGGGCTCCTCCTGTGAGGAGTGGCAGACGGCGCTCCATCCGCTGGAGCATGGTGCGGGGAGGCAAGGATCGCACGCGCGCGGCGGCCAGCTCGACGGCGAGCGGCAGCCCGTCCAGGCGGTGGCAGATCTCGGCCACGGCGGGCGCGGTCTCGTCCGTGATCGCGAAGTCCGGCCGGGCCGCGCGAGCGCGCTCCGCGAAGAGGCGGACGGCCTCGAACTGGACGAGATGCTCGGCGGTCGGGGCGGTTCGGCGGTCCGGGAGGGCCAGCGGCGGGACCGGGTACTCGCGCTCGCCGTAGAGGCGCAGGACGGCGCGACTCGTGACGACCACCCGAAGGCCCGGCACCGCCCCGACCAGCTCGGCCACGAACGGGGCGGCGGCGATCACCTGCTCGAAGTTGTCCAGGATCAGCAGGGTCTGTCGGGAGCGCAGGAAGTCGCGGAGGGAACCGACCAGGGGGCGGCCGGGCACCTCGCGGACGTCGAGCACCTGCGCCGTCGCCGAGGGCACGAGCTCCGGATCGGTGACCGACGCCAGCGGCACGAAGTAGAGGCCGTCAGGGAAACTGTCCAGCAGCTCGGCGGCGACCTGGAGCGCCAGGCGGGTCTTTCCGGTCCCGCCCGGCCCGGTCAGCGTCAGGAGGCGGGTGTCCCGGTGCATGAGCGCGGCGCGGACGGCCTCGACCTGCTGCTCGCGCCCGACGAACGACGTAACTTGAAGCGGGAGATTGTTGGGGATCGCCGTCAGCGTCCGGAGCGGTGGGAACTCGCGCGGCAGGTCCGGCGCCACGAGCTGAAAGATCCGCTCCGGCTGCGCGAGGTCCCGCAAGCGGTGGTCGCCGAGATCCACCAGGCTCACCTCTGGTGGAAGCGCCTGTTGCACCAGTGTGGCCGTGGTCGCGGAGAGGAGCACCTGGCCGCCATGGGCGCTGCTCATCATCCGAGCACAGCGGTGGAGAGTCAACCCGAAGTACTGCTGGCCGTGCACGCTCGCCTCGCCGGTGGAGAGGCCCATGCGGACCTTGATGGGCCGTGCGAGGTCCCAGGCCTCGCGGCTCAGAGCGTTCTGGCTGGCGAGCGCCGCGCAGACGGCGTCCGTGGGGCTGCCAAACGCCGCCGCGATCGAGTCGCCGGCCCGCTCGAAGACGATGCCGCCGTGGTCCACGATGGTGCGATCGAGGATCTCGTCATGCCGCGCCAGGGCGAGGCGGTACGCAGCCGGCCCGGCCTCGAGCAGGCGGGTACTCCCTTCGATGTCCGTGAACAGGAAGGTGACGACGCCCGTCGGCAAGGTGGTCATGGTCGTACGCTCGCCACGATACCGGTCCGGCCCCTGCGTCCCAACACCATCCTGTCGTCTGCGTGAGTTGCCCCTCCGGGGAGGCTATCATGTGTCTTGCGTCTGGTCAACGCGCCCCACGCGACGCGGTCTGCACGTGCGCTCGCGCGAGCGTCAGCGAGTGGACCCGGTCCGTCGCCGGTCAAGACACTTGACACCGGCGGCTGGCTGGTGGACTATGACGCGGGCCGACAAGGGTCGGCGTGCCGCTCGGCCAGGTCGGGCGGACAGGTGGGACGAACGGGCGATGGCGGCTGCCGTCTTCGGTGGAAGCCAGGTTGTCCGTGGTCCAGCTTCGATCGGGGAGTAGGTAGGCCATGCTGAGATCCTTCACGTCTCCACCAGAGACGGTCAGCGCAGCCGTCGCACGGCTGACGCGCCGCCGCTTTCTGAGCCTTGCCGCCGCGACCTCGAGCGCGGCGCTGCTGGCCGCCTGCCAGAGCGCGCCGGCCGCCGCCCCGGCCAAGCCGACCGAGGCGCCGAAGCCGGCCGCGGCTGTCGCGACGCAGGTGCCGCCGACGGCCGTACCGGCAGGGTCGCCCGCCGCCTCACCGGCCGCCTCACCGGCCGCGTCACCTGGCGCATCGCCGGCCGCGAGCCCGTCGCCGGCCGCTGTGACCTCGCCGGCCGGCCCGGCCCCCGCGGCCGCGGTCGCCAGCAAGCCCGGTGGCAAGAAGGTCTACAAGCTGGCCGTTCCCGGGGACGTCTCCACGATGGACCCGGCGATCATGAACTCGCAGATCGACTTCCAGATCGCCGAGGCGATCCTCAACTTCATGGGCCGGTACACCTACGATCCGCCGCTGGGGAACGCGATCACCCCTGAACTGGCGGAGAAGTGGGAAGTCTCGCCGGACGCCAAGACCTGGACCTTCCACCTGCGGAACGGCGTCAAGTTCCACAAGGGGTACGGCGATCTGACTGCCGAGGACGTCAAGTTCAACTGGGAGCGGATCAAAGACCCAAAGACGGCCTCCCCCTTCAAGGCCGAGTTCGACGGTTCGACCATCACCGTGCTCGATCCGCACACGATCAGGATCGTGTTCGACCGGCAGAATCCGGCGTTCGTCTCGACGTCGCTCGCGTTCCGGCCCGGCTTCGTCGTTTCGCCGAAGGCGTTCCAGGAGCTGGGGGACCGCTGGAAGACCGGGCCGATCGGCAGCGGCCCGTTCATCTGGGACACCTACCAGGCTGGCAGCAGCCTCATCATGAAGCAGAACCCCGAGTACTGGGGCACCAGGCCGAAGGTCGACGAGGTCCAGTACCGCTTCAGGGTGGACGAGAAGGCGGCGATGCTGGCCGTGGCCAAGGGCGAGCTGGACGCCTACTACCTGTCGGACCCGGACCTGCTGGCGCAGGTCGCGAAGAGCACCGATCCGAACACGTACTTCCTGAAGTCGAACGCGGGCCAGGCGCCGTTCACGCTCTGGTTCAACACCCAGCGCAAGCCGCTGGACGACATCCGGGTGCGCCAGGCGCTGCGCCACGCCGTCGACAATGAGGCGATCGCGCGGGACCTGTTCGGCGGGCTGGCCAGTCCGATCCACAGCTACCTGCCGCCGTTCATGTTCGGCTACAGCGAGGACGTGGCGAAGTTCCCGTACGACCCCGACAAGGCGCGTCAGCTTCTCAAAGAGGCGAACGTCCCGGCCGACTGGTCGCCGGGCGTGATCGGCCACTCTACGTTGCTGATCAGCCGCCGCGTCATCGAAGCGGTCGCGGGGTACTGGAACGACGTTGGCGTCAAGGCCCGCCCGGAGCTCGTCGAGCAGGCCGTCATCAATCAGAAGACCCTGCCGAAGGACTTCGACATCTGGGGCACCTACATCACCCGGATCGACCCGTCGCAGATCACGGCGCCGTACTGGCACTCGGCGTCGCCGACGAACTACTCCACCTTCAAGGCGGGGGACGACCTGATCGATATCACCAGGACCGAGCCGGACCCGGACAAGCGAATCAAGGCGTACCGTGACCTCCAGAACAAGATCTCGGAGGAGTGTTCAGCGGCGTTCATCGTCGCCTGCTCCGAGGGGATCCTGGTCAACAAGCGGGTCACCGGCCTGAAGGGGGCCGGCTGGCAGGAGCGTCACCCCTGGTTCGACGTGGACGTGCC
>Ga0075418_10004813_pt1 | contig 15309 bp, 12 predicted proteins | sample SoiMetdeltSBSDD2_FD_81776 | JGI IMG/M metagenome (GOLD analysis project Ga0075418, IMG submission 81776) | Bulk soil microbial communities from a Populus tree surrounding site in Tennessee, USA - Soil MetaG P. deltoides SBSDD2 | ecosystem: Environmental > Terrestrial > Soil > Tree plantation...
CTCGAATACCATGCCTACGTCGCGATGGCCGAGCAGATCCTGGGCGAGATCGCCGGGGAGACCTCGCGACGCTTCGGCACGCCGCATGTCGCCATCGTGCACCGGATTGGGCGCCTGGCGATCGGCGAGACGAGCGTGCTCGTCGCCGTGGCTGCGGCACATCGTCGCGAGGCGCTCGCCGCCTGCGCCTTCGCCATCGATCGCGTCAAGGCGCAGGCCCCCATCTGGAAGAAGGAGTACTACGAGGACGGGGCCGTGTGGATCGAGGGTCCCGAATCCGACGGGGGGTGCGGGGCGGACCGCTGAACGTCGACCGCTCTCGTTGCGACGCCGCGAGCGTGGGTGCTATACTGCGGCCGCTCTTCGGGGACATGCAGTATCCTCGGAGTGCGATCGACCGGCGATGTCCGCCGGACGTAGTGGGCTTGTTCCTTGCGGGAGGGCTGACATGCAGGGCCTCGTCCTGGAACTCCTGTTCCTCCCGACCTCGCATAGCGCGACGTTTCCTGTAGCGACCCGGTCCAAGGCGCCATACCGATCACGGGGCCCGAAGCGGCGTCTCGAGAGCCTCCGATGGCGCGGCCTTCTCCGCACGGTGGCCCCTCGGCATGCCGGCGCGGCGCGGCCGGCCGGGGTCTAGGTCAGTCGCGCGCACGGAACACGAAGCCCACCGTCCGGACAGACGTCGCTGCCTCGCCGCCCGTAGCGGGTGGTCCGGAGGGGTGGGATGGGGGGGAGCGTCCTTCAGGTCCTGGTTCCGGGTGTGCTCCTGGCCCTGGCGCTGGGCTTCGTCGTGGGCTGGCTCCTGAAGAGCCGCCTCCACAGCGCCGACGTCCAGAGCGCCCGCGGCGAAGCCCGGGAGATCGTCGCCCAGACCCGGCGCGACGCCGAGGATCAGAAGCGCCAGGCCCTCCTCCAGGGCCGCGAGGAGTGGCTGACTACGAAGGCGCGGCTGGAGCAGGAGATGCGCGGGCGGACCCGCGAGGTGCAGCAGACGCAGCGCGCCCTCGAGGAAAAGGAGGCCGGCCTCCGGGAGCGCGATGCCCGCCATCAGAGCCGCGAGCAGGATCTCGAGCAACGCGAGAAGCAGCTGGAGCGAGAGCGCGCCGAGACGGCACGCGATCGCGAGCGGCTGCACAGGGCCGGCGAGGGCCTCAACGACAAGCTCGCGAAGATCACGGGCCTGACGGTCGAGGACGCCCGACAGATGCTGCTAGGCAACCTCCGGCAGGAGGTGCGGTTCGAGGCGGCCAAGACGATCCGCGAGGCGCGGGAGGAGGCCCAGAAGAAGGCGGAGGTCGAGGCCGGCAAGATCGTGTCGCTCGCCATCGAGCGCACGGCTTCGGAATGGACCGCCGAGCGCAGCGTCAGCACCTTCCCGCTGCCGAACGACAAGCTCAAGGGCCGCATCATCGGGCACGAGGGGAAGAACATCCGCGCGTTCGAGCGCGCCACCGGCGTGCAGCTGCTCATGGACGAGCAGCCGGGTGCCGTGGTGCTCTCCTGCTTCAATCCCATCCGGCGGGAGGTGGCGCGCCTGACGCTCGAACGGATGCTGCGGGACGGGAACATCAACCCGCAGCGCATCGAGGAGCTGGTGGATAGGAGCCAGCGCCGGGTGGAGGACCTCATGCTGAACGCCGGGCAGGAGGCTCTCAAGGAGCTGGGGATCAACAGCGTGCACCCCGAGATGGTGAAGCTCCTGGGGCGGCTGCGCTACCGGACCTCCTACGGCCAGAACGTCCTCATGCATTCGATCGAGGTGGCGAAGCTGACGTCGATCATGGCTTCGGAGCTGCACCTCGACGGTGCCCTGGCCAAGCGGGCCGGCCTGTTCCACGACATCGGCAAGGCGATCGACTTCGAGCGCGAAGGCACGCATCCGGAGATCGGCGTCGAGGTCGCGACGCGCTACAATGAGCATCCGATCGTGGTCAACGCCATCGGTTCGCATCACGACGATGTCGAAGTCATCCACCCGATCTCGGTCCTGGTCTCGGCGGGCGACGCCATCTCCGGATCGCGCCCCGGGGCGCGCCGCAAGAGCGTCGTCGACTATGTTGCTCGGATCGAGCAGCTCGAAGGACTCGTCAACGAGACGGAGGGCGTCGAGCAGTCTTACGCCATCCAGGCCGGACGCGAGATCCGGGTGATCGCCCGGCCGGAGCGCATCGACGACGATCGGCTCACGCTGCTGGCGTCGGATCTGGCCAAGAAGATCCAGGCGCAGATGGAATACCCGGGCCGGATCAAGGTGACGGTGATCCGGGAGCTGCGCGCCAGCGAGACGGCGCACTGAGGAGCCTTGCGATGACGCAGATGGAACAGGCGAAGCGGGGCAGGATCACCGAGGAGATGCGCTACGTCGCGTCGGTGGAGGGCGTCGACGCGGAGGAGCTGCGGCGCCGCATCGCCGCGGGGACGGCGATCATCCCGAAGAACGTCCATCACGACTTCAACCCCATCGGCGTCGGTCGGGGCCTGTCGACCAAGGTGAACGCCAACATCGGCACCTCGGGACACCACCAGCAGCTCCACGAGGAGCTCGAGAAGCTGCGGACCGCAATCCAATGCGGCGCGGAGATGGTCATGGACCTGTCGACCGGAGACGAGCTCGACGCGGTCCGCCGCGCCATCCTGGGCCGCTGCTCGGTGATCCTCGGAACGGTGCCGATCTACCAGGCGGTCGCGGACCGCGGATCGGTCTTCGATTTGACGGCCGACGATCTGTTCGAGGTCATCGAGCGCCACGCCGAGGACGGCGTCGACTTCGTGACCGTGCACTGCGGCGTCACCCGGGAGGCGGTGCGCCGCGTGGACGCCGATGGCCGCATTGCCGGCATCGTGTCGCGCGGCGGCTCGATGCTGGCCTCCTGGATCGCCCGCAGCGGCGAGGAGAACCCGCTGCTCGTCCAGTACGATCGGCTGCTCGACATCGCGTTCGAGCACGATGTGACGCTGTCGCTGGGGGACGGCATCCGGCCCGGAGCGACCGGCGACGCCACCGACGCGGCCCAGATCACCGAGTTGCTGACGCTCGGAGAGCTGACCCGGAGGGCGCACGCGCGCGGCGTGCAGGTCATGATCGAAGGGCCGGGGCATGTGCCTATCGACCAGATCCAGGCGAACGTGCAGCTCGAGAAGCGGATCTGCCGGGGCGCGCCGTTCTACGTGCTGGGCCCGCTCACGAGCGACATCGGCGCCGGCTACGACCACATCACGGGGGCCATCGGCGGCGCCGTCGCCTCCGCGGCAGGGGCCGACGTCCTGTGCTACCTGACCCCGGCGGAGCACCTGCGTCTCCCGACGATCCAGGACGTGCGCGACGGAGTGATCGCCACGCGGATCGCCGCCCACTCCGGCGACCTGGCGAAGGGGGTCGCCGGCGCCCGCGAGCGCGACGATCAGATGTCGGTGTATCGCAAGAAGCTCGATTGGGAGGGCCAGTACCGCCTGGCTCTCGATCCGGAGAAGGCACGCGAGCTGCGGCAGATGAGCGAGGACTACGACAAGGCCGTGTGCACCATGTGCGGCACGCTGTGCTCGATGGCCCTCGAGAACACGCGCCACCGGATCGGCGAGGTGCTCACGGCGCCGCAGGGCGCGACGACTCCGCCGGTGATCCGCGTCGGCTCGCCGGACTATCGCAAGAGCGCCGGGATCTGAGCGATCGATGGTGCTGACGCCCTTCCAGCATCGCTGCCTCGAGAAGGCCCGCCTGGGAACCGTTCGGGACGCGGTTCTGGCGGGGCAGCGCCTGTCCGCGGAGCAGGGGATGCAGATCTACCGCCATCCGGACCTGCTCGCGGTCGGCGCGCTCGCGAACGCCGTGCGCGAGCGATGGCACGGGAACGCGGCCTACTACATCGTCAACCAGCACATCAACCACACGAATATCTGCGTCGCGGGCTGCAAGTTCTGCGCCTTCTACAGGACCGCGAAGCAGAAGGACGCCTACGTCCTCACTCCGGAGGACGTCGAGCGGCGTATGCGGCAGCACCTCGACGAGCCGATCCGCGAGATCCACATGGTGGGCGGCGTCAATCCCGACCTCCCGCTCGAGTACTACATCGACGTGATCCGCGCCATGAAGCGGGTCCGGCCGGACGTCCACGTGAAGGCCTTCACGATGGTCGAGATCGCCGCCATGGCCGAGAACTTCGATCTGCCGGCGGAGACCATCCTGACGCGACTCAAGGAGGCGGGGCTCGGCTCCCTCCCCGGAGGCGGGGCCGAGATCCTGACCGATCACGCCCACCAGGTGCTCTTCAAGGGCAAGATCGACCATCGCGCCTGGATGGAGATCGCCATGACCGCCCACCGTCTGGGGCTGAAGAGCAACGCCACCATGCTCTACGGTCACGTCGAGACGATCGAGGAGCGCCTGGAGCACATGCTCCTCCTGAGGGAGGCGCAGGACGTGACCGGGGGATTCATGGCGTTCATCCCGCTCGCCTTCCATCCGGAGAACACGCGGCTCTCCCACATCCCCAAGCCATCGGCGGCGGAGGACCTCCGCCAGCTGGCGGTGGCGCGCCTGGTGCTGGACAATTTCCCGCACATCAAGGCCTACTGGATCATGATGACGCCACGGGTCGCCCAGACGGGACTCCACTTCGGGGCCGACGACCTCGACGGGACGGTTGTGACCGAGGAGATCTTCCACCAGGCCGGAGCCGTCTCCCCGCAGCAGGTCGCCCGCCAGCGTCTCATCGACCTGATCGAGGAGGCCGGCCGGGTGCCGGTCGAGCGCGACACGCTCTACAACCCCATCGGGCCCGCGCCGGAGCCATTACTGGCGCCGCCGGCCGGCCACGATCCGACGCGCGGGCGCCCGGCCACCCTGTCGCCGTCTCCGGCCCCCTGAGACGCCCGCTCCGAGGCAGGACGGTCCGCGGCGCGGCCGCCCCGTCACTGCTGCTGCGGATGGTTCGCCCGTGTTGATTCACCTCAACGGCAGGCTGGTCCCGGAAGGGGAAGCGGTCGTTTCGGTCTTCGATCGCGGTTTCCTGTTCGGCGACGGCGTGTTCGAATCGATGCGGGCCTACCACGGTCGGGTCTTCCGTCTGCGGCAGCATCTCGAGCGGCTGGCGCGTTCGGCGGCGCTCGTCGGACTGGAAGGCCCGCTGGAAGCCGGGAGCCTGGAGGCGTGGATCGACGAGCTCCTGCAGGCGAACCGGCTGGAAGACGCCCGCGTGCGCCTCACACTCACCCGCGGTGGGGGGCGTCCCGGAGACTACGTCGGCGCCGAGGGCCCTCCGACCCTCGTGATCAGCGCCGCCCCTTTCGCCGGCCTGGACGCCGCTGTCGTCGACTCGGGGGTGGCGGTGACGGTCGCCTCACGGCGCGCCATCCCGGCCGAGTGCCTCGATCCAGCGATCAAGTCGACGAGCCGCATCGTCTCGGTCCTGGCGCGGCGCGAAGCGAGCCGGCGGGGCGCGTTCGAGACGCTCCTCCTGGACGCCCGCGGCCGCCTGACCGAGGGGACCAGCAGCAACCTGTTCGTCGTGGCCGGCAAGGGCCTTCTCACGCCCGCTGTGTCGGGCGGCGCGCTTCCCGGCGTGACGCGGGCCGCGGTGCTCGAGGTGGCGGCCGCCGCGGGGCTGATCGTGAGCGAGGCGGACCTTCCATTCGCAGCCCTCGACACCGCGGACGAGATCTTCCTGACCAACACCTCGTGGCAGGTCCTCTCGGTCGTGCAGGTGGATGGCCGGCGGGTGGGGACCGGACGCCCGGGCCCCGTCACCCTCGATCTCCTGGCGCGCTATCGGGATCTCGTCCGCCGGGAGTGTCCGGGTGCCTGACGCGGCCGAAGCCCCGCTGGCCCCTGGCCCGGCGCGGATCGAGGAGTGGACCGTCTGGGTCGAGCCGCTCGACGCGCTCGAGGCCGTGCGATCGACCGATCGCCCGGCGCTCCTCTTGAGCGGCCTCGAGGACCATGCGGCCTCCCGTTACTCGATCCTGGCCTGGTCGCCCCTGGCGGAGGTCACGCTGCGGGCGACGCGCGCGTCGATCGTGCGCCACGAGAGCGGCCGCGCGCGCGAAACACGCCAGGACTGCCAGGATCCCTTCGCGCTGCTGCGGCGCCTCCTCCCGGTTCACGAGGAGTCCCGGGACGGTGGCCTGCCCTTCACCGGGGGCGCCATCGGGTGGCTGGGGTACGGGCTGCGCCGCGGCATCGAGAGGCTGCCGGCGGCGCCCCCCGATCCGCTCGATCAGCCGGATGCCTGGCTCGCGGTCTACGACGCGGCGCTCGTCTTCGATCACGCCCGGCACACGGTCTTCAAGGTGACGGCCCCCGCCTCCCTGCCCGCCGCGCGGGCAGAGGACAGGGCCCGGGAGCGCGGTGCCGATCTGGAGCGCGCTCTCCGCGAGGCAGCGAGGCCCGGGAGGATGCGGAGTGCTTTGGCGGAGCCCGCCCGCATCGAAGCGCGGCCGGCGACCTCGCGGGACGATTACCTGGCCTCCGTGCGGCGCGTGCTGGAACTGATCGGCGCCGGCGATCTCTACCAGGTGAACCTGTCGCACCGGATCTCCTGCGCACCCGGGCAGGAGCCGATCGATCTGTTTCTGGCGCTGATGCGGCGGAACCCCGCCCCCTTCGCCGCCTACCTGGATTCCGGCAGCCTGCAGATCGTCTGCGCTTCCCCCGAGCGCTTCCTCGCTCTGCGCGACGGCGTGGCGCGCAGCAGCCCGATCAAGGGGACGCGTCCCCGCGGGGCGACGCCGGAGGCCGATGAACGCCTCGCGCGCGAGTTGCTTCTGAGCGCCAAGGACCGTGCCGAAAACGTCATGATCGCGGACCTCGTGCGCAACGACCTGGGGCGCGTGTGCGCTCCGGGCAGCGTCCGGGCCGAGACCCTGTGCGGGCTCGAGTCGTTCGCCACCGTGCACCACCTGGTCTCCACCATCAGCGGCCGGGTCCGGAACGACCGCGACCGGATCGACCTCGTCAGGGCCCTGTTCCCCGGAGGCTCGATGACCGGCGCGCCCAAGATCCGGGCCATGGAGGTCATCGCGGAGCTCGAAGGGGAGGAGCGAGGAGTCTACTCCGGCAGCATCGGATACCTGTCGCGCGGCGGAGGGCTCGATTTCAATATCGTCATCCGGACCATTGTCTGCGGAGGCGGCCGCGCCGACCTGCGCGTCGGCGGCGGCATCGTGGCCGACTCCGACCCGGAGGACGAGTACCGCGAGACGCTGGACAAGGCGCGCGCCCTGCTCGACGCGCTGAGAGCCGAGATCAGAAGTGGAGATTGATCGAGAGCGAGACCCAGTCGCCGGAATCCGGCGACAGCCCGCCCTTGAGCGACGCCGTGCCGAGCCTGCCGAGCGGCTGATCGATGGACAGGCGGAGCTCCCGCTCGAGCACCGGCACCTCGAGAACGCCGCGAGCCTGGAACAGCCGGCCGCGGAGCAGCAGCCGCGGATGGGCGTCCAGGCGGAAGCCGACGCTGCCGGAGGCGACGCTCCGGTTCCCGGCGGCGACCGAACCAGGGAGTGCGGTCCCGGCATCGATCCCTCCGGGGGAGTCGCTCGCGATCGACATGTCCCGCGGCTTCATGAGCACTTCCAGGCCGGGGACCGACCGGAGGATCGGCTCGAGCCGGTCAGAGAGAGCGCCCCGAACCGAGCGCCTCAGGATGCGCTCGGCCTGGCGCGACCGGAACTCGGCGTTCTCCGGGTCCTCGAGCGTGCCCGGGACCGGCAGCGGCTCGGACTTTCCGACCGTCTCCCTGCGGGCCTCCCGCATCATCCGCTTCATGAAATCGGGCGACGGCGGGGCGGGGCGCAGATCCGGCGCCGCCGAGAGGGCCGAGACCGAACCGGCGATGAGCAGGGCGAGGGGGACCGCGGGACAGCGGCGGCGCTTCCGGAGCATGCTTCCATATACGGCCGACTAGGACGGAATGCAATCAGGACAGGGCTTTCAGCGGATCGAGTGCAGCGCGTCAGAAACCCGTCACCTGGCGGGAGATAGGCCCAGTCCCCGGTGGCGGATGCTATAATCCCGCGCCTCGACGGCGGGGAGGACGGCACCGGGTGGCGAGCACGACGGCCCTTCTGTTCCTCTCCTCCTGCACGACCGCCATCATCCACGCCCTGATTCCGGATCACTGGCTGCCGCTCGTCCTCATGTCCAGGGCCCAGTCGTGGAGCGACCGCCGGACCCTGACGATGGTCGGCATCACCGGGGTCATCCACGTCCTCGTGTCGCTGGCGGTGGGGGTGACCGTGATCCTGGCTGGCTCCGCGTCGGCCAGGGGGCTGGCGGAGCGTCTCGGTGCGTCGCTGGAGTCGCTCGCGGGACTTCTCCTCATGCTCTTCGGGGTTCTTTATGGGGTCTGGGCGCACCGCCGTGAGGCGCTCGCCCACGCGGTCGCCGAGGGACCCGGCGCGCCGCCGGAGGCGCCGTCGCTCCACGCGCACGGACACCTGCTGTCGCGCTGGGCGCGGGGAGGCTTGAGCGGGGGCGCCTTGGTGGCGATCATCGGGATCAGCCCCTGCGTCCTGCTGCAGCCGATCCTGTTCGCGTCGGCCGCCGAAGGACCGATGGCGGCGGCCGGGGCAGCGGCCGGCTTCGCAGTCTGCACCGTCGGCACCATGCTCAGCGTCGCCTATCTCGCGACCCAGGGCATGCGCCGCCTCGACCTCGGCTTCTTCGCGCGCTACGGCGACCTAGTCAGCGGCCTGGTCATCGCCGGCATCGGGTTGCTCCTGTTCCTCGAGGAGCTTTGATGAGGGGCGGCGCGGTCGGCACGCTGCGCGCCGCGGCGGCCGCCCTCGTCCTCTGCGGGGGCACGGCGTGCTACGCCACGCACGAGTACCGCGAGATCCGGGAGCGTCCCGCGGCAACGGGCTCTGCTGCCCTCGCGGCGCGAGTGGCCCTGACGGCCGGCGATCTGCGGCTCGGGCGGGGGGAGCGGGACGCGCTCTACGATTTGAGACTGCGTTACTGCCGGAGCCACTTCGCTCCCCGCCTGGCGCACGGCGTCCCCGGGGCGCCGTCCCTGGAGGTCGGCCTGCAACGGCGCCGCACCGACACGATGGCGGTCCCCTCCGATGACGAGCGGAACCGGATCGAGCTGGACCTCAATCCGGACCACGAGATCGACTTGCGCCTCGACCTGGGGGCGGGCCGGCACGTCGCCTCGCTGGGGGGACTGCAGCTCGCGCGGCTCACGCTCGCCTGCGGCGACGGTGACGTAGCGCTCGATTTCGACGAGCCGACGCGGGGCAACCTGGAGCAGATCGACGTCGACGCCGGAACCGGAAGCCTCCAGCTGGCGCGCCTCGGCAACGCCAGCCCCGCGGCGGTCGTCGTGCGCGGCGGCAGTGGGACGCTGGAGCTCGACCTGCGTGGATCCTGGCGGCGCGACGCGACGCTGCAGATCGGGGTGAGGTTGGGGGATGTCCTCGTGCTGGTCCCGCGAGGTCTGGCCGTCGAGGTGCGCGCCGCGGGACGCGACCCCGCCGACCTGGCGCTCGAGGGCTTCGTGAAGGATGCCGAGGGCCGCTACCTCGGCCCGACCGCGGGCAACGGCGCGCGGCGGCTGTCGATCGCGGTCGAGCCGGGCATCGGCCTGTTCGAGGCGCGCGTCGTGGAGTGACGCGGCGGCTCGCCTTTACAACCCGATCCCCATCTGGTATAAAACCACGGCTCGTCCTCGCCCGGCGCGGGCGCAAGCCGCGCCACCCCGCTTGAGGAGACGATGACGCACCTGACGATTCGCGAAGCGTCACAGCTCATCGGCAGAACCTCCGCCACCATCCGCCGCTACATCCGCTCCGGCCGCCTGACGGCGGAGAAGCTGCCCGGGAAATTCGGAGAGGAGTATCGCATCCGGCGGGAGGACCTCCTGGGCCTGGGGTTCACGCCCGCCGAGGCGCCAGCGCCCTCCACGGAGGCGCTGGTGAGGGCCACGCCGGCCGCGCCGACCGTCATCGCCGAGGGCGTGCCGATTTCGCTGTACAACGAGCTGCTCATGAAGCACGAGCAGATCCTCGTGCAGTACGGCATGATCCGCGCCGGAGGGCAGAAGCTGCTCGAGTACAAGGCGGACGCCGAGGCCAAAGCGGCCGCCATCGATCGCGAGAAGGAGCGCTACCAGGCCCTGCGTCAGAAGGCGGTGAGGGAGATCGGTTTTCTGCGCAAGCGGCTCCGCGAGATGGAGATGCGACTCGAGGAGCAGAAGATCGAGATCGCCCTCCTGCAGGACAGAGGCCGCAGGCCCGAGTCGGCGCGCCCCGGTCCCTCCATGATCGACTCATTCGAGGCGAGCCTCCGTGAGATCCGGGACCAGGAACAGGCGGTTGCCGAGCTGGTCGCCGAGGAGACGCGTCCGGCCCTGTCCATCATCGGCGACGGAACGTGCGCGCCGGGTTTCCCACCGCTCGATCGCAAAGAGGATCACTGAAGAGAGGCGTGGCGCCTCAGTCGCGTCGTCGGCGCACGGCTCTCGGCCTGTTGTCCGGGCTGCGACTCCGCCGCGTCCGCTTTCCCTTGCGAGCGCGCGCGGCGCAGCCGCCGGATGCCCTGCCGGCCAGCAGCCCTCCGCCGGCCGCCGGCGAGCGCGTCGGCCGGCAGCCGCAGTGCGGGCGGGGATGGGACGGGTGCTCGTCGCAAGCCTCGAGCACCTTCTGGATGAGGTCGGCTCGTGTCACCGTCGTCGCGTTCGCCACCCGCCGGAATCCGATCGCCGGTACGGCGAATATAGGGAGTGCCGACCGTGGATCAAGGGTGCGGTGCGCGGGCACGATCTTGAAACCGCGGCGGGCCGCTCCGGCCTTGCTGCCGCTCCTCCTGGTGGCTCTGGCGGCGGCTGACGCGCAGGCGGGCAGCGCGGGCGAAGCCACCGACCCGAGACTGATGCTCCGCTTCGTCGAGGACGGAGCGGTCGTTCGCAGGCTCTGGGCCGAGGGGGGCCTGTCGTGGGAGCGCGTCACGGGAGGGACCGATCTCCAGTTCCGCCCGAACGTCGCCTTCCGCTACGGGCGTGATGTCGAGGCGGGGCTGGTCGCCCCGGTGCTGCGCCGCACGAGGAGCGGGAGCTCCATGCTCTACGGCTCGGAACTGGACGAGAGCCTCTCGTCCACGGGGCTGGGGGACCTGGTGCTCTACGGAAAGTACCGCGTGCTGCGCAGCCCCTTCGAGCTGTCGGTCGGAGCCACCTGCAGTCTGCCCCTGGCGGACGGCGACTCGGGCCTGACCTCGGGTGCCGTGCAGGGGAGCGGATTCGCGGGGCTGCGGAAGAGGTTCTCCTCCCTGACGCTCGCGGGGCACGTCGGGTTCGCTGTCACGGAGGAGGCGCGGTTCGGCCAGGGTGCCGAGGGTCGCCTGTCGGCGACTGCAGGATTGGGGGTCCTGGTCCCCCTGGCCCCGATGTGGGTGCTCCTCACGGAACTGGATTACGCCGGTGCCCAATTCGAGGGGGACGGAGCCTCCTCGCGGGTCCTGCTCGGGCTCGACTGGAGGCCGATGAGCAACATGGCTGTTCGAGGAGGCGTAGGGACGGGCCTGACGGACGCGGCCCCCGAGGCGATCGGCCTCGCCTCACTCGTGTTCGACCTTTGAGGTCATGGGGAGATGACGATGCGGAGCCATAAGGTTCTTCTGGGACTGGGGTTGCTCGTGCTGCTGGCGCAGCGGATGGCACCGGCCACGCCGGAGACCTCGGAAAGGGTCCTGCTGGACGCTCCGCGTGGGGCCTGGGTCGCGAGCGTGCGGGCCGACGTGGCCCTGACGGTCGTCGAGGAACGGGATGGGTGGCGCAAGGTGCGCATCGAAGGCTGGACGACGACCGAGCCGGACGGGAGCGTGCCGTCCGCGACGGCGTTGATCCCGGCCGCGCCCACGACCAGGACTGCGGGGGCGACCGTGAAGGGAGCGCTCGTCCCGCTTCCAGGACAGCAGACCGACACGGCCGGCGCGGGACTCCTCGTGCTCCTGGTGAGCGACCTCGAGCGGCTCGGGACGGAGCACAGGACGCTCGGCGAGGAGTGCCGGGACGGCGCTCTCAAGCGGGAGGCGCGAGTCACCGATCTGGAAGCAGCGCTCCGAACGGCGCTGAACTCAAGCGACAACTTCACGACCGCAGCCAGGGCGCATGACAAGGCCAAAGCGAATCTGGCCGCGGCCCGCAAGGATCGCGCCGACTACGTGGAGCGCTGTCGCGAGCGCGCCGACGCCTTGTTCGAGGGTCACACCGTGAAACGTGCCGTCTCGGACGCCCGCGGCGGATTCGAGTTCCAGGAAGTGCCCGCCGGTGCCTACTGGGTCGTCGCCTTTGACCATCACGGCGAGACGGCCCGGGCCTGGTGGCTCGAATGCCGGGTTTCCTCGTCGGAGGCCGTCGTCCTCGATCCACGCGCCGCGGCCCCCGTCGGCGACCCCTACTGGGGCCTGCGCTAGGCTCCTGAGCGAGGTCAGCTGCGCAGGGTCACGATGGTGGCGCCGGAGCCGCCCTCGTTGTCGGCCGCTCCCGAGAAGGATTCCACCTGAGGATGCCGGCCCAGCAGGTTGTGCACCGCCTTGCGCAGCCGGCCGGAGCCGACCCCGTGCACCAGGCGGACCCGGCCCAGGCTCTCGAGGACGGCATCGTCCAGGAACTTGTCGAGCCGGGAGAGAGCGTCCTCGATCGGAAACCCTCGGAGATCGATCTCGTCGGCGGCCGTCGCGTCGCGCCGCCGCAGGGTGACCCCTGGAGGGAGCGGGGCGCCGGCCGCCTGGGGGGCGAGGCCGCCGTCCTGAACCGCTTCGCAGTCGTCCCTGGGCACGACGACTCGCTTGCCTCGCGCCAGGATCGCCACGCGAGCCCCCTGCACCGATTGCACGGTTCCCGGCAGCCCCAGGCCGCGGACGATCACGCGCGTGCCGGGGACGAGGGCCCGATCGGCCTCCTGCAACTCGCGGGCGCCCGGCGCCACTGCTCGCAGCCGCCGTCGCGCCTCGGCGCGCAGGCGGGCGGCCTGCTTCGTCTCCTCGCGGCGCATGCGGAGTGCTATCTCGCGCTCCTTGAGTGTCGCCAGGTAGCGCTCGCCTTCGGCGCGGATCGACCCGACGGCGAGCTCGATCTCCTGCGACACGGCCTGGCGCTGGCGCTCCTCGCGCTGGCGCAGCTCCTGCTCCATCGCCCGGCGGTCGGCATCGAGCCGCTCCTGCCGGCGGTCCGCGTCCCGCACGCGGGCCTCGAGATCGGCCGTCAGGGTCTCGAGGCGGCCGAGGTAGTCGTCCAGCATGCGCTTCGACTCGCCGCGCCGGGCCCTGGCGTCCTCGAGGATGGGCTCGGGAAGTCCCAGGCGGGCGGCGATCTCGAGAGCGCTGCTGCGGCCGGGGATCCCCTGCACGAGTCGATAGGTCGGCTCGCCGGTCGTTTCGTCGAACTGCATCGCGGCATTCGAACAGGCTGGGGTGGAGGCGGCATAGGCTTTCAGGGCCTCGAGGTGAGTCGTCGCGATCACCCGCGCACCCCGCTTGCGGAAATAGTCGATGATAGCGATCGCGAGCGCTACACCTTCCTCGGGATCGGTGCCGGTCCCGACCTCGTCCAGGAGGATCAGGGAGGGGAAGACCACCTCTCGCGCCATCGAGGCGATAGCTCCGATCCGCGCCGAGAAGGTCGAGAGGCGATCCTGGATCGACTGACGGTCGCCGATGTCGATGAAGACGGAGCGGAACAGTGGCAGCGAGGCCCGCGAGGCCGGGACGAAGAGTCCGGACTGGTGCATCAGGGCCAGGAGCCCGAGGGTCTTGAGGGCCACCGTTTTCCCGCCGGTGTTGGGGCCGCTGATCATCAGGACGCTCTCTCCCGGCGAGAGCGCCAGATTGAGCGGAACGATGGCCGCACCCTGGCCTTTCAGGCTGGCCTCCACGAGAGGGTGCCGCGCGTCCTGAAGCCGGATCCCTCCCTCCGCATCGATGTGCGCCGGTTGGGCCTGCATCGCCTGTCCGAGGCGGGCGCGGGCGACCACCAGATCCAGGCGCCCGAGAACGCCGGTCAGCAGGCGCAGCTCGGCCAGACGGCCGCGGAGCAATTCGGAGTACTCGCGCAGGAGTCGCCGGACCTCCGCGGCCTCGCGCTCTCTCAGAGTCACGATTTCGTTGTTGAGCTCGACGGTCTCCAGCGGCTCGACGAACACCGTGGCCCCGCTCCCGGAAACGCCATGCACGATCCCGGCCACCGACTTCTGACTCTCGGAGCGGATCGGAATCACGTGCCGCTCGCTTCTGAGAGCCACGAAATCGTCCTGGAGTGCTTTGGCCACATCCGGGCGGGAAACGATCGCCTCCAGGAGCCCCTCGAGGCGCTCCCCGGCGCGCCGGATGTCCCGGCGCAGCGCGAGGAGGTCGTCGCTGGCGTGATCGAGCACCTCTCCCTGCGGACCGATCTTTCCGTCGAGAAAGCGGATCAGGCTCCCGAGATCGGGGAGGTCGCGGGCGACGCCCCACAGGCGCGGGTGCTCGGTGCGCACCAGGGCGAGGACGGACTTGACGTCGCGCGACGACTTCATGAGGCGCAGCAGCTCGAGGATCGCTCCCGGCGTGCAGACACTCGCCTCGACCGTCAGGTGCATCAGGGCGGGCTCCGGATCGGTGAGGGTCCCGAAGGGAGGCGCACCATGCGCTTCCAGGTACCTCGTCGCTTCGATGGTGAGCGCCTGCTCGAGCGACACCTCGTCGGCCTCGACCGCAGGCCCCAGGGTTGCGGCCTGGGTGGCGCCTATCGGAGTGGAGGCGAGGGCCCGCAGCAGTTCCAGGATGGCGTCAAATTCCAGGTCGTTCAGGGCCTTCTGAATCAATGCCGAACCCCCAACTAATGGTGGCGAACCCTTGACATGACACCATAAATTGGATATGGTGCAGGGCCAGGGTGGGCCCGCAGAACGGGCTCGCCCGGAGGCGCATGCAAGTATTCCCGGAGCTGCCCGCCCTTCTGATGTTGACCACGCCTCGGAGGCTTTTCCGCACCGATGTTCCCGCGCCACATCGACTGGAAGGGTGTCCTCCCAGTTCCGCGTCAGTCAACCTCGATCGTCGAGGAACGGGCAGCTCCGGGAATCGTCCCGTCCCACGGTCTCGATCGAGCCGCGTTCGCGGACCGGTCCCCCGCGCAGTATAATCGTCGCGCTCGGCAGGATCATCCCCCCGGAGGCACCACGTAAGGGGGGCGGTTCGACCGTGACGGGAGTGCGACTTCGGATGCTCGCGCGGGATTGGATCGATCGACTCGTCGTGGTGCTCCTGCTCGTTCTCGTCCTGCCGCCCGGCGCCATCGGCGACGGACCTGACGGCGCGCCGCCGGACGACGA
>Ga0075418_10004814_pt1 | contig 15306 bp, 8 predicted proteins | sample SoiMetdeltSBSDD2_FD_81776 | JGI IMG/M metagenome (GOLD analysis project Ga0075418, IMG submission 81776) | Bulk soil microbial communities from a Populus tree surrounding site in Tennessee, USA - Soil MetaG P. deltoides SBSDD2 | ecosystem: Environmental > Terrestrial > Soil > Tree plantation...
ATCGCTGGGCGTGCCGCTCAATCATTCGGGGCGCGTGATCGTGGGTCCCGACCTGTCGATCCCGGATCACCCGGAAGTCTTCGTCGCCGGCGACATGGCGGCCGCGAAATCAGCTGGACAGCCGGTCCCGGGCGTGGCACAGGCCGGCATCCAGATGGGCCAGTTCGTGGGAACGACGATCGCCAACGAGGTGCGCGCGCGGGCGCGGGGGCTCGGGCCCAGTCCGCGCCAGTCCTTCGTCTATCGCGACAAGGGGCAGCTGGCGGTCATCGGCAAGGCCAAAGCCGTCGCCCAGATCGGCGGTTTCCGCTGCGGTGGCTTCTTCGCATGGCTGGTATGGGGTGGTGTCCACATCGCCTTCCTCATCGGTTTTCGCAATCGCTTGCTCGTGTTGTTCAGTTGGTTTTGGAACTGGATGCTGAACGCGCGCGACGCCAGGCTCATCACCGGCGATCCTACATTCGAGCGCCAGAAATCGACCGAGATCGCTTCGCGCGGTGGGACTGTCGACGAGCCATGAACCGGTCAGCGCGATTTCACCGCGAAGGTGAGGGAGGCCCAGGTGCTCTCCCAATCGGCGTCCGCAGAGTCGACCGCGGGCACCATGTGCACGGTGCTCACCAGCCACTCACCCGATGGTTCGAGTCGCAACGTGACCCGACCCTCACGATCGGTGCGCCCCTGGTCGATGGGAGTGCTGGGCTCACGTCGTGCAGCATCCGACGGCCGCATGCTTTCGTCGAGCGGCGCGTGCCACGCCCGAACCAGGGCATCTGGCAAGGGATCCCCTCCGACACGCACCTCGATCTCGACCTGCGGGCCCGAGCTCGGATCGGAACGCAGCACGATCTCGAGCGGCAACCCAAGCTCCGGCATGAGGAACCTCGAGCCGTGCGATCGCGGTCCCTGGATCCAAGTCTTGACGCAGCGGCGATAGCGCTCGCGCACAGGGCTTGCGCTCTGACCCTCCTGCGCCCGCAATGCGAGCACAGCGTTCAACCCCTCCTCGCGCAGATACGCATCGAATCGATCCGCCGGGAGCTCGATGCGCCCGAAGCTCGACTCGTAGGCGACGACGGCGCCGCGGTCATCGGCCATGACGACGCGCGCGAGAACGGCGTCCCCCGGGGATGCCGCCGATTTCAAATCCGCCACGCTTCCGGCCGCGTGCAGCTCGAGCCTGACCGCCCGCGACGGATCGTAGGCCCTGGCCTCACCTTGGAATCCTGTGCCGACGAAAGCGCCGACGGTCACGGCTTCGTCCCGGCCCGCGAAGTAACGCGCGGGTTGCAGCCAGAACTCGTGCCCCGCGGCCGCATCGAACCCTGCAGTCATCATCAGAGCCAAACCGGCGAGAAACCACCGTCGCATCGTCTTCCTCCTCGGGGGGCTCGACGCATCCAAGGTGGCGTGGGCGCGGCACCCAGCACCGCGACCACGTCACCACGACGAGAACCTACTGCAGGACGACCTTCTTGTCCGCCTTCTGTCCCGCGGACTCGTAGCGGGCGAAATAGACACCCGGCGCCGCCTTGACGCCATGGTCGTCGAAACCGTCCCACGTCGCGGAGAATGTTCCCACGGCTGCATCCTGATCGACGAGCGTACGGACGAGGCGACCTCGCGCATCGAACAGCTTGAGCGTCACTCGCCCGGGTGCGAGGACCGCGAAAGCGAGCCGGCTCACCGGCGCTGGATGCGTCCCGTCGAAGCGCAGCAACGCGCTCCCTGCGTCCCCCGCCGGTTCGGATTTGCTGTTGCCGCGGCTGCTCCGCGCCGAGACGCCGTGCTGCTCGAGGTGATGGTTGTGTCGGGACGGGTCGTGCGGCGGAGCGATGTAAGGGAAGTAAGGCAGGAATGGACGATCGTTGGCGTCGACACCATCCCCCAGCTGGTTGTTCGGGGCGCGATCGAACGCGGGTGTGAGGGCGGTGCCGCCGGCGACCACGCGCAGAGCGATGTCGAGGATGTCGTCGAAGAGCCGCCGCCCATTGGGGAACCCGGCGTTGTCGCCCGCGATCGCGCCGAAGCGATTGGGATTGTCGCTCGGCCGGACTGCCATGTTGAGTCGTAGCATCTCGCACGCCACCTGGCTCGGGTTGGCGGGCTTGTTGAGGCCAGAAATGCCGGTGAGAAAAACCGTGACCAGGTCGTTGCGTGGCGGGGGCGGCGAAGCGATCCCGTAGAGGGCGCCGAGAAGTCGAGCCACTTCGGGATCGACCACGTAGCCGGCGAAGACGCCGTCGCCGGTCGGTTTGGTGCGGCAAAAGTTGTCTTTGTCTCGAAGGGGGATGACGACCTCGTTCACCAGTGGGTGCCCGAGGCGCGACACCTGCCGTTCGGGCCCACTCAAGGTCACGCTGCCGTCGGCGTTCAGAGTCCGAGTGGCGAAGCGTTCGGACGAGTCGTAGATCCCGATCACGGAGTTCGATGCGTTCGGCGCCTGTGCGTCGCTGGTGAGTCGCGTCATGGGCACCTGGATCGCGATGGTCATGCAGTTGTAGCCGGCCACGTCGTCGACCCCCTTGCCCTTGTTTCCCGGCAACTTGCGGATCGCCAGCAGGTCGAAAATGCCTTCGAGATCGATGAAGAAGGCGTCGTCGCGCGGCCCCACGAAGATCTTGGTTCCGTCGGGGAGTGTTTGCACCACGGACTGAGCGAGACTGTTGTAGTCCGGCATCGACACGGGCCCGGCGAAGTTGGGTGCGACCGGCGCATCCGTGAGCAGGACCGTCGGCGCGCCGTCGTCGTAGCGGGTGAGAGTGTAGAGCTGCCGGACATTGAGATCGGGGTCGTCGAACGAGGTGACGACTCCCGTGTTGTGCAGGAAGGTGTTGGGACTGGCGATCGTAGTCCGGAAACGGAACTGGTAACGAATGTGATCCAGGCAGTCCCCGACGTTGTCGATGTTGATGTAATACATCACCTCTTCGCTGAAGTTGGCGAAGTTGGGACCGCTGGTCGCTTCCAGCAGTGGAATCCAGTTGCCGATGATCGTGACGGAGTTGGCGTCATCGGGCGCGACATACGCGTAGAGGTCGGTGTCGTCGGCGAGACGATCTCGAACGGTGATCGGCGCCTCGCTGTGACTCGAGGCTTGCAACCCCCCTGGGGCCGCGACGGAACCCAGCGCGGCGACGAGCCCGAGCTGGAGAATGCGGGAATGCACGGTCTCTCCCTTCGGCGCCTGCGGCGCCACCATGGACATGGAACCAACCGGCGACGGGGGTCGCGTCGCCGTAGGCGCGGCCCCGCCGGGTGTACCGCCGACGTGGCCGGCGAGGGCTGGGCCGCCCTTGTTTCAGGACTCACCCTCGATTACGCCGCTCGAGTCGAATCGGATGGGGCCCCGATTCAGGAATCGGTCGATTGCGACCGGGGGAGGTGAACGAGGAGGCTCGGGTGTGTCCGACTCCGGGAGCACCGAGGGGCCAACTCGAGAAGGAGCTCACAAGTCTCTGTCCGAGGCGGTCCCACGGCGCACCACGACGGGCGCCGAGAAGCGGATGGGCCCGAGCGGCGTTTCGACAGTGGGTTCGAGATCGAGACGCAGGTCCTTTTTCAGGCTTCCCTGCCCGGCGATGGCGAGCGCGATGTCGTAGAGATCGCGGGCGCCACCACTGCCGAGTTGGAAAAGATCGAAGCGCACCGACAGCGGCACATCCACCGTGCTCCCGGGGCCGATGGGAATGGGCCTCGCGATGTCTCCGGCCAGTGTTCTGCGGTCGTCGACGAAGAGTGTCCAACCGAGTTCGACCAGCCGCGCTGTCACCTGGTTCGCCGCCGGGTTTGTGGCATTCACGTGCGCGACCAGCTCGATGGGTGCCTGCTTGGCCAGGATTGCCGCGCCGAGACGCGCCGCGTCCACCACGCCGAGCGCCGAGAAACTGGATCCCGCGCCGATCGGAATGCCGACGAGGCGCACGTCGGAGACACGCGTGAACTCGAACGTCAGGGTGCGAAGCGCAGCGATCTCCCGCAAGGTGGCACAAGCGGAAATCCCGAGCAATCCGAGCGCTGCGAGCAGAACTGTGATTCTTGAGCGGCGGAACATGGCGACCTCGCAAAGACATCATAGTGGTGGAGTCGGGAACTCGATCAGGGCGTGCAAGTCCAGCGCCAGGTCGCGATAGGCCAAGGATGTGGGCTGCCTATTGACTCGGCTGGCCGCGCCGACCCAGGCGTCCGCTTCGATCACCTGGTCAAGTCGAGTTGCCGCCTGCCAAGTTGCGGTAGATCTGCAGATGACGCACGGCGCCTTGCTTGCGTCCGAGCTCTTCGTAGACGTGCGCGAGGTTGAAGTGGGCGTCGGCGTGGCCCGGGTCGGCGCGGATGGCCTGCTGGTAGGCGTTCACCGCTTCGAGATTGCGCCCGGCCTCCTGGAGCAAGACTCCGAGATTGAACGCGGCGGTGGAGTCTTCGGCCTCGACCGCGAGAGCGGCGCGATAGTGCGACTCGGCGCCGCGCCGGTCGCCGGACTCGTGCAGCAAACGGCCCAAGTTGACGTGCGCGTCGACGTGGGCTGCGTCCAGCGCCAGTGCTCGCTCATATGCATCGCGCGCCTGGACGGCATCCACCGGTTCCAGCTCGCACCCCAGCTCGTACCAGTCTTCGGCCGCGAGCGCGTGCTCGCGGCTCCGGGCTGCCTCCGCCGCACGCCGCACCAGCGGCTCGACGCCCGGTGTGAGCTCGGCGACCTCGAAATCGAACACCGTCTGGCCCGATTCGGGGAGCCAGGTGGCACCGCCATCGCGCACGACCACGCGCTCGCCGTCCGACAGGATGCGGAGTCCCGTGAGCTCGCGCCCCCGCGGCAGCTGCCGGCGCAGATTGGCGAGCGCGCGCTGCACCTTGCGCGGGTTGAGCTGCCGCGACAGCTCCTTGGCCGTGCGCAACAGGACCAGATCCTGGAAGGTGAAGCGATATTCGCCGCGTGGCCCGAGCCGCGGCTCGAGGAAGCGAGCGCGAACATAACCGTAGATGCGGCTCGTGGGCAGATCGAGCAGCCGCGCCGTCTCGCCGACGGTGTAGCCATTCGCAAAGGGCGGCCGACGACGGCGCTCGAGTTGCTCGCGCATTGGAACCACCTGCGGTTCCAATAGCACAGGCGTGAGTTATTTGGAAGCTCTCTTGCGCACGGTCTTGGCAGCGGCCTGGCGAGGCGATGCCTTGGCCGGACGCGGGGCGCGTGCCGGAGCAGAGCTCCGCACATCGCCGGAATCGACGACCTGAGCCAGGCTGGCCTTGAGCGCCTCCATGAGGTCGATGATCTGGGCCTTCGGCGCCTCGCTCGGCGCGAAGGTGATCTCTTCGCCTTCGACCTTCTGCTGGATGACTTGCATCACGCGCTTGTGGACATCGTCCTCGTATTTTTCCGGATGGAACTCGTCGGAGATGGACTGCTCGATGAGCTGGCGTGCCAGCTTGAGCTCGCTGTCCTTCACCTCGGTCTTGGGCCGGGGAACGGCGCCGAAGCCGCGCACCTCGCTCGCGTAGTGCAGCTGCTGCATGACCAGCCCATCGTCAGCCGGGCGCACCATCACGAGATACTGCTTGCCGCGCGCCGCGTATTTCGCCAGGCCGGCGAGGCCGCGCTCTTGCATCGCCTGCGACAGCAACTTGTAGGCGCGCTCCCCACCTTTCTCCGGGGCCAGATAGTAGGCCTTGTCGAAGAACACCGGATCGATCTTCGAGATGGAGACGAACTCCTCGATCGCAATGGCTTTGGTGGCCTCTTCTTCGAGCGCCTTGAGCTCGTCCGGCGTGAAGACGACGAAGCGGTCCTTGGCATATTCGTAGCCCTTGACCGTGGCATCGCGCTCCACCTTCACTTCGTCCTTGGGGCACCACGTCTGGTACTTGAGCGGCGATCCGCACTTCTGGTGCAGCATGCGGAAGGAGACGCTTTCGGACGACTCGACAGTGGTGAAGAGCTTCACGGGAATGGAGACGAGCCCGAAGGAGATCGTCGCGGATGCCATGGGGCGCGGTGCCATGGTGTTATTATAATGCTGGTTTGCCCATGAACAAGGACGAAAGCCGCCGCCGCTCACGTCTGGAGCCGTACCGCGCCAAGCGATCGGCACAGCGCACCCCGGAGCCGTTCGGCGGCGACGCGCGGGTGCGGCCACGGCTGTTCTGCGTGCAGAAACACGCCGCGCGCCGGCTGCATTACGACTTCCGCCTGGAATGGGGCGGGACCCTATGGTCTTGGGCGGTGCCGAAGGGCCCATGCCTCGACCCCAAGGTCAATCGTCTCGCCGTGCAGGTGGAGGATCATCCGATCGACTACGCCGACTTCGAAGGCGTGATCCCGAGCGGTGAATACGGCGCCGGCGCCGTCATCGTCTGGGACCTGGGCATGTGGGTGCCGCTCGACGACCCCGACCAGATGGACGCGACCGGCAAGCTGCACTTCGAGCTGCGCGGCTACAAGCTCCACGGCATCTGGCTCTTGTTGCGCACCGGCGGCAAGGAGTGGCTGCTGCGCAAGAAGACGGACGCATGGTCGACGGCGGCGCCTCCGCCCTTCGGCGAGGAATCGGTGTTGTCGGGGCTCGAGCTCGAAGAGTTGCGCGACGGCAACGATCGCGTGCAACGCACGCAGGCCGAGCTCGTGACCCTCGGCGCCGGCCGTCGCGCGTTGGATGTCGACACAATCGATCTCACACTCGCCGAGACCGCCGAGGCGCCGTTTTCCTCTCCCGACTGGATCTTCGAGCTCAAGTACGACGGCTACCGGGTCCTGGCGGCGCGTCAAGCGGGGGTGGCGAAGCTGCGGTCACGCAACGGCCACGATCTCAGCGCGAACTTTCCCGACCTGGTGCGCTCGTTGCGCCGGCTGCCCTACGACGACATCGTTCTCGACGGCGAAATGGTGGTCTTGGACGTGGCCGGCAAGCCCGATTTCCAAGCCCTGCAGAAGCGCAGCAAGATGCGCCACCGGCTCGACATCGGACGCGCGACGGTCGAACAGCCGGCGACCCTTTTCGTCTTCGATCTGCTGGGATTCGCCGGATTGGACCTGCGCGGTTTGCCGCTCCTCGAGCGCAAACGACACTTGCAGGCATTGCTCCCCCGCGCCGGAGCGCTCCGCTTCGCCGACCATGTCACAGAGCACGGCAGCGCCTTCTTCGACCAAGTGGCCGCGCTCGGTCTCGAAGGCGTCCTCGCCAAGCGCGCCGACTCCAAGTACGTCGGCCGCCGGACACCGCAGTGGCTCAAGGTCGTGGTCGAACATCATGGCGACTTCGTCGTCTGCGGCTACACACGGCCGAAGGGCTCGCGCACGGGATTCGGCGCGCTGCACCTCGGCTTGTACGAAGACGAGGCTCTCGTCTATGCCGGGCGCGTCGGCACTGGATTCGACGACAAGCAGCTGCGCAGCTTGCACGCTGTGCTGGACCCGTTGCGGCAAGACGATTGCCCGTGCACGGGCAACATCTCAGCCGACGCCGAGCACGTGTGGGTCCGGCCCGAAGCGGTGGCCGAAGTGCGCTTCAAGGAAGTGACCCGTGACGGGCTGTTGCGCGCGCCGGTGTTCGTGCGCATGCGCGACGACAAGCTCGCGCGCGAGTGCATTCGCGACGCCGCGACACGTCCGCGCGGCGACGATGCGTCGGACTCGGATGCCGGTTCAGGCGACCAGCCGGCCGAGGTCGAGCCCGCGAGCGCGGCCGGGGACAACGGCGAGTCCGGCCGAACCCTGTCCGACGCGACCACGATGCAGGAGAGGCCCCGGCCCCGCAAGCCTCCGGCGCCACAGGCAATCGCACGCTCGACACCGCAGCCGTTCTCCTTCACCAACCTCGACAAGATCTTCTGGCCGGAGGATGGGCTCACCAAAGGCGCGATGATCGACTACTACCGTCGAGTCGCACCGCGTCTCCTGCCGTATCTGCACGACCGGCCGCTGGTGCTGACACGCTATCCGGATGGTATCCACGGCAAGAGCTTCTATCAGAAGAACGCCCCCGAGTTCGTGCCGGACTGGATCCGCCGCGTGCGGGTGTGGAGCGACAGCTCGGAGCGCGAGATCGAGTACTTCGTCTGCGACAGCGAAGAGGCTTTGCTCTACATCGCCAACATGGGCGCGATCCCGCTGCACGTGTGGCCGAGCCGCGTGCAGTCGCTGCAGCATCCCGATTGGTGCATCCTGGATTTGGATCCCAAGACGGCGCCCTTCGCGCACGTGGTGACCTTGGCCCGCGCGATCCGGGAATTGTGCGAGGACATCGGGCTCCCCTCCTTCGTCAAGACCACGGGGTCGACCGGACTGCATGTCCTGATCCCGCTCGGCGGGCAGTGCACGTTCGATCAGTCTCGCCAGCTCGGCCAGCTCATCGCGCGACACATCGAATCCCAGCACGCGCGCATCGCCACGACATTGCGCAATCCCGCCTTGCGCGCTGGGCGTGTGTACCTCGATTACCTGCAGAATCGCCATGGACAGCTCCTGGTCGCCCCGTACAGCCTCCGCCCCTTGCCCGGGGCGCCGGCGTCGGCGCCGCTCACGTGGAAAGAAGTCGACGACCGGCTCGCGCCCCGGCAGTTCACCTTGCGCAACCTGCCTGCACGGCTGGCGCGCCAGCGCCGGGATCCACTCCTCCCGGTGTTGGACGCGAAACCCAACCTCGTGGCCGCGCTCGCGGCGCTGGCGCAGCGACTCGACGATCGGGGCAAGGATCGCGCATGAGGCAGCGCGTCGTGCAACACCGCGCTTGACCGGGGCGAGTGTCCTCCTTCATGTTCATGGCGTTCGAGCGCCGCGGCGATTCGTTCTCCTGGAGGTTCCGATGCTCCGCTGCTCCACCTCTGCCGCTCGCGCTCCGCGGCGAAGTTCCTTGTGGGTCGCGAGCCTGGTCGTGTCCGTCGGTGCGACCGCGTCGGCACAGCATCATGTGCCTGGATCCGATCCCGAGCACCCGCGCGTCCAGTACGCCGACTCGCTGGTCTCGCTCAACGATCGCTGCATCGTGCGCCAGAACAAGCTCAGCACTACCATCCCGCCGGTCTACGTCAATGGCATGCCGATCGGTTTCTGCTGAACGCCTTGCGCCGGGGTCTTCGTGAAAGACCCGCAAACCTACCTCGTTTCGCGCGGCATCAAGCTGTCGAGCTTTTTCGACGTGTCGCGGCCAGCAAAGATCGACTCGCTGCACCAGCAGCGCGTGAACTGGGAATACTATTTCTTCGCCGACGAGGCCGAACGTGCGCGCTTCGCCAAAGCTCCAGTGCAGCATTGTGGTCTGGTCACCGACCCCGTGAGCCGCAAGCGCTTCCAACCCAAGTCGAAGTCGCCGCAAGCGCAGCATGAAGGAACTCCGTTCTACTTCGAGTCGGAGGCGAACTTGAAGCTCTTCGCCGCGACCCCCGACAGCTTCGAGGTTCCGCCGAAGCGGCGGATGTCGCCGCCGCCCGCAGCCAAGTAGTCGGGCGCGCGCCGCGCACGGCGCACCGCAGTTCGCAGCCCGCCGGGCGGTCCGAAACCGGCCCGGCGGGCGCCGAGATTCCCTTCCGCGCCACACCAAGACACTTCCAGACGCCCCGTTCGATTGACGGAACACGCATTCCGCCCTCTGGTTTCGGTCACGATCCTTGCAGTCCAGCACGCCGGCGAGGTCTCCCCGGGCGCAACTCGCGCCCGGAACCACACTGGAAGCGTGCATGGCAGCGTGGTCTCGAACCCGGGATCGCCGAGCGAAGTTCGACACCGCCTCGCGACACCGCTGGCGGTGCGGACCTTGCGCGCCGGCCGTTCACGCTCTCGTGCTCGGCGCGCTGCTCACGAGCGCGAGCACGACCGACGCGGCGACGCCGCGCGGACCCGAGTTTCGCTTCAACACCGCCATCGCCGATTGGCAGACATCGACGCAAGGAAACTCGCGTGGACGGAGCGTGGCCCGCGGCGGTTTGGGCGCCACCGTCAGCGTCTGGCAAAGCGCGCTGCAGGACGGCGACGGCAACGGCATCTTCGGCCAACGCTTCGACGCCACGGGGGCTCCCCAGGGCGGCGAGTTTCTGATCACCGAGACCACGTCCGGAAATCAAAGCCTGCCGGCGGTGGGCACCGACAACACCGGCAACTTCGTCGTGGTGTGGAGCGGCGAGGGATTCGTGGATGCCGATGGCGTTTTCGCCCGCCTGTACACCGTGTCCGGCGCCCCCCGCAGCAGCGAGATCGCCATCAACACCACGACTGCCGGCACGCAGACCGATGCCGACGTGGCGGTCGACAACGACGGCGACTTCATCGTCGTGTGGAGCGGTTTCGGTCCGGCAGATGCGCAGGGCATTTCCGCCCGGGTGTTCAACAGCAACGGCACGCCCGCTTCCAGCGAGTTCCAAGTCAACGTCGACACGACCGGCGTACAAGCCCGCCCCATGATCGCCACCGATTCGAACGGTGACTTCGTCGTCGTCTGGGAGAGCATGAGCGCGACCAGCGACTGGGACATCTACTTCCGCCGCTTCACGCGCTCCGGCAGCGCCCAGGGAGGTCAAGTTCTCGCGCACGCGACGACCGCAGGTGCGCAACGCAACCCGGCCGTGTCTCGCGCCTCGAATGGCAGCTTCGTCATCGCTTGGGAAGGCGACTCCGCCGGCGATCATGACATCTTCATGCGGCATTTCGGTCCTTCCGGCAATCCTCAGAGCACGGAGACACGCGCCAACTCCACGACCCGTGGCGATCAAACAGACGCAAGCATCGACGTCGACGGCGGCGGGGAGTTCATCGTCGCCTGGGCGAGCGACGACGATTCGACCGCGGGGTTCGATTGGAACATTCGCCTGCAGCAATTCACCCGGGATGGATTCAAGGTCAGTGGCGAGACGGTGGCTCATGACAGCACGACGGGCGTCCAATCCGCACCGTCCATCGCCCTCGACGATCTCGAGGAGTTCGTGGTGGCTTGGCAAGGGACGGGGCCCGGCGACAACGATGGCGTCTTCGGTCGCTTTTTCGGCCTGCAAGCGACCAGCGACATCGCGCTCGGCCTGAGTGTGAGCGACGCAACGCCGGACGAAGGCAGCACCATCCAGCTCACCATCACCTGCACGAACAACGGCCCCGACATCGCCACGAACGTCGTGATCACGGACCTCCTGCCCGCGGGGCTCACTTTTCTCTCCGACTTCGCGACGCAGGGCAACTACTCGCCCACCACGGGCATCTGGCTCATTGCCTCGATGTCGCCGTTGTCGAACGACGTGATGCAGATCACCTGTCGAGTCGACGCCGGCACCACCGGGTCGACGCTCGGTGATGTCGCGACGCTCACTGGGCTCGCCCAGGTCGATCCCGTGCCGAGCAACAACGTCGCGATGGTGGAGGTGCGACCCGCGCTCAGCGTGCTCGGCCTCACCGCCTTCCAGAACTCGCGCCAGATGCTCCCGGGTCAGGCGGCGGATGTCGTGTACCGATTGCACGTCGCCAACGCATCCGCGCTCTCCGAGACCTTGCGCGCCGTCACCTTCACCAATCGATCGACCGGGCCGGGGACGCAGGCCGAGCTGGACGTCTCCTGGGGAGACCTGATGCTGACGCGCGCGGGCAGCGCCACCGCGCTCGCGACGAGCGCATTCGCCGCGGGTCGCCTGCGCTTCGATGCGCTCGATGTCGCGATCGCTCCGCACGACAGCGTCACCTTGCTCGTGCATGGCGCCCCTGCGATCGTGGCACGCGACGCGGATGTCCTCGACTTGAGCTTGGACGCCACCGGAGACGTCGAGCACACCGGGCCCGCCACGGCGCAGGCCACGTGGCCGCTTGCGCCCTCGGGCGGATTCCTGGTCGACGGCATGACGGCGGCCCAGATCGCGCTCCACGAAGTGGGATCGACCACGTTTCTCGCCGGCACCGCCGGCAACTTGGCGTTCGACGTCACGCTCCCGGCCAACGGTTATGCCAGCGACCAGCTGCAAAAGCTCAACCTCTTCAACCACGGAACCGCTGTCGCCGGGAACGACATCCAAAACGTGCAAGCCTGGGTGGACGACGGCGATGGCAGCTACACCGACGGCCAGGAGCGCGCGCTCGGGACTCTGGTGTTCACGGGCAACCGCTGGGAGCTCACCGGTCTCATGGAGACGGTGCCCGTGGGTGGGCGGCGCCTGTTCTTCACGCTTCAGCTCAGCCCGACGGCCAGCATCGGGCGCACGGTCCGATTCGGGCTGAGCGGCGATCCCGACGTCCCCATCGGCATGGCCAGCGGCAACGACGGCCCCATCGACGGCTCGGTTTCGAACCACTTCGCGCAGACGATCAGCACTGCCGACCGCTTGGTGCTGAGCGCTGTCGCGCTCGCGGCGCGCGTCGCACATCCCGGCGATCGGATGGTGCCGCTGCTGCCGATCGTCGCGACCAACACCTATGCCAGTGACCGAACTTTGCTTGCATTCCGCGTCACCAACGCGACGAGCAGTCCGAATTTCGGCAGCAGCGCACAGCTCGATGCGACCTTCGAGAGTCTGCAGCTGCGTGTCGACGCCGACAACGATGGGACACTCGGGGCCGGCGATCCCTTGCTCGCGACCGCGCTCTTCGCCCAAGGGCGCGCCACGTTCGAAGGCTTTGCGTGGAGCGTGCCGGCGGGGGCCTCGCAGCAGTTTTTCATTCTGGGTGACGTGGCCTTGCGCGCCGCCGCCGATGGCGACGTGCTCGACGTGCAGCTGAACGGGGCGATCGACGTCTCGGTCCAGGAAACGACGTCGGTCATCGCCAGCTGGCCGCTGCGTGCGAGCACGGGTGCCGTGGTGGACGGCATGGTGGCGGCGCAGCTCACGAGCTTCGATGCTCCCGGAGTGACCGTCGGCCCGAACGAGGGACCGGCGCTCGCGCTCGACCTCTTGGTGCCCGCCAACGGCTATGCGAGCGACGTGTTGGAAGGCTTGACCCTCGTCGACCTCGGCAGCGCCGCGGCGAGCGATGTCGCCGACGTGCGGCTTTGGCGCGACGGCGGTGACGCGACGTTCAATCCCGGCACGGGTGACGATACCGAGATCGCACCGCTGGTTTGGGTCGAAAACAGATGGAAGAGCCCGCAGATCGCCGAACCGATCGGCCTCCAGGGGTTGCGCCTGTTCGTCGGCGTGACTGTCGGCAGCACGCCCACGGACTCGGCGACGGTGCAGCTGGGCGTGCCTACGAACGGTATCCAAACGGCCTCGAGAAACGATGGGCCGCTGGACCAGCCGCTCATGAACGGCGCCGCTCTCCTGCTCAGCACCGCTCCGCTCTCTGTGTCCTTGACGTTCGGAGCGACGCGCACCAACGTCGGCCAAGATCTCTCGGTGCAGATGACCGTGCGCAACATCAGCAACGAGACCATCCTCGGGGTCACGCCGTCGGCATTGGCGCAACTCGGCGACGGCGGCGCCACCTTGCTCACGCCGCCCAATCCGGCCAGCATGGTCATGCCACCCGGCACACAGGCTGATTTTTTCTGGATCTATCGTTGCACGAGCGTCGGCACCTTGCAGTTCTCGGGACAAGTGGAGGGCACGGCGTCCGTCGGCGGCTTGCTGCGGCGCTCACTGCCCAACCGCTCCGGCACCTTGCGCGTGATGCTGCGTGCGAGCTCGATGAGCGTCCAACCCATCGGCAACATCCCATTCTCGATCAACCGCGGTGAAACCGACGTTGTCCCGCTGAGCCTCACATTCACGCACGACGGCAATGTCAACACGTCGGACGTGCTGCTGCGGAGCATGCGCTTGCGCGTCGAAGACGAGACAGGCACGGGGCTCGTTCCCGCGGACATCCTCGCACGTCTGGTGCTCCGTGAGGGCTCACTCACCTACTTCGTCAGCAGCACGTTGCCGGCGAGCGGCGCCGAGATCCTCGTCGATCTCACGACCCCGCTGCTCATCACCCCGGACGAACCGGCGACCGTGAGTTTCCAATGCGATGTGAACGCCGCGGCCACGGCCCCTGTGTTCCGCTTCACACTCCTGGATGCGAGCTTCATCATCGCGGAGGATGCCACGGAGGGTACGCCGGTGAACGTGAACGTGGCGACGGGGAACTTCCCGATTCAATCGGGCCTCGTGCAGCTGCACGCCGCACCGACCGAGCTGAATGTGCAGGCGCTGCCCGCGAGCGTGCAGCGCGCGGCTCAGGGTCAGACACAGGTGGCACTCCTCGGCCTGCGCTTGTCGAATCCGGGGATCCCCAACGTCACGACGCACGTGCGGGTGGGGACCTTGCAGCTGCGCGTCATCGACGCGGCTGGCAACAGTCTCCCGGAGCCGGCGCGTTACTTCCAGAGCCTGCGCCTCAAGAGCGGGGCGCTGACGCTCGAAGACCTGAGCTTGGCCGCGAACTCGGATTCGTTGATTCAGTGCGCATTGTCCATCCCTGCTTTGGTGCCAGCCGGAATCGACAACGACGTCTACATCGTCGGCGACGTGGCACCGAACGCGCCACTCGGCAGCTATCGCTTGCGTCTCGGCGAACCGTCCACGGTCGACGCGCGGGACGACAACACGCACGCGCCGGTTCCCGTCGCGTACTCCACGCCGGTCGTCCAAGGAGCCGAGCTGCGCATCGAGGCCCTCGCGGACAGCTTGCGTGTGAGCGGCACACCGCAACTGCCAGCGAACTTCACCGTCGGCGACACGGGACGCAACGCTCTCATCGTCGAGTTGCGTCATCCCGGCCCAGCCGGAATGGGGCGCATTCGCATCGACCATCTGTCTTTGCTCTGTCGCGACGAAACCCGACGCGAACTGTCGAGCCCGGCGTATCTAGATCGACTGTCCGTGCAGCACGACGGCCTGGAGATCGCGCAGTCGACGACGTTTCCCGCCACCGGCGGCTTCGACGTCGGCCTCGGCGATTTTTTCCTCGAACCCGGGGAGAGCGCCGCACTCGCCATCCAGATCGACCTGGAAGTGACGGCTCCGACCACGTTCTTCGAGCTGCTCGTGCCCGCGATTGCCGCGTTCGAGGCGAACCTTTCATCGCCGGTGCGCGTGGTGCCCGAAGCCGGCGCCGAGATGCCGCTCAGCTCCGGACTGGCGAGGCTGGGGGCGCCGGCCACCGAGCTCGTCGTCGGCCTGCAAAGCCGCATCCCCGCCGTGCTCGCGCCCGATGGCACGGAGGTGCCGCTGGCGCAGTTGTCGGTGCACAACACCGCCGTACCTGGGTCGGGCAGCATTCGGGTCGATCGTCTGGTGCTGCGGGCCAGCGACCGCAGTGAAGTCGCGATCGCACTCGGCGCGGCGGCATCGGAGCTGATTCTGCGTCACGACGGCGGTGTCGTCCTCCAGAGCGCGCTCTCGCCCGACAGCGCCACGGTCACC
>Ga0075418_10004815_pt1 | contig 15304 bp, 15 predicted proteins | sample SoiMetdeltSBSDD2_FD_81776 | JGI IMG/M metagenome (GOLD analysis project Ga0075418, IMG submission 81776) | Bulk soil microbial communities from a Populus tree surrounding site in Tennessee, USA - Soil MetaG P. deltoides SBSDD2 | ecosystem: Environmental > Terrestrial > Soil > Tree plantation...
AACCACATTCAATGTAGGCTTTGAGATCATCAATATGGCGCCCAGCGATATGGTGATCTTCCAGCGTATGTTCGAGAAATACGGCACGCAGAATGCCTCCAATAGAAATAGGTCATCGGACGATTATCTCTGGCGCTAAATCTTTTCAGCACGCTATTTTTTCCGTTATTGACGGGCGGCCTGCCGCCCGTTTTTTTTATCTACCCTGCAGACACCTGCACTTGCGCCAGGTGCAAGTGGGAACGCCGCGGGATTTTCGACAGGAACTCCGCAAAACATGCGGGACTAAAGTGCTTCGCTTGTTGTACAATTGTGAACATGAATTTCCGAACATTACGCTCCATTGTCCGCTTCTTTATGAAGCTCATTACTGATATAGAAGTCCACGGAGCAGAAAAGTTGCCGAAAGGGGATGTTATTGTGGCAGCTAATCACCTGGGACGGCTGGATACCGCTGCTTTGTTATGTGTTATGGATCGTGAAGATATCATCATGCCTGTTGCAGAGAAATACAAGAATCATCCGCTTTATGGGGCTATCGGACGCGCTGCAAATGCCATCTGGCTGAATCGTTTTGAAGCGGACTACTCTGCGTTGCGCGAAATTCTGGCGCGCATGGAACAAGGCGGGATGCTGGTCATTGCACCGGAAGGCACGCGGTCTAAAACGGAGGCTCTGCAGGAGGCGAAGCTGGGTGTCGCCTTTCTAGCGAGCAAAAGCGGCTACCCGGTCATGCCAGTGGCGGTGATCGGAACGGAAGACCGGGCTATCGTCGAAAACCTGAAGCGCTTCCGGCGCTCAAAAATCATTGTGCGCGGTGGCGATCCCTTCACGATTGAGCTTCCCAAGGGGAAGGGACGCGAACAGGCGATGCGCGCAGCGACGGATGAGATTATGTGTCGCATCGCCGTCATGCTGCCAGAAAAGTATCGCGGCGTCTATTCAGATCACCCACGTCTGAAGGAATTGCTTGCTCGACAATAATTATGCTACGGCTTATTCGCTTCCTGATTCGTATTGGCTTGAAGTTGATCGCTCGTTTCGAAATTCGTGGGAAGGAAAACGTTCCACTTACTGGCGGAATGATTATCGCTGCCAACCACATTGGCATCCTCGATATCGTCATGGTGTATTTTGGCATAGATCGCACAGACCTTTTTATTCCTGTTGCAGAAAAATTTGAAAAAATCGGCTGGATTCGCTGGCTGGGAAAACAACTCAACTTCCTCTTTGTGGATCGTTTCAACCCTGACCTGAAAGCTTTACGCAAAATGATTGTCCTGATGGAAGAAGGCAAATGCCTGGTCATTGCCCCCGAGGGGACGCGCTCCCGTGTGGGCGCCTTAAACGAAGGCAAGCCAGGAGTCGCTTATCTAGCGGCGCGCTCCGGTTTCCCGGTCGTGCCGGTTGCAATCACGGGGACGGCAGACCCTGTGGTTCTTGGAAATGTGAAGCGGCTCCGTAAATCGAATATTACACTCACGGGTGGAAAGCCATTTATCCTTCCCCCACTACCCAAAACGAATCGCGATCGAGTCCTGAAAAATTATACAGATGAGATCATGTGTCAGATCGCGGCGTTGCTTCCCGAGAGGTATCGCGGTGTGTACGCGAATCATCCGCGCTTGAAGGAATTATTACAGACCTGACAAGTCTTTTATAGCATCATCCCATCCCCCCGCTTCAAAAACTGGCCCTGACCTGCTGTGCCTTTCCATTCATTTCCGTCTACGATTAACTTTCCCCGCAGGAAAACCCTTTCGGGATAGCCCACCAATTCCCAGCCTTCATACAGGTTATAGTCCGTGCGTTGATGTGAGTGTGCCATGCCATATTTTAGGGGCTTTTCAGTGTCCCAGATCACAAGGTCTGCATCCGAACCGGGTAACAACGTGCCTTTGCGCGGATAGATGCCAAAAATCTTGGCAGGGTTCGTGCACATGTACGCCACAAATTGATTTGGTGTGATGTGTCCAGCACGCACCCCATACGTCCACAAAATCGGCATACGATCCTGGATTCCTGGCAGGCCGTTGGGAATCTTGGTGAAATCATCCTTCCCCAACTCTTTACCAGGAATGGCGATCTCGCTACCCTCATAGATAATAGGCTTGGTTCCATCAAAATAGAATGGACAGTGATCCGTACCGATGGTTTGCAAAATCCCCTGTGACAATCCTTCCCATAGACGTGCGTTATCTTTCTCCGTGCGCATCGGCGGTGAACAAATCCACTTTGCTCCATCGGGGCGGCGCAGATAATCGATCGTGAAAAACAAGTATTGCGGACACGTCTCCCCCATCACTTTGACGCCGCGTTCACGTGCATACTTCAACATATCCACTTCGCCAGCCGTGTTCATGTGGACGATATACACCGGCGAATCAGCCTGCTCCGCCATCGCAGCCATGCGCAGGGTTGCCTCCACCGCACCCCAGGCGGGACGAGTCCACGCGTGCCACTCAGGTGTAGTCTTTCCGTTTGCCAGGGCTTGTGCAGTCAGCGCTTCGATGACGTCGCCGTTCTCGCAATGTGCCATCACAAGCATGCCATTCTCTTTTGCAATTTGTAGAGCCTTGAAAATACTGGCATCATCGAGGCGTAATCGTCCGTTGTAGGCCGTGAACACTTTCAGGGTTTGAATCCCTACCTCGCGCAGGGCTGGAATCTCTTTTGCAATCTGCTCATTAAACCTTGTCAAGTTCATGTGAAAGGAATAATCGATCGCGGCCTTTTCGGCCATCAGCATCCAAATAGCGACCGAATGCTTAAAGCCATTATCTTCCAGCACCACAAAATCCATCACGGTCGTTGTTCCGCCAAACGCCGCAGCTTTGTGACCCGTGTAATGGTCGTCAGAGGAAACCGTACCAAACATTGGCAGGTCCAAATGCACATGGGGGTCGACGCCCCCAGGCAGGATCATTTTGCCCGCCGCGTCGACTACTTCTGCATTGGGATGCCGCAGGTCCTTTCCAATTAGAGAAATCGTTTCTCCCTCGATCAAAATATCTGCCTCAAAGGTCTCTGAGGCAGTGATGAGCATGCCGTTCTTAATCAATGTCGCCATGAGTTAGCCCGTTATGGAGTCAGGGACTGCCCGAAGGGCGTGCCCTCGCATGACGCCAGCCCGCTGACTGAATCCATACACTTTACTCATAATCTCCCTGCATATCTTTGATTCCCAGCAAGGCAATCAATACCTCTGGAGGAATATCCGCTTCAGGTAAATCTACCTTATATAGTTGTGCATTCTCGGCACGCTCACGTAGAGATTGCCATAAGAGTTGGCGCTCATCACCGGCCACCACCAGATCGTTGAGTGTAGATGCGTTCAACAAATATTCTCCGGTTGTATAAAGGAAAGTCAATCGTTTCCACTTGTCACTGGTGATAGGTTGGGATAATTTTTCCAATGCACCAATCTGTATCTTGTAATATTCCTCCCGCGCGCGCGGATGATCCGCTTCCTCTTTGAGGAGTTCACCACGGGTGGTCAGTTCATGTCCGTGGACTGGCGCAACAAATTCAATCTGTCCGCCGCGCCCACCAAAGGCCGAGGGTTGGTAAAAGGCCAGATAGTCGACCGCGACAACCTTGGGCGCAGTGCGAAGCGGGATTCGGTACCAGCCAAGCAATCGCGCGATCTCCAAATCCCGCGGGGTGGGTAATAAGCAGACAAGGATCAATGATGTCGGTATGAGTCCCATAATCACATTGTACATCAAAGGCAACCCTGTATCAGTGCAGCGTGCACTCAAAGCCAAATACATATTAGCTAATGAAATCCCAAAATATTTATGCCCAATATTAATTTTCTGAAAATCGTCCTGATGAATATCAATTTATATATTGACTTTTTCAAATAATTATTGTATAATTCAATAAATAAAGATATATTTCAGAATTAAGTTAAAGTCTTTATTGACTTCTTTAGCCCAAGGAGCACACAATGTCTGATTTCGCGATCGAGGCTCACCAGCTTGTCAAAAAATTTCCAGCCCGCCCAGGAACCGGAGACAAAACGGCTGACCGCGATGCAATCCCCTCTCAACCCAAGAAGCGCTCGTTGTGGCCTTTTGGAAGGAAGGAACCCAAAGCACTTTTCACTGCCGTCAACGGTGTGGATTTGGAAATTCAGCGCGGCGAGATTTTCGGTTTGCTGGGCCCAAACGGTGCAGGGAAGTCAACCACGATTCGTATGTTGTGTACTTTGCTCGAACCCACTAGCGGCACTGCGCGCGTCAACGGCTTTGACGTTGTCACGCAGGCCAATGATGTACGGCGCAGTCTTGGCACTCTCCTGGCGGGTGAACGTAGTATTTACTGGAAACTGACCGGGCGTGAAAACCTTGAATATTTTGCTGCGCTCTATCACATCCCACAAGCCATCGCGAAGAAACGCGTGGACGAACTTATCGAACGCATGGAACTCAAGGACCGCGCGAACGAGCTTGTCGAAAAATATTCTACCGGGATGCGACAACGCGTCGCGATTGCCAAAGCCTTACTGGCTCGTCCACCGATTCTTCTACTGGATGAACCCACACTCGGACTCGACCCGCAGGCTGCCCGCAATTTACGGGAACTGATCGCGCAGCTGAAGCAGGAAGGACATACGATCCTGCTCACAACGCATTACATGGAAGAGGCTGACCAACTCTCCGACCGAATCGGAATCATCGATACAGGCAAAGTCATTGCCCTTGATACGCCCGAAGGACTCAAACGCCGCATCGATCAAAAGGAAGTGATTCGACTCGAAGTCACAGGCTGGCAGGAATATATCGGCGAGAAACTACGAGGCCTTTCCGAGGTTAGCAACCTGGTGGCACGTAAACAAGCGGAAGCCGATTTGTGGGAAGTTAACCTGCAATCCAATAACAGCCGCGCGGTGTTGCCCAAACTGGTTGAAAGTATTGGCCAAAATGGGACGCGCCTGGTCAATATGAACATTGTCAAACCCTCCCTGGAGGATGTGTTTATTCATCTCACGGGCAAAGCGTTGAGAGATTAGGAACACAGTATGGAAGTTACTCTTTCCTCTCGATCTCTCGGCAAACCTGGCTTTCTCTCAGACTTGCGCGCGTTCTGGGCCATCGTCTGGCGCGAATGGACGATCTTCAAACGGTACCCCTCGTGGATTATCGCTTTGCTTATCTGGCCTCTCATCTTCCCGATGATGTATATCCTCACGGCGCGTGCCCTTTCGGGCATGGATGGAAGCGGGCTGGCAGTCTTCACACAAACCACCGGCGCCAGCAATTTCATCGGCTACATCGTGGTTGGCACAACCGTATGGATGTGGCAAAACATCGTGTTATGGGACGTGGGCTTCGCACTGCGTAACGAGCAAATGCGCGGCACACTCGAATCGAACTGGCTCTCTCCCACCTGGCGATTTTCCTACTTGCTTGGGCACACGGGGCCGCAGCTCATCACGATGACGATGTTCATACTGATCACAGCCATTGAGTTCGGCCTGTTCTTTGGCGTAAGGCTTAACGGAAACCCCTGGCTGGCATTGCTCGTGATGCTGACTTCCATCCCTGCCATTTATGGATTAGGCTTCGCCTTTGCCAGCATTGTGATCACTGCCAAGGAAGCGCATACATTCGTGTTTCTGGTCCGCGGGCTGGTGATGATCTTTTGCGGTATCACGTTCCCTGTCAGCCTTTTGCCTGGCTGGATGCAATCGGTCGCTACGTGGATGCCGCAAACCTATATGATCCATGGGATGCGCGCAGCGGCCTTTGCCAACGCGAGTCTGACAGAATTATGGCCCGACCTGCAAGCCCTGTTATTGTTCGGCGCATTCTGGCTCACGCTGGGTTATCTGCTCTTCCAATGGATGGAACGCCGTGCTCGCCGAACCGGTGCGATTGGTCAGTATTAGAGGTTCAAATGGAAACAACCACACTCTCTCAACCTACTTTCGCCACCCAACTGCGCGCGCTATTCGTCATCGCCAAAAAGGACTGGAAGGTCTTCTGGCGTTATCCGTTGAATGCAATCTCGCATGTCTTTCAACCGATTATCTGGGTAACGCCGGTCTATTTCATGGGCAAGGCCTTCAGCACAAATGGCCAGGCACTGGGCTTTGCCCAGTATAGTGGCACCGGCGATTACATGTCTTATGTCTTGCTGGGCACCGCGCTGAGCAATTTCATCCTCACTGTATTTTGGGGCATGGGGTTCGCACTCAAGGAAGACATGGATGCGGGCGTTCTCGAATCGAACTGGCTCACGCCTGTCTCACGTCTGCATATTTTGGTTGGCAGAACTTTAACGAGTCTGCTTACCACCACGATAACATCCATTATCATGCTGATCATCGCGGCGGCCTTGTTTGGCTTCCGACCAACAGGCAATGTCATTGCCGCCATTCTCACTGCCATCCCCATGCTGGTGGGCCTGTATGGGTTCGGTTTTGCCTTTGCCGCGATCGTGCTGATGATGCGCGAAGCCAACACGATGGTGGATGTGAGCAGCTTCCTCGTTCAAGGATTCTCGGGCGCGAACTTTCCGGTTAAGTCGTTGCCGTACTGGCTCATCCCGGTCTCGTTGATGTTGCCTCTGACCTATGGCTTCGACGCGGTACGCGGGTGGCTCTTGCAGACCAGTACGCTTCTACCTATCAACGTGGAAGTAGCCATCCTGATCATCTTCATGTTCGTGATGCTGTGGTTCGGCGCATGGATCTTCAACCGTGTGGAACGCAAGGTGCGTAGGCTGGGAACGCTCGGACAACATTAGGTTTTGGTTTCATTCTTTTGCAGGTCCTCCCTCCGCCGGGGCAAGCGGCAGCCTGCAGAAGGATAAACAGTGGAATCGCTATCAGCCCGGAGATGGCTGCTGGCGGCCAAGCAACTCCCCCGTCAACGCAGAGGCGGGGGATTCTTTTTGTATCATTCTCCTCTTTGAGAGAGCGGCAATTAAGAGTCGTGATTTCTCGCTTGATTACCTTGCTGTCAACGTCACATATCAACCAGAAGGCACCTGTCCTTGCGAGCCCCGAAGCTCAAACACCCAGTGGGTGAAGCAATCGCCAAATTGAGGGGAACACCTATAATAAGAAGCTGGATGCGTTTTTGGCGCATCCAGCTTCTTATTTACCTTGCGCATCAGACTCAGCCATATATGCCTCTGTCCGAATTGCTTCGACCTCCCTTTTCTTCTCACCGCCGTTCAGCAAAACCTAACAAGCAATCCAAATTATCCTTCCGCTTTAACCTTCATCGTTTAATGATGATGCCCAGCCTCATGCACATGCCCGTGCTCCAACTCCTCCGAATTCGGCTCGCGCAACGCCACCACCTTCACATGAAAATGCAGTTCATCCCCGGCCAACGGATGGTTGAAATTCAAAGTGACGGTGTCACCATCAATATTATCCACGCGTGCATAGCGCGCATTGCCCTCATCATCGCGTACGGTTAACTCTATACCTTCTGCCAGTTCCATATCCTTCGGAAACTGGTCGCGGGGCACATTCATAAATGCTTCGTCGTCGAACTCACCATACCCATCAGCAGGCTGGACGACCACATCCTTGCTCTCGCCGATCTTCATGCCCCTCATCTCACTTTCCAAACCAGGAATGATATTTCCATGGCCTGCCAAAAACTGCAAAGGACCCTGGCCTTCAGAGCTATCCAACAATTCACCGTCCACATGAAGTGTATATTCGATCGAGACCACCACGCCGTCATGAACTGAATCTGTGCTCATTGTTAAATCCTTTCTCGAAAAGTCACTCATTTTATCAGTGATGAGCCAGTGCGTATACAAGGAAACTCCAGTAGACATATAGAAGTAATCAACCAGACATGAAAACCTTAACCCGTAGTTCACCTCCCATTCCTCCCTTATAATTTCCCCATGCATTCCGATCTTTGTCTTCCCTGGTACTGGGAATATGATATTGACTTCGTCCAGTTCGTGGAGCGCGCCTGCCAGGAACAGGGCCTGACCCTTTGGCAGATCACGCCGGAGAACCTGCTGGAATCCATCAGCGCTTTGTATAAGGGTGAACGGACATTCAATACACTGTTGGACCGTTCTCAGGGAGAGGACCGCTTCCGACCCATTGATCGCTGGGCCAAGGAATACAAGAAAAAACGCATCAATCCCTCTGAACTCTCCCTGTGGTCAGAAGACAAGGCCACCATGCACCTGGAATTGATCACGGCGGGCATCAACACGCCTCACACGATCCTACTTTCGCCTTTTCTGGAACAACCAGTCATCCCCACACTTGACCTGGCTCCCCTTGGGCAACAATTCGTGATCAAGCCTTCCCATGGCGGGGGCAGTGAGGGCGTCATCCTCGGGGCGTCGTCACTCGACCAAATTCTGCGCGCCCGCATGGAATTCCCTGAGCAGAAGTATTTGCTGCAAGCGACCGTCGCGCCGCGCACAATTCAGGGCCGGCCAGCCTGGTTCCGTGTCTTCTATGCCGTTGGAAAAACCTACGTCTGCTGGTGGCATCCGCTCACACATGTGTATGCCATGGTGACTGCCTCTGAAGAAAATCGCTATGAACTCGCGCGGCTCCACGAAATTACCCAACGAATCGCCTTGATCTGCAAACTGGATTGGTTCACCACCGAGATTGCCCTCACCCTGGAAGACTTTGTTGTTGTAGATTATGTCAACGACCAGATCGATACCCGCGTCCAATCCAAAGCTGTGGATGGCGCGCCGGATGAGATCATGCAAGGCATCACCTCACAATTAGTGACCATGGCAAAAGAGAATAGGTAAAACGCCGAAGGCATGAAACGAATCTAGATTCGAGAGATCGATTCTACCAACCCCGCAGGGGTAACACTGTAAACCAGCCCAAGGAGAATCCAATGACCAAACCCCGCGCTCGCGATCTCGGCATCCCATTCGAAGGCACGACTGGGAAACATAATGCCATCACTGATGTGGATCGAATTACGGTTGGATATGCCACCATTATCGAAGGTGACTCGGCCCGTACTGGCGTGACCATCATTCACCCGCGCGGACAGAAAAATCACGATCCCGTATTTGCCGCGTGGTTCCCATTCAATGGCAACGGCGAGATGACCGGCTCTGCCTGGGTGGAGGAAGGCGGCTTTCTTGAAGGTCCGATCGGGATTACAAATACACATTCCGTGGGTGTCGTGCGCGACACGATCATCCAGTGGCAGGTAAATCAGGATTCGATCTTTCAGAGTTGGTCGTGCCCGCTGGTGACAGAAACCGCCGATGGCTGGCTCAATGACATCAACGGATTCTTCGTCAAGCCTGAACATGTGCTGAAAGCTTTGGAGGGTGCTGAATCAGGTCCAGTCCGGGAAGGAAGCGTAGGGGGTGGCACAGGTATGTTGTGTTATGAGTTCAAAGGTGGCAGCGGCACCTCCTCCCGTAAACTGCCTGAAAAATTCGGCGGCTGGACCGTAGGTGCGTTCGTGCAAACCAACTTCGGCGCTCGCTATCAACTTACCATTGCAGGCGCTCCCGTTGGACATCACCTGAAAGAACACCCGGTATGGACAGACGGCGAAAATCCATACAAGCAGGATACGGGCTCACTCATCATTGTCCTGGCAACGGACGCACCGCTTTTACCGCATCAGCTCAAACGGATTGCGAAACGCGCCTCACTCGGAATGGCACGCACGGGGTCACTGGGCGGGAACGGGTCAGGCGATATCTTCCTCGCCTTCTCCACGGCCAACCCCGGTGCAGCGCTTGGCAATGAAAAAGGAATCGCCGAATTGCGGACGCTCGATAACGACCACCTCAACCCCTTATTTGTGGCTTCGGCTTTTGCCACGGAGGAAGCCATCATCAACTCGATGATCGCTGCGGAGGATATGACGGGACACAAGGGTTTTTCAGCGAAGGCATTGCCGCATGATAAGTTAAAGGAGATAATGAGGCAATACAACCGGTTACAGTAAAAGGATTTTCGTGGCGAACTCACATAAAGATATGTGGAGTCAGTGGCTGCTGCACCGCCGTTTTGGCGGTGACAGGTCTGCCATGCAGGAGGCCCTTACAAAATTTCTTTATCCCATACGCGATAAAGTTCTCAGCCATGCGAATCTGGGTGAAGGCGAAACGCTGCTCGATGTGGGTTGCGGGGACGGCTTGATCGCTTTTGGTGCGCTGGAAAAGGTGGATGCCAGCCGAGTGCTTTTCAGTGATATTTCACAGGACCTGCTGGATCATTCACAAGCTCTTGCAAGGCAGATGAATCTGCTGGAACGCTGTCAATTCCTGAATGCTTCAGCAGATGACCTTGCAACTATAACAGATGCAACCATGGACGTGGTTACCACGCGTTCCGTGCTGATTTATGTTTCGGCCAAAAGACCGGCATTCAACGAGTTCCATCGAGTTCTCAAACCCGGCGGCCGACTCTCCATCTTTGAACCCATTAATCGCTTTGCCTTCCCGGAACCAGTGGGCCGGTTTCTTGGCTACGATGTGAAGCCGATCATCGAGATAGCAGAGAAGCTGGAAGCGTTGTATCAGAGCATACAGCCGACGGATACGGATCCAATGACCGATTTCGACGAGCGGGATTTGGTCAGGTTTGCCGAGCAGGCGGGCTTCAAAGAAATTCATCTCGAATTGCAGATCGCGATCAAGCCATCGGAAGACGGAGATTGGGAAAAACTGATCAATGTTGCAGCGAATCCGAAAATTCCGACCCTGGCAGAGGCGATCCATCAAGTACTTACACGAGCAGAAAGAGAGACGTTCATCAACTATTTGCGGCCGCTTGTGGAAGCGAGGCAGGGAGTCCGTCGTTCCGCGGTGGTTTACCTGTGGGCCGTTAAGTAAGCAGGCGATCTATCTGAAAACAGGGCCCATGTAACTTTCTTCTGTGGGTCGAAAATTCGTCATATGTGTTGTTGCCGTTACATGATTTTCTGAATCGGCTTGACCAACCAAATTATATAAGTTATTATATATCTATATTTATATATAAGGATTTATATATGCTTGACTTTGCTCTGCTTGGATTCCTCAATTACAGCCCTATGACAGGCTATCAGCTTAAACAAAACATGGATGTTTCGACTTCCCACTTCTGGAATGCAAAACTTAGTCAAATTTACACTACACTGAAATCTCTCGAAAAGAAAAAGTGGATTCGCTCCAGCATACAAAAACAAGATGAGCGGCCAGACAAGCGCGTTTACACCATAACATCTGAAGGCAGAAGCAACCTGCAAAAATGGCTGGCTGAACCCTTAACGGAACTGGCACCTCACAAAAATGCACTGCTGCTCAAACTCTTTTTCGCCGCGCAAACAGATAGGGAGACAATAAGCGCGATGTTGCATTTGCAGAAAAATCTTCACCAACGCCAGGCGGATTTTTACCATACAGAAACCCGCGACATGATTCAAGGCATCCTGCAACAGAACCCGGCCCTCACGAAGGACGGGCTATTCTGGGAGGCTACCCGACGGTTTGGAGAACTGTTAGAAGAAACGTATGTAAAATGGCTGGACGAGACCATTATTTCCTTGGAAAAAAATCTGTAGTCTTAATTTTATGATTTGTTTAGAAACAATTTCCCGATACGCGACATTCTCTGATTGCGAGCCGCCATTATTGTAGTCACTCATGAATTTCCGCTTTAGGAGTTACCATGCCCTCTATTCTCGAAGTGCAGAACCTGGTTAAAAAATACGGTGACTTCATCGCTGTCAAAGGGATTTCGTTCCATATCAAAGAAGGGGAAATATTCAGTTTGTTGGGTCCCAATGGTGCAGGCAAGACCACGACCATCTCTATGCTTTCAACTTTATACACACCCACCTCTGGAGATGCGACCATCGGCAGCCACTCCATCACCAAAAACCCAATGGCCGTTAAACAAATGATTGGTGTTGTGCCGCAGGAAATCGCTTTGTATGAAGACCTCACGGCCCGTGAGAATCTGATTTTCTGGGGACAGATGTATGGTCTCAGCGGTAAGGCGCTAAATAGCCGCGTCGACCAAGTGTTGGAGCAGATCGGTTTGACCGATAAAGCCAAGAACCGGGTGAAAACCTATTCGGGAGGGATGAAGCGCCGCGTCAACATTGGTGTGGGTTTGCTTCACAAGCCGCGCCTGCTCTTCATGGATGAGCCGACGGTCGGCATCGATCCGCAGTCACGCCGAGCGATTCTGGATACGGTCAAAGATCTAAACAAACAAGGCATGACCGTTTTATACACAACACACTATATGGAAGAGGCGCAGGAACTCTCAGACCGGGTCGGCATCATCGATCATGGCGAACTTATTGCCCTCGGCACACAGGCTGAACTCACAAAACAAGTCGGTCAGGCCGAAACGCTCATCCTACACATCGGCGAAAACGAAGACCCTGAAGCGCTGGCCAAGGCAGTGAGCAATGTCGAAGGGGTACAAAAGGCGGATGTCACTAATAACCAAGTAAGCATTATCACGCCAGATGCAAAAGATGTGCTGGCAGCGGTCGTAAGCAAGGCCAACGAACGCGGAATCAAGATCCGTTCCATTGATATCCGTGAGCCAAATCTCGAAGCCGTGTTTTTACATCTTACAGGGCGCGCACTGCGCGATTGAGGTGGAGTTGGACAATTTGCTGTTGTATTTACGGAAGCAAGTGTCGCCACGGTGCCAGAGCGTTGCTTCCTGATTCCAAATGAGTATTCCATGAAAAAACTTTTCCTCATCGGCATTAAAGACCTTAAGCTACGATTCCGCGACCGCGCTGCATTAATTTTCATGTTATTGACTCCGTTTATACTTACGCTCGGCATGGGGCTTGTCACTGGGCGGTTCAGCGGCGGGGACAGCAGTGGCATCTCTGATATTCCCATTGCAATCGTCAATTTGGATAACGATTCCCTGGGCGATGCTCTGGTAGATGCTTTCAACTCGGAAGATTTGGCTGATTTGGTCGAAACAACCCTCAGCGAAGATCCCGAAGCGGCTCGCCTGCTGGTGGATGAAGATGAAGTCGCCGCTGCAATCATCATCCCAGCCGGGTTTACACAAAGCGTGATCCCCCAAAATGAAAACGCCCTTCCAAATGAAGAAATTAGAATTGAATTTTATGCCAACCCATCGCGCCCGACCAGCGCGGGAATCATCAAAGCCATCGTGGATGGCTTCATGGCGCGCCTGGATGAAATGCGACTCGCCAGCATGACTTCGGTGTCACAATTAATCATGAGCGGAAGAATCTCACCAGAAGATGCAAATCAGGTTGGTCAGGAAATGGGCGCGCGTTTACAGCAAAACGATGCAGGCAATACGAATGAAGCGACTGCCATAACACTGAACACCTCAACCTCTGCAGGCGAAGACGTAGAGTTTGACGTGCTTTCCTATTTTGCCCCGGGCATGGCATTGATGTTTTTGATGTACACCGTCAGTTATGGCGGAAGTTCCATCCTGGCGGAAAAATCGCAGGGCACACTACCGCGCCTGCTCATCTCGCCCACCAACTCGATGCAAGTGTTGGGCGGCAAGATCTTTGGCATCTTTCTCACCGGCGCGGCGCAAATGCTGATTCTTATTGGAGCTTCATCGTTATTTTTCCAATTGAAGTGGGGTGATGCGTTTGGCATCGTTCTGCTGGTGCTTGCCGCCGTATTTGGCGCCACAGGCTGGGGCATGTTGATCACTGCATTGGCTCGCACACCTGCGCAAGTTGGAAGCGTGGGATCGGCTGTGATGTTGATCTTTGCAATGCTCGGCGGAAGTTTTACTCAAATTGAAAACATGCCCGCCATCGTGCAGACGCTCGGCAAGATCACGCCCAACGCCTGGGCAATGGATGGATTTACGACGCTGGCGCTTGGCGGAACGTTAACGTCTCTTGCCAGACCGATACTGGCCCTGTTGACGATGGGCATTCTCTTGTTCCTGATTTCGGCTGTGTTATTTGGGAAGAAGAATTTGGTGCAAAAGTAACCTGAGGTTATCGCGAGTGGAGCGATGCAATCCCCGCGCTAATAGAAGATTGCTTCGAAACATGCGCTCGCAATGACATTGGCTACGGAGTCGAATATGAAAAAAATATTTGCCATTGCCTGGAAAGACGCGGTTGTCCGTTTTGGCAGTGCTTCTGAGTGGTTATTCTTCCTCATCCTGCCAATTATCTTCATCTTTTTGTTTGCAGGCGGAGTGCCCAGCGGAGATGAAGATAATCGGATCCGCCTTGTGGTGGTGGCTCAGGCAAACACGCCTATTTCGCAGGAAATCATTTCGGAACTGGAAAAATCAACTTCGGTCAGACCAGAACTCCTGTCGTTGGAAGAGGCGCAAGAACAATTTAATTCACGCCGCGCCTCTCTATTGTTAATCATCCCCCCGAGTTTGGATTTGCGGTCCATTCAAAACAGAACGGCACAATTGGACTTCCGTCAGCCACCCAATGATATGGACGCTTCGATTGCGGAGCGCGCTGTGCAAACCGCCATTCGACGAGTCAGCAGCTCCATCAATGCTGCGAACCTGGCAGTGGAGGAAGCCAAAGCTCGCGGCACATTTGAGTCGGCTGAAGAGGAACAAGTGTATTTCAACCAGGCATTGGAACTTGCCAAATCTTTGCAGGCGGAGTCGCCTGAACGCGTGACCACAATCCAGGGCAATACGCCCGATGATTTTGAATACGACCCGCAAGCCAATGTTTCGGCCGGTCAGTTGATTACATGGGTGTTTATTCCACTATTTGGCATCTCGGCGTTGTTTGCTTATGAAAGACAACAGGGGACGTTGCGCCGCATCCTCACTACACCGACGAGCAAGGCAACTTTTCTGCTGGGGACGATTTCCGGTCAGGTAGCGATGGCGGTGGTCCAAATGATTTTGCTGGTTTTATTCGCGGTCTTCGCTTTCAGACTCAACTGGGGCAACCCAATTGCGGTCTTCCTCATCCTCACTTGCTCGGCGCTCGCGGCGGCAGCAATTGGGACGACAATGGGAACATTCATAAAATCGGAAGGACAGGCAACGGGTTTAAGCATCATGGCTGGCATGCTGATGAGCATGTTGGGAGGGTGCTGGTACCCGCTGGAGTTGTTCCCGGCCGTGATGCAAAACATTGCGCGGATTCTTCCCACCACCTGGGCCATGCAAGGACTACTGGATTTACTTCTGCGCGGCGCGGGTGTGGTTGATATTCTCCCCGAAGCGGGCATCCTGCTTGGGTTTGCCGTGCTCTTTTTCAGCGTAGGTGTTTGGAGATTCAGGTTCGAGTGAGGAAAGGATTTTTTGGACGTTGGCAGAGAAAGACGACGCGTGCTGCACACACCTTCCCTATCCCCTATG
>Ga0075418_10004816_pt1 | contig 15302 bp, 12 predicted proteins | sample SoiMetdeltSBSDD2_FD_81776 | JGI IMG/M metagenome (GOLD analysis project Ga0075418, IMG submission 81776) | Bulk soil microbial communities from a Populus tree surrounding site in Tennessee, USA - Soil MetaG P. deltoides SBSDD2 | ecosystem: Environmental > Terrestrial > Soil > Tree plantation...
CGAGAGATAATCAGGGGCAGGCGGAGGGTCAAGTGAGATTGGGCAAGTGGGGCTAATCGCAATGTTACGGCGATACTGGCAATCTGAAGGCGTTGACGGCAAAATGGCTGCGCCCCAAGACAATATCTGACATGTGAATGTCTGGAGAGTCGGTCATGACCGTCATTGCCCGCTATGGCCTGGCGACCCTCGTCGCGAGCTTGCTTGGCGGCGTGCTTCAGGCTGCCGAGCGACCGCCGAACGTCGTGCTAATCATCGCCGACGACCAGGCCTGGACCGATTACGGCTTCATGAACCATCCCGTCATCCAAACGCCTAATATCGACCGTCTGGCACGGCAAGGCGTCTGCTTTGCCCGCGGCTACGTGCCCGCGAGTCTGTGCCGCGCTAGTTTGATGTCGATCATCACCGGCCAATATCCGCATCAACATCTGGTGACAGGCAACGATCCGCCGCGGGGGACCGATCGACAGTTGATGCTCGAGCACGTCCGCCGCACAGCGACGCTTCCCAAGCTGCTGGGGGACAAAGGGTACGTCAGCTTTCAGAGCGGCAAATGGTGGGAGGGGGGTTTTCGCGAGGGAGGCTTCACCGCCGGCATGACGCATGGCGACGTGACGCGCGGCGGGCGGCACGGCGACGACGGACTGAAGATCGGCCGCCAGGGGCTCAAACCAATTTTCGACTTCATCGAATCGCGCGGAGACAAACCATTTTTCCTATGGTATGCGCCGATGCTGCCGCACCAGCCGCACAATCCGCCGCAGCGATTGCTCGACAAGTACGTCGCCAAGACCGAATCGCTGCACGTAGCGAAGTACTGGGCGATGTGCGAATGGTTCGACGAAACGTGCGGCGAACTGCTCGACTACCTCGACAAACAGGCGCTCGCGGAAAACACGCTGGTGGCCTACGTCGCCGACAACGGCTGGATCCAGGATCCGGCGGCCGACAAGTTCGCCCCGCGGAGCAAACGCTCGCCGAACGAAGGGGGCATCCGCACACCCATCATCCTCCGCTGGCCGCAGCGCATAACGCCTCACCGCGACGATCAGACCTTGGTCAGCAGCCTCGACTTGGCGCCGACCATCCTGGCGGCAACGGCCAGGGAGCAAACGAAGGACATGACGGGAATCAATCTGCTGGAAGTGGCAGCCGGAAAGAAGCCGTCGCGCGACACGCTTGTGGGCGAGATCTTCGAGCACGATGTGGCCAATCTGGCGGACCCTACCAGCGGGCTTCTCTTTCGCTGGTGCATCAAGGACCGCTGGAAGCTCATTCAAGCGGCCGACCGCAGTCAGCAAGAGCTCTACGACCTGGCCGCAGATCCGCACGACGAGCACGACGTTGCCGCGCAGCATCCGGATATTGTCAGCGACCTCGCGGCCAAAACGGACGCCCTCTGGCGTCACCGTCAATCGGCGCCTCGCCGGCCTTAGTGGTCGTAGCGGTTGTTCGGGCAGGAAATCTTTTTTGCGCCCGCGTTCTGCCGGCCGCTGGAATCAACCTATGTTTGCGTGCCTATTGAATCCCGGAGCCCATCCCATGTACCGAAGCGGCCAGCTTGAATTGCAATCGAGCGGCTGGATGCAGTCCCGCATTGGCGATCGCCCCTGGTTTGAGGCGAACGTTTCCCGCGGTTTCTCATCGCAGTCCTACTACGTGTTTTTCATGCCGCAGGGAATCCTGTTTCTCGACAAGTCGCGGCGGGCCGGAGCCGATCGCGATGCTGCGCGAAACGCCATGGTGGCGGGCGCAGCCGTAGGCGGGCTCGTGGGCGCACTGGTGGGATCGGCAATCGGTTCCGCGATGTCCCGTCCGGTCGAGGAGCGGGAGAACTTCGACATGGTGTCGAACGATCAACTCTTGATCTACGCGCGGTCCCGCAAGAGCAGCTTTGTTTCCATGCTGGAGGAGGTCAAATCGATCTCGGTGGATGCTCCCAGCGCCTTGGGCCGCATCTTCGGCGGGGGAGTGGCGGGATGGATCACCATCCGCGACAGCCGCCTGGGCAAGGTCTCGGTCGAGGTCAAACAATCGCGTTCGCTGCAAGAGGCCGTTGAATCCATCGGCCGCCGCTTCGGCGATCGGGCCAAGATCAACGTCCGCTGGGAAGACAGCAAGGGGCGCTACGTCCCCAAGCGTTAGTCCACACGCGTGCCTACGGGTCGTCCACAATCGGCCCGCGGAAGAAGCCGCTCCGCTGGAGGGCCTGGTACTGGATCTTGAGAGCGTCGCTCGCGATGGGTCGGCTACCGTCTTTGAGCGAGTGCAGCGCCAGGTCAAGGATCGTGCTCGTGAGCAGTGTCCGCTCGACGGGATACGGCGCCTTTCCGCTGAGAAAGAACTGCTCGATGTTCCAGGTCAGCGGGTCGAAGAACCGGGCGCCGGGGGGCGCCGGCAGGTAGAAGCAGCTCGACACCGGCTCCTTGACCCCCGCCACCTGCCCCGCGAAGCCGAAGTCGGATACCTGCTCGATCAGGTTCATCACAGCGCCGCGAGTGCCGTCGGCATATTCGACCAGAATCGCCACCGGCTTCTTCACGTTCTCCCGCAGCGGGCCCACGTTGTGGCTGGGGCAGCGGGCGAGCGCGGCCTGGACCAGATCCCACGAGAAGCGGCCCGCATCTCCTGCCTTCCAGACGGCCTCCCCTTGCAGGCATTCGACCGACTTGATCCCCGTTTCGCCCCCCGCGCGCCGCTCCAGCATGCACTGCAAGGTCTCCAAGGCGTGGATCAGGTAGATCTCCTGCGCCCCGCGATCAAAGCCGTAGGTCACAACCCCCTCGGTGAATTTCGTACCCAGCGGCGGTTCGATCTCCGGCCGCCGCCACGTCACCGGCAGCGACGAGCCAGCCATCATGGGAAAGCCCAGCCGCTTGCCGGCCGTCACCATTGCCGCCGCCTTTTTGTGGTCGTAGGACAAGTGCTTGTCCACGAAGACGGGGACGCTCTTTCCTGCCTTCTCGAACACCGAAACGATCTTCTGGAACAGTTCGTAGCGGGGATACAAGATCTGCCCGAAGTCATTCAGCGGATAGTCGCCGTGCTCGATAATCAGCAGCACCGCATCGACGTCGAGACCGCCGCCGCCGAGCGCTTCTTCGGCCGTCTTGACGAGCTCAATGCCGTGGTCGCGGCAAAATCCTGGTCCCAGGTCGTCCGCCGGTGCCTGGTCGTCGTACATGCGGACGACTTGAAACGGCGGCTGGTGGTGGAAGCCATCTTTCCTGTAGCCGTGGACCAGCCGGCCGACAATGTGATAGGCGTGGGAGCGGAAGCGAAAGATGGAGTTGAGGGCCGCCACCCGCAGTCGCTTCCCGGTTGCGGCCGGCGGATCGCCGCCTCGTGGTTCGGCGCCAATTCCTGCCGCTTGGCTCCCTCCAAGCAGGCCGGCACTGGCCAGCGCGGCGGATGAAACGATAAACCCTCGGCGTTGAATGGTGGCGGCCATGGTGTATCCGGGAGGTTGGTGGGTGACACGGCCCAAAGTACTCCCGACCGGACGCCGATGCAATTCGTCAGCGGCGCGAACGAACCAGCGCTGAAAGTCCACGTACTTGTATGCCCACGCCGCGCTCCTCCATTCCGACGCAGTCTGAGGGCATCGCCAGCGCCAGCGGCGTTGCCGTTTCCAGGCAAACTCTCTACGATGCGGCAGGCCAGCGGCGGGAGCGAAACAAGCGTACAAAACCGGCCGCTCTCCCGCCGGCTGTCGATTCGGAACCTAGACTTAAATTGACCGGCGGTGCGCTCCACGACGGGGCGCCCCCAGACCAAACCAGCGATCACCGCATGAAGCCGCAGCCCTACGACGGAGACCTGGCCGGCTACGTTGATCTGGCGCTGGAGCTGTGCCGGATGACCGAGGCGGGCGCGCTATTGGTCATGCTCTCCGGTCCGACCGACTGGGAGCAGCTCAAGGAGGCCGCGGACAGCGTCAGGATCGTGGTGGCCGCCGATGCCGAGGAGGAGCTCGATGGGGCGACTGAGGCGGGACTGGCCACGATCACCGTTGGGATGGAGGACGCCCCGGTCATCGAGAAGCTGACGCAGGCCCTGCTGAACGGCGTGGCCCGTGAGATCCTGCCCCCCGGCGGCGGCGTGGTGGTCCTCTACAGCGGCTTCGAGGCGGATACGATCGACTCGCTCAGCTTTGTCCGCCTCGATGAGCATCTCGGCCGGCTGACCGCCCGCGACCTGAGGCAACTGGAAACCAGCGTACCCCTGGAAACGCTCAAGACCGTCGTTGACTTGGCGGTCGAGATCGGCCGTGAGGGTCGCGAAGGCAAGCCCGTTGGCACGATGTTCGTCGTCGGCGACACTCGTAAGGTCCTGGCCCACTGCCAGCCGGCCGGCTTTGATCCCGTGAAGGGCTATTCCCGCGCGGAACGCGACCTGTTCGATCCGCGGGTCCGCGACGCCATCAAGGAAGTCGCTGGCCTCGACGGGGCATTCATCGTCTCGCCTGATGGGACCGTCGAAAAAGCAGCCCAGCTCGTCGATGCTCCCTACGCCAATCTGACCCTCTCCAAAGGGCTCGGCTCGCGGCACTGGGCTGGCGCCGCGATCAGCAAATCGACCCACGCCATCGCCGTGGTCATCAGCCAGTCCAGCGGCACGGTCCGCCTCTTTCAAAACGGCGAAGTCATGCTCCGCATCGAGCCCTTCCGTCAGGCGATGAAGTGGAAGGACTTTGAGTACGAGCCGCCCGAGGACGCCGAGTAAGCGGCGACAAATCGTCGCGGCTCGCTTTGACGGTGCGAACAGCTAGCACCCCACCGAAGCGGCATCTGGTCAATCGCAAATCGGAGACAAAACTCTTGTTTTTCGGCCTGCTGAAGTGCGCGCGGTAACCACCTCGGCCCCTTGTTTGCCACGTAGAAAGTTAGGGGCTCAGTAGTGTCGGGGCAGACTTTACCTCGCTTTCAGTAGGAGCAGAACCATGAGGAAAATCCTGCTTACTTTGGCCGCCACGTGTGCGCTGTTGGTCAGTGGCTTGACCTGGACTGGCACCGCGGACGCCCGTCCGTGGGGTTACTACCGCGCACCGGTGGCCCGTTACTACGGCGGCTACGGCTACAGGCCGTACTACTACGGCTATAGCCCGTACTACAGCTATCGCCCGTACTATTACGGCGGGTATCCCTATTCCTCCACGTACGGCTACCCGTACTACTACGGCACACCGTACTTCGGCAGCCGGGTCTATTACTACTATTGATCCGGTTGGACGACTGCTTCCCGGTTAAACCCGGACGCCACTTTGGCCGCTCGCAAGCGGCAAAATGAGTCGTCCAGGGCCGGGACGCTCTCTGACTGCTATCGCGACCAGCCACTTCCAGGCAGGTCGCGGAAATCTTGCCGTCAAAGTCGGGCCGGAATTCAGCCAAGGCGGCTGGCCGTCCGATGACCACTAGAGCACAGGGGAGTCTTGCGCGACGGTGCCCGCTTTCCAAAACGGGGGTGGTGGGGCCCGACGCGCGCTGCTTCGCCGCACCCCGCCAGTGAGTCACCCCCGCCGGCCGATGGTCGATACGTCGCTTCGCCTCGGCTCGGCGACCAAGTCAAAAACCCGCCGCGCGCTAAAACCCAGTGGACGGCCTTAAATCGGGAGGGATTCTGATGCGACGCATGCTCATCGTAAGCGGCTTCGGCGCCGCCCTGCTTCTGACCGCCAGCGCCAATGCCGACTGGCATGAGTTCTGGCACCGGGTGGGAGTCGATTTCCACCGCAATAACGCCTGGCCGGAGCCCTTTGTGAGTGCCGACCGGCAGATCACCCGCGAGTACTTCCGCCTGATGGTCAACAATGGCTGGCGGCTGGAAAACACCATGGGCAAGTGGTTCTTCGACGAAGAGACCAACGTGCTCAACGGGGCGGGCGAGATCAAGCTGCGGCATATCGTGACGGAGAGCCCGGTCCACCGGCGGACGGTGTTCGTCATGGTAGGCCAGACGCCTGACGTGACCGCCAAGCGCGTGGAATCGGTGCAGGCCGCGGTGGCCAAGATCCTGCCGGAAGGCCCCGTCCCGCAGATCCTGTTGACTGACGTCGATGTGACCGGCGGCTCGGGCGAATACTACGCCAATATCAACAACGCCTTCAACAAGACGACCCCGTCACCACGGTTGGGCGGAGGTGGCGGCGGCGGAGGCGGTGGTGGTGGTTCAGGCGGCGGCGGTTCGGGCGGCGGCGGTGGCGGTTCGGGCGGCGGCACGAGCGGACGCTAAGCCGGCCAGCCCCAAATTTGAAAACCAATTTGCGGCCCGGAGTTATCTCCGGGCCGTTTTGCTGCGCCGGGCTAGGGACGCCGGATTGCCCTTGAGCGCGAGTCGCGTGCTCCAAGATGAGTCGGGTGAGTCGGAGGTTGTTCAGACTGCAACAAACCTTCGGTGCCAAACAATTCCCGGCGTGTTACCTGGGGCGGACTCTCGGGACACGACGTTTGCCGCAGGGGCCTGGTCCTGTCAAAATGCCGCTTGCGGCTCCTGGATGGTGGATGACCGATTTCCGCTTCCGCCAAATGGATACGGACAGCACCACCGGCCCGCAGTAGAGGGTTCAGTTTGGCTGAGGAGGGCGGGAATATGACTGCAAGGCGTCTAGGGACGGTTTATATCTGGCTACTGCTGCTGGGAGTTCTCTATGGCCTGGGATGCACGTCGCGCCGCGCCGGCTTCACGGTCGATGATCTAGTTGCGAAGGCTGGCTCTGCGGATTTGGTTGAACTAAGTTACGCCGGCCATGGCCTCCCTCCGGCACGTTTCAACTTGCCCGATCCCGAAAAAGGTATTGCGATATTGAAGGCAATTAAACTGCGTGGTCCGCTGGTCATTCGTGATCAGCATGAAGTTTATAGCTCGGACATGCGGATAAGTGTCATATACGCCAGCACAACGCATGGCTACTTGTTTCGCTTGACTTTTATTGGCACGAGTGCCGTGACCGTGGAGTACGACGGAGAGGAGTATATGGCGCACCTCGTGGATGAACGAGCGGTAGAAATGTTTCTTCGAGAGCGAACGGATCGCAAGCGCTGAAAGAATGGCATGCACCGTACATATCGGAAGCTGTCCTGGGCAGGATGGGAGTGGGAAAGGAGCCATTCTGAGTTTCGGCTGAGGCGAATGTGTTCCTGCTCCCACAATACCAGCGCCAGCAAGGCACACGACCAGCGGGTGCGGAAGAAGCCAAAGTCCCGCGGCGTCTTCCAGAGCAGCCAGCCGACCACGGCGATCAGCCACGAGGCTATCGCGACCGGCTGCTCGTGCATTCGCAACACACCTGCCATGCCTCCTGCTTCCCAATCTTTCTTCACGGCTCGGATCAACGTCGGACTGGCCAGTGTGGCCGCTTATCATTCAACGACGATCCGCCAGGGAGGCCGCGGCGACCAGCGAGCAGAGCCTTGTCGATGGCAAGCCAAGTCTCACCCGCGGTCCCGGCCACCGGGCCGGACTTTCCTGTGGGCCGCTTTCCGTTGCTGGCATAATTGGCGTCGGCCCATCGGAGGATGATGGGAACCGTGAGGCGTGGCGGTTGTTGGGGATTGCGCACACCGCAATCAGCGAGCTGCCGCTGTCGTCGCACACTACCGCCGGCTCCGGCCGCACCAAGGCAGGAGAACGACCTGCCGGTGCCGGCGAAGGTAACATAGGGTGAAACGCATCCCGCAATTATTCATTCCACTGGGGGGCGGACCATGGAGCGTAACAACGCAGCCTGCGCCGCTCTCTCAGCGTCGTAATTCCTTTGCCAATCACCACCTGCGGCGCATGCATGTGCTCTCGCTGCCAATTCGGAAGCTGCCCGGTAATTGCCGTGAGTAGCATTTGACGCAGCTCCAGCAGCCCAAGCAACGGCTGATTCCGGCGATTCTTCGTCCACGTTAGAGGGGTCAATCGAACCCCGAACCTCCCGGCGAGCATACCTTGCGCCCAATTCGGCCTCCTCAATTTCCGTTGCCGATGCAAGTCCTCTTTCGAACTGCTCTCTTACCTCTACGGAGCGACGGAGTGTTTCATCCGTCACAAGATTCCAGATTCTACGACAACAGGCGCAGCCAAAGAGGCGCAATTCCGGGCGATCCGGATTGTCTGCGAACTTCAGAAGCATCAACCGCGGATCGCGGCTTGTACTCCATTCACTGTCATTCATCGCACTGTCTCCAAAACAGCTATCTTGCGAGTCGCCACTCCTCGAGTTGCATCAGGTTGCGGCCATCGGCACGCACGCGTGGTTACTCCCCACACTAAACTCTACGGCTCCTCGGCGTTTACTACTTCAGCGCGAGCGGAAAAGGGGGAGCGGAAAAGGGGCCATTCTGGGGAGCGGAAAAGGGGGAGCGGAAAAGGGGCCATTCTGAGTTTCGGCGCTCGTCCTCCCCTCCTGGGACCGCCAGCTCTTTCGCCGGCAGGCCGCGAGCGATCGAGGAACCCGGCCACGGTGGCCGGCAGCGCACGTCTCCAGGCACTAAGAACGGGTAGTCAGCCAATACTCATCGAGCTGCATCGCCACCCGTCGCCAGACAAAGCGGCCGCAGGCTTTCACCTCCAAAATACCGAAGCGGCGATTTGACTGAAGGAATTAGCCTTCGTGGGCCTGCCTTTGGCACGGCGAAAGCGCCCAGCTAAGGTGCGCCGATTGTCCCGCGGCCGCGTTTCGGCGCCCCGCGGCACTCGTCACCGTACGCTGCCGTCCATCCACAGCGTCGGCCCGGCTTTCGTCGGCTTGCCCAGGACGGTGTCGGCCATCGGCTCTTTGAGGTCCGCGAACTTGACCTTCCAAGTTAACTCGTAGCCGGCTTCTTTGACGTGGCGGATCGCGTCCGGGAAATTGTTTGACTCCTCGGCATATTGGATCAGCTCATCCCACCCGGGCGGGCCCTGCTTGTGCTCGTCGTGATACTCGTGGTACGCAAGTCCGGTCGCCTTGAGATCATTGGCCAGCCGCGCCTGCCCGGCACCGCAGCCCACCAATGCCGCCAACATGGCTCCCAAAACCAATATCGCCGTCGTCCGCATGATGGTATTCCTGGTTGATGTCCGTGCTAGCAACCTAGTTCAAATTGAAGTCGCCCTGTCGATTATTGGGTTCCCCTGCCCCGGACATCCAGTGGGGGGGAAACAGGGGATTTGCCGATTGAATGGAAGAGTGGCACCATCTTTCGCGCCGGATTGTCGACGATGAAACTTTCTACACAGTGCAGCCGGTGTTTGGCGATTGTCGCTGCGGTCGTTTGCTGGCTGCCGATCGCCGCCGGCGCGGATGAGTTTGACACAGCCACCGGCGCAATCGACGTCACATCGGAGTCGCTCGACGAAACCTGCCACGACGAGCTGGCGTTACCGGCGACGGCGCAGTTCGGCGGATGCTGCTGCGAGCGGACGAAGCTCACCGGCGACTGGTGCGGTCGGCGCACCTGCTGGGCCGAAAACGGCCTGACCGCCGATCTGGACCACACGTATTTCTACTTTGGCATCGCCAGCGGCGGCCTCGACCAGCACTCGAAGTTCGGCGGACACGGCGACTACCTCTTCAACTTCGACTTCGGCAAGCTGGACGTGCACCCGGGGCTGTTCCTCAAGGTCCGCGCCGAACATCGCTTTGGCGAGACAATTAGCCGTGATACGGGGGCGTTGTTGCCGGCGACGATCTCTCCCGATCTGCCGATTCCGTTCAGCGAAGACCTGTACGTGACGAACTTCCTGTTCACGCAGGCACTGTCCGAATCTTTCGCCGTGTTTGCCGGGAAGATGGATGTCCTCGACGGCGACGCCAACGCCTTCGCCCACGGCCGCGGCAAAACGCAGTTTTCCAACCTGGCCTTCGTGGGTAATCCCATCGCTCTGCGCGCCGTGAATCTCTATTCCACGCTGGGCGCCGGGTTCGTCGTGATGCGCGACCTCCAGCCGCTATTCACCTTTTCGGTCCTCAACGCCTCGGACACGACGCAGACAATCGGGTTTGAAGACCTGTTCGAAAAGGGCGCCACCCTCCTCGGCGAGTTGCGATTGCCGACGAATTTCTTCGGCCTGCCGGGGCATCAGTTGTTCGGCGCCGTTTGGACCAGCCGCGACATCGTGTCGGTCGGCCAGGACCCGTGGGTCATCCTTCCTAACGTGCCCCTGGCCCGGCAATCAGGCGCGTGGTCGGCGTACTGGAACTTCGATCAATATCTGGCCACTTATTCGGACAATCCTACGCTCGGCTGGGGCGTTTTCGGTCGCTGGGGAGTCGGCGACGAAAGGTCCAATCCGCTCGCCTGGTTCCTCAGCTTCGGCATCGGCGGAAACAGCCCGATTCTAGGGCGCGAAACGGACACATTCGGCATCGGCTACTACTATGGCGCCAGCAGCGACGACATCGGTCCCTTTGTGGAAAGGCTCTTCGGCCCGATTGGCGACGGTCAGGGGGTCGAATTGTTCTACAACTACCAGGTCACTCCCTGGTTTCATTTGACGCCCGATTTGCAGGTGATCGATCCCGCGCGCTCTAACGTTGACAACTCGCTCGTGCTTGGCCTGCGCGGGAAGGTTGATTTCTAGCTAATTCGATATCGCCCAGTTCTCGGCAAATACTCTTGACACGCCAATCGCATTCTGGCGACATCATCGGCGCGTGAATTATTTGCGAATCTGCCACCGGGGGATTGCACCGCTAATAGGCGCGGTAGAATCGCCCCACTCGTCCGACTGGCAGCCTCGTCTCTCGGAACACGGACGGATTTGCGACCCTGAGCTGACCGCTCTTCGACTGGGGTCACTGCCGACTGCACGTTGGTGTCTCGTTCCTCGCTAACCGAGAAAGCCAATAGCGAAACGATCTGTCTTCTCCTCGTTCGGGTGCTGTCTGCTGCCTTAGTGAACTATTGTCTCAATCCGGCAATCACCCACGTATCGGAGGTCTATTCCATGAGCAATCCTTCATTCGTTTGGATCAGCGCCACACTGCTGTCGATAGTAGCCGGCGGGATGAGCGCCGCGCAGGAAAGTCAACCTCCCCGCCGCCTGAGGACGCCCAGCGCTGTGCGGCTGGCGTCGGGTGCAGCCGCCAATCTCGAACGGGACCAGACCGAGGCCATCCGCCGCTCGTCGCGCGATTTTGTAGAGGCGTTCAACAAGGGGAACGCCAAGGCGATTGCTGCGCTTTGGACCGAGGACGGTGACTACATCGACGAGAGCGGCCGGCGGCTGGCCGGGCGCGACGCCATCGAGAAGGAATATGCCCGCTTTTTCAAGGAAAATCCGGAGACCAAGATCCGCATCGTTATCGACTCTCTGCGGCTCCTCTCCGACGACGCGGCCATCGAGGACGGCCAGGCCATGCTGGATCCCGCCCCCGCCGGTGCGCCGGCGTCGAGCAAATACACGGCGGTACACGTCAGGTCCGACAGCCAGTGGCTGATGTCCACGGTTCGCGACTCGCGCATCGAGGCCCCTTCGTCCTATGAAAAAGTGGCTGACCTGGAATGGCTGATCGGCACTTGGACCGCCGAAGAGCATGGCGCCAAGACCGAATCGGTCTGCCGCTGGGTCGCCGGCAAGAGCTTTGTCGAGCGGAGCTACACGGTGACGCAGCCCGACGGGACAGCGAGCTCGGGCGTGCAATTGATCGGCTTCAATCCACAGGGGGGGCACATCCAGTCGTGGAATTTCACGTCCGATGGTGGACACGCCGTTGGTGTGTGGTCGCCGCGCGAGACTGGCTGGTCCGCCGAGATGCGCGGGACGCTCGGCGACGGCACGCCGACGACCGCCGTCAACACGCTGACGAAACTGGATGACAACGCCTATGCGTGGCAGTCGGTCAATCGCACTGCCGGCGACCGGTCGCTGCCCGATACTGACGAGATCGTCATGCGGCGCACGAGCACACGGCCGTAGAACACCAAACACCGACAAAAACAACAAACACAAAACACCAGCACACGGAAACCAAAACATGTCTCGACGATTCTTTTTCACCTTGATCGCACTGGGGCTCATCGTCACCGCGCCGGTCAGCTTCTGCTGGGCCCGCGGCTTTGGCGGCGGGGGATTCCACGGCGGCGGAGGTTTCGGTGGGGGCGGCTTTGGTGGAGGCGGTCGCGGCGGCGGCGGTTTTGGAGGTGGAGGCTTTGGCGGCGGGGGCGGAGGATTCGGCGGGGGCGCCCGCGGCGGAATGGGCGGTGGCGGCTTTGGCGGCGGTGAACGCGGAGGCGGGGGTGGCGGATTTGGTGGCGGCCAGCGCGGCGGCGCTAGCGGATTCGGCGGAGGTGAACGCGGTGGATTTGGCGGTGGTGGACTGGGCGCTGGCGGATTCGGTGGAGGTGATCGCGGTGGCGGCTTCGGCGGTGCCGGTGGTATGGGAGGTGATCGATTTGGCGGCGCGGGAGGCGCTGGCGGTTTTGGCGGTGATCGATTTGGTGCAAGTGGCCAGGGCGCTAGCGGTTTCGGCGGCGATCGATTCGGCGGCGCAGGAGGCGCCGGCGGTTTCGGCGGTGATCGCTTTGGTGCAGGGAGTGCTGGGGGCTTCGGCGGCGCAGGGGCCGCTCCTAGCCGCGGCCAGCTAAACAACTTTTTGGGGCTGCCATCGGACGAAGGGATGCACAGCCTGAGCTCCACCAGCTCGCGCGGACTGGGGGACAACGTTGACGTCAACGCCGGCGCAGTCCAAGGCCCGCGCGGCGGATATGCTGCCGGCGCTACGGTCACCGGTCCGCGCGGCAACACGGCGGGTGGGGCTGCGGCAGTCGGCCCGTACGGTGGCACTGCGGCGGCGCGTGGTGTTGAAGGAGCTGGCGGCGCCGGGGCCGTGCAGGCCGCGGCAGTTGGACCAGGCGGCCGGGTGGCGGCTGGAAGCGCAGCTCGCGGTCCGGCGGGCGGCACGGCGGCTCGCGGATTCGCCGCCGGACCGGGCGGCTACGCCGCTGGTTTTCGCGCCGTCTCCCCCTCCGGTCGGTATGCGACCGGCGCTGCCGTCCGCGGCAACTGGGGCAACTACGGCATCTACGGCGCAGGTTGGTACGGAGCGCATCCGGGGGCTTGGTACCCGACCGCCTGGGCCGCCGGCGCAGCCTGGACCGCGGCGACGTGGGCTTCCGCGGGAGCGTACTGCGGCTGCGATGATTCAGCACCCGTCTATTACGACTACGGCAACAACGTCACGTACCAGGACAATAGCGTCTACGTGAACGGCCAGGACGCCGGCAGCTCGCAAGAGTATTACGACCAGGCCTCGTCGCTGGCCAGTGCCGGCGCCGATTCGCAGGCCTCTCCCGACGAGAACTGGCTGCCGCTGGGAGTCTTTGCCATGACGAAGGGCAACGAGACGCAAGCGGATCTGACGCTCCAGCTTGCCGTAAACAAGCAGGGAATCATCCGCGGCAATGCCACCGACGCCGCGGACAAGAAAACACAGACGGTCCAAGGCTCGGTGGACAAGAGCACGCAGCGCGTGGCCTTCACGGTCGGCGACGACAAGACGACCGTGGTCGAGACGGGCCTGTACAACCTGACCAAGGATGAAGCCCCGGCGCTGATTCACGTCGGCAAGGACAAAACCGAGCAGTGCCTGCTCACGCGGCTGAAGCAGCCCGATGCGACAAATCAGACCTCGCCGTAGGGACGCGAATTTCGCCCCTTTTTTCAGCACAAATCGTTTCCGGCGGCCGCTCGCGAGGGGCCGCCAGTTTCCAGACGCTTTTTGACCCGCAACTCGGAGACAGCAGAATGAACAGGCTCCGTACTTTTTTTTGCGCGACGATCGCCAGCTTCGTCGCTATTGTGGCCGCTAGCGCGCCCGCCGAGGCGCAGCAGGCCAAGAAGCCCAACATCGTCGTCATCATGGGGGACGACGTCGGCTGGTTCAACATCGGCGCCTACCATCAGGGCATGATGTCGGGCAAGACGCCGAACCTCGATCGATTGGCTCGCGAGGGAATGCGGTTCACCGACTACTATGCCGAGGCAAGTTGCACGGCGGGCCGGGCGGCCTTCATCACCGGCCAAATTCCTCTCCGCACTGGTCTGACCACGGTCGGACAGGCCGGGGCCGATGTGGGAATGCCGGACAAGGCCTGTACGATCGCCACGGCGCTCAAGGCGCAGGGTTACGCCACCGGTCAGTTCGGCAAGAACCATCTGGGCGATCTGAACAAATACCTGCCCACCCTGCACGGCTTCGACGAATTCCACGGCTACCTCTATCACCTCGACGCTCTGTCGGACCCCTTTTGGCACTCTTATCCCAAGGACCCGGCCTTCGTTGCCAAATACGGCCCGCGCAACGTGCTCCACACGTGGGCGACGGACAAGGACGATCCAACCGAGATGCCGCGGTGGGGCAAGATCGGCAAGCAGAAGATTGAGGATGACGGCCCACTGCCGCCGCATCCGACCGCGGGCATCAAGCTCAACATGGAGACCGTCGATGACGTGTTCCTGGCTTCCGATTTCGCGTTCATGGACAAGGCGAAGAAGGAAGGCAAGCCGTTCTTCGTGTGGCACAACACGACCCGTATGCACGTCTGGACCTTCCTCTCCGAAAAGTACAAGGCGCTGATGAACAGCGAGACAAACTACAACCTGTACGAAGCGGGGATGGCGCAGCTCGATGACATTGTCGGCTCGATCCTGAAGAAGATCGACGACATGGGCGAGGCCGAGAACACCATCGTGATCTTCACGACCGACAACGGGGCCGAGGTGTTCACCTGGCCGGACGGCGGCAATACGCCGTTCAAGGGGACCAAGGGAATGGTCACCGAAGGCGGGTTCCGCGCGCCGTGCCTCGTTCGCTGGCCCGGCAAGGTGAAACCGGGCACGATTCAGAACGAGATCTTCGGCGCTCAGGACTGGTTCCCGACGCTGCTGGCTGCCGCGGGAAACCCGGACATCACCAACCAGTTGCTTAAGGGTGTCAAACTCGGCGAGCGGACGTATAAGAACCACCTCGACGGCTTCAACCAGTTGGACCTGCTCACAGGGAAGGGCAAATCGGCTCGGCATGAGGTCTTCTACTTCGAAGGAGCGCAGCTAGGTGCCGTCCGGATCGACGAGATGAAGTTTGTCTTCTACCAGCAGCCGCAGGGCTGGCCCGGCCCGAAGGTTACGACCGCCATGCCCGGACTGGTGAACCTCCGCCAGGACCCGTTCGAGCGCTACCCGATGATCGGCGGCGAATCCGCGGCCAATGGCGCATTTGGCTACGGGAATGATTTTTATGCCCGCGAGTTCTGGCGCTTCGTCCGGGTCCAGGAAAAAGTCGCGGAGCTGGCGATGACGGCGATCGAGTACCCGCCGATGCAGGACCCGGC
>Ga0075418_10004817_pt1 | contig 15301 bp, 11 predicted proteins | sample SoiMetdeltSBSDD2_FD_81776 | JGI IMG/M metagenome (GOLD analysis project Ga0075418, IMG submission 81776) | Bulk soil microbial communities from a Populus tree surrounding site in Tennessee, USA - Soil MetaG P. deltoides SBSDD2 | ecosystem: Environmental > Terrestrial > Soil > Tree plantation...
GAGGAAGCCGAGCTGCAGCGCGGCATCGCGCAGGGTGAGCTCCTCGCGGTATGCCTTGAGAGAGATCTGAGCCGCCTTCTCGTAGCCGATGTGCGGGTTGAGCGCCGTCACCAGCATCAGGGAATGATCGAGGTGATCCCGGATGCGTTTCTCGTTCGGCTCGATGCCGCGGGCGCAGCGATCGTTGAACGAGTCGCTGGCCTCGGCCAGGAGCTGGATCGACTGCAGCACGTTGTGCAGCATCACCGGCTTGTAGACGTTGAGCTGGAAGTTGCCCTGCGACCCCGCGAAGGCCACCGCATGGTCGTTGCCGAAGACCTGCACGGCGACCATGGTCATCGCCTCGCACTGTGTCGGGTTGATCTTGCCCGGCATGATGGAGGAGCCCGGCTCGTTCTCCGGGATCTTCAGCTCGTCGAAGCCCGCCCGCGGCCCGCACGCGTACCAGCGCACGTCGTTCGCGATTTTCATCAAGGCGCCGGCCAGGGTGCGCAGCGCGCCGCTGACCTCCACCATCGCGTCGTGCGCCGAGAGTGCAGCGAACTTGTTCGATGCCGACACGAACGGCTTCCCGGTCTCCTCGGCGATCTTGCGCGCGGCCACCTGGCCGAAGCGCGGGTCGGCGTTCAACCCCGTGCCTACAGCGGTTCCACCGATCGCCAACGCGTATACGCCCGGCAAGGCGCGGCCGATGGCGTCGATCGCCTGGTCGAGCTGTGCCACCCAGCCCGAGATCACCTGGCCGAGCGTGAGCGGCGTGGCGTCCTGGAGGTGGGTGCGACCCACCATGATCACTTTGGTGAATGCCCGGGCCTTCCCGTCGAGGGTCTCGCGCAAGCGCCGCAGGGCGGACACCAGGACGTCCTGCACCTGCATCACCGTGGCGATGTGCATCGCCGTCGGGAAGGTGTCGTTCGACGACTGGCTGTGGTTGACGTCGTCGTTCGGATGGACGGGTTTCTTCGACCCGACGATTCCGCCGGCAAGCTGGATGGCGCGATTGGCGATGACCTCGTTGGCGTTCATGTTGGTCTGCGTCCCGGAGCCGGTCTGGAACACCACCAGGGGGAACTCGCCATCGAGCTGACCGTCGATCACCTCCTGCGCCGCGCGCACGATAAGGCCCACTTTCTCGCGCGGCAGCTGACCCAGCTCTTCGTTGGCCAGCGCCGCGCACTTCTTGAGGATACCGAGCGCCCGGATCACGGGACGGTCCCATCGGTAGCGATCCACGCCAATCGGAAAGTTCTCGTGCGAGCGCTGCGTCTGTGCGCCCCAGAGGTGATCTCCGGGTACCTCGACATTGCCGAGGGCGTCTTCCTCGATACGGACATTGCGTCTGGCTTGGATCACGTCGGTCTCCTTGCGAGTAGTTCTGATTTGGCCATCGGCGCGGGACTGTCTGTAATCACCCGCATGGGGGGGCGGGAGCCGCGCATCCGAGGCCGTCCTTAGCGCACGGCGGCTATGCCGATCTTGGGAGCGGCAGCACGGTCAGCGAACGCACGCCCTGCGCGCCATGGATCAGCACGCCCTCGATGTCCGCCGTCGCGGAAGGGCCGGAATGAAACGCGGCGTAGTGCGCGTTGCGGAATTCGGCGCGCCGATAGGCGTGATGCAGATTGACGACGATATCGGCGGGATCGAGCAGCACGATCAGGTGCTGCGCGAGATAGGCGACGGCGTTGACCTGCAGATCGGCGTCGCTCAGCAGGACGGAGCCGGTTTCGGCCACGGCGAAGGAAGCCCTCACGATGGCGTAGTCCACGTCGGCGAGCTCTTGCGCCGCGCGGATGGCTGCTATGTCACGGTTGCCGCTGATCTCCGTGACGGTGGAGCACACGACCCTGGCCTTCGCGATCTTCTCGCGCACAGGCGCCAGCGCGTCACCGGAGGCCGGAGAGTCGAGAAACTCTCCTCCCATCAGGTGCAGGCTGTCTTTGAAGGCCGCGAGGAGCGACGCCGGCGGCCTGTCGTCGAACAATGGTACCGCGGGAAGCGGTCGGTCCACCCGCGGCAGGTTCGTCCGGATGGATGCGAGGATGGTGTCGCGGCTACTCATCGTTCCCTCCGCGGTTCGCCTGATACCAGTCGTGGAAGGTCTGCTCCACGGGATGCGGATTCTCCCGGTGCTTGCCCCACGCATTGAGAGCGTTGTAGACCACGAAGCGCGGCAGATGAGCGAGCGCACCTTCGGCCGCGCCGACTGCGGCGCGATACGCCGCGGGCCGCGAGAGCAGCTCGCCAGCCGCTTTCATCGCGGCCTTCTTGGCGAACGGGACTTCGTGCTGCTTCACCAGCTCTCGGCGCCAGGCGTAGATCTGCTCGTGGATGTTGATCTTGACCGGACAGACGTTCGTGCAGCTGCCGTTCAAGGTCGAGGCGAAGGGCAGGCTGCTGTACTTGCGCGCGTTGAACGTCGGGTCGATGATGAGCCCGATCGGACCGGAGTAGGTCGCCCCGTAGCTGAGGCCACCGCTGCGCCGGTAGACCGGGCAGGTGTTCATGCAGGCGCCGCAGCGGATGCACTTGAGGGAGGTCCAGAACTCGGCCATCCCGAGCCGTTCTGAGCGGCCGTTGTCCACCAGCACCACGTGCATCTCGCCACCGGCCCGCGGCCCGCGAAAATGGGACGTGTACTGCGTGATGGGCGAGCCGAGCGCGCTGCGCGACAGGAGCCGCACGAATACCGCGAGGTGCTCGAGGCGTGGAATGATCTTTTCGATGCCAATCGAGGCGATGTGCAGCTTCGGCACGTTGGCCGAGAGATCCGCGTTGCCCTCGTTGGTGCAGACGACGAAGCCGCCGGTTTCCGCGACGACGAAGTTGCCTCCCGTCATGCCGGCATCGGCGGCGAGAATCAGCGGGCGGTTCGCTTCGCGCTCGGACTCCGCGAGATAGTGGACATCGCTATTGCCGGGATCGGTGCCGATGGTCTTCGCGAACACTTCCGCGACGTCGGTCCTTGTCTTGTGTACCGCCGGCACGACGATGTGGCTCGGGTCTTCGTGGTCGAGCTGCTGGATGCGCTCGCCGAGATCGGTCTCGATCACCTCGATGCCGACAGAGGCCATGTAGTCGCGGAAGCGGCATTCCTCGGTGAGCATCGACTTGCTCTTGATGAGCGACTTGGCGCCGTGGTCGGCGAGGATGCCGTGCACGATCCGGTTGTGCTCGGCGGCGTCGCGCGCCCAGTGCACGTGGATTCCGTTGGCGCGCGCATTCGCCTCGAACTGCTCGAGATATTCGTCGAGATGCGTGAGCGTGTGCTCCTTGATCGCCGAGGCCAGCGCGCGCAGCTCTTCCCATTCGAGGATGCCGTGCATCTCGCGGTCGCGTTTCTGCCGCAAATCCCACAGCCGCTCGTCATGCATCTTCGCGTGCCGGGGTGCGGCCATGAAGCGCGCCGCCGCTTCCGCCTGGTCGATGGGCCGGTTGCCGCGCGCCTTCGCGCCGCGCGGCTGCTTCTCCGGCTGCGAGCGCAGCGGCCTCGATGCCCCTTCGGCGTGATCGAGCCGCCGATCGTCGCGGTAGATGCCCTCGGGGTCGTCGTTCTGCGTAGGCTCGGGATGCGGCATGTTCATGCGCTGGCTCCGTTCAGGATCTGGGCGATGTGGATGAACTTGATCGGCACGCCGATGCGCTCGGCGCAGCCCTGCTGGTGCATCAGGCAGGACGAATCGGCCGATACGATGTACTCGGCGCCGGCCTGCGCGTGGTCGCGGACCTTGTCGTGGCCCATCCTGGTCGATACGGCTTCCTCGAAGACCGAGAAAGTGCCGCCGAAGCCGCAGCACTCGTCCGGGCGCGCCGGCGTGATGAACTCGATTCCCTGGACCTTCAAGAGCAAATCCATGGGCTTCGAGAAGAACGGCTCGTGCAGCTCGGAGGCGTGCGCATGCCTGAGTCGGCGCAGCGTGCCGCAGCTGTTGTGCAGCCCGACGCGATGGGGGAACCTGGCCCACGGGAACGCATCGACTTTCTGGATGTCGTGCAGGAACTCGACCAGCTCGTAGGTGCGCGCGCGTACCTGCTTCACCTCGTCCGTCTGCTCGACGGCGTCGAAGTTCTCGCGCACGTGGTGCACGCAGCTCCCCGAGGGCGCGCCGATGTAGTCGAACCCCGAGAAGTTGCGCACGAAGAGCGCCTCCGTGGCGGCGCATTCGGCGTTGAAGCCGCTGTTGGCCATCGGCTGCCCGCAGCAGGTCTGCTCGCGCGGATAGACCACCTTGTGGCCGAAGCGCTCCAGGAGCTCGAGCGTCGCGATGCCGACGCCCGGAAAGAACGCGTCGATATAACAGGGGATGAAAAGGCCGATACGCATTTGGCGCTCTCTGTTCAATTGATTCGGAAGACTTCGTCGGTCATCGTGCATACCGGCGGTAGCTGACCGGATCTTGCCCGACGGCCCGAGATGTCTTTATCCCCCGGTTGGGGAGGGGCGATGAGGCGCAAGATCTGAAAGGCAGACAGGATGGACAGCGGGACCGCGTGCATCGGCCGACTACACGTGACGCTCGAGCACGATGCCGGCGGTGGCGAGCAGGCGCTCGGTGAGCGGTCTTCGCTGCCAGTCCTCGAGCGTTACCCGGCGGGCCTTCAGCAGGTCCTGCTCGAAGTCCCTCGCGAGCCGGGCGGCGACCTCCGCGTCGAACAGCGCCAGGTTCACTTCGTCGTTGAGCTCGAACGACCTGCTGTCGAAATTGGTCGACCCCACTACGGCATAGCGGCCGTCCACGACCATGATCTTCGCGTGAATCATGCCGCGCTCGTACTCGAAGACCTCGATCCCGCGCCGCAGGAGCTCGCCATACCGGCGGCGGCTTGCCAGCCGCGCGATCGGATGGTTGTTGTCCTTGCCCGGCACGATCACGCGAACGCGAACCCCGCGTGCCACGGCCGAGATCATCTCCCGCCGCACGCCCCGGTCGGGCAGGAAGTACGGCGAGCAGATTTCGATGCTCCTGCTCGCCGACGCGAGAGCGAGTTGAAACAGGATGCGCGCTCGTGAAGCTCGCGCCGGGGAAGGCGTTCCGGTGACGACGACGGCCGGGACCCCGTGATCCGACGGGCGCCCGAGCGGAAAGCTGTCCCTGCCAGCGACGATCTCGCCCGTTGCCTCGACCCAGTTCTCCAGGAACGCCGATTGCAGCCCCGCGACGACGGGTCCGGTCAACCGCACCATGGTGTCGCGCCAGGGAGCCGCGAGCGCCGCCGGCTCGCTCCAGTGTGCCGCGATTCCCGCCCCACCGATGAAGCCCACCTCCCCATCGACGATGACAAGCTCGCGGTGGGTGCGGTTGTTGAACCGCTTCAGGGTGTACCAGCGGATCGGCTGATACCGGGCGACTCGCCCGCCCGCTGCCCGCAAGGCGTCGAAGTAGCCCTCGGGCGCCGGAAAGCTGCCGATCGCATCGATCACGACGCGGACGCTGACCCCTCTTTTCGCGCGGTCGATCAGGGCGGCGAGGAAGCGATCCGCTATCGCACTGGGGTGAAGGATGAATGCTTCGATGTGCACGCTCATCCGTGCGGTCTCAATTGCGGCGAGCTCCGCCGGATAGAAGGCTTCGCCATTCGTAAGCACCTGGACGCTCCCGGCCTGCTGCACCTTGGAATCGACGAGGAGCGCGAGAAGCCCCGGGAAATCAGGCGTACTGCGGGCGTCCTCCCGTCCGACGACCCGGTAAGCCAGTCCAGGCTCGAAGAGCACGAGCAGCACCAGCCCGGTCAAGGATGCGAATGCGACCAACAGCGCGACGTGCAACAGGATGCTCACGACTGGGCCACAGCGCCGGCACGGCGCAGCGCCTCATAGTCATTCCTCTTGAGCCCGCCAATGATGGCGCCGGCCTCGTCGGGCGGCACATCGAGGGTGCGGAGGATGGACAGCCCGAAATCGAGCGCCGCCTCGGGCGCGAGGGCCACCACGCGCTCCACCCCGAGCCGGCGCAGCTCGTCGCGCTGCATCAGGAAGTCGACTGCAGCCATCAGGGGGACATCGCGGTAGAAGTGGCGCAAGTTGCCGATCATGCGCTTCGCGACCGCATATTCACGGGTCGCGACAACGACCAGCCGGGCGCGCTCGAAGGCCGCCGCCGCCATCATGGCCGGGTCCGCGATGTCCCCATAACGCACGTTGTGCTTCAGCTGACTGGCCTCGTGCAGCCGCGCGACGTCGTTCTCGAAGCAGACATAGGGGATTTGTGCGTGCTCCAGCATCATGCAAAAGCTGCGGCCGATGGTGCCGTATCCGGCGAGCACCACCCGGCCGTCGGCGGAGCCGCTTTCGCCCACGGCATGGCGCCGTTCTCCAAGCCGGTGCGACAAGTTGTATCCCAGGCTGATCAGGAGCGGCGAAACGAGGAAGGAGAGTGAAATGGCGGCGAGACCCAGCGCGTAGGACCGCTCGTCGAGCAAGCCGTGGTGCCTGGCGCTCGCGAAGACGACGTAGCCGATCTCGTCGAGCGGCATCAGCAGCAGCGCACTCACCAACGCCGCACGAAGGCCGAGGCCGAACAGCATCGTGAGCAGCAGCACGATAGCGAGCTTGATCGCGAGCACGATCGGCAGATAGAACAGGAGGCTGGCTGCCTCGGAGGCAAGCGCGTGAAAATCGATCGCCATACCGATGGCGATGAAGAAAAGTCCCAGCAGCACCTGCTTTGCCGGCGTCGCGGCTGCCTTCACCTGCTCGGCGAACGGACTGCCCGATAGCAACACGCCGACCAGGAGCGTGCCGAGCGCCATCGAGATTCCCACCCGATCCATCAGCCAGCCGGCCGCGAGCACGGCGGCGAGCACGATCAGGGCGAACGCGCCCGAGCCGAGGCCGCGCGCGGTAAGCGCGAGTGCCGGCGGCAGTGCGTAGCGTCCCAGCAAGTACACCCCGCCGAGCGCGCCACAGACCTCGACGGCCTTGTACAGCGTGGGCGCAAGCTCCGGATGGGTTTGCCGCGCCGCGAGCACCGGCAGCAGCGCCAGCACCGCAATGGCCGCAAGGCTCTGGAAGAGGTCGACCGCCACGACGGCCCTGCCCTGTGCGCTGCCGGCATCGCCGCGCTCCTGCAGGACCTGGAATGGCATCGCGGTCGAGCTCATCGCGAGCGCGAGCCCTGAGACCAGCGCGCCCTGCCAATGCAGCCCGCCGCCCCACATCGCGACCGCTGCAATCGCGGCCGCGCTGAGGAAGTACTGCCCCAAACCCAGGCCCAGCACCAGTTTGCGCATGGACCATAAGCCCTTCGGCTTCAGGCCGAGGCCGACCAGGAACAGGAGCAGCATGACCCCGATCTCGCCAACCGCCTGCAGCTCTTCGATGTGGCCGGTCACGAGCGGCCAGGGCGAATGTGGCCCCAGCGCCATGCCGACCGCCATCAGCGCCACGATCGAGCCGACGTTGAGCTTCTTCGCGACCGCGAGAGCGGCCGCCGTGGCGAGCATCATCAGCGCCACCGCGAGCAACAGCTGATCGATGTTCATCGCAAGTCGCGTCGCGCTGCTTGCCTGGCGCCTGCTCCGGCACCATCGGGCGAAAGCCTGATCAGTCCGCCAGGTCGTACTTGCGTCCGGTATCGGTGAACTTCCCGCGGGCTCGCTGGGCGCGCACGACCCCGCCTCCTTGCTGGCCCGTGGTGCCGAGGACGGCGATGAGTTTCCTGTTGTCCGATGGCATGTCTGTCTTTCCTTTCACCAGGGGTTCAAAGGCGGCCTGCAGCTTGAAGCTGCCGGCGGATGCGCTCAAATTCGCGCAACGATCGCGAAGTTTGCGTTTGAAGGTGCCGCTCGAAACTCCCCCGATTGGGGTAGACGCCGTGTCGCCCCCACTCGGAGGGCAAGAGTCGAGGCCGATGGGGACTGCGGCATTCACCCCTACCCGGGGGATAGAGATTTCTCCGACCAGTCAGCAAACTCCGGTCACGTCAAGTTATGAAACAGAGCCTGCCCGACCATTCGGAAATCGAGTATGACGATTCTCGCTCGACTCAGCGTTGGTCGCATCCTGCTTCATCTCATCGCGATGCTGGGCGATCGCTGCGTTCGCTTCCACCTCGAAGGCATCGCGAGGGAACTGCCGTGGATAGCTTCGGGACTGCCGATGCTCACCCGCGCGCCTGGCCGTCTACTTGCCGCGTTGTCCCTTTACCTTGCTCAGCCGATCAAGCACTCCATTACGGATCCCAGCGCTGATCCAAAGTCCCTCGCTGCCGTGCTCAAGCGTGGCGATGTTCTGCTCACCCATGGGAATTCACGCTTCGCCGCTCTCATCAGGTGCGTCACGCGGTCGCCGTGGTCGCACGTGTCCATGTACGTGGGACCGCTGGAAGATGGCCCCGATCCGCTTTGTGTCGTCGAGGCCGACATTGTGGCGGGCGTCAGATCGATACGACTCTCGCAGTTGAATGCGCTGCACGTCCGCGTATTGCGGCCGATCGGTATTACGGACGGAGATCGATGCCGACTTGCCGACTGGGTCGTGGGCCGAATCGGAAGCGGCTATGACCTGGCGCACGCCTGGGGTCTTCTGCGAAATCAGTTGCGACTTCGGTTGCCAGATCGCTTTCGCGCGGCACCAGGGAAGATAGCGCGCAGCGCCACCGGCTTCATCTGCTGCAGCTTGCTGGCGCATGGGTTTGCGTGGATCGGATATCCGATCGTGCCCGATCAGATGAGGGCCAATCTTAGTGCAGCTACCGACCCCGCCAGCCTCATTCCAGATGATTTCGAGCGCGCGTCGATCTTCGAGGCCGTCGGCGGCGAATGACGACTGCGCCAATCCCAGCTCCCCGACTGGCTGAGGAGCTTGCAGCACTCCGTCAAATGGCATCCGCAGTTGCGAAGGTTATCTCGTCGGGGAGAGTCTCGGTAAAAAACCCATCTCCAGCTCGCCTTCATACGTTTCGGCGCCGACCTTCAATACTTCCCTCACGCGCGCTTGCGTCACCTCGCTCGCGACACACAAATCGGACTCATGGGCTTCCACCAGAAGCCCCTCTGCCAGGGAACTAAATGCTCCCTTGTCCACGGCCGCCTTGGCGTGAGCGATGGCATGCGCGGGAAATGAGGCGATGCGGTGAGCCAGCTTCTCGACAAAAGGCGTCAGCTCGTCCGCCGGCAACGCTCGATTGATATAGCCGTAACGTTCTGCCAGCTCCGCCGAGAGATCATCGCAACCCAGGAGCACCTCCAGGGCTCGTCCCCGCCCGATGAGCCGTGGCAATCTTTGCGTCGAGCCGCCACCCGGAACAAGCCCAATCGCCACCTCTGGTTGGCCGAATATCGCTTTGCCAACGGCAGCAAAACACATGTCCACGGCCAGCGCGATCTCACTTCCTCCGCCCCGGGCCCGTCCTTCGATCTTGGCAATGGTGACCTTGGGCATGTTCCTGAAACGCTCGCCGATCGTCTGCGTAAGACGAAAGCTGCGCGTATGGGACACCGTTTGGGAAGCACTTCCAATCCGGCCCAAACCAGAGTGGGCTATGAAGAAATCAGGAAGCGCGCTCTGCAAGACCACAACGCGAACACTCTCATCGGCCTCGAGTTCCCTGCCGAGTTTGTCGAACTCCTGCGACAGAACTTCATCCAGGAGATTTATCGGCGGGTGATCGATGCTGACGAATGCGACGCCAGCATCAAACCCGAACCGAAAACATTTGTACTCAGAATACGGCATGCAAGTGGCTCCATTTCGGTGACTGTTAGCCCGCCTCCGGACGACTCAGTTCCTCGAGCAGGTAAATGAACGACTCATACGGCCGCCCGGTCGCGTGCCGAAGACCCATCTCGCAGGTTCGGTTCGCCGAGAGATACGCGTCGGCCGGCCGGGCATCCAGCACCGCTCGCACTTCCCGCGTCGCTGAAACGACCAGCTCAGGATGCAATAGCCCTCGGTCGCCGGCGGTGCCGCAGCACGTTGTGCCAATCGGGACCTCGACTTCGTCAGCCAGGCGGCCCGCGATCTGTTGGAGCGCGCCAGCCAGACCGAGGTGCGTCGTCGAGCACGTCGGATGCACTGCGACTCGCGGCAGCGTGCGCGAGATTGTCAGGTTCGCCAGAAGGTCACGACACCACGCGATCGAGTCGATGATCTCGAGGCTCTCGTACTGCTTTCTTTGCTCTGCTTCGAGCTGTGTCGCGATATCCTCTTTGAGACCAAGACTGCACGAGGCGGCGTCGACGACGATGGGAAGAGCTCCTCCATCGCTCCAGCGCCACAGCGCCTCGGCCATGGCTTGCGCCATGTACTTGTGTCCCTGCCGATAGGCTTTCGATTTCCAGGGCGTCGAGCAGCACAGGCCGGCGACATCCTGCGGAATCCACAGCGGCTTACCGGCGCGCCGCGACAAAGTGACGAAGGTTTCCGCCAGTGAGGGGCCGGCCGGCCCGGCGGGATCGCGACCGAACATGCGATTGATACATGCGCAGAAATAGACGGCCGTGGCACCGTTCCTGTCAGTTTCGGGCAGGCCGGCAGCGCCCCGTGGCATTGGGCCTGGCACCGCGGGCATGAGGTCCGGACTCACAACGCTGCGCGCGGCAGCGCTAAGAGCCGTGAGCGGCTTCACTCCAAGCACAGAGGAAACCGCATGCGCTCCCTTCAGGCTCACGCGCGACAAGCGTTCGACCGCTTTCCAGTGCTTTGCGAGGCGCAGCGCCACGGCCTCCGCGGCCGCGCCGTTCTCACGCGCCCTGAACTCTTTGATCAACGCCCCGGTGTTGATGCCGATCGGACAGGGAATGGCGCAGGTGCCGTCGCCCGCGCAGGTCTCGATGCCGTCGTACTGATACTCGCGTTGCAGTTGTGCAAGCATGGCAGAGTCATCCTTCTGGCGCGCCATCTCCCGCCGCACGGTGATCCGTTGACGCGGTGTCATAGTGACATTGCGGCTGGGACAGACCGGTTCGCAGAATCCGCATTCGATGCATTGTGAGGAACCGGTAATCCCTTCGATTTGCGGGAAGGACTTCAGATTTTCCAGGTGAAGGTTGGGATTGCGCGTCAGGATCACGTCCGGTGCCAGGATCCCGTGAGGATCGGCGAGCTGTTTTATGCGCCACATCATGGCGGTGGCCTTCTCACCCCATTCCGATGCGACGAACGGCGCCATGTTCCGGCCGGTTCCGTGCTCGGCCTTCAGAGAGCCGTCATGTTTCCTGACGACGAGATCCACGAGCTCGGTCATGAAAGCGGAGTACCGGGATAGTCCTTCGGCGTTGCCGAGATTCGCGACGAGAGTGAAATGAAGATTCCCATGAGCTGCATGTCCTGCGACACCGGCAACGAACCCATGCCTGGCGAGCAGTTCCTGTACGTCGTGCGCACCCTGCGCCAAACGCTCCGGCGGAAAACACACGTCCTCCGTGATGAGCGTCGAGCCTTCCGGGCGATTCTTGCCGACCAGACCCAGAAGCCCCTCGCGCACGTGCCAGGCGAGCTCGATGGCCTCGGTGACGCTCGTGAAGTCGACCGGCTTGATCAGCCTGGCGGAACTCACGAGCTCAATCACCTGGTGTTGCTTTGCTTGGAGCGAGTCGGAGTCCGCGGCGCCGAACTCGACGAGCAGGGCAGCGGCTTTGGGATCGAGGGTTCTCCAGTAGGAGGGCGTTCCGGCAAAGGCCTGACCGGCCACGGTGAGCGCCGGAGCAATCATCAGCTCGACCGCGGAGGCACCGAGGCCGACGAGGCCGGGAACAAGGGCCATCGCTTCGTCGATCGTGGGGACGGGAATCCATGCCACACTCGTCGCGCGGGGTGCTGGAAGCGTCTCGATCACCGCTTCAGCGATAAACGCGAGTGTGCCTTCCGAGCCGACGAGGAGGCGCCGAAAAATCGCGAGCGGCGTTTCACCGTCCAGAAGTGCATTGAGCCGCAATCCGTGCGTATTCCTGATCGAGTACTTGCGACGCACACGATCCGCCAGCGCCGGATCCGCCAGGAGTTCTCTTCGCAGATCGAGCAAGCCTTCCGCAAGCCGCGGCTCTGCCAGCGCAAACTCCTTCTCCGCATCGGGTCTCGACGTGTCGATTACAGCGCCGGATGGCGTTACGAACTTGAGCGCGGAGACGGTATGGTAGGCATCGTTCTGCACGGTGCACCGCATGCCACCGGAGTTGTTCGCAATCACGCCTCCGATCGTGCAAGCATGCGAGCTGGCCGGATCCGGCCCCAGCCGGCGACCGTGCCGCTGCAGCAGTGAGTTGATGTGGCCGAGGATCATCCCGGGGCGTACCCGCACGCGTCGGCCGTCATCCTCCACTTTGCCGCCATACCAGTGACGGCGCACATCGATCAGGATGTCGTCGGATTGCGATTGACCGTTGAGACTCGTGCCGGCCGACCGAAATGTCGCGTGCCGCCCGGTCTCACGGCAATAGCGGAAGAGTTTGACGATGTCATCAGTCGTTCGAGGCAGCACGACCACTTGAGGGACGAGCCGGTACGGGCTCGCATCGGAGGCATACCGTACGAGATCGATTGCTCTATGGAGGACCTTCTCTTTTCCCAGGAGGGCGATGAGATCGGCCTTCAGGTCACCTGGTGTCCCGTCGACCAGAGAGGCCGGGACTGCATCGCTCATTGGCGGCCCGTCGAACCGTCCTATGCGCGCCGGGTTCGCGGAAAATAGCTTTTTCATCATCGCAGCGTCCTCGTATGACCTTGGGCGAGCCTGACGGGGCGCCGCGGGTCGATATATCCTTGAATTGGGTTGATCAGTGCAGCTTTACGCGTGGCTCGTGTCGCCGGGTGAGCCACTGGGCGAACGTGTCGGACGCCACACGCGCACCTCTAGGCGACGTACTCCGCCACCGAAAGGCCGTGAACGTTCCGTTCATGGACCCTTTCGTCTTCGTTGTGGAATCGATATCGGGCGAGGTCCGCCACCGTGATCATCATCAAGCCATGCTTCCCGCAAAACCGTACGAGATCCCGGGCGTGATGAGCTCGGCAGTTAGGAAGGACCAGCCCAAGTCAATGGATGACTTGAGCACTGTCGAGTTCGGGTATTTTGTCACTCGTCCTGGACGGGGTTGCTCAAGACACCCATCCCCTCGATATCCACTTCGAAGATATCGCCGGGCTGCATGTAAACCGGTGGCTTACGCGCCGCTCCGACGCCACCCGGCGTGCCGGTGATGATCACATCACCTCGCTCGAGACTCATCGCGACACTGATCATTTCAATCAGCGCTGCAACACTGAAGATGAGCTGGTCGGTGCGCGCATCCTGCATCACGCGGCCATTCAGACGGCCCACAATGCGCAATCCGCGGGCCCCCGGCGGCACGGCGTCGGGCGTCACCAGCCACGGGCCGAACGACCCGGTGGCATCGAAATTCTTGCCCATCGTCCATTGCGGTGTGCGGAGCTGAAAATCACGCACGCTCGCATCGTTGAACAGGGAGTAGCCCGCCACGTGATCGAGGGCCTGCTCCCGGGGAATGCGCCGCCCCGGCTTGCCGATCACCACGGCCAGCTCGGCTTCATAGTCGAGCGCTTTTGACTCGCGGGGCCGCCGGATCGGCTCTTGATGAGCAATCAGACTCGTCGCGAAGCGGGCGAAGATTTCCGGATAGGCCGGCTTCTTCAGCCCGCTTTCCTCCAGGTGATCATCGTAGTTGAGACCGACGCACAGAATTTTCGGCGGTAGCGGCACCGGCGGCAGCAGCCGGACAGCATTCAGGTCGATTGCCGGCGATTGCCCGAGGCTTCTGCCGATGCGCAACAGGTCTGCGCCTTGTGCGATCAGCTCGGGCAGAGTGCCTGGAAATCCACTGTCCCGTTGCGTGAGGCCATGCCAGCCCGAGCCTTCATCCGCGGCAATTCCAGGGACTCCACGTGTTTCGAAATGAACGATGCGCATAAGTTATCTGCAGTGCGTGCGGCGGAACGCTTCACCGCCAGAGATTAGTTTTGGCCAGACCGACGACTTCGTCGGCCCGATCGCCAGGCTCGCTGTTGCGAGAATCAGTGTGCAAATGATGCTTCGCATTCGGATCTCCATTTCAGGGGAACCTCTGTTGTCTCGCTGAAGTTTGGGTTAAAAGCGCTGCTCGACAAATCCCCCGGACAGGGGAAAGGACGCCGTCCTGTTCGGGGAAAGCCCGCCGAAGAACACCGTTCGCCGCTCACTCGCACGCGAAGTCCGCGCGAGCGACGCTGCCCCCTTCGGGGGATAACGAAATCCCGCGCCGGTGGCCACAATCCCGCGAGCCCCCTACACCTCCACCGGAGTACCGGCATGAGCAGAACCGCAGCGGACTACATGGCGCAAGCCCTCGCCCAGGCGGGTGTCAAGCGCATTTATGGCGTTGTTGGCGACTCGTTGAACGGGTTCACCGATGCCCTGCGGCGTCTGAAATCCGTCGAATGGATTCACGTTCGCCATGAAGAAGGCGCGGCCTTCGCGGCGGGCGCCGAGGCCCACCTGACGGGAAAGCTCGCGGTCTGTGCCGGCAGTTGCGGGCCCGGCAATCTTCATCTCATCAACGGTCTCTTCGACGCGCATCGCAACAATGTGCCCGTGCTCGCGATCGCGGCGCACATTCCGAGCAGCGAGATCGGCATTGATTACTTCCAGGCAACGCATCCCGAGCATCTGTTCAAGGAGTGCAGTCATTACGCCGAGGTGGTGAGCCACCCGGATCAGCTGCCGCAGGTTTTGTTGCGCGCCATGCGCGTTGCCGTTGGACAGCGGGGCGTGGCTGTCGTCGTCATTCCGGGCGACATAGCTTTGGCGCCCCTGGCACAGCCGGTCCCGACGTGGCTGCTGCCCTCGGCGCCCACCGTGCGCCCCGCCGATGACGATCTGCGCCGCCTGGCTGAGCTGCTGAATGGCGGCAGCCGCGTGACGTTGTTTTGCGGAGCCGGCTGCATCGGCGCGCATGACGACGTGGTAGAGCTTGCCCGCAAGCTGAAGGCGCCGATTGTCCATGCTCTGCGCGGCAAGGAGCTCATCGAATACGACAATCCGTTCGATGTCGGCATGACCGGGCTCCTTGGGTTCGCGTCCGGATACTGGGCGATGAAGAACTGCGACACGCTGCTCTTGCTCGGGACGGACTTTCCGTACCGCCAGTTCTTCCCGGAGAAGGCGCGCATCGCCCAGGTGGATATCCGGGCCGCCGCGCTCGGCAACCGTTGCGCTCTCGATCTCGGCGTCGTCGGGACGGTGAGGGACACCGTAAGCGCGCTCCTTCCGCTGGTCCACGCGAAGACGGATTCCGGCCATCTCGACGAAGCCCTCGCGGACTATGGCAGGGCCCGCGCCGACCTCGACGCCCTGGCGGAAAGCGGACC
>Ga0075418_10004818_pt1 | contig 15301 bp, 10 predicted proteins | sample SoiMetdeltSBSDD2_FD_81776 | JGI IMG/M metagenome (GOLD analysis project Ga0075418, IMG submission 81776) | Bulk soil microbial communities from a Populus tree surrounding site in Tennessee, USA - Soil MetaG P. deltoides SBSDD2 | ecosystem: Environmental > Terrestrial > Soil > Tree plantation...
AACCGGGCGATGTCCTTGCCGATGACGTGTAGGTCGGCGGGCCAGTAGCGCTTGAACGCCGCCTCGTCATCCGGGAAGCCGGCACCCGTGATGTAGTTGATGAGGGCGTCGTACCAGACGTAGATCGTGCCGGCCTCGCGGTCCCATGAGCCGTCCTCGCGCCGCGCGGTCTGGCCGTCCTCGCCGATCGGGAATGGGATGCCCCACGTCGCGCCCGCGCGGGAGATCGAGAAGTCCTCGAGGCCCTGGCGGATGAACCCGAGCATCTCGTTCCGGCGATAGTCGGGCTGGACCGCGTCGGGATTGTCGAGGAACCACTTCTCCAGCCGCTCCTGGTACGCGGAGAGTCGGAAGAACCAGTTCCGCTCGGTCAGCCACTGAAGCTTGACGTCGGGGTGGCTCGGGCATTGCCAGCCGTTCGCGGTCTCGAGCAGGTCCGAATTGGCTTTGAAGCCCTCGTTCGGGCAGTACCAGCCCTCATAGGTCCCGACGTAGATGTCGCCGTTGGCGTGGGCGCGCCGAACCATTTCCTGCGCCGAGCGGACGTGGTCCGCGTCGGTCGTCCGGATGAAGCGGTCGGGCGAGATCCCGAGGGCGCCTTCGGCTTCGACGAACTGCTCGACCATCGCGTCAACGAACGCCTTTGGTTCGAGCGACTCCTCGGCAGCGCGCATGGCGATGTTCACCGAATGCTCATCGGTCCCGGTGAGGAAGCGCGTGTCGTCGCCCTTGAGCCGATGCCAGCGCGCGATGACGTCGGCGCCGATGACCTCGTACAGCGTGTGGAGGCCGGGCTTATGGTTCGCGTAGGCGATCGCGGTCGTCAGGTAGTAGCGGGAACGGTCAGGCATGAGTCGTCCTGCTTCGGGTGCGGGCGTTGGCGCGCGCAGCGAGGCGCGCAGAACGGCGTGGCGGTCGCCGCTCCGAGGCTGGTGCTGGACCTACCTCGCGGACGACCGCCCGGGCATCGCCATGCGGCTCCCGAGCGACATCGCGCCGATCATAGCCGGTCGTGCTCGAGAGCCGACGATCAGTCGTCGGCGACGACGATGACCTGGTCGCCGGCGCCGAGCGTGATCCGCTCTGACTTCGGCGGGTTGACGCGAACCCCGTAGTTGGCGCCCGCGTCCGCCGCCAGGGCCGCTCGGCGGTAGCCGATCGCGATCTCGCCCTGTCGCCGGCCGGCCTCGACGAGCGTCGCGACCGTTGTCTCGGCGCCGGGCTCCACGTACGCCTCGGCCGGACGGAGGTAGATCTCCGCACCCTCGGCATCGAACAGGTCGGCAAAGACCGCATTGAGCGCCTTGGTACCGGCGATCTGGGCGATAAGCAGGCTGACGAGCCGGTCGCTGACGATGAAGTCGTCGGCCCGGGCAACCTCGGCCAGTGCGCGGTTCCGGATGTCGAGCATCTCGGACACGATCGTGAACCGCCGGCTCCCACGCGAGGCGATCTCGCGGAGGTGCAGGAGCGTCATGAGCGTGCGGGCGTCCGCACGTTGGGCGTCGAGGCGGTCCGAGTAGCAGAGGATGATCACGTGGTCGTAGCTCGGCACATCGAGCGCGTCGAGCAGGCGTCGGTCAGTGGTGTCGCCACGCGCGGAGGTCACCGTCGCGCTACGGGCCACAGCGGCGGCATCCGCGACGTCGGCCTCGAACCCGTCGTCGTCCGCGACGACGTGGATCGTGGAACGTGACGGCACATAGCCGTCGAGCTCGCGGATGATCAGCGGCGCCCGCCAGTTCCAGCCCAGGACGAGCGTCCGCTCAGGGGTTCCAACCGCGCCGCCCGTGCGCGCTCGAATCAGGGACTCATCGATCGCCGGCGGCTCGGCCAGCGGCCGTGCGGTGTCGTCGTCTTCGGCAATGACGATCAGACGGTCGCCGGCCTCCAGCGCCGTCGACATCGGCGGGTTGAGGCGGCTCTCGCCGCCCGCCTGTTGGTGCCCGATGACCGTCGCGTTTTCGAAGCCGAGCAGCGCGTCGCCGAACGAGCGACCCGCAAGCGGGCCCGGTTCGACGAAGTAGATCTCGTCGCCGGCGAAGTCAAGGAGCTCCGTGTAGACGACCGACAGCCCCGCCTGGCGGCACGTCTGGGCCGTGATGCGCGCAATGAGGTCGCCGCCGACGATGAGCTCGACCTCGTCACCGCCGATCATCTTCGCGACCTCGACGTTCTTCGGGTCCCGGATCTCGGCGACGATGTGGTACGGCGTGGCACGGCGGTTCGGGTGCTTCGTGATCGCGAGGATCGTCTTGATCGTGTCGGCGTCGGGCTCGTCCGTGTCCGGCGCCAGGAGGACGATCGCTCGAGCGGCGTGGATCCGGGCGATCTCGAGGTCGGCCAGGTCCATCGGCCGGCCGGAGCGGCACACGATCCTGGTCCGGCCGGTCGAGCCGACGCGGTCGCGGATCGCGTCCTCCATCTCGACCTTGTCGGCCTCGGCGAGGACGACGATTGCGTCGCGGCGGCGGCTCGCCGAGCCCGCGACGAGCTCCGAGAGCACGGCGAACACCTGCTGCGACCAGCCAAGCACGACGATGTGGTCCTGCTCGATGACCTGCGAGCGACCCTTCCGCAGCTCGGCGATCTTCGCCTCGATGCCGGTGTTGATGACGCCGATCAGGGCACTGATGACGAAGATCCCGCCGAACGTGATCAGGAGCATGGCGCCGAGGAAGCCGAATGAGCCCGTGTCGCCGCCCATCGTCCCCGAGTCGAGCGTCCGCAGGAGGCTCATCCAGATGACGTCGGCAAGGCCGAGGTCCTGGTCGCGGGCGGCCCCGATGATGACGACGATCACGGAGATCAGGAGGATCAGCAGCGTCGAGACGACGAACAGCCCGGCGATCAGCGCAACCGTGCCGCGGGCCATGAAGTTGTCGAAGGCGTAGCGCAGGCGGTCCCTCAGCGTCGGCTCCACGGCTCGCTCCTCAGTGCCGGAAGTGGCGTCTCGCGGTGATGAGCATTGTGCCGCCGGCCTCGTTCACCAGGAGCGTGATCTTCGCGTCGTTGATCGAGCCGCCGGGCTGCACGACGGCGGTCACGCCCGCTTCGAGGCAGACCTCGACCGCATCCGGGAACGGGAAGAACGCATCCGAACCGCAGGCCGCGCCGCGGAGGGCGTCGTCGCCTGCGAAGCGGCGCGCTTTCTCGACGGCCTGGCGAGCGGCGTCGACCCGCGAGACCTGGCCCGAGCCCATGCCGATGAGGGCGCCGTCCTTCACGAGGGCGATCGCGTTCGAGCTGAGGCCGCGGACGAGGCGCCAGGCGAGCTCGAGGTCGCGCCGCTCCGCGTCGGTGGGGCCGCGGTCGGTGATCGTGATCCACTCGGACGGGTCGTCGGCCAGGATGTCCGGACTCGAGACGAGGATGGCCCCGCCCGCGCTCCGGATCGACGCCGTGTTCGACGGCCACGGCGGCGGCTCGTCGTTGCCGAGCTCCGCATCAACGAGCAGACGCAGGTTCGGCTTCGTGGCGAGCACCTCGCGTGCCGCGTCCTCGTAGGCCGGAGCGACGACGACCTCGAGGAACAGCGAGGTCAGCCGCTCGGCGAGCTCGCGGTCGACCCGCCGGGTGACCGCGACCACGCCACCGAAGGCCGAAACCGGATCACCCGCGAGCGCCGCATCCCAGGCCCCGGTGATCGTCTCCCGCTCGGCGGCGCCGCACGGGTTCGTGTGCTTCACGATCACGCATGCCGGGCCCCTGAGCGAGCGCCCCACAGCCGCGGCCGCAGCCGCGTCGAGGACGTTGTTGTACGAGAGGGCTTTGCCCTGCAGCGGTGGCTCGCCATTCGCGAACAGGCCGCGCTCGGCGCCGTGGCCGATGCGCCGGTAGCGCGCGGCAAGCTGGTGCGGGTTCTCGCCGTAGCGCAGCGTCTCGACCTTCTCGAGCGGGACCGTCAGCCGATCCGGGAACTGGTCCTCGGATCGGGGCATGCCGGGCCAGGACGGCAGGACGACGCCGTCCGCGTCCATGAAGCACGGCAGCTCGGCCGCAATCCGGGCGTCGTATGCGGCGGTCAGTCGAAACGCTTCGACCGCCAGCGCCGAGCGGAGCTCGATCGGGACGCCGCCGTTGGTTCGAAGCGCCTCGACCACGAGCTCGTACTGCGCCGGCGCCGTGACGACAGCCACCGAACCGTGGTTCTTCGCGGCCGCACGGATGAGCGCCGGGCCGCCGATGTCGATCTGCTCGACGACGTCGCCGAGGTTTCCGCCGTCCCGTTCGACCGCGTTCGCGAACGGGTAAAGGTTGACGACGACGAGCTCGAACGGCGCAATGCCGGCGTCGGCGAGCGCGCCCCGGTGCGAGTCCAACCGCTGATCGGCAAGCACCCCAGCGTGGATCCGCGGATGGAGCGTCTTCACCCGCCCGTCGAGCATCTCCGGGAAGCCGGTGACGGCCGCGACATCGGTCACCGGGAGGTCGGCCGCGCGCAGGGCGGCCGCGGTCCCGCCGGTCGACACGAGCTCGAAACCGAGGTCCACCAGCGCGCGCCCAAGCTCGTGCAGGCCGGTCTTGTCCGAGACCGCGAGCAACGCCCGCCGAGTCGCGGGCGGCGTTCTGCCGGTGCGCTCGGCGAGGATGCGGGCCACGGTCGGCGGCAGCAGGCGATGCTCGACCGCCTTGATCCGCTCGTGGAGGCTCGCTTCGTCGTCGCCCGAGAGGACCGGTACGGCTTCCTGGGCGACGATCGGACCACCGTCGAGGGTCGCGTTGACGACGTGGACGGTCGCACCGGTCACCCGCGCGCCGTGCGCCAGCGCGTCGCGCACGGCGTGGGCGCCGGGGAACGCCGGCAGGAGCGACGGGTGCGTGTTCAGGATCCGATCCGGGTAGGCCGCGAGCGTCGCCGGGCCGATGATCCGCATGTACCCGGCGAGGACGACCAGGTCCGGTGCCACCGCGCCAAGCGTCGCCGCGAGGCGATCGTCGTCGCCGCCCGGGACGAGCGCCGTCTCGATCCCCTGCTCTGCCGCCCATTCGAGCGCCGGGCAGGCTCGATCGGCGAAGACGAGGACGATCTCGCCGCCGAGGGCGCCGCGAACGGCGGCATCGTGGAGGGCCCGCAGGTTCGAGCCGGTGCCCGAGACGCCGACGGCGATCCGGCCGCTCACCCGCCCGACGCGTCCGCGAAGCGGAGCGGAGCTTCCGCGTAGCGCACTCCATCGAGGCTCGCGGTCTCGTCCACCTCGCCGACGACGGCGCCCGGCGTGCCCGCCGCATCCACCGCCTCGAGCACCGCCGCGACCGTGGCCGCGTCTGGTGGGACGACGAGCAGCATTCCGAGCCCGCCGTTGAAGGTTGCCCGCAGCTCAGGTCCGGCCACGCCGCCGAGTGCCCCGAGCACCTCGATGATCGCCGGCATCCGCCAGCGCGACGGATCCAGCCTGACGCCGAGCTCCGGCCCGACCGCACGCGGCGCGTTCCCCGGCAGTCCCCCGCCGGTGACGTGCGCGACGCCGTGCAGGTCACCGCCCGCGGCTCGCGCGACACGGCGCGCCGCCAGGACCGCCCGCGTGTAGATCCGCGTTGGCGTGAGGAGGACCTCGCCGAGCGTTGCCAGCCCATGCTCCGGCTCGGCGGCCAGCGTTGCGATCCGGATGTCCTCTCCGAGCGTCCGCTCGAGCTGCTCGCTGAACGGCCGCTCCAGCGGCAGCTCCCATTCCGCGAGGAGGCCCCGGACGAGCGAATAGCCGTTCGAATGGAGGCCGGACGAGGCGAGGCCGATGACGATGTCGCCGGCTCGCGCGGCGCTCCCGTCCAAGAGATCGTCGCGTTCGGCGAGGCCGATGCACGTGCCCGCGAGATCGAACGTGCCCGTCTCCATCAAGCCCGGGTGCTCGGCCGTTTCACCGCCGATGAGCGCGCAGCCGGCCTGCCGGCAGCCCTCGGCGACGCCACCGACGAGCGCCGCGACCGCTTCGGGCTCGAGACGGCCGACCGCGACATAGTCGAGGAACGCCACGGGCTCGGCCCCAGTGCAGACGACGTCGTCGGCGCACATCGCGACGAGATCGATGCCGATCGTGTCCCAGCGCCCGAGCGCCTGCGCGATCGCGGTCTTCGTGCCGACGCCGTCCGTCGAGGAGACGATGACCGGCTCGCGGTAGCCCGGCGGGATCGCGATCGCGCCGCCATAGCCACCGAGATCGCCGAGCACCTCCGGCCGCCGGGTCGAAGAGATCGCCGAGCGCATGAGCTCGACGGCCCGCTCGCCGGCCTCGACGTCGACGCCGGCCCGCGCGTACGCCGGGCGAGCCGCCGGACCCTTGCCGCTCACGGCCTCAACCGGTCGCCACCGGCGTCTCGAGGATGAACTTCCGCGCTTCGACGTCGTACGGGACCGGCTCCGGGTAGTTCCCGTCGAAGCAGGCGAAGCAGAACCGTTCGTACGGTAGGTCGAGCGCGGCAAGGACGCCCGTAATCGAGAGGTAGCCGAGGGAGTCGGCGCCGATGAACTCGCGGATCTCGTCGACCGACTGGGTCGCCGCGATCAGCTCCTTCGAGACCTGCGTGTCGATGCCGTAGAAGCACGGGTGGTAGATCGGCGGGGCGCTGATCCTGACGTGGACCTCGGCCGCGCCGGCCCGCCGCAGCAGCTCGACGATCTGCTTGGTCGTGGTCCCGCGGACGATCGAATCGTCCACGACCGTCAGGCGTTTGCCGCGGACGACCTCGCGGATCGGGTTGAGCTTCATCGTCACGCCGCGGTGGCGCAACGTCTGCGACGGCTGGATGAACGTCCGGCCCGTGTAGCGGTTGCGAACGAGGCCCTCGCGGTATGGGATCCCGGAGGCCTCCGCAAAGCCGGCTGCGGCCGGCGCGCCCGTGTCCGGAACGGGCATGACGAGGTCCGTCTCAGTCGGATGCTCGAGGGCGAGCCGCATGCCCATCCGCCGTCGCGCCTCGTAGAGATTGCGGCCTTCCATGACCGAGTCGGGACGGGCGAAGTAGATGAGCTCGAACACACATAGCGACGGAGTCGCCTCAGCGAAACGGACCGAGCGCGGCGCTTCGCCCGAGCGGAGGATGACGAGCTCACCGGGCTCGACGTCGCGGACGTACTCCGCGCCGACGATGTCGAGCGCGGTCGTTTCCGACGCGAGGATCCAGCCGCTGCTCGCCGGGTCGTCCTCGCTCCAGAGGCCCTCGATCGCGAAGCTGCCCCCGCCCGTGACGTCTCGGATCCGCCCGAGGACGAGCGGCCGGAAGCCATGGGGATCGCGGACGCCGATGATCCGATCGTGATCGAGGACGACGAGCGAATACGCCCCGCGAACGCGCGGCAGGACCTGCATGAGCGCCTCGACCGTGTCCGCCGCGGGCTCGTCGGCGAGGAGCGCCGTCAGGAGCTCGGTGTCGGTGGATGCGGGGAGCCGGGTTCGGCCTCCGGAGAGCTCGTTGAGCAGCTCGCGCGTGTTCACGAGATTGCCGTTGTGACCGATCGCGAGGGCTCGACGCGGGCCGAGGCGGAGCGTCGGCTGGGCGTTCTCCCAGATCGTCGAGCCGGTCGTCGAATAGCGGCAATGCGCGATCGCGAGGTCACCCCGAACGCCGGACAGGTTGCGTTCATCGAGGACCGCCGAGACGAGCCCGAGGTCCTTGTAGAGGAACAGCTCGCGGCCGTCGCTCACCGCGAGCCCGGCGGACTCCTGGCCGCGGTGCTGGAGAGCGAACAGCCCGGTCGAGGCGACCGCGGCCGACGCGACCCCCGAACCGGGCGGCAGGCAGGCGCCGACGATGCCGCACATCTCAGGCCTGGCCCGTCCAGCCGAGCGCGCGGCCGAGGCCGTGCTCCCAGGCGTGCGCGAGGTCCTTGACCGCGACATCGATCGCGTCAGCGACGCCCGCGCCGCGTTCTTCCGCGGCGCCGGTCGCGCCGGCCCCGACGAGCTCGGCGAAGAGCCGGGCGCCGCCGACGACACCCAGGGTCTCCACGGGCAAGCCGTGCTGCCGGGCGAGCAGCGCGAGTGCCGGAGCGTGGCGAGGCCGCGACGTCACGACGACCCGCGACGGGCTTTCGCCGAACAGGTCCGCCGCCGGTGACGCCGACACGGGGACGCGCACACGGGCACCGCGGCCACCCCAGATCGCGCACTCGGCCAGGGCCACGGCGAGGCCGCCGCCGGAGACGTCCTGGGCGGAACCCAGGAGGCCTCGCTCGGCGGCGTCGCGGAGGAACCGCTGCAGGCCGGCCTCTCGGGCAAGATCGATCGCGGGTGGACCGTCGCCGGCCGCGGTCCCTGCGAGAGCCGCATAGTCACTGCCCGCGAGTCCCGGTCCCGCCTCACCGACGAGCAGGATCGTGTCACCGTCCGCCGCGAACGCCGGGCGAACGAGCCGTGAAACGTCATCGAGCAGCCCGACGACTCCGATCTCGGGCGTCGGCAGGATCGTGCCGCTCGGCGACTCGTTGTAGAGCGAGACGTTGCCCCCCGTCACGGGCAGCCCGAGGGCCCGGCACGCGTCGCCGAGCCCGCGCACGGCCTCCTGGAGCTGCCAGAACGCCTCTGGCCGCGTCGGGTCACCGAAGTTCAGGCAGTTCGTGACGCCGAGCGGCCGCGCGCCGGTGAGGCTGACGTTGCGTGTCGCTTCGGCGACGCTCATCGCGGCCCCAAGCCAGGGATCGAAACCGCCGACCCCCGCGTTCGCGTCCGTCGCCGCGACGAGCGCCTTCGACGTGCCCTTGACCCGGAGGACCGCGGCGCCCTGGCCGGGACCGGTCACGGTGTTGACCTGGACTGTCGAGTCGTACTGTTCGAAGACCGGCCGTCGCGAGGCCAGGTTCGACGAGCCGAGCAGCGCGAGCAGCACCGCACCGGGATCCATGCCCCGCTCCGGAAGCCCGTCCTGGACGGTGTTCGGCACGCCCGGGGCGGGAGCGGCGCGACGGCGCTGCGGCGGCGCCGCGAGTCGCTCGTGGACGATCGCGTCGGACGTCAGGGCCGGGGCCGGGATGCGTGCCAGCTCACGACCCTCGGCGTCGACGACCGTGATGTCGCCGTCGTCCGTGACGCGCCCGATGACCGCCCACGGCAGCGCCCAACGCTCGCAAACCGCGGCCACGGCCGCGAGCCGCTCCTCGCGGACGATCGCGAGCATCCGTTCCTGCGATTCGGAGATGAGGACCTCGAACGGCGCCATGCCGGGCTCGCGCCTCGGGATCGCCTCGAGCTCGATCCGGATGCCCGTCCCGGCGCGGTCTGCCGTCTCGGACGTGGCACAGGTGATGCCGCCCGCACCCAGGTCCTGGAGGCCCTCGACGAGTCCGCCTTCGATGAGCTCGAGCGACGCTTCGATGAGCAGCTTCTCGGCGAACGGGTCGCCGACCTGGACGGACGGCCGCTTCGAAGGATCGTCATCGCCGAACGTCGCCGATGCGAGCACCGACGCACCGCCGATGCCGTCGCGACCGGTCGTGCTGCCGAACAGGACGGCGAGATTCCCGGGACCCGGCGCCGCCGCCCGTGTGAGATGCCGCTCCTCGAGCAGCCCGATCGCCATGACGTTGACGAGCGGGTTCCCGGCATACGACGGGTCGAACACGAGCTCGCCGCCGACGGTCGGCACGCCGACGCAGTTGCCGTAGCCGCCGACTCCGCGGACGACGCCGTCAACGAGCAGCCGCGTCCTCGCCTCGCTTGGATCGCCGAACCGGAGGGCATCCAGCACCGCGATCGGCCGGGCGCCCATCGTGAAGATGTCCCGGAGGATGCCGCCAACGCCCGTGGCGGCGCCCTGATACGGCTCGACGGCGCTCGGGTGGTTGTGGGACTCGATCTTGAACGCCACGGCGAGCCCGTCGCCGATCGAGACGACGCCGGCGTTCTCGCCCGGCCCGGCGACGACGCCATCGCCGCCGGTCGGCAGCGTTCGCAGCAACGGCTTCGAGCTCTTGTACGAGCAATGCTCGCTCCACATCACGCTGAACATCGCGAGCTCGAGGTCGTTCGGGCTCCGGCCCAGGCGTTCGACGATCGCCGTGAGCTCGTCATCGGTCAGGCCGAGGCTGCGATGGAGCGCGACGTCCGTGGGCGCCGGGTTCACGGTCACGACTTCGGCGATCGTCATGCCCCGCCACCCACGAGCACGGGTGCCGCTGCGCGCTTGGCCGCGGCCCCAACGAACGAGCGGACGATCCCGAAGCCGTCCCTCGAACCAAGGATCGCCTCTGAAGCGCGTTCGGGATGGGGCATCAGCCCCGCGACATTCCCCGTGGCGTTGAGGACGCCGGCGATCGCGCGCAGCGAGCCGTTCGGGTTTGAGATGCGGTCGCCCTCGGCGGCAGCTTCGCCCTCGGCCGTCGCGTAGCGGAAGAGGACCTGGCCGTCGCGCTCCAGGGTGTCGAGCGTCGCGTCGTCGGCGAAGTAGCAGCCCTCGCCGTGGGCAATCGGGAGGCGCATCGGCCGGCCGCGATCGAGGCCGCTCGTGAACGGCGTGTCGGTCCGTTCGGCGACGATGCGCACCTCGCGGCCGAGAAATCGCAGGTCTCGGTTGCGGAGCAGCGCTCCGGGGACGAGACCCGCCTCGGCCAGGACCTGGAAGCCGTTGCAGATGCCGAGGACGAGGCCGCCGTTCGCCGCGAAGTCCGCGACCGCCCGCATGACCGGGCTGAACCGCGCGATGACGCCGGCGCGCAGGTAGTCGCCATAGGCGAAACCGCCCGGGAGGATCACTCCGGCGACGCCGTCGAGCGTTGGCGACTCGTGCCACAGCTCAACGGCCTCCGCCCCGGCCAGCTCAACCGCATGGAGCGTGTCGCGATCGCAGTTCGAGCCCGGGAAGACGACAACGCCGATTCGGGTCATCGGCCGGGCTCCCCGCTCGTGGTCGACGATGTCGACATCAGGAGCTCCACGGCGGCCGCCTCGATCAGCGGGTTCGAAAGCAGTTCGCCGGCCAGGCGCTCGACGACGCCGCGGGCCGTCAACTCATCCACGGCTTCCACGGTCAGCTCCACGCGCCGGCCCACCCGGACCGCCGAGACCCCCGTGACCCCAAGGTGACCGAGCGCACCCTCCACGGCCCGGCCCTGCGGGTCGAGGATGCCCGGCTTCGGGGTGACGTTGACGGCGTAGCGGAACGTCGCGCTCACGCGATCACATCCTCGGCGAGGTAGCGCTCGAACGAGCCGCCGGTGATCCGTTCGAACGCTTCGACATACCGGGCCCGCGTGCCTGCGACGACGTCTTCCGGCAGCTCCGGCCCGGGCCCCGTCTTGTCCCACGGCTGGGCCTCGAGCCAATCGCGCACGAACTGCTTGTCGTAGCTCGGCTGCGGGCCTCCCGGTTCGTACGCGGCGGCGTCCCAGAAGCGCGACGAGTCGGGTGTCATCACTTCGTCGATGAGGATGAGCTCGCCGGTCTCGGACTCGAGGCCGAGCTCGAACTTCGTGTCCGCGAGGATGATCCCGGCGGCTTCACAGGTTGCCGCGCCTGCTGCGTAGAGCCGCAGCGCGATGTCCCTCGCGGCCTCGGCGATCGCGCCGGCACGCTGACTGCCGAACGGCCCGGCCAGCTCATCGACCATGGCATCGAAGTCGATGTTCGCATCGTGCTCGCCGGTCGGTGCCTTCGTCGCCGGCGTGAAGATCGGCTCCGCGAGGCGCTCGCTTTCGAGAAGGCCGTCTGGCAGCGGGATCCCGCAGATCCCGCCGGTTGCGCGGTAATCCTTCCAGCCCGAACCGGCGACATAACCGCGAACGACGAGCTCGACCGGGAGGACGGTGACCCGCCGGCAGAGCATCATCCGGCCCCGCAGGTCGGCGGCAACGGCTGCCGGGACCGTTTCGGGAGGCACGTCGTCCGGATCGGTGGAGGCGAGGTGGTTCGGAACGATGCCGTCCGTCGCACTGAACCAGAAGCGCGACAGCCCGGTGAGGATCCGGCCCTTGTCGGGGATCACAGTCGGCAGGACGACATCGAAGGCGCTGATCCGGTCCGACGCGACGAGCAGGATCCGGTCATCCCCGACCGAATAGAGGTCGCGGACCTTGCCCGACCGCAGGAACGTCCCGGCGATCACGCGCTCGCTCCGGCCGACACGAGTCGATCGAGGCGGGCGATGACCTCGGGCACGTGACGCAGGACCACTTCGTCGTCGAAGCAGGCCTCGAGCCGCTCGATGGTGAGCTTGCTCGCCACCGCGGGCTCGAGGGCCAGCAGCTCCCGCAGGGGTCGCCGTTCGTCAGCGGCCGCCAGGGCAGCGCGCTGGACGATTGCGTAGGCCTCCTCGCGCGGCAGCCCGGCATCTTCGATGAGCGCGAGCAGCACGCGGCTTGAGGCGTGCAGCCCGAGCCCGCGCTCGATGTTCTCGCGCATCCGCTCCGGCCGCACGATCAGCCCGTCGACGAGGTCCGCCATCAGCGCGAGCAGGTAGTCGAGCAGGATCGTCGCGTCCGGCAGGATGACCCGCTCGGCGCTGCTGTGGCTGATGTCGCGCTCGTGCCACAGGACCTGGTCCTCGAGGCCCGCCTGGGCGTGTCCGCGCAGGACTCGTGCGAGACCGGCGACGCGCTCGGAGCGGATCGGGTTGCGCTTGTGGGGCATCGCCGAGGAGCCCTTCTGACCCGCCCGGAACGGTTCCTGGAGCTCGCCGATCTCGGTGTGCTGGAGGTTCCGGATCTCGGTCGCGAAGCGCTCGAAGCTGCCACCGAGAATCGCGATCGCGGTCAGGAGCCCGGCGTGGCGGTCGCGCTGGACGATCTGGGTCGAGACGGGGTCGGCGTGAAGGCCCAGCTCGGCCAAGACCTCTGTCTCGACCTCCGGCCCGAGGTGGCTGTACGTCCCGACCGGGCCCGACAGCTTGCCGGTGCCGATCTCGTCGACCGCGGCCGCCAGGCGTTGCCGGCCGCGGTCGGCTTCGAATGCCCAGCCGGCGAGCTTGAGGCCGAGGGTGGTCGGCTCGGCGTGGACCGAGTGGGTTCGGCCCATCATCACCGTGGCTGCCTCGGTGCGGGCCCGTGCCGAGATCGCCGCGATCAGGCGGTCGCAGCCGCGCAGCAGCAGCTCGCCGGCCGCGCGGAGCTGCAGCGCGAGCGCCGTGTCGACGACGTCGCTGCTCGTCAGGCCGTGGTGGAGATAGCGTCCGTCCGCACCGACACGCTCGGCGACCTGGCTGACGAACGCGATGACGTCGTGGTCGGTCGTCCGTTCGAGCTCGGCGATCCGCTCGACGTCGACGCTTGCCTTCGACTCCAGGTTGGCTGCGGCGGCGGCGGGAATGAGCCCGCGGCGGGCCTCGACGCGCGCGACGGCGAGCTCGACCCGGAGCATCGCCTCGAAGCGCGCCTGGTCCGTCCAGAGCGCCCCCATCTCGGGCCGCGTGTAGCGCGGGATCATCGGCCGGCTCCAACGACCGCGGGAACCGCGGCGTCTGCGGCGATGTCGTGGCGGCGCTGGAGGCCTTCGAATGCGATCAGGTCCGCGGCCTGCTCCGCCGCGTCCCGCGCGGCACCGAGATCCGGGCCACGGCCCACGACGGTCAGCACCCGTCCGCCATTCGTCCCGAAGCCACCCTGCGGCCGGCCAACGGTGCCGCCGTGGAAGATGAGCGCGCCGGCCTCGCGCCCGGCCTCGATGCCGTCGATGGCCCGGCCTCGCTTCGGCGTCCCGGGATAGCCCTCGGCGGCGAGCACGATGCCGACCGCGGCGCCGGGCAGCACAGCAGGTCGGGCGTCCGGGAGCGCTCCCCGCGCGGCGGCGAGGAGAAGCGGCCCGATCGGGCCGGCGAGCCGCGGCAGGATCACCTGCGCCTCGGGGTCACCGAGCCGGGCATTGCACTCGAGCAGGCGTGGACCTTCCGAAGTGAGCATCAGGCCCGCGTAGAGGAAGCCGCGGAACGGCGTCCCCCGGCGCGCGAGCTCCGCAAGGATCGGCCGGTGGATCGTCTCGATCACCACATTTACCGCCGCGTCGTCGAGGTCCGGGAGCGGCGAGTACGCGCCCATGCCCCCGGTGTTCGGGCCGAGATCGCCGTCGCACAGCCGCTTATGGTCACGGGCGGCAGGCAGTGGCACGGCGATTCGGCCGTCGCAGATCGCGATGACGCTCGCCTCCCGGCCGTGCAGCCGTTCTTCGATAACCAGCGCCGGCGCCATGGGATCGCGACTTGCGAGGAAGGACGGTACGTGCTCGAGCGCGAGCTCGATATCGTCGTAGACGGTGACGCCCTTGCCGGCCGCCAGGCCGTCCTGCTTGAGGACGACGCCGTCACCGGACGCTCCGAGCTCGGACACGAACGCGCGCGCCGCAGCGACCTCGCTGCCACCGAACGCGCGAGCACGGGCCATCCGAACACCAGCTGCGTTTGCGATCTCGTGGCAGAACGCCTTCGACGTTTCGATCCTCGCCGCCGCCTGATCCGGCCCGAAGACGGCGATCCCGGCCGCCCGCAGCGCATCAGTGACCCCGGCGGCGAGCGGCCCCTCCGGCCCGACCACGACCAGCTCGACGCTGCGGGCCCTCGCCGCGACGACGACCGCTGCCGGTTCGAGCGGCTCCACGTCCGGCAGGCTGGTGGTCCTCGGCTCTTCGGCGATGCCTGCGCTGCCCGGCGCGACGAACACCGCGTTGATCCCGGGTTCCGCGGCCAGCTTCCAGGCCAACACGTGCTCGCGCCCGCCGGCGCCAACGATCAGCACTCGCGTCGGCATCACGGGCCTCATCCGACGGCCAATCCGGACCGCCGTCGAAGCGGCCGCCACGCCCGTTCGATCGTCTGCGTCCGCTCTGGTCCCACGGACAGGAGGACGATCGGGACGTTCGCGTACGCCTCGAGCGCGCTGACGTAGCGCCGCGCGTTCTCGGGCAGGTCGGCGAGCGTTCGAACGTCGTTGATCGGCTCTTCCCAGCCCTCGAACGATTCGTAGACGGGCACCGCGCGGGCGAGCAGGGCCCCGCTCGACGGCCAGCGATCGACGGGCCGGCCGTCGATCTCGTAGCTCGTGCAGAGCTGGATCGACTCGATGCCCGAAAGAATGTCCAGCTTGTTCAGCATGATCGAGGACACCGAGTTCACGGCGATCGCGTAGCGCAGCGGGACTGCATCGAACCAGCCGACGCGACGCCGCCGCCCGGTCGTCGTCCCGACCTCGCGACCCCGCGAGGCGATCCCTTCGCCGATCTCGTCCGTGAGCTCCGTCGGGAACGGCCCCGAGCCGACGCGCGTCGCATAGGCCTTCATCACGCCCATGACCTCGTCGACCTGGAGCGGCCCGATGCCACCGCCCGTGCAGGCGCCGCCGGCGACAGGGTTCGACGACGTGACGAACGGGTAGCTGCCGTGATCGAGG
>Ga0075418_10004819_pt1 | contig 15293 bp, 14 predicted proteins | sample SoiMetdeltSBSDD2_FD_81776 | JGI IMG/M metagenome (GOLD analysis project Ga0075418, IMG submission 81776) | Bulk soil microbial communities from a Populus tree surrounding site in Tennessee, USA - Soil MetaG P. deltoides SBSDD2 | ecosystem: Environmental > Terrestrial > Soil > Tree plantation...
CCGGCTTGCCGGCGCCGTTGCGCCCGCCCGACCATTCGGTCATCGGTGTGCGCGCACCGTGCAGCACGACCGCACGCGCGGGTACATTCGCCATCGCTTGTCCTCCCTCGGGCAGCGTGATTCAACGCCCCTGGAACACGGGCTTGCGTTTTTCCAGGAATGCCTTCAGACCTTCGTGCATATCGTCGGTGGCGCACAGCACACCGAAAGCATTGGCCTCGAGCAGCATGCCCTCGTCGAGCGGGACCTCGAGCCCATGGTGGATGACCTCGAGCGCCGCCGCGAGCGCCAGCGGCCCGTGGCGCAGCATCGAATCCACCAGCGCCCGGGCTTCCGCGCGCAACGAGTCCTGCGGCACCACCCGATTGACCAGCCCGATCCGATACGCCTCCGCCGCCGGGATGCGCGCTCCACTCAGCACCAGCTCGATGGCGCGACCGCGCCCCACGAGCCGCGCCAAGCGCTGCGTGCCGCCGTAGCCCGGGATGATGCCGAGGCTCACCTCGGGCAAGCCGAACTGCGCGTTCTCCGACGCCAAGCGCACGTGACAGGCGAGCGCGAGCTCGCAGCCGCCGCCGAGGGCGAATCCATTCACCGCCGCGACCACCGGCTTCGGAAACAATTCGATGGCGCGAAACAGCGTCTGGCCGCGCCGCGCTGTCTGCTTGCCCGTGACCGGCGTCTGTCGCGCCAGCTCGGCGATGTCGGCGCCAGCGACGAAGGCCTTCTCACCGGCGCCGGTCAGGATCACCGCGCGCGTCGCCGTGTCGGCGCGCAGTTCGCCGAACACTGCTTCCAGCTCGTCGAGCATCGTGGCGTCGAGAGCGTTGAGCTTCTCCGGCCGATCGAGGATGACGGTCGCCACCGCGCCGTCTCGGGTCCAGTGTACGGATGCCATGCGTCCTCCGGGAGCTTGCAGTCGCGCATCACGACCGGTGATCGTAGAAACCGCGGCCGCTCTTGCGGCCCAGGTGACCGGCCATCACCATGCGGCGCAGCAGCGACGGCGGCGCGAAACGCGCCTCGCGGAACTCGTCGAACATGATTTCGGCAATATACAATGTCGTGTCCAGTCCGACGAAGTCCAGTAGCTCGAAAGGTCCCATCGGGTAGCCGCAGCCGAGCTTCATGCCGCGATCGATGTCCTCTTTGCTGGCCAAACCCTGCTCGTAGCAGCGAATGGCGTCGAGCATGTAGGGCACCAGCAGACGATTGACCACGAAGCCGGTGGTGTCCTTGGCTTCGACGACCTCCTTGCCGAGCGACACGGCGAATTGCCGCGCCGTCTCGAACGCCTCGGTGCTGGTCACGATGGTGCGCACGACCTCCACCAGCTTCATCACCGGCACCGGGTTGAAGAAGTGGAGCCCCAGCACACGCTCCGGCCGCCCGGTCACCGCCGCGAGCTCGATGAGGGTGAGCGACGAGGTGTTGCTGGCCATCAAGGCGTGCTTCGGCAGGCGCGAATCGAGCTCGGCGAAAATCTTCTTCTTGGCCTCGGCATTCTCCGTCGCCGCTTCGATCACGATGTCGCAACCGCCGAGATCGGCGAGTCGAGTCGTGCCCTGCAGTCGGCCGAGGATCGCCTTCTTCTCCGCCTCAGGGAGCTTGCCCTTCTCGACCGCGCGCGCGAGCTGAGCGCCGATCTTGTCGATCCCCGACTGCAGGCGTTTTTCGTCCACCTCCGACACGGTGGTGCCGAAGCCCGCGCTGGCGCAGACTTGCGCGATGCCGGCCCCCATCAGACCGCATCCCACGACACCGACTTTCTCGATTGCCATCTTCCTTCTCCCTTGCAAGCACTGCGGCCTACGCTTCGGCGCGCTCGACCAGCAGCGCCAAGCCCTGTCCACCGGAAATGCAAAGCGTCGCCACGCCGCGGCGCGCCTGCCGCCGGCGCATCTCGTGCACGAGCGTCACCAAGATACGAGCACCGCTCGACCCGATGGGATGCCCGAGTGCGATGGCGCCGCCATTGACGTTCAATCGTGCCGGGGGAAGCGGCATTTCGCGCTGGCAGGCCAGCACTTGCGCCGCGAACGCCTCGTTGAGCTCGAACAGGTCGATCGCATCCACCGCCAACCCGGTGCGCTTCCAAAGTTTTTGCAACGCCGGCACCGGCGCGATCCCCATGAGCGACGGATCGACGCCGACCTGAGTCGATGCCACGAGCCGGGCCAAAATGGTTTGACCGTGGCGCCGCGCACTCTCCTCGTCCATCAGGACGAGCGCCGCGGCCCCATCGGTGATGGCGGAGGCATTCCCCGGCGTGACACTGCCGCCGGCGGCGAAGACAGGCTGCAAGCGCGCCAAGCGCTCGAGCGTGGCGTCCTCGCGCGGGTTCTCGTCGCGATCGAAGCGACGCACGCCGCCGCGGCCGTCGTCGGCATCGACTGCCACGATCTCGGCGGCGAAGTGCCCGGCGTTCCATGCCGCCGTGGCGCGCCGGTGCGACTCGAGAGCGAACTCGTCCTGTTCTCGACGCGAGATCTCGTGCGATCGCGCCAGCTTCTCCGCCGTTTCACCCATCACCAGACCCGAGAGCGGATCGGTGAAACCGTCGCGGTACATGGCGTCGACCAGCTCGCCATGACCCAAGCGATATCCGCCGCGCGCGCGCTCGAGAAGATACGGGACGCGCGACATGCTCTCCATGCCGCCGGCCACGACCACGCGAGCCTCGCCGAGGCGGATCGTCTGCGCGGCCAGGAGCACGGCCTTGAGACCCGAGCCGCAAGCCTTGTTGACGGTGAACGCGGGGGTTGCATCTGGGAGACCGGCACCGCGCACGACCTGTCGAGCTGGATTCGGACCCGTGCCCGCTTGCCGCGCGTGACCGAACACCAGCTCGTCGATCTGATCTGGACCCAGACCTGAGTCAGCGACGGCCGCGCGCACCGCTGCCGCGCCCAACGTTGTGGCGGCGACCTCGGCGAGGCTGCCCATGAACTTCCCGATCGGCGTGCGCCGGGCGGCTGTGACCACGACCTCGTGCATCGCGTGTGTCCCGAGAGTTGGACGGAAGTCTCACCCGACGTCTGTCGGCAGGGCGAACGGGTTCCTTCGACGGTGTGAGAGTCCGCGCGAAGGCCCGAGCATGATCGCGCCGACAGACTAGTCCGTGCCGCCCGGCCTGGCAAGCTCGCGCCGGGAATCCGGCGCGTCGCGGATTCAGACATGTTCTCGATGCATGGACAGTGGCTGCGAACTCGTCGGCGCCCTAGTCCTCGCACCGTTCCGGTCATTTCGCCCCATGGCCGGCCAGGGCGACGCACGGAGTCCATCCCCCGGCGGCGACGGCACCGAATGTGCTGTCGGCTCCGCATCGACAGTTCGGAACGGGGCTTCCACCCCATTCGCATCGCCCGTCGAACCAGCGATCGAGGAGAGGCCATGAGCACACCCATGCGCGTGTTTGCCATTCTCGGCGACGGCGCGCTGCGGCAAACCCTGCAGCAGCAATGGCGCTCCAATGGCATCGCACTTTGCGCGATGCACGCCGAGGGCAGCGTGTCCTTGGCGGAAGAACTGGGACGTTTACGCCCACACGTGCTGGTCGCCGATGCCGAGGTCGATGGTGTGCGCGAGCTGGTGCAATCGGCCGCCAGGCGTTACCGCATCCCGACGGTGTGCATCGTCCGCGCGCAGCAACAAAGTCTGGCGGCATTGCGACCGCTCGAATGGGGCGCCGTCGAGCTGGTGGTGCGGCGCGACTCCGATGTCCCGGGTCTGGTGCACGATGTCGAAGATTGTGTCCACGCGCTGCGAGACGCGCAAGTGGTCGAACAATTGGAGAGCGTTTTCCCGCTGTCCGGAGCCTTCCCCGACGCCAGCGTCTTCGACCTGCGCCGCGCCTTGCGCGCCATCGACGCCGCCGACAAGGTGATCGTCATCGCCGCCGGCACGGGCGGACCGATGGCGGTGCGCCGCATTCTCACGACGTTGCGCGGTCAGACCTGCAGTCCCATCGTCTACGCGCAGAAGCTGCCCCACGGCTTGCGCGACGTGCTGGCGCAGTGGCTCGAAGCACATACCGGCACCATCGTGCGGCCGGTCATCGAGGGCCAGCCGCTCGAAGTCGGTCATGTCTATGTCACGAGCAGCACGCACGAAACCGTGCGCATGACTGGAAATGACGGGCGTGCCTGTCTGCGGGTCGGCCCCATGCACGGCGACGCCAAGCCGCTGAATGCGCTGCTGCACAGCACGGCAGCGACGTTCGGCGCGCGCGCGGTCGGAGTCTTGCTCTCGGGCCGCGGCGACGATGGCTGTGCCGGGCTGCTGGCGCTGCGCGCGGCGGGAGGCTTGACCATCGCGCAAGACCGGGCCTCATCCGCGCTCTACGAAGCGCCCGGATGCGCACGCGAAGCTGGAGGCGCCATCGAATGTCTTCCCATCAACGAGATCGCCGAGCGTATTCGGATGCTGATGCACGCCGATCACGCGGCCAGGCTCTGATCCATGGCTTGCGTCAGGCACTGTGCGCCGGTCTGCTCGCAGGCTCGACCGCGACGCGCGTCGCCGCACAACCCGAGCCACTGAGTGACGCGCCCCCACAAGCCGCGCTCTCCGCTTTCCACGTCCAAGAGGCGAGAGTCGGGGATCTCGACGCGTGCGTCGTGTTGTTCCAGCAACCGACGTTGCCGCGCGGGACCACGGCACGCGTGCTCGTCCGCCTGCGCCACGCCGGGACCGCACCCCAGCGCGGCAGCCTGCACGTCTTGTCCACCGCCATGTGGGAAGTGCGTCCGTCGCGGCATCTCCCGTTCGAGCTCACTGCACCAGGCGACACCACGAGCACGGTCTTCGAGCTCGCGCTTCCCGAGCATGCGAGTCCAGGTCCGTATGATTTTGTCTTGCGCGTGGAGGTCGCAGGCGTCGACATCGGCACGTTGCGCACGCGTTTCTTCCGACCGCTGGAGTGGATTAGCATCGGCCCGTTCGCGCCACCGGCCGGGGCATTGCTGCTGCCGCCGGAAAACGGCATCAACTTCGAGCAAGCGCTCGCCGGGATCGAGGGTGAGTTGCGCTGGCGCCGAGTTCCCGTCGCCGCTTACGACGCCACCGGCGCGGTCGAACTCGACTTGGTGCACGGCCCAGCGCCCACACCCCGTTGCGCTTGTGTGCTCACCATGATCGATCTGGCCGAGGGCGAGCGTTTGCATTGGAACGCGGTCGGCGCCAACCGGCTCATGGTGGATGGCCGCCTGTTGATTCCTAGTGACCCCATTCGCCTCGGCCCCGGGAGACACACGCTGCTCGCGCGCAGCTGCGCGACGGACCAAGGCTGGAGGCTCGGTCTCTCGCTGTTGCGCAAGGACGGCAGTTGGCCGGGCCAGCTCGACAACGACCTCATGCGCTTCCTGCCGGGGTTCGACCACGCCATGCAGTCAGTGCCGGACCCCGGGAGCCACCGGAACGTCGTTCTCGAGGTGCGCCAGCCCGGAGCGCGCGAAGTCGCCGTCCTCGGCAGCTTCAATGCTTGGATTCCCTGGCGTCTCACGCGCGGCCCACAGGGCGTCTGGTCGCGCGCTCTCGTGCTGCCCCCGGGACGTTACGCCTACAAGCTGCGCGTCGATGGCCAGATCCAGACCGACCCTCGAGCCCTGCGCCAGGAAGCTGACGGCTTCGGCGGCAGCAACTCGCTGCTCATCGTGCCGTAGCCGCTTTCCCCCCGTCGCGAATCCCTCGGCTCAGTCGGCCGGCGCGTCGTAGTACTCGCGCCCGAGATGCGTGATCTGCTCCTCTCCCCGCATCCAGCGCAAGGTGTTCTTCAACTTCGTCTTCTGCACGAAGAGATCGTGCTCCGGATACAGGCCGGGCGCCGTCATCGGGCTCTTGAAATAGAACGACAGCCATTCCTGCACGCCCGACATGCCGGCCCTGCCCGCCAAATCCATGAACAGGGCCAGATCGAGAACGATCGGCGCCGCCAGGATCGAATCGCGGCAGAGGAAGTTGATCTTGATCTGCATCTTGTATCCCAGCCATCCGAAGATGTCGATGTTGTCCCAGCCTTCCTTGTTGTCGCCGCGCGGCGGGTAGTAATTGATGCGCACGACGTGGTGGATGTCGCCATAGAGCTCGGGATGCAGCTCGGGCTGCAGGATCGTGTCGAGCACCGAGAGCTTGCTCACTTCCTTGCTCTTGAACGCATCCGGATCGTCGAGGACTTCGCCGTCGCGGTTGCCGAGAATGTTGGTGGAGTACCAGCCGTGGAGGCCGAGGAGACGGGCGCGCAGCCCCGGGGCCAAGATCGTCTTCATCAAGGTTTGCCCGGTCTTGAAATCCTTGCCGGCGACGGGAACGTGCAGCTCACGCGCGAGGTCGCGCAGAGCCGGGATGTCGACGGTGAGGTTGGGGGCGCCGTTGGCGAAGGGAATGCGCGCGCGCAACGCCGCATAGGCGTAGATCATGCTCGGCGCGATGCCCGGATCGTTGGCGCGCAAGCCTTGTTCGAAGGCCTGCAGGGTCTGGTGCACTGGCTTCGGCTCCAGATAGATCTCGGTACTGCCGCACCACACCATCACGACGCGGTCCAAGCGGTGCTCGTTGCGGAAGCGCTCGATGTCCTCCATCAGTTGTTCGGCGAGCAGCATCTTGTTCGCCGCCTTCTTGACGTGCTGGCCATCCAGCTTGCGCACGTAAGCGCGATCGAACACCGCCTGCATAGGGCGCACTGCCTCGAGCTCGGTGCGCACCTGCTCCAGCAGCGCCGGCTCGAGCACACCCGCGTGCAGGGCCGACTGGTAGCAATCCTCCGGGAAGATGTCCCAGCCGCCGCAGACGACGTCGTCGAGCGCGGCGAGCGGCAGGAAGTCGCGCAGCGCCGGCGTGCGGCCGTCGGTGCGTTTGCCGAGCCGGATGGTGCCCATTTGCGTCAAGGAGCCGATCGGCTGCGCCAGGCCGCGCCGAACGGCGGCAACGCCAGCGATGAAGGTGGTGGCGACCGCGCCGAGGCCGGGCATGAGGATGCCGAGCCTGCCGGTTGCAGGCGCGATCGGGATCGGACCGGGCATGAGAGAGCCTCCAGGGAAGGGACCGAGTGTCGAAGCGATGACCTGGCGGCCCGAGTCGGGCGCCCGAGACGGATGCTAGGGTCGCCTGATCAATCGGTCGAGTTGATTTTTAGAATAGAATTGATAGATTATTTGAATCAGAGGAGATGCCGTGGACCTCGAACTGCTGCGCACGTTCCACACCGTGGTGCAACGCCAGGGCATGCGCCGCGCCGCCGACGCGCTGCATCGATCGCAGCCCGCGATCAGTGCTCGCATCCGCGAGCTCGAGCGCGTGTTGGACCTCAGGGTTTTCGAACGCCGCGGAAGGCGCTTGCACTTGACCTCGGCCGGGCGGCTGCTGCTCGAGGAAAGTCGTGGCTTGCTCGCTGCCTCCGAGGCGCTGCAAAGGCGGCTCGCGCCGCTCCGCGGCCTGCGGCGCGGGACTTTGCGCCTGGCCACCATCGACGCCGTCAGCATCTACCTCCTGCCCGAGATCTACCTCGAGTTCCGCCGTTCGCACCCGGAGGTCGAGCTGCTGGTACAGGTGGTGGATTCACGCCGGGTGCTCGCATCGGTGCGCCGGCGCCGCGTCGATCTCGGCTTCGTTGCCCTGGCCGACCAGAGCCGGGTGAGCCCCGATCCCGCCCTCGATGTCGTCCCATTCTTCGAAGACACCATGGTCTGCGTCGGCAGCCCGTCGCACCCCTTGTCGGCAGTGCGTCGCCTCGAGCTCGCGACGGTCGCCGCCGAGCCCCTCGTGCTCTACAGTCGCGGCTCGCACACACGCGCCACTCTCGACGCGGTGTTCCACGCCCGGCGCATCACTCCCAACGTCGCGATGGAAACCGAATCCCCCGAGGCGATGAAGCGGCTGGCCGAGGTCGGCGTCGGATTGGCCATCCTGCCGCTCGGACAAGTGCAGGCCGAGATCACCGCCGGCAGGCTGTGTCGTCTCGACACCGTGGATGCGCGCTTCGCGCGCACGCTCGCGACCGTGACCCGGCGCGGGCGGGAGCTCGAGCCGGCGGCGGTCCGCTTCCTCGAGCTGCTCTTCGAGCGCTTCCCACCGCTCGGCAGCCGAAAGCGAAACCGGGACCCATCCGACGATGGATCCCGGCCCCGCAATCGAGCGCGCGCCGCGCGCTCCTAGTTGCGATACAGATCCTTGACCTGCGACCAGCTCGTGTTCGTCACACTCACCGGCAAGCAGGCGGCGGAAATGCCGACGCTGGGATTGAGCACCGAGGTCCAGTGCACGCTGTTGTTGCGTTCGCCGACGCAGACGGCGGTGTAAACCGGTCCATCGCACAGGGTGAGCAACGGGCAGTTGAAGGTCCAGTTCGTCGGGGTGTACTTCTGCGTCACCTGGAGCCAGATGTCCGACACGGGCGCCATCTCGACCAAGGTGAAGGTGGCGAGCCGCACACGTGGACCCGTTTGACAGGTGGGGTAGACGATGTTGGTACCGGCCTGGTTGAACGCGTCCCCGAGCACGATGTTGGCGTTGGGGTCCGGCGACACCGACACGGTGGTGTTCGCCATCTGGCTGTTGTCGATGCGGAACTCCGCGCCGGTGAAGCCACCCGCGGCCACACCTGCGAGGTCGACCCAGATCGAACCGATGACGACGCCGCCGGTGGTCGTGCCTGTGCACTGGGTCCCGGCTGCGTCCACGTACACGCCGATCGTCGACTCCTGCGCGTACACTCCAGCCGCCAGGCAGCACGCCGCGGCAAGATGCATTAGCAACGTCTTCATCTTCGCTTCTCCCCTCTCGACCAAGAGGTCTCCAGTCGCTCTTTTGCGCGACGCATTGGATCCCTCACTGCTCCTCGCGGACCCGAGTTCGTCCGTCGGCTGTCCGACGAATTCCCCGCGCTTCTGCCCCGCGTGGTTGCAAGGCGTGCGGGCTCGGAGTCGGGCCACGGGGAGCAGGAAGCGAGCCACGGGATTTGCACGCCTGGAGCGCGGAAGCGCGAGATGGCATCAGAACGCGACGGCCGCGCTGCAGCACAGCGCGGCCGTCGCAGGGATCCGAAGACGCAGGACCGACTAACGGTACAGGTCCTTGACCGTGGACCAGGTCTCGGACGTCGTGGCGACGAAGCCGCAGCTGCCGCCGGAGCCGCTCTGGCTGTTGACGACCGACACGAAGCCCATCGGGTCCTCGCCGCCGAGCGCCGGGTCGCCGTTCTCGAGCGTCAGGCACACCTGGGTGTACGCCGGCGAATCGCAGAGCAGGACCGACGGGCAGGCGAAGTTGCCGTTCGTCGTGGTGTCGGAGCGACGGACGATCAAGCGGTGCTCGCCATTGAGATTGAAGGCCTGGATCTCACCGAGCTTGACCTTGTCGCCCGCAAGACCCGTCTGGGTCTGGCAGCTGTTGAAGAACATGAAGCCGCCGCCGCCGTTGCCGTTGTCGATGACGTTGCCGCTGGTGACCGTGGCACCGGGGGACGGCTGCCAGATCAACAGCGCGTCGGGGGCCGGCGGATCGATTTGGATGCGGAACTCGGCGCCCTGGATCCCGGCCGAGGTGCTGCCGCCCGTGGCAGCGAAGACGTGCATGCGGCCATTGCCGCTCTTGTTGAGCGTGATGTAGCAGTCGGTGCCCGAGGGGTCACCGAACACGCCAATGTAGCCGTTGCTCGGGGGCACGGCCATTGCGGTTCCGGTCACGGCGACACAAAGAACCAACGAAGCGATGAACGAAGAGCGATGCATCGAAGAGTACCTCCTGATCAGCCTGTTTCGAGTGCCGCGAGCTTCGCGAGACTCGCGACGGCGGGGTGCACATCAAGGCGCGTGCCTCGGAATGCAGCCCCGCGGGCAGGAAGGAACAGCCACCAGGAGGTGCTGCGATCGGCTTGTCGAAGTGTGTGTTTGGGGCAAAGCTCGCTTGCCCAAGTGGGAAAAGACCCGCTGGCGCAGAAGATCGAGAAACTCACGAGCGACGTTCGCACCTGAAAGCAGCGAGGGGAGCCGCGAACGGCTCCCCTTGCCTGCGAACGAATCGAGACTTCGGTCTTACTGGCAGGCGGCGCCCAGGAAGGACGCGAAGAATGCCAAGTCACCGGCGTTGATCGTGGTGCCGAGTTCGTTGAAATCGCTGCAGATCCGCCCGCCGGCCGCGGCACCCAGCTGGGTGGCGAAGAAGGCGAGGTCACCGGCGTCGGAGAAGCAAGGCGACGTGAGCTGGTGTGCATAGTCGGGGCTGTTCGTCTTCACGGTACGGCCACCCGAATTCAGCTGGCAGATCAGCGCGCCGTCCGCGAACACGTTGAGGGACGTCACACAGCCACCGGCTGCCATCGTGCCCGTAAACCGTGCACGGCCGACCTGATCCGTCCCGGCATCGGAAACGTTGCCGCCGGGGCAGATGCAGAGTTGACTGTTGAACAGCACGATTTCCTGGAAGGGCACGCCGACGAGCGGCTGGCCCTGGCAGTTCTTCAGGTAAACCTGGATGTCGATGTCATTGAGCGCATCGACTTCGTTGATTCCGTTGACGTTGGCGAAAGTCTCGCCCGTGCCGTCCGGGGCGATCGAAACGTAATCGTACGGTTGCCCGGCAAACTGACTGCCGGCTGCGTAGGTGCGATTGAACGTCACCGTACAGTACGACGAGTCAGCACAAATGATGTCAGCCGCCGCGGGGCCGACCAGACAGGCAGCGCAGAGTGCAGCCAGGGCGGCTACGACTAACTTCCTCGACATCTTGCGACACCTCCATAACGCAGTCACGAAGCGAGAGTTCTCGAAAAACTGGTCCACGCCAAGCGAGTCGTGTTCAGGGAGTCGGAACGCTCCTCCCCTCCAGGCTCTGCAAGTAGAGACTTGACTCGGAAAGCGTATCATCACGCCTTTCCTCTTGTCAAGCTGCGCCTTACAGCGCACGCACCCGCGAGCGGAGCCTGTGGGGATCACTCGGCTGGTGGGCGAAACAGGGCTCGAACCTGTGGCCTCCTGCTTGTAAGGCAGGCGCTCTGGCCGACTGAGCTATTCGCCCTTCACAGTACGAACGACAAAGGCACGAGCACCAAGTAACCCAGCACCAAGAGAAACGGCGCCAGATATGCGTCGTTCATACCAAGGAGAACAAATCCCGCAACGATCGAAGCAATCCCCCCCAGGAACAGCCATCGGCTGCGCTTCGATCGCCACCCTTCCCTTCCGGGCATCCGTTCTCCAGGTCACAGAGAGAAGCAGGGAGATTCTATCCCTGGGTTCTGGAAAGGTCAAGCATCAAACACTGGGGCTCTATGCAGGTGTCGAATGAGGATCTGCTTCGCTCAGGCGGCCCCTCCGGTACGGCTCCAAATCGAGCGTGACGTAGAGGTAACCAGCCCGGCGGACGCCGGTCACGAGACGTTGGCGCAGCTCGTCGTCGAGCCGGTCGAGCGCGTTCTGTGGGAGCTCCAATCGGGCCAGATCGCCATGGTGTCGTACGCGACCTCCCAGGATTCCGCAACCGACCAGCACATCTTCGGCCGCCTCGACCTTCGCCAAGGTCTCGACGTCCACCTTCTGCCCGAACGGGATTCTGGAGGCCAAGCAAGGGCTCGCGGGTTTGTCCGCCGTCGGCAACCCGAGCACGCGGGAAATGGCGCGCACGTCGTCCTTGCGCAGGCCGGCTTCGACGAGCGGGCTCTGCACCCCATGCTCCTGCGCCGCGACGCGGCCGGGCCTCGTCTCGGACAGATCGTCCAGGTTGGTGCCGTCGGCGATGACCGGGAAACCCTCGGCGGCGGCCAGCGAATGCAATCGCGTGTAGAGCTCGCTCTTGCAGAAATAGCAACGATTGAGCGGATTGCTGGCGTAGCGCGGGTCGTCGAGCTCGTGGGTGTCGAGGATGCGCAGGCGCGCCCCCATCGCCTGGGCCATCGCTTCAGCCTCGTGCTTCTCGCGCCGTGCCAGGGAGGGCGAATCCGCCAAGACGCCAAGGACGTGCTCCGGTCCGAGCGCGAACACCGCGACGCGCAGCACGAGGGTGCTGTCGACGCCGCCAGAATAGGCGACGAGGATGCGCGTATGGCTCTGCAATACGGCCACCAGGCCGTCGACCTGAGCCCGGAGCGCCGGAGGCGCGGCAGCGATCGCTGCGTTGGTTCGAGTCTCCTGCATCACGGGGAAATCCTAGCGCAATCGGACCTCATGTGCAGCGCAAACCCAAAAGTCTCACGGCACAGCCGGCGCCGAATCCTGCGACAGATCGGCACCTCGGCGCCGCGCCAGCTGCTCGGCACGCTGCTTGGCATCCAAGTGCTCGCGAAACGTGCGCGAGAACAGATGCCGGCCGCTTCCGTCCTGGGCGGCGACGAAATACAGATCCTCCGTCCCCTCCAGCGGATCGAGAGCCGCCTCGATCGCGGTCAGGCCGGGGTTGCAGATCGGCCCCGGGGGCAGCCCCAAATTGAGATAGGTGTTGTAGGGCGATTCGACCGTGAGATCTCGGTACAGCACCCGCCGGCGTTCGCCGCCGAGCGCGTAGAGCACCGTCGGGTCGGCTTGCAGCAACATGTTCTGCTTCAGTCGATTGTGATAGACAGCGGAGATGCGCCGGCTCTCGGCACGCACCAGCACCTCGCCCTCGATGATCGAGGCCAAGGTCAGCGCCTGGCCGCGGGTCATGCCGAGGGCGCGGGCGCGCTCTTCGTGCGACGAGGTCCACGCGGTGAAGAAGCGCTGCAACAACATCTCGAGGACTTGGCGCGGCGTGCTCTTGCTCGGGAAGTAGTAGGTGTCCGGGAAGAGGTAGCCTTCGAGCGACGGCGAATCGATGCTGTACTGGCGGATCAGATCCTGGTCGTAGGTGAGCGCCAACAACGTGTCACTGTTCGAGCGCATCGCGTGCGCCACGAGATCTGCCACCTCGCGGTTCGTCAGCCCCTCCGGAATGGTGACCCGCACCTGCAGAATGTCGCCACGCCGCAAGCGTTCCAAGATGCGCACGTAGGATTCGCCGGCGACGAACTCGTACTCGCCCGAACGGATCTGTCGGTCGAAGCGCGCCAGCACCGCGTAGCGTTCGAAAATCCATGGATGGCGAATGACGCCCTGGCTGTGCAAGGCCGCCGCCACGTCGCGCAGCGCCGTTCCCGACTCCACTTCGATCCGCACTGGATCGGCGCCCGCGGGGTCCCCGTGAAAGATGGGCATCGCCCCATACAGCACCAGCGCCGCGACGCCCCACAGCACCACGCTCGTGGCGACGACGAAGGTCCAGACCCAGCGCGATCTCACGATGCCCGACCTCCCTCGCGGTCCAGATAGCCTTGCAGGAGGAGCGTTGCCGCCAGGCGATCTCGGGCCGTCCGCGGCGCACCCGTGCCATCCAGCACCCGTTTTCCCTGCGCGGTCGTCAGGCGCTCGTCGCACAGGTCGACTGGGATCCCGAGTTCCCGACGCAAGCGGCGGGCCAGTGCTTCGGACCGTTGCGCCGCGCTGCCGACTCGTCCAGCGAGAGTCAATGGGTAGCCGAGGACGACTCGCTGCACCTCGTAGGCTCTCAGAAGTTCGCGCAGATGGTCAACGAAGTTGCGCCCGTGGCCGCGCTCGAACGTCGGGAGCCCGAGCGCGACGCGCCGGTCAGGATCGCTGATCGCGAGCCCGACGCGGTGCGTGCCCGGATCGATGGCGAGGACTCGTCCCCCAGCTTGCGCCGAACCGACTTCAGGCTCCATGCACGCCGGATTCCCCCACGCCCGCCGCCTCCAAGATCTCCACCGGCTCCTGCCGGCGCATCACCAGCATCGTCACGTCGTCGGTGGGATCCGATCCCGCGGCGAAAGCGCGCACTTCTTCCAGCACCCCGTGCACCAGGGCACGCGGCTCGGTTGGATGGCTCCGGCGCAGGATCTCGTACAACCTTTCCTCGCCGAAGTCGTCTTCGAATCCGTTCGTCGCCTCGGTCACCCCGTCGGTGTAGAGGAACAGAGTATCCCCCGGCGCGAAGCGCAAGTGGCCGTCGTTGTACACCACGTCGGGGAAGGCTCCGAGCACCAGACCGCCGTCGGTGAGCTCGGTCGTGCGCCGGTCGGAGTGCACGAGCACCGGGTAGTTGTGGCCGGCGTTGGCGTACACGAGCTCGTGGCTCACGGTGTCGAGCACACCGTAGAAGAACGTGGCGAACTTCTCCGGCGACGTGCTCTCGTAGAGCAGGGTGTTGATTCGCGTCAGCACTTGCGCCGGCGACGCCAGATGCTCGACGTTCGAGCGCAAGGCTGCGCGCAGCGAGGACATGAGCAACGCCGCCGCCATGCCCTTGCCGGCGACATCGGCGATCGCCAAGTGCACGCGCTTGCCGTTGGCGGAGAAAATATCGAAATAATCGCCGCCGACGGTCTTGCTCGCCAGGCTGAGGGCGAAGCTCTCGTAGCCCGGATGCGGCGGAAACACGGCCGGCAGCAGCCGCTGCTGGATTTCCGACGCCAGCGCGATGTCTTCCTCGAGGATGCGTTTCTGCACGTTCTCCGACAGCAGGCGCACGTTCTCGAGCGAGGTGTTCATCTGTTGCGCCAACAGCGTGAGCAGCGCCAGGTCATCGGAATGGAATCGGCCCCCGGTGAGCTTGGGCCCGATGCCAAGGAAGCCGCGGACTTGCTCCTGATGCAGCAAGGGCACCAGCAATTGGAATTCCTCCAGCCAGTCGCGCAGGCGCAGGCGTTCGAATTCTTCCAGATCCGGCAAGCCGCGCTCGACTTCGTGCCGCAGCACCGGCTGCCCCGTGGAGGCGAGAAAGCGCACCAGCTCGGCGAAGCAGCCATCGAGGGGCACGCGGGATTCGCCGCGGTCCAAGTGACGTTCGCCTTCGACAGACTCCACCGTCACCAGCCGGACTCGACGGACCAACAAGCTGCCTTCCAGGCTCTCCCCCAAGCGTGCGCGCATGCCGCGCAAGTCGACCTCCGAGGCCAATTGGCGGCCGAGGCCCGCGATCACCGTCTGCGGATTGCCGCGATCGCCGCCGCGGATCAAGCCCTCGATCACGTCCTCGACCGTGGTCAGCAGGGGCTGAAAGAGGATGATCGACAGCACGATGAAGCCCGCCTCGATGACCTCGACGTTGGGGCCGAAGACCTGGGCACTGAAGCGGGTGATCTGCCGGACCACCACCAGGTAGAGGAGGGCGAAGATGAGGGCGGTCGTGCCGTAGAGGACCGATCGGCGCGCCAGGTTCTGCATGTCCAAGAATTTGTGGCGCACGATGGCGTAGGCGATGGTGGCGCTGGAGATCATCATGGCGATGCTGATCAGGAAAACCATGAGAGTGGTGTTCTCACGGTACGGTCG
>Ga0075418_10004822_pt1 | contig 15291 bp, 15 predicted proteins | sample SoiMetdeltSBSDD2_FD_81776 | JGI IMG/M metagenome (GOLD analysis project Ga0075418, IMG submission 81776) | Bulk soil microbial communities from a Populus tree surrounding site in Tennessee, USA - Soil MetaG P. deltoides SBSDD2 | ecosystem: Environmental > Terrestrial > Soil > Tree plantation...
AACAGTCTATCAAGAATAATTGTGGCTGAGCGAGTTGTACGGACTGATGGGACTGACGCATCCCAATGACGCCCTAACCAGAGTTCTAAGAGTTCGACAAACTGAACCTGAACTCTCCTGGCAGTTGATGAGGGTACGAGCCACTTGGACTTGGTTCTGTCTTTTTCGAATCGCGAACTTCAAGGAACTAAAGGTTTGGAGTCGGGTGAGAGCAATCCGCTGACGATTGTGTTCGTGTCGAAAACAAACCTCACGCTACTCGTCCTTCAGCAGGGAGTCCAACATCTCTGAGGTCATCCCTCTTCGTTGGGCCTCCTGACCGATTTCGTCCATCACCTCTTTCAGAGGGCGCGTCTCAGCCGCGGCGATCTCTTTCAACCAAAGGCTCACTAAGGCCTCCATCTTTCTCTGCTCTTCGGCTGGTGCTTTGTTAAATGCCCGGGCCGCTTCGCTGTCCACCTGTATTGTGATTGCCTCTGTCGACATAGCGGTCCTCCTGTCACGTGAAGTTGGCTGATCGAATAGTACTCCATCGGATCGTCGCTGTGTAGAGGACGAACAGAGGCAAGTCGTTGTACGAGTATCACCCGTAACGGTACATTCATTGATTAGATACGCATCGTCCACCGACCTGTTCGACCGATGTGCTACTAGTCGATCTACGGGCCAAAGCGCATGCAGACTTTTTCGTACCCTTCGAATACACGAATCCTCTCGCCTCGACGACCGGATGCGCTCCGCCAGAACATGGGCACGAAACGAAGATAGCCCTTCATATCAATAAGCCCTTTGGACTTCGCGCCAGTATCGCCCGTCCATTCGAGGTCAATGTCCACGATATGCCTTCCTCGCTCTACCTCGACTATCGTCGCATCAGGAAGGTGCGTACAGCCTCCACGCTCGCGACTCTGCGCAATGCTCATTGAGAGAAAAGCGACATCTGCAGACTCCAGGTTGTACGCGATTTTCATTTTAAAGACGCGCGGCTCTCCTCTACGCAGATAAGTCCCAGGTTCCGGAGAAACGTCTAGAATCTGAACAGAATCTTCCTCGTCGGAGATGATCCCCGCAGGAAACACCGCCTTGGACTTATCAGCAGAAGTCTGAGTTGGCGCGGTGCCGCCGCCGCCATTGGTGGGCCACAAGGCGACCCCGACGAATATCGCGCCCGCAGCCCTCGCAAGCTGCCGTGCTCTACGACCACCCTCTCGGGACGATTCGGCCCCAAAGAGTTTGAGACCTACGCTGATGAAGGCCCAAAGCAGCAACACTGCACCGAAGATGAATGTTGCAAACATTATGTTCTGTGGCATCGTTGATCTCTCCTTTTTTGGCCTACCACGCAGCGATCATTTAAGGCATATCCGGCTTTTCACCACCAATCCACTATTGGTCGAACGCTTACTCATCCGTGATTAGGTAAGCGTCATCAACTGGCCTCACCGGTCGTGAAAACCACCGTGGGCGGCGCAAGCCTCCGGGACCAGGTGCCGGGCGCGTCATCTCCAGCCACTTCCGATAAACTTCGTGAGACGCTTTTGTATCAACGACAACGTCTCCGTACTTGTCGTCGGACTGAGCGCGCTCAACACGAACTCGTTGATGCCAGCAGTGCATTCCGCTCACAGGATCTGGATGAACAGGGAAGGTGAGGTTCTGATGCACACCGCCTTCTTGCCAGAAGATCCGCTCCGAGTCGGGATCGTCGCTCTTGAACGGCTTGACGCCTTCGAGCTGACGCAGCCGCCAACGACCGTCGCCCATCTCATCAAGATCGACAAGCGCGGATGCCCATCGGTCTGTGCCCTGGTCATTCTTTAATCGCCAGCGACCCAGATGATGTGAGCACGCGACAACGCCCGGCCTGATGCCTTCGGTTGCCCACACCCGAACTACGAAGTAGCCGATCTCCGTGCTCACACGCGCGAGATCGCCAGTCTTAAAGCCAAGCTTCGACGCGTCTTTGGGATTCACCCACAGCGGATTCGTGTGCGAAATCTCGTAAAGCCACTTCGCGTTTCCCGATCGCGTATGAATGAGAGTCGGCAGCCTGAATGTCGGAACTAGAATATAATCCCCGGCTGACTGATCGAGGTCGCGCCAGTTGACGTGGCTCCGAATGTAGGCGGGCAGCGTGTGCTCGGGCCACTTCCAGTCGGCCATCGTCTTTGAATAGAACTCAAGCTTTCGCGAAGGCGTGTTGAAACCACGAATCGGTTGACCATCAATCATCACGCCGATGTTTTGCTCGCCGGTCGCGGTCGGTTTCACCACTCGAGACTGATCATCAACGCGAGTCCCCTCGAGCTCGAAGTCGGTCAATCGACTTTCGTGTTGGTCGTAGATGTTTGTTTTTACCGCGAAAGCTCCATTGCGACGCATAAATTCCAGCGGCGAGAGATCCGCCTTCTTAGCTTTCTCCGGTAGACCCGGGACGCTGTTCTCAAAGATCCAACGATAGTACTCGTTTATAGTGACCTTTTTGCCCTTGCGATAAGGCGATTCGAAATGACGCCGCACCCCGAGCTCGCCCGTAGGGTCGATGCGCCACGAAAGCTCGATCCAAAACTCGTCTTCCTCCCATACCTCGCCCGGGTTTGTTTCGTAGGTGAAATCGATGTGCTCGCCTTTCCTTTCGCGGAGCACCCGCTGAACGGGCTGGCGAAAAGATATCCACTGCGCGGAGTGAGTCTCCTGACTCATTATGTCGTGCCGTTCGGCGCCGACGCCCATCGGCAACACGTAATCCGCGAACCACGCGGTCTCGCTCCACACCGGAGTCAATGCCGCGTGAAGCTCGATCATCGATTCGTTTCTCAGGACTTCGACCCAGCTCATCCCATCCGGGTTCGTCCACACAGGGTTGTAGACTCGAGTGAAGTACGCGGCGAGATGACCGCGTCCATCCTTGAGTAGGTGAGGCAGCAGGAAGCTCATCTCGTGATGGGCGAGCGGGTACTCGCGCGGCCACAGCGTTTCGTTCCAGACTTTTTGCGGTGCGGGTTTTGAAAACGGAGTGGCGACAAACTTGTTCCAGACGTTGGGCGACACCCCGCCTTCCGTGCCGATGCTTCCAGTGAGCGCGTTTAGAAGGTATAAAGCGCGAGCTACTTGCCAACCGCCAAGATTGCCCGAAGCCGCGCTACGCCATACGTGCGACGCGAATCGCGAACCCGCTCGAGCGATCTCGCGCGCGACCTCGACGATTGTCTCTGCTTTGACTCCGCACTCCAGCGCGGCGTATTCCGGCGTGTACTCGGAATAGAGGTCCTTGATCGCGTCGATGAACGCCTCGAAAGAGCAGGGAAGCGACGGCCGTTCTTCTCGCATGAACTCTTCCCAGTTCACCCAACGACGAACAAACTCGCGATCGAATGTGTCTTCCTTCAGAATGACAGCGGCCATGGCGAGCAACAACGCCGCTTCCGTCCCTGGCCACGGTGACAACCAGTAGTTTGCCGCTGACGCCGTGTTGGACAAGCGAGGATCGATCACAGCGATCTTTGCGCCCGCCATTTTGCCTTCGATGATTCTCTGCGCGTGTGGATTGAAATAGTGCCCGGTCTCGAGGTGAGAGCTGAGGAGGAGAATAAACTGCGCATTCGCGTAGTCCGGCGAGGGACGATCGGCGCCTTGCCACAGCGCGTAACCAACCCGCGCGCCTGACGAACAGATGTTCGTGTGCGAGTTGTGCCCATCAACACCCCACGCTTGAAGAACACGGTCGATGTAACCGTCGTGACCGGGTCGTCCTACGTGATAGACGACTTCATCGCGACGGTTTTCGATAAGTGCATTGCGGACCTTAGTAGCGAACGTATCGAGGACCTCGTCCCAGGTAGTTCGTTCCCATTGTCCTTCGCCACGCGCGCCCACTCGCTTGAGTGGAAAGAGTATGCGCTCGGGATCGTGGATCTGATTTATTGTTGCGGGCCCTTTAGCGCAGTTGCGGCCGCGGGAACCCGGATGCAGAGGATTGCCTTCGAGCTTTTGAATTTCACCGGTGTCCTGATCGACATAAGCCAGCAGTCCGCAAGCCGCTTCACAGTTGAAGCATGTTGTCGGTACGAGAGAGTAGTGCCGTTCGACCTTCTTGGGCCAACTCTTGGCGTCGTATTCGACCCAGTCATCCCAACGGTCGAGTGGCGGATAGCTTGAGAGACGCGATTTGGAAGAGGATTGGCCGGGTTCGTTATTTGAATCTTTGTTTTCTGACATATTTAGCACACTGCTGGAGTAAGCGTTTCGCGCAAAGGTGCAAAGGAACGTTAGCCTGCTAATCTAACTTAGCGGCACGGCCTGACCGGCTTGCACCCAGATATGTTCCCACAGGAACAAACCCGCCAACGCGGACACCGATGTCAGTATCGCCAGGATCTGGTTCTCAGCGGCGTTGCTGGTCAGCGTAAGCAACGGGATCATCAACCCAATGATCACCGCGCCGCCCCAGAACATCTTGCGGAAAATGCCCCTCGTAATGAGCCGAACTGCGCGGACTCTCTCGACATTTTCTTCAGGCATAAACAGCTCACCGGCGATCAGTATGCCGTTGGCGACCAGGGCGCCGATGAATTCGTAGTAGAGGAACGACCATCCCGGTCCTGTCAGTTTGCTTCCTGAGATGATCGAGTCGGCGACAACCACAAGCATTAGCACCGACGCTCCCGCGACCATCGCCTGAACAAGCAGGTGCAAAGGCGTCAGCGTGCTGTGCCAGAAGACGCGCCCTCGCGCTTGTCGAAAAAGGAATGCCGAATACACTGCTGACATCGCAGCGAATACCGCGCCTAATAGCATTACCGGCCCTTCGGCTTGATATAACCGGACACCTGGAATCATCAACCACGCCATCAGCAGTGCACCGTAGATGACAAGAATGTAGCCTCCAATGACCAGCCAGGATTTCCACTGAGGGCGAAACAAGATGCTCAGGAATCGCTCGGGTCTTTTAAGATCCCAGACCAAAAGCCCTACGGTCACGGCAAGGAAGATTAGAGACACGAGGGGCGCGGCTGACTCATACAACCAGTCTCCTTGCACGAATCCCAATCCGATGCCCAGCGCGGCCAGGAAAAACGCACCCGCAGAGATTGACTTGGTCCACAAATAAGCAGAGACCTTCAAACCCCACGGCCGTTCGTGGGAGACATCGTAGGTTGTTCTCGCGCGAGCATCTGCGGCGGCGAACTCTTGTTCGTCAGCCATCACCGGGTCCATTCTCAGCTCGGACCAAAGATAGCCGCCGGTGTGCGTCTGTTCGGTTGGCCTCAATGCTGCTTGATCGGTTTCGATGTAGAACAGCTTTGGAGATGTGCCCGCTTCGGGCTTTCTAACTTGAGTCTGCTCGGACGCGATAAGTTGGGAGAGCCTCGACGCTGGGTCGTCCATATCACCCGATATGATTGCCTGTACCGGGCAGACGATTACGCAGGCTGGCTCGAGCCGTTTCTCGACTCGATGCGCGCAGAAATTGCACTTCTCAGCAGTGTTTGTGTTTGGGTTGATGTAAAGCGCGTCGTATGGGCACGCCTGCATGCACGACTTACAGCCGATGCAGCGGTCGCCGTTGAAATCGACGATCCCGTCATCACGCCTGAATAGCGCAGTCACAGGACAGATTGTTATACAGGGTGCGTCGTCACAGTGATTGCAGCGAAGCACCGAGAAGAACCGGCGCGTGTCAGGATATTCGCCCTTTTCAATGTACTTGACCCAGGTTCGAAACGTCCCGAGCGGCACCTCGTTCTCCGACTTGCAGGCGACAGTGCACGCGTGGCACCCGATGCATTTGCGATGGTCTATGACGAAGCCGTATTTCATCAGCGGAAGTGAGTCGCATGGACTTTAGTGAGTGTCCTGTGCGCATTCATACACAGACTAAAGTCTATGCTACCTCTGAATGAAGCGAACAGATACTACCCAAAAGATCTTTCGATGGCCAGCACGTAGTTTGTTGCGTTGAACCTGGAGCGGAGAAAGTCAGCGCGGTCGCACGACACCACGTAGTAACGAATTTATTCGTTCAGCGAATTCGCACACTGTGAAGTAACGAATGAATTCGTTACTACTTGGCTCAGGACATTGAGCCTGGAGCGGAGAAAAGTCAGCGCGGTCGCGCCACACCCAGCGTATCTAACACTCGATCAGCCATTTCACGCCCGGCGTACCCAAGCGAGTACATCGCCGAGCCGCTTGTTCGAGGTCCGGGGATTGGAATCCCGCCGGGTCCCTGTGGCCGCTGGTAAATATGACCTCCAGTCTTCGTCTTGCCCGTTGTTGGCGTGTAAACTTCGAATCGAACTGTCAGATACTGGGGCGGCACGTTTCCCATTCCTCCGCGGTCGCGGTATGCAGAGTCAAGTTCCAGCTCAAACCACAGAACGTAGGTATCGCTGGAGGCCTTCGCCATATCGCTCGCCTCCTTCCGATTCATTTCATCCATTGCTGTTGTAGCCCTGACTGAGCCGGATTGAGATAGCCGTTCCAGACACCCCTCTTGTACCGTCCGCGAGTAAACCGATGAACTGCCAATGAACGTGTTGCCCCAAACGACCTTCACCGGAATCTTTGGCGCCTGGTTTTGTTCGGAAGAGGGTTTGATCGGCGGCTCTTCTTGTTTTGGTGGGAGCGGATCGGGAGAGGTTGGCCGCTTCGGAGGCCGGCGCCCGGATTGCGCCTGAGATACCTGGAACGCGCTCAGCAACAACACGATGACTACAAAGGAAGCAGCGATGCTCGGAGCTGAATTACGAATGCGAGAGACAATATGCTGCATCTGATTGGACTCCTTGTTAATAGAACTGACCGAGCAGTGCTCGCCTTTATTCGCCGGTGGATTGATTCGAGTGAGCCTTACAGCGACGAGTTTAGTCTACACCGAGCCCTTACCTTGTCAAGCAATGAGCTGTCTAGCGGCTCACAACCGTTGAACGAGCCCAGGTGCCACCTGAAGATGACAGTCGCAATCCATCTTCTGCGCTTGTGACCTGCATTATCCTTCACCCCATCCACAAAAGCCTGCCATATGTGTCGTTTCTCAAGCGTCGTCACTTTGGTATCGCCGTTGCTCTGGAAGAGTCTGCACCCCGTTTGTTGAGGGAGGCGAGTCGCGCGTTCCGACGCTTTCATCGATCCTGAAAAGGAGCACCTATGAGAACCTGCCAGAGGTCGTTGTCTGTATTAGCCCTCACGATATTGCTGTCGAACCTCACCTTTGCAAAGACCGATATTCATGATTGGAGGAACGTGCGCATTCTCGATCTCGGTTCCACCATTGTCGTCAAGACCAAACAGGGTGAGAAGTACGAAGGAACCCTGGATTATGCGGGTCTTGATTCAATCTCGATCGTAGTGAAAGTACCTAGAGTGATGCGCCAGATCATCAAAGTTCCCAGGGACGACGTCAAAGAAGTGCGGACAAAACTGCCGCGCATCGCCACCAGCGTCATCGGCGGCGGCATCGGTCTTGGTGTTGGCATTGGGCTTGGGCAAATAATCGATTCGAAAGACAGGTATGGAGAAGATCCCGGGCTTGGGAAAACTGTTATGGGGTTTCTCGGTTTGGTTTTCGGAGCGGCGCTCGGCCGTGACCTCGGTTTTGGCAAAAGGAAAGTCTACGAATCGCCGTAGAAGGGAGTGCCGACGAAAATTCGCCGGCGATCTCCCCTGGGAATCTATCGCCTGCGCTTGGCGGGACGGCTGGTTTTTTTCTTCGGGCGTATCTCACCCTGGGTGGTTTTTAGCGAAGGTGCAGTCGCGCCCGCTGTTTCCATCGCCGCCGCTTGCACGGGGGCTGATGTAAGGCTTACCTTCTCCATGTTTACGCCGTAGTCGATTGCGATCAAAAAAAGCAATCCGCACATGGATAGCGTTATTAGCCAATAACCCAGGGTCAGAAAGATTCCGCCGGCGTACACAGTGAAGACTATGACGCCGCCAACTACCGCAAGGAACAGAATGCGCGGCAAGGTTATTTGCCCGCTCTTTATAACTTTGTCTCGTTCAGCCATTAGTGGTCTCCAAAATCAATAAGGCAATTATGACGGCGGATGTCAGACTCTCGCAAGCTGGCACGACCGCATCTTGACGCGTGATCGTGTCGCGTATCACTGAACACGCCGTACTCACTCATCAGAACCAATCTGCATACCGTAAAACGATCGCCAGACAAAGATCGTTGATACCAGAAAGAAAACAGCCGCTAAAAGATGGCTGACCATAGGACCTGCGTCGATAGTCAGCTTCACCGCAAGTTCGACTGCCAGAAGTCCAAAGAGAGTGGTGAATTTGATAACTGGATTCAGAGCCACCGATGACGTGTCCTTGAACGGATCGCCTACCGTGTCTCCGACGACTGTGGCGTCGTGAAGAGGCGTGCCCTTTTGCTTGAGCTCCACTTCGACGATTTTCTTCGCGTTGTCCCACGCTCCCCCGGCGTTGGCCATGAAGATCGCCTGGTAGAGTCCGAAAATCGCTATAGAAATCAGATAGCCTATAAAAAAGAACGGTTCCACGAACGCGAAAGCCAACGTCGAAAAGAAGACCGTCAGAAAGATGTTGAACATTCCCTTCTGGGCGTACTGAGTGCAGATCTGCACAACCTTTTTGCTGTCTTCGACAGACGCCTTCTCGACGCCTTCCAGTTTGATATTGGCCTTGATGTATTCGACTGCGCGATAAGCGCCGGTCGTAACCGCCTGCATCGAAGCGCCGGTAAACCAGTAGATAACTGCGCCTCCGGTAATGAGCCCGAGCACGAACGGCGCGTGCAACAGAGAGAGGCTTTCGGTGTTGGTTGTCAGACCATTTGTGAGCGCCATGATAATCGAGAAGATCATCGTCGTCGCGCCAACCACAGCAGTACCGATCAACACTGGCTTCGCGGTTGCCTTGAAGGTATTGCCGGCGCCGTCGTTCTCCTCCAGCATGTGCTTGGCGCGGTCGAAGTTCACATCAACGTTGAACTCCTTCTTGACGTCAGCGACTACATTTGGCACTTGCTCGATGAGTGACAGCTCGTAGACCGATTGCGCGTTGTCGGTGACCGGCCCATAAGAGTCCACAGCGATGGTAACCGGTCCCATTCCAAGGAACCCGAACGCAACAAGTCCGAATGCGAAAACCGCCGGCGCGACCATCAGAGCACCCAGCCCCAGCGTACTGAACCCGTATGCGATGGCCATCAGACCGACGATGCTTATTCCAAGCCAGTAAGCCGAATAGTTACCAGCGACCAACCCCGAGAGGATATTGAGCGAGGCGCCGCCTTTCTGCGATGAAGAAACCACCGCCTTTACATGACCGGAATTTGTCGAAGTAAAAACCTTGACCAGCTCCGGGATTACCGCGCCCGCTAGCGTGCCGCACGAAATAATCGTGGAGAGCTTCCACCACTGCGACCCGTCCCCAAGCGCCGGAATAATGAACCACGACACCACGTAGGTCAGCGCGATCGAGACGATCGATGTGATCCAGACCAGACGCGTAAGAGGCATCTCATAGTTCATCTGATCGGCGTTCTTATACTTCGCCTTTGTCATCGCTTCGTTGATGAAGTAGGACAGCGCCGACGCGATTACCATCATCACGCGCATTACGAATATCCACACCAGCAACTGAACCTGTATCGCCTCAAACGCGCGCCCAACCGATGCTTCGTTCACCGCAAGGAGTATGAAAGAGATCAACGCAACGCCGGTAACGCCGTAGGTTTCGAATCCGTCCGCGCTAGGCCCTACCGAATCGCCGGCGTTGTCGCCGGTGCAGTCGGCGATAACTCCGGGATTCCGAGGATCATCTTCTTTGATCTTGAAGACGATCTTCATCAGGTCCGAGCCGATGTCGGCGATCTTTGTGAAGATCCCGCCGGCAATTCGAAGCGCAGCTGCGCCAAGCGACTCGCCGATCGCGAATCCGATAAAGCACGGCCCGGCGTATGCGCCGGGAATGAAGAGCAGTATGCAAAGCATGATCAACAACTCGACGCTGATCAGCATCATGCCGATGCTCATCCCGGCTTTTAGCGGAATTGCATATATCGGATAAGGTTTGCCTTCGAGGCTGGCGAAAGAAGTGCGCGAGTTTGCAAACGTATTTACTCGAATGCCAAACCAGGCGACGCCATAACTGCCGGCGATTCCAACGAGGCTAAACAGGAGAATGATGATCACCCGCACAGCTTCGAACTTGAGCAGCAGCCCGAAGTACAAGGCGATGATTACTGCAATAAACGCTTCGAGTATCAGTATGAACTTGCCCTGAGTTATCAGATAGGTTTTGCAGGTCTCGTAGATGAGCTCTGAGATTTCGAGCATCGCCTTGTGTACCGGCAGATTCTTCAGATGAGTGTAGATCACCAGACCGAAGACGAGACCGAGCACGCAGACGATAAGGCCAAAAAGAAGCAGAGTATGCCCGTCGATACCCATGAATTTGACTTGCGATAAATCGGGTATGATCAGGTTTGCCTCACCCCCGGGTTGGTGGGCGCCGGCAGCCTCACGAGTTTGCGCTAACACAGCAGAAGGGTTGCCGGTAATGACGGCTACTAGTGCTAATAACACCCACAGGCTGCGCCGAAACATCGCGGGTGTCGTGCTTGCGTTGATTGCATTCGGTATCATTGCCAGAACGGTACCAGGTTTCATAGAGCCTTTGTGACTACTCCCTTTAAAGTTGGAATACCGCAGCCAGGAATCAGAACGACGCTTCGTTACAGCTTCGGAGACACTGTGAAGGCAACTGCAATCCTGACTGCTTCTACCGAGGTTACCTTGCAGCTTGTATTGTGAACCGTCTGAACCAGAGGTCACATCGTGAGCCGCGCTCCTCATGATGAGAAATTGCGGTCACGGCAAAGCAAGCCTTATAGCATATCGGGGACAGGCTGAGCAAGTATGGCTCCGAGAAGGTAGTGTGGGTAGTTGGTGATAACGTTACTGGTGTCGCTGTTGCAGATCATCCGAGATGATCTCATTGCAGATGTCGATGCACTCATTACAGATGAAGGCGGTTTTCCCAGCTATCAATTTAAAGACATCTCCCTGCGATTTGCCGCAGAACGAGCAGCAGAGAGTCTGGTCCGAGCCCGCCTGCTGGCTGAGATCCATAAAGAGTTGATCCGGTTCCATGTGCCAGCGTTGCCGGCGCTGCCGGTGTCGGTTTGATTTGCCCATAGCTTTTATCGTCTCTTTTTCACCTCACGTATGATGGAACAAAAGTCGCTCAGCAATGCGTAGGCGGTCTGTTTGATGCCCGGGTGGTACTCATAGAGGGCGATGTCACCCATCAGGTCAGTTTCAAGCAATAGCACGTTGGAAGTGCCTTGCACGCAACCTATTGCGGAGTTCAGCTCGACTCTTTCAGGGGCGACGGTCAGTGACACGCCATCTCTGGTGCGCCGGCCGCGAGCGAGCAGTCTTATGGCCATCGATGCGCGCGAGGCCTCATCGATGTCTTCGACCTTAATATTGCGGATACCATCGCGAATCACGTCGCTCGGGTGTGTCCCGGCATTCATGAGTACATTTGCCAGGGCCGCTGCTTTCACCGCCGCGTCCCACCCGTCGATGTCGAAGTCGGCGTTTGACTCTGCTATCCCTAGCCGTCTTGCTTCGTCCAAAGATTCCTCAAACGACCGCCCCGCCTCCATCCCCGTTAGGATAAGGTTCGTGGTGCTGTTGAGAACGCCGGTGAAGCCGAGAATTTGGACACCGGGCAGACAAGATTCGACGAGATTAAAGACCGGCGCTCCATCCATAACGGTGCCTTCAAAACGAAAGCACGCCCCGCAATCAACCGCCCTGGCTTTCAGATCGGCGTAAGCGAACGCGATTGGTCCTTTGTTGGCGGTGACCACGTGAAAGCCTCGTTCGAGGGCGGTTCGAATGTAGGTCGTCGCGGGTTGGCCGTCTGAGGGATTGAGCGGCGTTGTTTCGAACAAAACATCAGCGTCGCAGTTCGTTATAACCGCTAGCGTATCTGACACGGCGCGCGCGCCCGGCAGTTCGGTCAGATTTCCGCCTCGTTCAACGCACTCGGCGGCCTGGAGCAGATCGATACCGGCAGGGGATGTGATGCATCCGTGGTTGGCGGTTGCTATGGCGATGGTTCGCCACCGAACTCCGTATTCCAGCTCAAGAGCCGGCTGATGCTCAGCCATCATTTGAGCGAAAGCCCGCGCGACGTTACCAAACCCGATGAATGCGAGTTGGAAATGCATCACTCTTCATTCTTCAAGCTCAGCAATAAAATTGCTGATCAACTCTAGGCCCTCTCGGAGATAATCAGCGTTCGAGCCGAACCCGATTCGCAAGTACTTGCCCATCAGAAATTGCTCCCCGGGCACGATCAACACGCTCTTTTCTTTCCTGAGACGTTCCGCAAAATCGAGCGAGCCAATATCGAGGTGGTAACGCAAATACGCGATAGCTCCAGCCTGCGGCCGAACAAACGACAACTCGTTAGCGTGAGCCCACTCCTCAATAATCGGATAGTTCGAGTTTAGTACTTTTTTGGTTCGCTCGAGCAGCCGTGCTCGATTATCCGGCGTCAATGCCACGCGTGCGAGCCAATCGCTCGCCGGACCCGGGCCTATCGTGGTGTAGTCGTGATACGACCACGCCTCTGCGACAAGCTCGGGTGTGGACGCAATCCAACCGATCCTAAGCCCCGGCAAGCCGTAAGCCTTCGAAAGCCCGCTGGTAATGATCGCCTTTTCGTATGTTCCCCAAAAGCTCGGCGTGATATCCCGCTGAAGCTCGGCGCCTCGATAAACCTCGTCGACGAGCAGCCAGGCATCAGCCCGTCGCGCCGCAGCAACGACTCGCTCCATTTCCTGTTGCGTCAGGATCGCGCCCGTTGGGTTGTTGGGATTGCAGATCGCTATCAACTTTGTTCTCGGCGACACCGACCGCTCCAGCGCATCCAGATCAGGAGCCCACTCGAGCTCTTCGATGAGCGGCAACGGCCTTAGCTCGGCCCCGAAGGCGCGCACCAGTCCCCAGAGCTGCATATAGTTTGGCAACATCATCACTACTTCATCGCCAGGTTCAGTGAGCATCCAGGCCACCAGGAAGTTCGCTTCAGCCGTGCCGACGGTGGCAATAATGTTCTCTTCACCTGCACCGGGATATATTGCGGCGATTGCTCTGCGCAACTCGGGTGTTCCGTTCGATTGGCTGTAGCCGAGCTCGATACCCAGCAGCGTTTCGCGATCCTTCGGGTCGGGTATCAGCTCACCGATTGAAGCGGGGTGAACCCCGCTTTCTGAGAGGTTGTAACGGACGAGGTTTTCCCACGTCGACTGCATTCGCTCCATCTGGAATTGTTCGAGCTTCATGGTTCTCTCCACTCGTAAACGTAGACTGTCCAGTCGTATCGTAGACTGTCCAGTCGTAACGTAGACTGTCCAGTCTGCGTAGATATGTGAGCGGTACAAACTTGCGCAGACTGGATAGTCTACGCTACGTGGTCCGAACTCGCGCAGACTGGACAGTCTACGCCAAGGCCTCAGGATCCTCTCAGATCATTCTCGGCATAGTCACAGATTAACCGCTCCGGATCGCGTTCGTTGAATGCCTCCTGATTTAGCCAGATCTTTACTCGGCCCTCTGCGGTTTCGCAGATTATCTGATCATAGTGAACGAAATGCCCGGTGAGCTGACCAAACTCGTTGAAGATGTAAGCAGGTATAAAACTGCGAATATCATTGAACGGAATTATCACGCGACCCTCCCTGGAATTAGGGTGACAGCATAGATTATGAGCTGTGAGTGGGCAAGCGATGTCGAATGAGGACGCGGGCATCACTGTTCGAAGGTATTGGCGCGGATTCACAACGCGAGGTGTGTACCGCTTTCCTCGCTAGCGAGGGTCTTCGTCGGTCTTTGGAGGTTTTTGATACAGAGCTTCGGGCTTTGATGAAGCTGGCAGGCTCTCAACGACAACGTAATCCATTATCTGGATGTGAATGGTGTCGCCAAGCGAGTTGACGCGTGGCATCTCCCAGACCATTCCATTCCATGTCGCAAGGTCGAATGACTCCGGGTCATTCGGCGCTCCGCGTATTCTCACCCATGCTTGTTGACCTTTGATCATCCTCGCTCACAACAATTCTCCCTCTTCCGCATGCCAATGCTTGCAAGCCGAGGGGCTGGAGAAGGCACCTACAAAGTGCCACAGTTGGTCTGGCAATATCAAGAGTTGTCGAATGTGGCGTAGCGCCACCAGAGGTTGGTGTGAGTTTAGATCACGGTGGTCACGATTTCGCGGATACTTCGCTGCAGCTCGGAGTCATCGGTTATCGGGCTGCTTATCGCGACTTCGCAGGCCAGGTGAGGGTGGATGCCGCTGCTGACCAGCTGCGCGGCGTAAACCAGCAGGCGAGTGGATACCCCTTCCTCAAGGCCGTGGCCTTTGAGATTTCGAACCTTCTCGCCAATCAGCACCAGGTCGCGTGCGGTCTGTTCGTCAATGCCGCCTTCGTGCATCAGCACGTCGGCTTCCAGGTGGGCGGGCGGATAATCAAACTCGAGCCCTACGAAGCGCTGCCGGGTCGATTGTTTAAGATCTTTGAGCACGCTTTGATAGCCTGGGTTGTATGAAACGACGAGCATGAACTCCTCAGGCGCTTGCAGGACGGTGCCTCGCTTCTCGACCGGAAGGATTCTCCGGTCGTCGGTTAGAGGGTGAATAAGGACTATTGTGTCTTTGCGAGCTTCGACTACTTCGTCGAGATAGCAGATCGCACCGTGCTTGACGGCGGTTGTTAGCGGACCGTCGTGCCAGACAGTTTCGTCGCCTTCCAATAAGAAACGCCCGACCAGATCGGTAGCGGATAAGTCTTCGTGACACGCTACAGTGATCAACGGGCGATTCAAACGCCAAGCCATGTATTCAATAAAGCGAGTTTTGCCGCAACCAGTGGGACCCTTGAGCATTACCGGGAGCTTCGCTCGGTAGGCCGCCTCGAATAACCCAACCTCTTTTCCGACCGGCAGGTAATACGGTTCGCGCCCAATGACGTGTTTCTCAATCGCCTGTTCTACGGTGCCTTGGTCTGTAGTCATAAGAGTGAAACGTGAAACGTGATTCGTGATGCGTGATTCGTAAAACGTGTTGGGTGATGCGTGGAAGGTGATTCGTCTCGGCACCTTCCCTGTATCACGCATCACGCATCACGTTTCATTTCTCGTTCCTTTCCGCAAGTTCCCGGCATTGTGTATAATTCAGTGCTTTAAAACGATCAATGCGCGCTAGCCTGAGCATCGACGATCGGCAATGATAGCATCG
>Ga0075418_10004823_pt1 | contig 15287 bp, 15 predicted proteins | sample SoiMetdeltSBSDD2_FD_81776 | JGI IMG/M metagenome (GOLD analysis project Ga0075418, IMG submission 81776) | Bulk soil microbial communities from a Populus tree surrounding site in Tennessee, USA - Soil MetaG P. deltoides SBSDD2 | ecosystem: Environmental > Terrestrial > Soil > Tree plantation...
GTCCATCAGCGACAAGCTCGTGCCGCAGACGCTGGCCATCGAGCTCGAGCCGTTCGACTCGGTGATCTCCGACACGACGCGGATGACGTAGGGAAACGTCTCCATGTCGGGCATGACGGCTTCCACGCCGCGGCGCGCGAGCCGGCCGTGGCCGATTTCGCGCCGTTTCGGGGAGCCGATAAAGCCTGTTTCATTAACGCTATACGGCGGGAAGTTGTAGTGGAGCATGAACGGGTCTTTCCGTTCACCTTCGAGCGCGTCGATGATCTGCGCATCTCGGCCGGTGCCCAAAGTCGTGACGACGAGGGCCTGCGTCTCGCCACGCGTGAACACGGCCGAGCCGTGCGTGCGCGGCAGGATTCCGACCTGCACGTCGATCTTGCGGACGGTCTTCGTGTCACGCCCGTCGATGCGCGGCTTGCCGGCCATGATGCGGCCGCGAACCACCTTGTACTCGGTGTCGTGGAACGCGGCGTCGATTTGCGCCGGCGTCCAGGTGTTACCTTCGCGTGCCGTGAGCTCGGCGACGCATTGCTTCTTGAGCTCGCTGATCTTGCCGTAGCGGACTAGCTTCTCGGGAATACCATACGCCTCGGTGATCGCCGGAACGAATTTCGCGACACCCGCGACTAGAGCCGAGTCTTCGACCGGCGGTGTCCAAGCGACGGCCGGGCGGCCCGCCTCTTTCGCCAGCGACCGGATCGCTTCGATCGCGATTTGCATCTGCTCGTGGCCGAACACCACGGCCCCGAGCATGACGTCCTCGGACAGCCGATCGGCCTCCGACTCGACCATGAGCACGGCGTCTTGCGTGCCGGCGACGACGAGATCGAGCTTCGATTGCTGCAGCTCGGATCTCGTGGGATTCAGGAGGTATTGGCCGTCCTTGTAGCCAACGCGCGCTGCGCCGATCGGCCCCATGAAAGGCAGGCCGGACAGCATCAGGGCGGCCGAGGCGCCAATCAGCGACGGGATATCGGGATCGATTTCGGTGTTCATCGATAGCACGGTCGCGATGACCTGCACGTCGCGCCGATAACCGTCGGGGAACAACGGGCGAATCGGCCGATCGATGAGACGCGAGGTCAACGTCTCCTTTTCGCTCGGGCGTCCTTCGCGCTTGAAGAAGCCGCCTGGAATCTTGCCGGCGGCGAAGGTCTTCTCTTGATAGTTGACGGTGAGCGGGAAGAAGTCGCGTCCTGCGATGTCCTTCTTGTCACCGACTGCGGTAACGAGAACTACCGTATCCGCCATGTTGACGATGACGGCGCCGTCGGCCTGCCGCGCAATGACGCCGGTTTCGATCGTGACGTCGTGCGCGCCGTATTTGAAGGTTCTGCTAGCTTTCACGTTTCGTGTTCCTTACAAGAATCGCGCCAGGACGCTCCGAAAAAAGCGGAAAGCCGTCGCCGCGCGAAAAAAATGGTGCTGCAAAAACGTTCAGAGCCGGTGGTAGCCGGCTCTGAACAGAAAAAAAGAGTTAGCGCCTCAAACCCAGACGGCCGATCAGATCCTGATAGCGGGCCGAGTCCGTCTGCTTCAAATAGTCCAACAGCTTGCGCCGTTGATTGACCATCTTGAGCAAACCGCGCCGTGAATGGTGGTCGTTCTCGTGACCAGCGAAGTGGTCGGAGAGTTGGTTGATCCGCGCCGAGAGCAGTGCCACTTGCACTTCCGGCGACCCCGTGTCGGTCGCATTGCGCCCGTACTGGGTGACGATCTCGGATTTCTGTTCCGTCTTGAGAGTCATTCAACGATCCTCTGTGGCCGCCCTATTCAGCAGCCAGTGTTTCAGTACTTCGTGGAAGCCGCGCATCATACCGAAATATTCGGTGCCGCTCCAACAGGTTAACGAATAAAGACCCGCACCGGCGCAAGCCTGCGTTCTTCCGTCACGAGGCCTATGGCGATGAGCCGCCCGGAGTCCGCGTAGACCTTGACATGGCCGCACGGCAGCGCCGGATCCGCAGCCACAGCCTGGCCATGAGCGACCTTCGCGACCTCGGCCGGCCCGAGATGGGCCGATCCCCAGCCCTCGAGCCCGGCGTCCGGGGACAGCAACAACCCGTCGAGGGCCTCCTCACCGCCGGCCGCGGCGGCCTCGAGCTCGGCGAACGTGCGCATGGCCCCTTCCGGAAAAGGGCTCACGGCGAGGCGCCGCAGCGCCGCGACATGGCCCAGCGTTCCTGCGGCCCGCGCGATGTCCTCGACGAGCGTCCGCACGTAGGTTCCTTTCGAGCACCGAACATGCAGCGTCAGCTCCGGCCACTCATATCGCTCGAGGGTGAGCGCCTCGATGACCACGCGGCGCGGACTACGCTCGACTTCGACCCCCGAACGGGCGAGCCGGTAGAGCGGCACGCCATCGCGCTTGAGCGCCGAGTACATCGGCGGCACCTGCTCGATCTCGCCGACGAATCGGGCCACGGCAGCCGCGATGACGGCCGCGTCGGGCGGGGCGCCGTCCATGCGCTCCTCGACCGTCTCGCCCTCCGCGTCGCCGGTCGTCGTCGCCGAGCCGAGCTTCGCCGTGACGCGATAGATCTTGCGAGCCTCGAGCATGAACGCCGCGAGCCGCGTGGCGGCGCCGAAGAAGATCGGCAGCATTCCCGTCGCAAGCGGATCCAAGCTACCCGCGTGACCCGCCTTTTCTGCGCGGTACATGCGCCTCGCCCGTTGCAGCGCACGATTCGAAGATAGCCCCAAAGGCTTGTCGAGCAGGAGGAGCCCGAACACGTCGCGGCTCGGGGGTCGTACGTCCGTCACCTTGCGCCGTCAGTCGACGTTGTCGCCGGTGCCGCGCGCGTCGTCAATGAGCTTGCCGATCTCGATGGCGCGGCGCGCGCTCGTGTCGTGCCGAAACCGCAGATCCGGAACGCGGCGCAGTTGCAGCGCGTGGCCCACGCGCGAACGGAAGAAACCGCGCGCCTGCTCGAACCCTTCCTTGATCGGCACGGGATCGTCGTCGAGGCCCAGCGTATTGAAGTACACCGTCGCGAGGCTCAGGTCGCCGGTGACCTCGACGTCGCTGACACGAGCGCCCGAGAGCCGCGGGTCTTTGACCTCGGCGAGCAGGAGCTCGTTGAGGAGCTTTTGAATCTCCACAGCGATGCGATGCTTTCTCGTAGACTCGCGCGGCATCAGCTCACCTTGCGCACGATCTCCGTCCGCTCGTAGCACTCGATCTGGTCGCCCGCTCTGACGTCGTTGTAGTTGCGCACGCCGATACCGCACTCGGTGCCGGCGCGTACTTCGTTGACGTCATCCTTGAATCGGCGCAGCGACTCGAGCGCCCCCTCGAAAATCACGACGTTCTCGCGCAGCACGCGAATCGGATTGCTGCGGCGGACGTAGCCGTCGACGACCATGCAGCCGGCGACGTTGCCGAACTTCGGCGAACGGAACACTTCGCGCACCTCGGCAAGACCGACGATCTGCTCGCGCACTTCGGGCGCCAGCAACCCGCTTGCCGCGGCTTTGATGTCGTCGATCGCTTCGTAAATGATGCTGTAGTAGCGGACGTCGACGCCGCTTTCCTTGATGGCGCTGCGGGCTCCCGCGTCGGCCCGGACGTTGAAGCCAATGATGATCGCCTTCGAGGTCGCCGCGAGCTGCACGTCGGATTCCGTGATGCCGCCGACACCCGAGCCGACGACAGAAACCTTCACCTCATCGGACGAGATCTTCTCGAGCGCATCACGCAGCGCTTCGGCGCTACCGTGCACGTCGGCTTTGATCAGCAGCTGGATGCTCGGCGTTCCGCCCGCCTGCATCTGACTAAAGATGTTCTCGAGCTTCGCCGCCTGCTGATGCGCGAGCTTCGACTCGCGCTTGCTGCTGTGGCGGAACGCCGCGACGTCGCGCGCCTGGCGCTCGTCCGCGACGACCTGCACGTCGTCACCGGCCGCCGGAGTTCCGGAAAGCCCCAGGACGACCACTGGCGTCGACGGACCTGCAGACGTAATCGACGTGCCGGACTCGTCGAACATCGCGCGGATGCGGCCGTACTCTTCGCCCGCAAGCAACGTATCGCCGACTTGCAGCTTGCCCTTGTTGATGAGCACCGTTGCGACGGTGCCGCGGCCGCGCTCGAGGCTGGACTCGAGAACCACGCCTGCCGCAGGGCCGGAGTCCACAGCCTTGAGGTCGAGCAGCTCGGCCTGCAGCAGCAGTGACTCGAGCAGCTTGTCGACGCCTTGCCCCGTCAGCGCGGACACGCTGACGAATAACGCCTCGCCGCCCCACTCTTCGGAGATGAGCCCGTGGTTCGAGAGCTCGCGGCGGATTCGATCGAGATCGCTGCCGTGCTTGTCGATCTTGTTGATGGCGACCACGATCGGGACGTCCGCGGCTTTCGCGTGCTGGATCGCCTCGATCGTCTGCGGCATGACGCCGTCGTCGGCCGCGACGACGAGCACGACGATATCCGTGACCTTGGCGCCGCGCGCACGCATCGCCGTGAACGCCGCATGGCCCGGCGTATCGAGGAACGTGATGCGGCCCTTGGGCGTCTCGACGTTATAGGCGCCGATGTGCTGCGTGATGCCGCCGGCCTCACCAGCAGCCACTTTCGTCCGCCGGATGTAGTCGAGCAGCGACGTCTTGCCGTGGTCGACGTGACCCATGATCGTGACAACAGGCGCGCGCGTGACCGCAGCCTCGGAGCTCGCGGCTTCCTCGACGGACTGGGTCAGCTGATCCTCGATGGCCGTTTCCTTCACCGGTTTCGCGGTGTGGCCCATCTCCTCGACCACGAGCGTCGCCGTGTCCTGGTCGAGGACCTGATTGATCGTGACCATCATGCCCATCTTCATGAGGGCCTTGATGACTTCATTCGCCTTGATGGCCATGCGCGAGGCGAGCTCGCTGACCGTGATCGTGGCGCCAATCTCGACGTCGCGGACGACGGGCGCCGTCGGCTTTTCGAATGCGTGCTGGGGATCGACATTGACCGGCACGCCGCGGCGGCGCTGTTTCTTCTTCTTGCGGCGCCCGGCCATGCCGTCGGCGACGTGCAGCGTGTGACCGCCCTCGCCGGGCTCGTCCGTCATCCGCTCTTTCTTGGCCTTCTGGCGCGCGCGGTCGGCGTCAGCGCGCTCCTGCGCTTCCTTCTCGGACTGCGCGGCCTTGCGGCGCTCTTCTTCCGCGCGCTGTTTCGCCGCTTCGTCGGCGGCGGCGGCGCGGCGTTGCTCTTCCTCGAGGCGCTTACGCTCGTCGGCTTCGCGCTGCTCGGCCGCGACCCTCTCGCGTTCCGCCGCTTCGCGCTTCTCCTGCTCCTCGCGCACGGAACGCTCGACGGCGGTGCGCGCTTCCTCTTGGGCGCGGCGCGCCGCGTCGAGCTCTTCCTGCTGCTTGCGCGCCTGCTCCTCGAGCACGTCGCGCTTGATGTAGGTGCGCTTCTGGCGCACCTCGACGTTGACCGTACGAGCGCGGCCTTGGCCGCTCGCGAGCTTGAGCTCGCTGTTCGACTTGCGGTTCAGCGTGATGCGACGCGGCGCGGAATCCGCGGCATCCTTGCGGCCGTGGTTTTTCTTCAGGTGCGTCAACAGCTCGAGCTTCGCGTCCTCGCTGATGACGTCGTCCGGGCCGCCGACTTTGATGCCGGCCTCGTCGAGCTGCTCGATGAGCCGGTCGACCGGGACCTTCAGTACTTTCGCGAAATCCGCGACCGTGACTTCCGACATGCGTCCTACCTCAGCCGTTCTTCGACTGCTGCTCTTGCTCGAACCAGTGCGCGCGCGCGGCCATGATGAGCTTCGCCGCCCGCTCGGCGTCGAGCCCGGCGATCTCGGTGAGATCGTCGACGGCCTGCTCGGCCAGATCTTCGCGAGTCACTACCCCGCGGCTCGCAAGCTCGAGAGCGAGCGCCTTGTCCATACCTTCGAGGCTCAGGAGGTCCTCTGCGGGCGCCGCCTGATCGATGACCTCTTCGCTGACGAGCGCCTTCGTGATCAGCACGTCGCGCGCTCGCGAGCGCAGCTCGTTGACGATCTCCGGCGTGAACTCCTCGATTCCCGTGAGCTCGCTGGCCGGAACGTATGCGATCTCCTCGAGCGAAGAGAAACCCTCCTGCACCAGGATGTTCGCGACGTCTTCGTCGACGTCGAGCTCTTTCATGAAGTTCTCGACGAGCGAGCGCGCTTCCTTGTCGCTCTTCTCCTCGGCGGCCGACTCCGTCATGACGTTCAGCTGCCAGCCCGAGAGCTCGCTCGCGAGACGGATGTTCTGCCCGCCGCGGCCGATGGCCTGCGACAGCTTCTCCTCCTCGACGGCGAGATCCATGGTGTGCGTATCCTCGTCGACGACGATCGAAAGCACCTCGGCCGGCGACATCGCGTTGATGACGAACTGCGCCGGGTTCTCGTCGTACAAGATGATGTCGACGCGCTCACCCGCGAGCTCGTTCGACACGGCCTGCACACGCGAGCCGCGCATGCCGACGCACGCGCCGACGGGGTCAATGCGGCTGTCGTGACTGCGGACGGCGATTTTGGCGCGCAGGCCAGGATCGCGCGCGGCACCGAGGATCTCGATGAGCCCCTGGCCGACTTCCGGCACCTCGATCTTGAACAGCTCGATCAAGAACTTCGGCGACGTGCGAGTCAAGAACAGCTGCGGGCCGCGCGGCTCGGGGCGAACCTCGCGCAGCAGGCTCTTGATGCGGTCCTGCGGCTTGATCGGCTCGCGCGGGATCAGATCCTCCCGCGGAATGAAGCCCTCGGCGTTGCCGCCGAGATCCACGTACGCGCCGTTGCGATCGACACGCTTGACGATGCCGCTGACGAGCTCGCCCGCGCGGTCCTTGTACGCTTCGACGACCTGCTCACGCTCGGCTTCGCGCACTTTCTGCACGATGACCTGCTTCGCGGTCTGCGCCGCGATGCGGCCGAATTCCACCGATTGCATCGGCTGCTCGACGAACCCGCCAATCTCGGCCTTCGGCTCGATGTCGAGCGCGTCCTCGAGCCGCAGCTCGCGGGCCGGCTCCTCGATCTCGCGCGAGTCGTCCGCGAACACCTTCCAGCGGCGGAACGTCTCGTAGCTACCGTTCGTGCGGTTGATCGAGACGCGTACCTCGATGTCGTCGCCGTAGCGCTTTCTCGTGGCAGACGCGAGCGCCGCCTCGATGGCTTCGAAAATGACCGACTTCTCGACACCTTTCTCGTTCGAGACCGCGTCAACAACCAACAAAATCTCTTTACTCATCTCGTCACCGACCTTGCGTCACGAGGGCGCTAAGCGCGCCACTGCGATATCTCCGAAAGGCAAACGTGTCAGTTCGCCATCGACCTCGAGCAGCACCTCGCTGCCTTCCACACCGACGAGCTTGCCGGTGAATCTCCGGCGCCCGTCCAGCGCATCCCTCAACTCGACCTTGGCGTTCTCGCCCCTGAACCGCTCGAAATGCGCGAGCTTGCGCAGCCGTCGATCGAAACCCGGCGACGACACCTCGAGCACGTAGCTGCCCGGCAGCGGATCCTCGACGTCGAGGAAAGCGCCGATCTGCTCGCTGACGCGCTGGCAATCGTCGACCGTCACTCCGCCCTCGCGGTCGATGAACAACCGCAGCAAGCCGCGCCGCCCGAAATGCGCATCGATATCCGCGAGCTCGAAGCCCATCGCCTCAACGGCCGGCTCGAGCAACTCGAACAAACGCGCTTTGTCGACCGCCTCAGCCATCAATCGGACCGTCCCTTAACCCAGGGCAACGACCGACAGGCGCCACCAACAAAAATGGGCCCTACGGCCCATTCAGTGAGACGCCTCCACCTCCCGAGTGCGCTCATTCGCGCAGGCTACGAGGTGGGCTAAACAAAAAGCCCCATACGGGGCCTCTTGCCTTTAGAGCCGTTGCTCCAAAAACCGCAAGCATCCTAGCAGATAAGGCCTACCGGGCGGTAGGCGAATGCAGGACTAACCTCGCGGCCGACCGCCAGGGATGGCGGGAGTGCCGCAAATGCAGGGGCGATCTGTGGCCGGACGCGCTTTAGCTCACGTTGGCCTGGGTCAGGGCGAGCCAGGCGCCGATTAGGAGCATGACGCCTATCAGGGCGAACCAGAGCCGCGCGCCAAGCGACAGGCGCTCTTGCTTCATGGCGCAGCAATGCTTGTATTTCTTGCCGCTGCCGCAGGGACAAGGCTCGTTGCGCCCAGGGTGGTTGCTCACGGCTGCTCCGTTACGGTGCCCCTAGTTTAACCAACGAAAACGGGTCCACGCGGGCATCGGTGAGACGGACGCCCCAGTGCAAATGGGGCCCCGTCACGCGTCCCGTCGCGCCGGCGAGACCGAGCTGCTGACCCTGCTCGACCATGTCCCCGACCTTCACATCGATCTCCGACAGGTGCAGATAGGTCGTGAAAAGGCCGTACCCATGATCGATGTAGACGGCATTGCCGCTGAAAAAAAGGTCCTTGGCCAAGACGACGCGGCCGCGATTGGCCGCATAGATCGGAGTGCCGGTCCCCGCGCGCAAATCGGCTCCCGAATGCGGCGAGCGCGGCTGACCGTTGTATACGCGCCGATGACCGAAGTTGCGGCCGTCCTTCGCGCCGCGGACCGGCACCTGGAACGCCTTGGTCCAATAGCGCTCCGGCGTGAACGTGTCATAGATCGCGCTCGTCTCGGCCGCTTCGCGCTCAACGCGCGCCTGTTCCTCGGGGTTGGGTTCGACGTAGCGCTCCTCGACCTGCAGCTCGGTCGTCGGATATTTCCCGGCGTTGACCAACACAGGCTCGCGGACGACGCGCGTGCGGCCGTCCTCGTAGGTGAACGTGACGTCGACGGCGTGATCGCCGGGCTTCGAATCGAGATCCACTCCGACGAAGACGAGCCAGTTGTCACCGCTGTGTATGAACGGCACTTGGTGGCCGCTCCAGAGCACCGTGACTCCCTTCAGGCCGGGCTCCGCGGGAAAGCTCATTTCGAGCGCTTGCCCCTGCCCCGCAACCCACGTCGTCAGCAGCAACGAGAACATCGGCGATGACTCCGTGTCACGCGTTGGCCCGATCATCCGGCCGCCTTCCGGGCCGGTCAAGGACGGGGCTCGCGTCTTGCTACTTCTTCGCGGTCACGACGACGAGGCCGCGGTCGAGGCCGGTCTCGACGTGGCCAAACCCGGTCCCGCGCAATGTCCGGACGACCCAATCCGTCGGCAGGCGCAGCTTGCGATAGAAGCTCTTGGCGAAGCTCCAGTGCCCGTCCACGTGCCGATAAACGAGGTCGTGGACCTTGACGGTCAAAGGCTCGAACTCGAGGAAGCACGTGAACACGACGCGGTCGTCGCTGCGAACGGGGATGAAGCGCTCGAGCTCTTTCGTCTCGACCGTGAAGTCGCGAAATGTCGCGATGAACGTGCCGCCGGGCTCGAGCGCCGCGAACACGTCGGCCGCGAGCCGCGTCACCGCGTCCTGCGCGTCGAGGTGCAACAGCGTATCGACCATGCAGACGATCAGCTCGGCGCTCTGCGGCGCATGGCGGCGGAACTCCGTGAGGTCGGCGCAGATCGTCTCGATTTTCTCGCCGTCGGCGTGTGCCTCGAGCTCCGCTAGCAGCTTGGGATCGAGGTCGATCGCCTTGACCTCGAAGCCGAGCCGCGCGAGCGGGATCGCTTGGAAGCCGCAGCCCGCGCCGAGATCGATCGCTCGCTTCGAGCCTCGCGGCGCAAAGCCGCGCGCGGTGAAAAACTCCGTGTAGCGCGCGAGCTGCGCGTCCCAGCCGCCGTACATCCATGAGTAGACATCGGCCAGAACGCGGCTGTAGTGCTCCGAGACGGTCGCCATCGCGCGGTCAGTCGATGTACTTGGGCGATTTCGGCAACGCGGCGTGCGTCGCGGCGTCGTGCTCGATCCAGAGCTCCGCGTGATTGGCCTCGACGTATTTCTCGATACGCGCGCGCGAGACCTTCGACTGCTCGGGCGCGAACTCGAACGACGGCGTACGTCCCGTCGTGCGCTCCTCGGGATAGTGATAAAGGTCTCCGGCGAGCACGACCGTGCCGCGATTCGCGAGCTTCACGGCGACGACTTGATGCCCCGGCGTGTGGCCCGGCGTCGCCATGACGACGACAGAGCCGTCGCCGAAGATGTCGAAGTCTTCGTTGTTCAAGATCTTCGTCTTCGCGTTTCGAAGCGCGGAGTACGTGTCGGGCTGAATGATGCCTTCCGGCTTGTCGCCGAACATGTAGTCGCGCTCCGCCTTCTGCACGATCCAGGTCGCGTTCGCGAATGCGTTGGCGTTGCCGGTGTGGTCCGAGTGGTAGTGCGACAGCACGAAGTACGTGATGTCGCGCGGCTCGTAACCGGCGGCTTTGAGCTGCGGCAGCACCGGCTTGTCCGCCGTGACCACACCTTCGACGACCGGCGAGCCGTCACCCTTGAAGTGGCTATCGGGCACCGCGCCGGAATCGACCATCACAGTGCCGCGCGGGTGCACGATCAGATACGCCGAGTTGACGAAATCGACGTGCTTCAGCTCTTCGCGTTTGAAGTTGAACAGCGCCGGATCGAGCCCGCTGATCGTGCCGTTCTCGAACACGTAGATACGCGGCGACGTCGGCGCCTGTCCCGAGCGCTGCGCGTCCGCGCCCGATGCCGCCACGGCCGCTGCCACGAGCGCGCCCACAAGCCAGCGTTTCAAAGCCATGGTCGTCCCCCAAGGTTCGTCCCTTCCGAATGGGGACGGACTTATTTTCGCGAGGAAAATAAGTCCGTCCCCATTTGAGTTCCCATTTGAGTTTAGCAAAGAGCGGCGGGCGGGCCGCGGTGGCTCACGCGAACAGTTCGAGCAGCCGGTTTAGCTTCTCGGCGCCGGCAGGCGTCGCGCACAACCGGTCCGGCTCGGCGCTCAGCCAGCCGCGCGCGATCGCCGCGGCCCGCGCCGCGCCGATCGCCGCCGCGGGCTGGCCGGCGCGCGCCTCGAACATCTCGACAGGCGTGCCGTCGAGCACGCGCAACGCGTTCATCAGGAACTCGAGCGCCGCCTGCGGGCGCGTCGCAACGCGCTCCTCGCTCGTCGCGGCGGCGCTGCCCGCTTGCTCGAGATACGTGCGCGGGTTCCGCGTCTTCGCACGGCGCGCGATCTCGCCGGCCGCGGGCAAGGTGATCTTGCCGTGCGCACCCGCGCCGATGCCTAGGTAGTCGCCGAACTGCCAGTAATTCAAATTGTGCTGGCTACGCCGGCCGCGCCGCGCGTAGGCCGAGACCTCGTAGCGCTCGTAGCCGTGCGCCGCGAGTAACGCGCGGCCTTGTTCCTCGATTCTCGCCACGACGTCGTCGTCCGGTAGCGCCGGCGGACGGCGCTCGAAGGCCGTGTTCGGCTCGAGCGTCAGCTGGTACCAAGAGAGATGCTCGGGCGCGAGCGCGATGGCTCGCTCGAGGTCCGCGACGGCACCCGCAACGTCATCGCCAGGCAGCCCGTACATCAAATCGAGATTGAGGTTGCTGAAACCTGCGCCGCGCGCCGTTGCGACCGCGGCTTCGGCTTGGCCGGCGTCATGAACACGGCCGAGCGCGCGCAGCTTGTCGTTACGAAAGCTCTGGATGCCGATCGACAAGCGGTTGACGCCGGCATGGCGAAACGCGACGAAGCGCGCGGCGTCCACGGCGCCGGGGTTCGCTTCGAGCGTGATTTCGGCATGCGCGGCAATCGCGCCCTCCGCCCTCGCACCCTCGAGCAGCCGAGCGATTGCCGCGCTCGAGAACAGGCTCGGCGTTCCGCCGCCGAAGTAGATCGTCTCGATCGCCCGACCTTGCGCGTGCGCGAGCTCGCCGCGCAAGTCGCGCAGCAGCGCAGCCACGTACTCGAGATCGGGCAGCGCGCCACGCGCTTCATAGGAATTGAAGTCGCAGTACGGGCACTTGCGAACGCACCACGGCAGATGGACGTAGAGAGATAGCGGCGGCAGCTTGTCGAAGTGAAGCCCGGCCACGTCGCCGAGCACCGGCGCGGCCGTGCTCATGGGATCACTCGGCTACTCTGGGTGGCGCGCCGCGCGCTCGCGGCGCTTTTCGAGCTCACGCAGCATCTTCTCGCGCGCTTCCGCTTCGCGCGTCGCCTTCTCGTCGGCGGTCTTCTCGGGCGGCTCGTACTTCTTGCAATCGAGGGTCGCCCAATCGAGGACGCGCTGATACTCGAGGTTATTCATCGTTTGGCTGACGGCGTAGATGAAATCGAGGCGCGTCGAAAGCTGCTGCTCGATCGTGCGATAGTCCGTCTGCGTCATCGTGCTCGAGGGACGCATCGTCGCCTTCAGCTCGCACTGAAACTGCGCTTCGTTGCCTTGCATCGTGATGTCGGCGACGCCGCGATGGTGCTCGAGGTTGGTATCGCCCCAACTCCACGTGAAGTCCGTCGTCGGCAACGAGTAAAGTCCCGGAACCTGCGCGGCGGTGTCGGAGACCGAGAAGAGCTGCGCCCCGATTGCCGCGACGAGCAGCGCTACGATTCTCGACATTCGCATATCGAGACTCCGTTCCTTAGATCGATTCCATGACGGTATAGGGGGCCGGCCGGCAGTGTCAATCTGGCCCGCCGCCCCGTGCCTTCGGCACCGCTTCAACGGACGATCGGGCTGCCGTCCGCGCGCTCCAAGCCGCTGTGCTCGAGCCCGTAGGTACCGGGGGCCCGCGACGGATGCCCCGTGGCCACCACGGCATCGCCGGGCTTGAACGTCTGCTCCGTCCAGCCCCGTTTCGCGAGCACGGTTGCGGGCGCGAACTGGACGGCCCAGACGACTCTCTCGCCGTTGTCGTTCTGCGTCTCGACCTCGAGCACCGGATGCGGATTACGGAAAATCCAGCGCACCACCGTGCCGCGAACCTCGACGGTGCGCTCTTGATCGAAGAACGGCGCCTGTGCGTGGTGCGCACGCGCCGTCGGCGCGGCCGCCGCAATGAGCAACGTCAGCAGAACCCACGACGATCGATGCGTCACTCTTAAGTTACCTCGCCCGGCTTACGGTGACGGCGGCGTGCTCGGAAGCGCCGGCAGCGCGATGAAGCTCGGATCCTGATACTTCGACGGAATGAATTGCAGCGGCTGCTTCGCGAGCTCGGGGTCGCACGCGTACGGCAGCACGAGCTCGGCATCGGTACGCTGCCACTCGAACTGAAATTGCACGGGCCGCGTCAAGAACAACGGGTCTTCGGTGACGATGTCGGCTTTCAAGACGTCGCCTTCGCGCCAGTACCGCTCGACGACGCGCTTCTGCGTCGACGACGGGATGTTGTACATGTCGTCGAGCCCCGTCGGATCGAACGGAAACTTCGTCGTCTCGACGATCAGCACACCGCTTTCGTAGCGGCCGACGGAGTGCCCCTGCCAATAGAGGTCGTACACCGTCGGCTTCGGTCCGGCACCGTTCAGCCAGATCGTGCGCACGATGTCGTCCTTCTCGTACGTCAGCACGATGCGGTCGCTGCGCTGTTCCATCGCGAAGTTGTAGGGATCGATGACGAGCGACGGCATCGTCGCGGGCGCGCAATCGTATTTCGGGCCCAGCGCCTCATCGAACGCTTGGATGAAGCCGATCGCACGAGCCTTGAGCGGCAACTGCGTGGGAATGAACGGACACGGTTGGCCGCCGGTGCACCCGCGCCGCGCCCAGTTCTCCGTGAGGTCCGGCGAGCCGCGCTGCGCGTCAGCGACCGCCGTCGCGAGCACGGCGGCTGCGCAGGCGACGAGCCGCGACGCGTCGGTCGTCAACGGCTCGCCGTCAGTAAGCGGTACGCGCCCGCGACGTTCTGCGGCCGTTGCGCCTCGTAGAACTCCCAGTTCTTGTAGTCGCTCATCAGCACCGAGTCGCGGGTCTGCTCGAGCGTCTTGCCGGCCGCGATCGCTTCGCGCACGGCTGCGACGACCGCTTCGCGGTAGCGCAAATTCGCCGACACGTCAGCCTTGGTGCCGAGCTTGCCGTGGCTGCAAACGAAGTGCTCGAAATCGAGCGCCTCGACGCGCCGGATCTTCTCGAGCTCGCTCGGCATCGTGACGTTGGGCCCGAACGGCACGCGGCTGTTCGTGATCCAGTCCGACGCGAACACGACGTTGCTGCCGTCGACGAAGCGGACAATCGTGTTGTCGGGCGCGTGATCGGTCGGGATCGGAATGACCTCGACTCGTTTGCCGCCGAGCGTGATGTTGACCTGCGTCGTGTACGTGAGATCGGGCGGCGTGACGAGCTTCAGCGGCCCACGCGTCGCCTCGGCGCCCGAGACCGCGCCGTCGCCATCGGCGTCGTAGAAATCGAACGACGCCGCAACCTGCGCCTGCGCTTCGCTGCGTTCGATGCGCCCATTCTTGTTGGTGTCTTGCGCGCTCAAGTTCTGCGGCAGCGGAGTCGAGGCCGGCGGCAGCGTAATGAGACCGACCAGCGCCTCGTGACCGATGATGCGCGCGGTGTCGGCAAACACGGCCGCACCGGACGCGTGGTCGCCGTGCGAGTGACTGTAGATGACGTACTTCACCGGGACATTGAAGCGCCGTGCGAGCTCGCCCTTCAGCCACTTTGCGTGGTCCGGGCCAACGGGCTCGACGAGCACGATGCCGTCCTTGGTGACCATGAACGCGGAGACGTAGTCGTCGGTGCGCGCGTAGTAGACGTCGCCGGTCAGCTTGCCGATCTCTTGACCCTTGTACGTCGTCGATTGCCAGAGCGGGCCCGGCTGCGCATGCGCCGTGAACGAGACGAAAGCCGAACAACTCAGTACGGCAAGAATCCACTCGCTTCGTTTCATCGCAACCCCCGAGCGCGCTTGTTTGACCGCGATCGTACCGTATTACTACTATCGCCGTTGACCGCGTTTTCGCATCGGGAGATAACAATGAAAAGATCGACTCGCCTGACCGCGGCCGGCTTACTTGCGGCAACCGTCGCCGCCGCGCTGTACGCACAACGACCCGCCATGACCTTCTTCGTGACCAGCACCGGCCTCGGTGACGGCGGCAATCTCGGCGGCATCAAAGGAGCCGACGCCCACTGCCAGGCGCTCGCACGAAGCGCCGGCGCCGGTACCAAAACGTGGCGCGCGTACTTGAGCGTCACCGATCTGAACGGCAAAGGCGCGATCAACGCGCGCGACCGCATCGGCCGCGGACCTTGGCACAACGCGAACGGCGTGCGCATCGCGATTGACGTCGACGACCTGCATTCCGACAGCGCGAACATCACGGCCGACACGGCCGTCACGGAGAAAGGCGCGAAGCTTCCAACTGAGCCTAACCAGCACGACATCCTCACGGGCTCGACGCGCGACGGCCGCGCCTGGAGCTACAACCTGCTCGACGACCTGAA
>Ga0075418_10004825_pt1 | contig 15284 bp, 9 predicted proteins | sample SoiMetdeltSBSDD2_FD_81776 | JGI IMG/M metagenome (GOLD analysis project Ga0075418, IMG submission 81776) | Bulk soil microbial communities from a Populus tree surrounding site in Tennessee, USA - Soil MetaG P. deltoides SBSDD2 | ecosystem: Environmental > Terrestrial > Soil > Tree plantation...
CGCTGCAACGTATTCACGCGCGCGTTGCTGTCGCTCTATGGGATTTTGAGCTGGCCCAGCGTGCCGGAAATGCCGATCGAAATTATGTTGCTGCCGCGGTGGTTTCCGTTCCACCTCTCGAAGGTTTCGTATTGGGCGCGAACTGTCCTTGTCCCGCTCCTGGTCCTGCTGGCGTTGCGTCCGCGGGCAAGGAATCCCCTTGGGATCAGGATAGACGAGCTTTTTCTGCAGCCTCCGCTCTCGATCGGGTCTGCGGCCAAGGCGCCGCATCAGCGCTGGACCTGGTTTATTCTTTTTCGCGCGCTCGATGCCGTGCTCCGTCCGGCAAGTAAACTATTTCCCAAAACCTTGCGTCGCCGATCGATTGATAGAGCCGTTGGCTTCGTGACCGAGCGTCTCAATGGCGACGATGGATTGGGCGCAATCTTTCCGGCCATGGCCAATGCCACGATGATGTTTGATGTGCTCGGCGACAGCGAGAAGGCTGCTGTCGCGCGCGGTTCGGTGGAGAAATTGCTGGTTGTCGGAAAAAATGAAGCCTATTGCCAGCCCTGCGTATCGCCGGTTTGGGATACGGCGCTCACGTGTCACGCATTGCTGGAACTGGGGAGCAATGAATCGCGCCCGGCCGCTCTGCGCGAGCTCGATTGGCTGTTACCGCGCCAGTTGCTCAACGTTGTTGGCGATTGGGGGTTCCGGCGCCCAAAGGTGTGGCCGGGCGGCTGGGCTTTTCAGTATGCCAATGCGCATTATCCCGACCTCGATGACACGGCCGTCGTTGTCATGGCGATGGACCGAGCCCGCCGGATCGGGGCAGGGGCGCGCTACGACCACGCCATCGAGCGCGGGGTGGAATGGATCAAGGGCATGCAGAGTCGTAACGGGGGCTGGGCGGCTTTCGACGTAGACAATGTCTATGATTATCTCAACAACATTCCATTTGCCGACCATGGCGCCCTGATCGATCCGCCGACGGAGGATGTCACGGCGCGTTGCGTCTCGATGCTGGCGCAGCTCGGCGAAACATTGGACAACAGCGAGTGCCTTTCGAGAGGCATCGACTATCTTCGGACGACGCAAAGGCCCGACGGGGGCTGGTATGGACGTTGGGGCCTCAATTATATCTACGGCACCTGGTCTTCTCTCTGCGCCCTCAATGCTTGCGGCATTGACCGACGTTCCGCGGAAATCCGCAAGGCCGTTGAGTGGCTTCTGTCTATTCAGAATCCCGATGGCGGATGGGGCGAGGATGGCACCAGCTACAAGCTCGACTATCGCGGCCACGAACCAGCTCTTAGCACGCCATCCCAGACCGCCTGGGCTCTGCTCGGCCTGATGGCCGCTGGCGAGACAAATAATCCGGCGGTCGAAAGGGGCGTCCGCTACCTTTCCAAAACACAGACTCAAAGCGGTTTGTGGGATGAGGAGCGATTTACGGCAACCGGCTTTCCACGCGTTTTCTATCTGCGATATCACGGCTACCGGAAGTTTTTTCCGTTGTGGGCACTCGCGCGCTATCGCAACCTGAAGACCAAAAACGATCCCGGCATTATTTTTGGGATGTAACTCTCAGCGGCTAGCCATCGCGTCAAAGCGCGCTTTTTGATCGTTATTCAGCTTCACATAAAATTTGTCGAAGGTGATTTGCACAGTCGTTGCTGCATAATTCATGGCAGTCAAGTGGTCATTGGCAGCATCCAATCGTGCGATTGGATCCGCGGGTATCGGCTGCGCGCAGGAAGCGATCAGCATTTTGGCCATATCGGAAGCGGTTCTGTGCAAAGTTTCGAAGCTTTGGGCCTGATCCTTGTCCGGCCGAACTCTCATTTCGATTTCCTTTATGAGTCGTTCCGCTCTTTCCGCGTTTTGAGCGGCGCATGCCTGAAATTGCTTGTTCATGCCGGGATTTGCAGCGCCGGAATCGGGTTGTGGTGCTTTGTCAGGCTGAAGCTTCGCAAAACTGTTTTTCTGCGCATAGGTAAGCGTCTCATAGAAATTCTTTAAGGGCTCGCGCAGGAAAACGCCGCCATCGCGGACCGTCCAAAGGGTCTGCACCAATGCCCGTAGTCGGTCAGGCGGCGAGAGTGTGCCGACGCCTCGGCAATCGGCCCTAATTTTACTGGCGGCTTCTGCTGTAGCAGTCTGCACTTTTTCGAGCGCCGTCCGCTGACTGCCGGACAACTGGACTGTTTGTTCGACACGCGATGACGGCCAGTTGGTGGATGAGGCCGAAGGACCGCATTTGTCCAGCGAACTATCGTTGTCCGCGTCGGTTCTGACAGCTGAACCGGTGGTCGCAGTGCGAGGCAATGATCGCCGCAAATCAAGACGCCCGGTGATTGTATCTGCAATCACATCGAACCCATGACCGCGCAGGCGCAAGGCGTAGTCATCTGGCCAGAACGTAAATCCCAGTGCATCCTCGTAAGCGCTTGGCCAGGCGGGAGGACCGACCCATCCCAGACGGGCGCCTGAAGGGTTCAGACTTTCCTGGGACGCGGCTGCCCGCTCAGCGGCTGCGGCGCGAGCGGCAGCAGCGCGGGCGGTGCGACCCGAAGCGGCGCGGTTATAGTGGCGAGCGCGGGGACGATGGCCAATGTGGCCGAGTGCATGGCGAAAAGGCCGTGTAAGACCGCCGATTATGCCTTGTGGCGACAGTTGTGCACTAACCGCATCGGGTGCGGCCGTTGCACCCAACGCCACAAATACAAGGATGACGCGCCCGCGCATGGCCGAACCCCGAAGGTGTTTGGCGCACAATTGAACGATGGTCTTTCATAACGAGCCACCAAGCCCGTGAGTTCCATCTTATCGAATTTGGCGCGCTCGTCACTATTCGGCGCGCCTTGCGCGACCCGTTATCCCGCTTTAAGCAGCTCGGGCTTGTCTTTGTTTTTCCGAATTTCCTCGAGCTTTTGCTCAACGTGCTTCGAAAAGACGTATTGCGCGGGCCTTTGACGATCGAGTGGTAATTCGGGCTTCATCTCGCCCTCGGTACGCACCCCTCCCAGACTTACGGCCAAAGCCTTCAGTGGGTGGGCGATCGCATCATTGACGGCGGAAGCCTCATAGCCTGAATGGACCATGCAGTCGGCGCACTTCTCGTAGTTGCCGGTGCCGTAAGCATCCCAATCGGTCTCGTTCATAAGCTCATTGAAGGTTCGTGCGTAGCCCTCGCCGAGCAGGTAGCAGGGCTTCTGCCAGCCGAAAATTGTGCGGGTCGGATTGCCCCACGGCGTGCAATGGTAGCTCTGGTTACCGGCGAGAAAATCGAGGAACAGGCTCGATTGGCTGAACGACCATTTGTCTTTACTTGCTCCGCCCTTGAATATGTCGCGGAACAGCTGCTTGGTCTTGCCACGATTGAGAAAGTGCTGCTGGTCGGGCGCACGCTCGTATGCATAGCCCGGCGACACCGTGATGCCATCGACCCCTAACTCCATCACGGTATCAAAGAACGCCGCCACACGGGCGGCCTGCGCCGTGTTGAACAAAGTGCAGTTGATGTTGACGCGGAAGCCGCGCTCCTTGGCGCGCTTGATTGCCGATACAGCGCGGTCGTAAGTGCCCGGTTGGCAGACCGACTGGTCATGCATTTCCTTGTCGCCATCAAGATGCACCGACCAGGTGAAAAAGACGCTCGGCTCGTACTGCGAAAGCTTCTTCTCCATAAGCAGTGCGTTGGTGCAAAGGTAGACGAATTTCTTGCGCGCGATGATGCCGCGCACGATTTCCGGCAGTTGCTTGTGCAGCAACGGTTCGCCGCCGGCGATCGAGACAACAGGCGCACCACATTCGTCGACTGCATGCAGCGCGTCCTTGGCGGACATATTCTGATGCAGGATCGGATCGGGATAGTCGATTTTCCCGCATCCGGCGCAAGCCAGATTGCATCGGAACAACGGCTCGAGCATCAGCACCAGCGGATAGCGCTTTCGGCCGATTAGACGCTGGCGGATGACGTAGCTACCGACAAATAGTTTCTGAAGAAGAGGAATGCCCAAGATCACTATCCTTGCTGATTTGCTGGGTGCCGGTCACGTCGAGTAGCTCTACGGGCACCCTGAATTCGATGTGCTCATCCTGGCCAGGGAGGGTGAAAACTTCCACCGGTCCGATGGCGCGCAACGCATTGATCACGTCACGCACCATGATTTCCGGCGCCGAGGCCCCCGCTGTAATGCCAACAACCTCCACGTTGTGCAACCACTCCGGCTTTATTTCGCTTCCGTTCGCAATCAGGTGGGTGGGAACGCCGGCATCAACGCCGATTTCGCGCAGGCGGTTCGAATTCGAGCTGTTTTGCGCCCCGACAACGAAAATCACGTCGGCCAGCTTTGTCAACTCCAGCAGAGCGGTTTGACGGTTCTGTGTTGCATAGCAGATATCTTGTGTGCCCGGTCCGACGACATCCTTAAAACGGCGGAACAGCGCCGCAATGATCCCTTTGGTGTCATCCACGCTGAGCGTGGTCTGCGTCACGTAGGCGATCGGCGTGTCGTCCGGCAAGTCGAGGCCATTCACGTCTTCTTCAGTCTGCACAAGAATTACAGGCCCTGGAATTTGTCCCAAGGTCCCTTCCACCTCGGGATGGCCAGCGTGGCCAATCAGGATGACCGTGCGCCCGTTCCGCAAATAATGCCGACCTTGCGCGTGTACTTTAGAGACGAGCGGACAAGTAGCGTTGAGCACGCGCAGGCCCCGCTCGGCTGCCTCTTCCTGGACCTTCTTCGCTACACCGTGGGCGCTGAAGATTGCTATTGCGTTTGGCGGCACTTCGGACAGTTCTTCGACGAACCGCGCACCGCGTGCCTTCAGCGCGTCGACCACCCACTTGTTGTGAACAATCTCGTGCCGCACATAGACCGGCGGCCCGTATTTATCGAGCGCACGCTCGACGATCTCAATAGCGCGCACAACCCCCGCGCAGAAGCCGCGAGGTTTCGCCAGAATAACCTTCATCCCGCTGCCCCCTTGGCGTGCCGGCTGGCTTGCCGACGACGCGCCGCCCGCTCGGCGAGAAACTGGATGTCGGCAGGTTGCAATTCCGGCGCCTGACGCCCGAACACCTCGAAGACCTTGTTCACGATGCCCGTCGCATCCAGCCCGGCCTTGGCATACATCGCGGGAGGGCTGTCGTGATCGATGAAAATATCCGGCAAGATCATGCTGCGAATCTTGAAGCCTAAACGCTCCAGCGCTCCCGTGTCGCTCAACAATTGCATGACTTGCGCGGCAAATCCGCCGATGGCACCTTCCTCGATCGTTATGAGCAGTTCATGCTCGCGCGCCAGCCGCAGAATGAGCTCGCGATCAAGCGGCTTGGCGAAACGAGCGTCGGCGACGGTGGTTGAAATGCCGTGAGCCGCCAGTGTCTCGGCCGCTTTTGTGCATTCGGCAAGGCGTGTGCCAAGCGACAGCAACGCGACCGTATTGCCCTGCGCGATGATGCGGCCTTTGCCGATTTCAAGCGGTATACCGACTTCAGGCATTACAACACCGACCCCATCGCCCCGCGGGTAGCGCACAGCGCACGGGCAATCATCGATTCCCACGGCAGTCGCTACCATGTGCACAAGCTCCGCCTCGTCGGCTGCGGCCATCAGGACAAAGCCGGGCAGGCAGCCGAGATAGACGAGGTCGAAGGAGCCGGCGTGTGTCGGACCGTCGGCACCGACCAACCCGGCGCGATCCATCATGAAGCGAACCGGCAATTTCTGGATCGCAACGTCATGCACGACCTGGTCGTACGCACGCTGCAGGAAGGTCGAATAGATCGTGACAAATGGCTTATAACCCTGCGTCGCTAGGCCTGCCGCGAAGGTCACTGCGTGTTGCTCGGCGATGCCGACGTCGAAGGCGCGTTGAGGGAACGACTTGGCGAAGATATCGACGCCCGTGCCGCTCGGCATTGCCGCGGTAATGGCGACAATCTTCTCGTCCTTGCGGGCTTCCTTCACCAGACTTTCGCCGAACACTTTCGTGTAAGACGGGGCGTTCGAAACGCCCTTCTGCTGTTTGCCCGTTGCGACATCGAATTTCACAACGCCATGATATTTATCCTGTGACGCTTCTGCCGGTGCATAGCCTTTTCCCTTCTGCGTACGGACATGCACGAGGAAGGGACCATTGTCGGCGTTGCGAACATTCTCCAGGACAGGCACGAGCTGGCGCAGATCGTGTCCGTCGACGATGCCGATGTAATAGAAACCGAGCTCTTCGAACAATGTCCCGCCGGTGACAAACCCACGAGCGAGCTCTTCAGCGAGGTATGCCTTTTCTTTGAAGAACTGCGGAAGGCGATCCGCAAACTGTCTGCCGATATCACGTATCGACATGTAAGTCGGGCTCGACAACAGCCGCGTGAGATAATTCGACATGGCACCGACCGGAGGTGCAATGGACATCTCGTTGTCGTTCAATATCACAATCAATCGCCGGCTCATTGCCCCGGCATTGTTCAGTGCTTCGTAAGCCATGCCTGCAGACATGGCGCCGTCACCGATAACGCAGATCACGTTGTGTTTTTGGCCGGCGAGGTCGCGCGCCACGGCCATACCCAAGCCCGCCGATATGGAAGTTGAGGAATGCGCGGCGCCGAAGCAGTCGTATTCGCTCTCAGAGCGCTTGGTGAAGCCGGACAGACCGCCACCGGTTCGCAAAGTTTTGATGCGATCCCTGCGGCCGGTCAGGATCTTGTGTGGATAGGCTTGGTGACCCACATCCCAAATCAGCTTGTCATCCGGGGTATCAAAGACGTAATGCAGGGCAACGGTCAGCTCGATCACGCCGAGACTTGCTCCCAGGTGTCCGCCGGTAACTGCGACCGCATTGATCGTCTCGGCGCGCAATTCATCGGCAACCTGCTGGAGGTCCCGCGCATTGACACGGCGTAAATCTGCAGGGCTCTTGATCGAGTCGAGGAATTTGGTGGTGGATTTTGTCAGGAAGTCATCATTGGGCGCCGTCATGTTTTAATTACCTTCCCACTAACTCGGAGGCGCTTGTGCGTTGTTGGCAAAACCTCTCAAAACATTTTTTGTCGCCCAATACGAGCTTTGCCGGCTCTGCCACGAAGTCTCTCAGTCAGCGTCAATCAATAACGAGTGGAAAAGTTCCACGCGGAAAGCATTGATAATATTGCATCAGAGCGCAAGTGGGGGGTAACTCCCTGTAGCCGGAAGGCAACATTTGGCATGCTAGGTTCAGCTGTTACCGGAATCGTCAAGTTCTGCACGCGATTCCCTTGGCCAATCATCGTGTTAGCGGTTATTGCGGCGGCAGGGTCGGCGGTTTATGCGGCCCGCCATTTCGCGATCAATACGGACGTCAACAAACTGATTTCGCGCGAACTTGATTGGCGCAAGCGCGAGGCGGAATTCGAAAAAGCTTTCCCAGGGCATTTCGGTTCAATTTTGGTGGTTGTGGATGCCCCAAGCGCCGAGTTCGCGGTTCGAGCCAGCGCCGAATTGGCGGACAAGCTTAAATCCCGGCCGGAATTGTTCCGGTCAGTGGACGACATTGAAGGTAGCGAATTTTTTGCGCGCAACGGATTGTTGTATCGGCCGACTGAAGAGGTGGCGAACTTCGCCAAAGGGCTGGGGCAGGCGGCGCCGGTCGTCGGAACGCTTGTCGATGATCCCAGCTTGCGTGGGCTCACGCGAATGCTCTCTCTCGGCCTGATCGGCGTGCAAAACCGCATGGTCACGCTCGACGGGTTGGCCCGCCCGTTAACAATGGCGTCCACGACATTGGAGAACGTGCTTGCAGGCCGACCCGCGACCTTCTCATGGCAGGCGATGGTGAATGGGCAGGACCCGAAACCGGCCGATCTTCGCCGTCTCATCGAGGTCCATCCTGTTCTTGACTTTTCCGCTCTTCAGCCAGGCGAAGCCTCAAGTAATGCTATCCGTCAGGCAGCATCGGATCTTCAGCTGAAAGACAAATACCAGGCGCGGGTCCGGCTGACGGGTTCGGTGCCGATGGCGGACGAAGAATTCTCAACCGTTCGAGAGGGCGCGCTCGAGAATGCCATTGCCACCATCCTCGTCGTCCTCGTGATCCTTTGGCTCGCGCTCAAGTCAGGGCGTCTTATTGTCGCAGTTTTCCTCACACTATTCGTGGGACTTGCGATGACTGCCGCGCTGGGCCTGATGATGGTTGGCGCGCTGAACATGATATCGGTGGCCTTTGCCGTCTTGTTTGTCGGCCTTGGCGTCGATTTCGCCATTCAGTTTTCGGTGCGATATCGCGCCGAGCGCCATGACAAGCCTGAACTTCATGCTGCGCTTGCCCAGGCTGCAGAAAAAATAGGCGTCCCGCTGACGTTGGCGGCCGCGGCGGTAGCAGCCGGGTTTCTGTCGTTCCTTCCCACGGACTATCGTGGCGTCTCGGAGCTGGGTGCAATCGCCGGCGTAGGCATGTTGATTGCCTACGTGACAAGCATCACGTTGCTGCCGGCTCTTCTCGCTGTGCTTAATCCTCAGGGTGAGGCCGAGCCAATCGGATACCGTGCGCTCGCTCCGATAGACTGGTTTATCCAGGAATACCGTGTTCCTGTTATTGTCAGCACGCTGGCGCTTGCGCTTGCGGGGTCGCCATTACTCTATTTTCTCACATTCGATTTCGACCCAATCCATTTGCGCAGCCCGCAAACCGAATCAATTTCGACATTGCTTGATTTGCGGGGCGATCTGCGGGGCGGGACCAACTCTGTCAACATCATAACCGCCTCGGTTGAGGAGGCTTCGGCGGCCGCAGATAAATTACAAAAGCTGCCCGAGGTTCTGAAGGTAACGACTCTGCTCAGTTTCATACCCCAGGATCAGGATAAAAAAATTGAACAGATCGCGGACTTTGAGGAGCAGATTGGCCCCGCCCTGGAAAAGCCCGGCTCTGCCAAACCGCCAAATGATGCTGAAAATATTGCTGCCCTCAATGGCATGGCTGACCAGCTTAAAAAGATGGCCGGAAACGCCAAAGGCCCCGGAGCCGATGCGGCGCGACGTCTGGCGGAAAACCTGCTGAAACTGGCGCGAGCTGATCAGCAGACGCGGGCACGCGTTGCAAGAGTGTTCATCGTGCCTTACGAAACCGATACCGCCCAATTGAGAGAATTTCTGAAGGCCGAAAAGATCACCCAAGACAATCTGCCGCAGTCGCTCAAAGGGAAGTGGGTGACGCCTGATGGTCGCGCACGTGTCGAAGTCGCGCCAAGCGGCGACACCGACGATACCGAGGTGCTCCGCACCTTTGCGCGGGCCGTTCTTGCCGTCTTTCCGAACGCCACCGGCGGTCCAATTTCAATCCTTGAATCGAGTCGTACCGTTATCAGAGCATTTTTCGAGGCAGGATTTTATGCGCTGGTTTCGATTGCCATCCTGCTTTGGATCGTGTTGCGCCGCTTTGGCGATGTCTTGCTGACTCTCGTGCCCCTCTTGTTGGCGGGCGTGGTGACACTTGAAATTTGTGTACTGATAGGCATGCCGTTGAATTTCGCAAATATCATCGCGCTGCCGTTGCTTCTGGGCGTGGGCGTGGCTTTCAAAATTTATTACATCATGGCCTGGCGCTCCGGCCGCACCAATCTTTTGCAGTCGAGCCTCACTCGCGCGGTTATTTGGAGCGCTTTGACAACGGCAACCGCGTTCGGAAGCCTGTGGCTTTCGCAACATCCGGGCACATCCAGCATGGGCAAATTGCTGGCATTGTCCCTCGTGTGTACTTTGGCGGCCGCGGTCCTATTTCAGCCCGCGCTCATGGGAAAACCCCGTAGAAGCCGGCGTCTTTGAGCAAACATCATCGTGCGACTCCGGTTGTGTGCTTGCCGTTCTCCGGCTACCGGAGGTCGATGGCTTTGCAGGGGTGCGTTGCGTCGAGGCGGTTGAGGGCGGATCTTGCGATTCGAAACGCGTCCAATTTTCGCCGCCGCACAAAAAGCCCAGGAAACATCCCTGGACGCGCAGAGTATTTGGATCAACCAGGCTGATGCTGGCCGAATAAGTGTTGCCATCTTCCGAGTTATAGATTTTTCCATCCCATTGGTTCGGTTTGCTTGGCGCCATTCCGAGCAGGATCGGCATTCCTAGCGTAGGACGGGATCTCAGATTGGGATCCGGATTTTTCTTGTCGATGCCGCCCGGTTGCGCTTCCCATGCGACGATCCCCCACAAGCGGCCATCGCAGTCGGCGATCTTGATGCGGGCATATTGTTTGGCGACCAGCCATTCACCCGTCGCGTCGGTGGGCGTCCGACCCGGCTGTGCAAATGCGATGCCGCACGCGATCAGCGACAGCGCGGCGCAAAAAGCTGAAAGATGGACTGTTTTTGGGCTCATTCGAATTTACACCTCGGATGCAACCCCAAATCCCCTCGGTTGGTCAGGACGTAACATCGGAAAATGGACGAAATGACGCCCAGTTCCCCACTTTAGACTAATCAAATTGCAGCATAATGGAACTCGGACGGTCGGTAACCCGTTGGGCCGTGGTTCCAATTCACTGTATTCGCTCGGATCATGCCTTCTACGGAGTAATTTATTGCTAGATTGTCCAGCGGAGCTAAGTCCGCCGGCCCCCATTCCCAGAGAGCACGCTTTAGGACCGATTGCGTTGCTCCGTGTACTTGTCAGCAACCCGCTCGAAGCGTGGACGGCAGCCCATTTTGAGGAACCGATCGTAACGACAGGATTGTCGATCGGCCGCGTTGCGGTGGTCAATGAGCCGGCCGCCATCCGGCGGGTCCTGATGACAAATACCGCAAACTACCAGAAAGATTGGTTGCAGCGGCGTGTGCTTTCCGCAGCACTTTCAAACGGCTTGCTGACTGTGGAAACCGATCAGTGGAAGCTTCAGCGCCGGGCGTTGGCGCCACTCTTCTCGCGCAAGACCGTGTTGTCCTTCTCGGCTGCGATGATCGAAGCCGCCGAGACGCTCATCGACCGACTTTCGCAACGTGAAGGTCAGATTGTCGACTTCTCGGACGAGTCGACACGCATCACGGTGGACGTGCTCGAGCGCACGATTTTTTCGGACGGCTTCGGGCGCGATCCGAATGAAGTGCGCGCTGCGATGTCGGCGTATTTCAATACAGTTGGGCGCATCGATCCATTCGATGTTCTAGGCCTGCCATCCGTCGTGCCGCGGCCAACGCGCATGAAGTTGAAGCCGACGCTTAGGTTCTTCGACAAAACTGTCGGCGACATTATCGCGATGCGTCAGCGGCGCCTCGCAGCGGATCCCCAGAACGCTCCACGCGATAATCTCACGCTGTTGCTGGAGGCGCGCGATCCGGAGACCGGCGGTGCGCTTAGCGACATTGAGATTCGCGCGAACATTCTAACGTTCATCGCGGCCGGTCAGGAAACCACAGCCAATTGCATTACCTGGACTCTGTATTTGCTCTCGCAATCGCGCGAATCGCGGGAGCGAGTCAGGGCCGAGGCGGACCAGGAGTTTGACGGTTCGCTTGAGGGTCTTGCCGATCGCCTTCCTGTCACGCGAGCGGTTATAGACGAGACCAATCGTCTCTATCCACCTATTACGGCGATCAGCCGAACGGCCTTTGGTCCGGACGAACTTGCCGGCGAGCCGATCAAGCCAGGCACCATGATCGTCATCGCACCTTATGTCCTGCATCGTCATCGAGCTTTGTGGGTAAAACCCAACCATTTCGATCCCAGCCGTTTCCTTGGCGATGAGCGCACAAGAATTGATCGTTTCGCCTATCTTCCTTTCGGCGTTGGGCCGCGAATCTGCATCGGCGCGACATTCGGAATACAGGAAGCGTCAATCATAGTGGCGGCGCTCATGCGCCATTTCACCCTCGAAATGGCGTCGGGGTGCATTCCGTGGCCGGTACAAAAAGTAACGCTCCGTCCGAAAGACGGGTTGCGGATGATCGTGCGGCGACGTCGATGAGCGTCCAGCGATTCGAAATGCTTGGTGTGATCCGGTGCGGGCGAGAATGCGGCGAAGCTATTGGCCGTGATCCTCAAGAACCTTCAGGCAGGCCCTTCTCAGCTTGCGACGGTTCTCCTGTAGGCACGAAAGAACGCGAAATGTGTCAGGAATTGCGTCGCGGCAGAACTTATTCGAGTCGGGCGCGCATGCCGCCTGCTCCTCCGCCGTGCCCTGCAGAACACCGCCCGACTTGCTTGCCGGCGGCCGCTTGTCATCGACGGCAAAGGCGCTGCCAGCAAACATTTGTAACAGCAGGATGACCGCGCAGATTTTTAGATACATTGTCAGGTGCCTCAGTTTCGTGCATTGTTTTAACGCGCAACGGCTGTATCGAGTTGAGAGATGTCGGTGCCGTTACGAGGGGCGATTGATGTGGTGCGCGGCACTATTTTGGCCATAGCGCTTGCGTTTTCCTTTGCAGGGGCCTCCTACGCACAAAGGATAGCACCGTTTGACCGACTGGCCGGACAGTGGTCAGGGTCGGGGACAATCGAGCTATCCAACGGCTCACATGAAACGATCAGATGCCGCGCAGCTTATGACGTTTTGCGCGAACATAGCAAACTTCAGCTCAACATCCGATGCGCCAGCGAGGGCGCCAGCTTTGACCTACGTGCCAGCGCAGATTACTCCGCCGGTGCGATTTCAGGCTATTGGAGTGAATCGTCACGCGGCGCCTCCGGAACAATCTCGGGCAGAGCGGAAGGTGACCGTTTCCAGGTGGTAGCCAGGGCGGCATCGTTCGTGGCTACACTGACGCTGGTAACCCACGGCGGGCGGCAAACTGTCTCAATCAGGTCGCAGGATCCTCAATCCACCATCAAAGCCGTCTCGGTAAATCTCAGGCGTACAAGCTAAAGCACTTTCGTTCTATTTGACTGGCGATCGCAGCAAGGAGTGCCGTGACAAACGACGCACGACCTGGCTCAGGAACATTGCGATCGGCCGCAACATGAACAGGTCCGCTATCAGTGCCGCCACCATCGCAAAAGCGCTGAGCCAGCCGAACAGCCGAAGTGACGGCAACCCTGAGAGTACCGTCATGGCGAGACCACAGGCCAGCACGGCCGATGTGAGGATCAAGGGTGGTCCGACCAGAATAGTGGCGCGTTCGACGCCGACCGCAGGGTCGGGATCAATGTCCTCGATCTGCAGGCGATTGAGAAAGTGAATGGTCGCGCTCAACCCAAGGCCGAACGATACCGTCAACGCGATGACGCTCGCAAATTGCAGGCCCTGACCGGTCAGAAGCAAAATGCTTCCGGCAAGCACGATCGGAAAAAGTCCCGGCAATATGCTGATAAGCATGACGACAGGTGACCAGAAGGCAAGGCCGATAAATGCCGCCACAAAGACGATTTCAATCGTGAGGCCTCTGCTCAGCTTGTCGATCATCAGGGCACTGTTGCGGGCCGAGATAACCGAGAGGCCCGTGACCGCGATCTTGTAACCAGGGTATTTCTTTCGCACGCTGTCGAGTTCCTGGTCCGCACGATCGACAATGGGCAATAGTTGGCTGGCGTCAGAATCCGGTACCCGGCCGCTAATGATGACCGCATCCTGCTCCGCTGAAATGAATCGACGGGTCAGGTAGGGCGGCAGCAGATCGACGTACTCCTTCAGCGTTTCGAGGTCGCTTTTGTTCATCTTCTCGGCAAGCCAACGCCGCAAGGTCTCCAATGACCACACATTGCCGACGCCGCGTTGGCGTTCGAGCAAGGCGTGCACGTCGGCAATTACCGCCAGCGATTCGGGCGCATAGAGCGATGCGCCTTTCGGAAATTGGATATAAACCTCGAACGGGTTTGCTCCTGTCAACTTAACATCGAGGCGTTCGCTGGCTTGAACGGCGCGCTGTCGGTCCGGCACCTGGTCCGCGAGACGATAGCGCGCCTGAAGCTGGGCGTAGCCGAGCGACAACAGGACGACGACAATGAGGCTGATCGCGGAATAGAGTCCCGGCCGAGCCACCATCCGCACCGCGATCCAGCCGCAAAATCTGCGCAGAACGTTCAGTGCAGTGTCCATGTTCCGGACGCCCGCCACGAATTCGGCCTCGTTGCGGATCAGCAGCACGCCAAGCAACGGCAGACCCATCAAAACAGCGAACAGTGCGACCGTTACTGCCACCAGGCCGGCCTCGCCGAACGTGCGAACGAGGTCCGACTCCGAGAACTGCAAGGCAATAAATGATACGCCCGCCGTCGCGTGCGTCAGTACGCAGGCCGGCCCGACGATGAGAAGGGCATTACGAAAGGCAGTAACCTTATCGTCGCCTGCCAGCAGGCGATCGCGAGCGGCAAAGGTAAGCTGCATGCTGTCGGAAAAACTGATGACCATGATCAGTGGGGTCATCACGTTCAAAAACATGTTCAAACTGAACCCGAACCATCCAAGTGCGCCGAGTGCGAGAAGAATGGCGATGAGCGGCGGACCGGCGGCGATAATCATGAACGAGACGCGGCGAAAGAACATGATCGCGATGAGACAACCGACCACGAAACCGAGCGTGTTATAGACCAAGCGGTCTCGCTGGATCGCGGTGCGAATCTCATGTTGCATCACCGGGACACCGGACAGCTCACCTTTTAATCCGGTGCCTTCCAGATGGGTCCTGACTTCGTTGCGGACCTCATCGACTATCTTGCCGAGACGATCCGGTCCGGTGGCGCTGGGCTCCAAGGCCAGCACCATTAATGTCAGCTTGCCGTCTGGCGACAGCATCTTGTCGCGAATGATTTCGTTCGACATCACCCGCTTCACGAGCGCTTGATATTCGGCGCCTTCCGGCAGCGGGTTGGGAAACAGGGGAGGCGGGATTTGTCCGTCCTTGGGCGGCTCGCGCGCGGAAAAAATCGAAATCAGGCCCCGTGTGCCATCGATCAGCTGCAGCTCGATGGCCAGTTCACGCAGTTTTTCGAGGGACGATCTTTCCAGTAACCGGTCTCCCTCGATCACAATCAGAATATCAAATTCGTTCGAGGGAAATCGGCGCGTAACCTCTTCGTAAGTGCGGAACTCTTCAGTATCGGATCGAAATAGCTGGCTAAGCGAATCGTCGACCTTCACGCGCGCGAAACCGAATGCCGCTATGATGCTGAGTACAACGAAGACGGTCGCGCACAACATTCGGTGCGACAGGGCGTAAAATCCAAGGCGCTCAATTCCCAGTGCAAGATTGCGCGGCTTTATGGCGCGTGGCTGGTCTGGCGAGACGCTGTCAGATGGCGGAAGGCTGCTCACTGATCCCCCGGTGGAGCTGCGATAGAAAAATGATGGACTGCCGAATGAAAAATTGCCACTAGGCGAAGGATGAATATTCC
>Ga0075418_10004826_pt1 | contig 15283 bp, 10 predicted proteins | sample SoiMetdeltSBSDD2_FD_81776 | JGI IMG/M metagenome (GOLD analysis project Ga0075418, IMG submission 81776) | Bulk soil microbial communities from a Populus tree surrounding site in Tennessee, USA - Soil MetaG P. deltoides SBSDD2 | ecosystem: Environmental > Terrestrial > Soil > Tree plantation...
CGGCGTTCGTTCTCCGGGCCGGGGGGGAGGCGCCGGTCGTCGTTGCGTTGCCCGAGGCCGACGCGGTGGACCGGGAGGTGGCCCTCTGGAAGCGCGAGGTGACGCGCGCCCTCCCCACGGGGGCCGTCCTCGCATCGACCCTCGAGGACGAGTATCGAAGAACCGGCGCCCGCCTTCGCCGTCTCATCTGGGAACCGGTGGCGACCCACATGCTTGGGGTCGAAAGGGTGTTCGTGGTCCCCGACGGCCCACTCCATTTCCTGAACTTCGCCACCCTGCCGGTGGGGACATCCGGATACCTGCTCGAGCGAGGGCCGCTGTTGCACTACCTCTCTGCCGAACGAGATCTGGCCCTCGAGGCTGCAGGCTCCCGGCGCGGCAGCGGTCTGTTGGCGGTGGGCGCGCCCGAGTTCGACGCGGACCCGGCCAGCCTGATCGACGAAGCAGTCGTGACCGGTGAAGCCCTGGGCGCCGGCTATCGGGGCCCACGCGTAGCCTGTGCTGATTTCAGCGATGTCCGCTTCGGTCCACTCCCACATGCCGAATCCGAGCTGACGGACCTGGAGGATCTCTGGCGCGAGGTCGGCCCCGCAGAGCGTGCTGCTATCGGCCCGCCAATCCGAGAGCCATCGATCATCCTGAGAGGAGCGCGCGCGTCGGAAGCGGCATTCAAGGCCAAAGCGCAGCGGCGGCGCATCGTCCATGTCGCCACCCATGGGTTCTTCCTCGGCGAGGATTGTACGGCGGAGCCCGGCCACCGCGGGATCGGGGGCATGACGATCGCCGGTGAGCCGCCGCCTGCGCATACACGACCGATCGAGAGTCCGCTCCGGCTCTCCGGCGTCGCGCTCGCGGGCGCCAACCTCCGTGATCGGGCCCCACCGAACCACGACGACGGCATCCTGACCGCGGAGGAGATCGCGTCACTGGACCTCTCCGGCGTCGAGTGGGCTGTGCTCTCGGCGTGCGACACCGGCCTCGGCGAGATCCTCGCCGGCGAGGGCGTCCTGGGGCTGCGGCGCGCACTCCAGGTCGCTGGCGTTCGCACCTCGATCATGAGCCTCTGGAGAGTGGACGACCGGGCGGCACGACGCTGGATGCGCGCGCTCTACCAAGCCCGCTGGAAGCTGGGCTGCGACACGCCGGAGTCCATGCGGCGTGCGAGCCTCGCGGTGCTGAAGGAACGTAGGGCGGCCGGCATGAGCACGCACCCTGCCACATGGGGCTCGTTCATTGCCGTGGGGGACTGGCGCTGATTCCCGTTAGAAGTTGACAGGTCATCAGCAGGGAGGTTTCCTCGGAGCGTTGGCTCACGCGATGCCAGCGAGGGGCTTCTGGATCATTGGCGGTCGCCGTCGGGTCGAGCTGCCTTCTCGTCAGCCTCCCGAAGCGGCGCCATCCAGCGGGAGAGTCGGCCGTGATCGTCTGCCGGGGACTCCAGTCCAAGTTAGCCAGCGCGCTGTGCGTCCTGCCGTGGCTGGCCGCGCTCGGGTGTGCATCGACCCGGCCCGCCGGCGACGCGACGAATGACGTTGCCATGGCGTCGAGCCGCGCCCATCGCGCCCACGAGATCGCCAGGGCTCAGACGTCCATCCGCCGGCTCATCGACGAAGGGCGCTACCCGGCCGCCGAGTCGCTGGCCGCGGGCCTCGTCACTCCCGCTGCGACGACGTTCGCCGACTCGTCGGAGATCGCGGACGTCCTCGATCTCCAGGTCCAGGCCATGGTCATGGGCGGGCGTTGCTGGGAGCCGCAAGCGCTCGAGGCGATCGACCGGAGTCTCGCGATCCGAAGCCGAGAGCCCGGCACCGACTCCCTGAGGCTCGCGGGGAGCCTGTTCGCGCTCGGCCACCTGAGAGGAGCCCGGTGGGACAATCGCGGCGCAATCGAGGCCTACCAAAGATCGTTGCGACTGCGCGAGCGGGCGCTGGGTCCCGCCCATCCGGGGGTGCTCGCCTCGATGCGACGGATTGGCATGGAGCGGCTGCAGCTTGACGACCGTCAGGGAGCGGATTCGGTGCTGAAGCAGAGTGCGGGGATCGCCGAACGCGCGCTCGCGCGCGACGATCCCGGCCGGATCGAAGGGGATCTAGCCCTGGCGATGCTTGCCGAGCTGCAGGGAAGCACCGATACCACTCTATACGCGAGCGTGGTCGCGCGAACCGAGCGGGTGTTTGGCCCGGAACATCCGTTGCTGGCCGAGCCGCTGAGGAGATACTCCGAATTGCTGCGCAACATCGCGCGGTACACCCGAGCACACCAGCTCATGGCACGCGCCCACGCGATTTACGAGCGGGCCCTCGGTCCGCACAACCTACGCACGGCGATGGCCTGGAACCTGATCGGGGTCAACCACGTCTGGAGCGGCCGGGACGACCTCTCGCTCCCCTACTTCGAGGAGAGTTTCGCAACGATCCGGGCTCTGCTGGGCCCCGACCACCTCGAGACGTGCATGCCGTACCAGGATCTCGGTCTTGTCCGCTGCTGGATGGGCGACGAAGCAACCGGGATTCCGCTGCTCGAGCGCGCGTTCGAAATCGCGGACCGCTCGCTTCCCCCCGATCACTGGCTGGTGTCCCTGGCGCTGTACCACCTGGGCGGCGGCTATCTCGCGGCCGGGCGAGACCGAGAGGCGCGGCCCATTCTCGAGCGACTGCTGGCCATCCGCACGCGGACCCATCCCGCGGTGTCCATGGAGGTCGGTCGGGCCATGGATCTGCTGGCGCAGGCCGGCGGGGACCCACAGCGCCTCCGGGAACTCCGCGAGGGGGCGGCCCGCATCTACCTGAGCCTGTACGGGCCCGACCATCCGCTGGGCGGTCGCGCCCTGGAGTTCCTGTCTTGGAGTCGCTGGATGGATGGCGACACTCTCGGCGCCATTCAGCTATGCGATAGCTCCATCGCAGTGGTGGCGCGCACGCGGGGACCCAATTGCCAGGATGTCGGGTGGGGGTTTTACACGCTGGGACGCTTCTACCGCGCCGCCGGCTACCATGCGGACGCCGCACGCAGCTTCGAGCGCTCGGCGGCGGCGTTCGCGAAATCGGCCGGGCCGGCCAGCATGCTCACCGCGATGAGCACGCGAGATCTCGCCCATGCCCTGGTCGCGACGGGGAGACTGTCGGAAGCCTTTCGAATCGCCAGCCGTGCAGAGGCAATCCGGCGCGACCACCTGGCGTCCAACGCCCGCCTCATGCCCGAGTCAGAGGCGCTGACCCTGTTGGGCTCGTCGCAATCGTCACGAGCCGCGGGGCTGCACGTCATGCTCTCGCTGGCGGCCGGCCCCCTCTCGGGCGACCCCGACGTGAGACGCGAGGCATGTGACGCGCTGATTCGATCGCGGGCCATGGTCCTGGACGAGATGGGGGTGCGCCATCGTTCCTGGGCGGTGGGCGCCGACTCCGAGGTCGCGGGGCTGGCGGCCCGATTCGACTCCTGCTCCCGCCAGGTCTCCAAGCTCGAAGTGCGAGGCCCGGATCCCGATCGCGTGGAGGAGTTCCTGGCGCGCCTCGACCGGGCCCGTGCGGCTCGCGACCGCGCCGAACGGGTGCTGGCAGAGCACAGCGCCCAGTTCAGGAACGATCGGGCCCGCGCTCGCCTGGGGCTGGACTCGGTCGCCGCCTTCCTTCCTCGCGGAACCGCGCTGATCGCATACGTAGGATACCAGCACGTGGAGCGACGAGACGGAAGACCGGTCACGACGCCATCGTTCCTCGCGTTCGTGCTCGGGAGCGACGGCGTTCCGGCGGTGGTGCCGCTCGGTAAGGTGGCGAACATCGACTCCTTGGTCGCCGCCTGGAGGCGCGAAGTCGATTGGGGCGAGTCCCAGCGACACGGCGAACGAACGGCGGAGCGACGTTACCGTCAGACGGCGGCACGGCTTCGAAAGGCAGTCTGGGACCCTGTCGCAGCTCACTTGGGGAACGCGGGCCGGGTGTTCGTGGTTCCCGGTGGGTCGCTCAGCCTGGTGAACATGGCCACGCTCCCGGTCGGGTCGTCGGAGTACGTGCTCGAGCGGGGCCCCTCGATCCACTACCTCACGGCCGAACGCGATCTCGCGCTCGGGATGGAGTCGGTGCTGCCGGGTCGAGGACTGCTCGCGATGGGCGCCCCGGCATTCGATTCGAGTGCCACTCCACAGGGCCGCCCGGCCGCCGAGGGACCGATCGCGGTCAACGGATATCGGGGGCCACTTACCGATTGCGTCACGTTCGGACAGATTCACTTCATGCCACTGCCGGCCTCGGGCGGTGAGCTGGAAGCGATCGCCGACCTGTGGCGCCACCTCCAGCCGTCGACATCCCGAGCAGCCGAGCCCAACGTGTCGCCGGTCGATGTCCTGACGGGACCCCGCGCGGCAGAGTCCGAGTTCCGCGCACGCGCTCCCGGCCACCGGGTTGTTCACCTCGCGACCCACGGGTTCTTCGTCGGGGATCAATGTCAGGAGGCCGAGCAGGACGCCCGCGGGATCGGCGGGATGGTCCCGGGCAGGGTGGCGGGTCCGACGCCTCCCGGTATCGCGAACCCGCTGCGATTCTCGGGATTGGCGCTGGCCGGCGCGAATCTCCGCGCGCAGGCGCCTCCCGATCAGGACGATGGGATCCTCACCGCGGAGGAGATCGCCTCGATGGACCTGACGGCAGTGCAATGGGCCGTGTTGTCAGGGTGCGAGACAGGCGTGGGCGAACAGCGCTCGGGCGAGGGCATGATGGGGTTCCGGCGAGCATTCCACATCGCCGGCGCGCGGACCACGATCATGAGCCTGTGGCGGGTGCGCGACCGAACGGCGGCGCGCTGGATGCGGGCGCTCTACGAGAGCCGCTGGCGGCGCGGGCTCGACAGCGCCGAATCGGTCCGCGAGGCCAGCCTGGCAGAGCTGCGAACCCGTCGCGCCGCGGGCCTCTCAACCCATCCCGTCCACTGGGGGGCGTTCATCGCCGTTGGCGACTGGCGCTGATCCTTTCCACGCTGAGACGCCAGACACCCGAGCGCCCCGGGCGATGAAGTCGTCCGGGGCGCTCGTATGGGATGCGGCCGCGACGACTACCGGATCAGCATGAGCGTCCTGGTCATCTGCACGCTCCCCGCCCGCAGCACCGCGAAGTAGGCCCCGGACGGGAGACCATCGGCGCGGAACATGGCGCTGTGATCCCCGGGGGGCAGCGGCGCGTCGACCAGCGTGCGCACGAGCTGCCCGGTGACGCTGTAGATCCGGAGCGAGACCGTCTGGCGGGTCGGCAGCGTGAAACGGAGCGCCGTCTCGGCACGGAACGGATTGGGGAACGGGCCCCGGTACGAGAGCACCCGGCCGTCCTCGGGCTCGGCACCCTCCGTGGGCACGATCTCGGGCTTCTCCACGTCGCGCGACGGCGGCTCGCTGAACAGGCTCGGACGGTAGATCGAGACGACCGCCCGCATGTGTTCGATCCGACTTGCGGTGAGGCCGGTGCCCACGACGGGGTCCGTGTCGATCAACCCGAGGTAGTGCCCGACCTCGAGGATCGCCGTGTGCCCGAGCTGAGGCGAGGCCGATCCCCCTGGGAGCGCGGCGTGGTTCAGCACGACCCCGTGGATGAAATGATTCTCCGAGGCGGCCCACGGGTACGAGGCCCAGCCGGACAGGCCCTGGACGGGACTGCACACGTAGAGGTTGAGGGTGCGGGCCGGCTCGATCGCCAGCACCTGCTTGGCCTTCCGTTCGGCGGCGCTTCCCGGTGCCATCCGGAACCACACGGGCTCCTCGGTCCGGTCCACGTGGACGAGCTCGAACCGGTAGCCGGTCCCCTCGAAGCCCAGGTTCAGCTCGCGGACCTGATCGGCGAGCCGTGCGTCGGAGATGTCCCCTTCACCCCGCGCCGTGATGACATGGACGGCGACCCGGACGACACCGCCGGGAGGGCCCCACGCGTTCTCATCCGACCAGCGGCGGAGCGTGCCGCGCACCTGTTCGACTTCGGCCGGGCTCAGCGCCGGTGTTCCGCTGACACCGACACGGTCGATGATGGCGGCCGACGATGGCGCGACGGCGGACATCCGCTCACGCTGGGGATCGGGCTGCGGCCCAAGCGGTCGCGCAAGCGCCGGCCGGCCCAGCACCAAAACGGCCGCCACGATGATGGCGACGCCCATGGTGATTGGCGAGATGGCGTGCGGAGCGGGTCTCATCTGAGGATCGTCCATGCGGTGCGCAGCCTCGAAGACGAGCCGTGCTGGGGGACACGGCCCCGTGCGGCCCCCGGGGGAATTCTGGCAGAGAAGGCCCGGCCGCGCCACCCCTAAAGACACGACCAGGAAGGCATCGGAAAAAGGGCCCGAAACCGGGATCAGGCCCCCTCCCGGGGCGCTCGAGGCCTAGCCGGACGGTCGCCCGAGGGCGCCCAGGATCGCTCGGGCCAGGTCGGTCAGGGACGGGTCGCGCGCCCCCATCACCAGGACCAGATCCCCCTCCCGCGCCTCGCGGGCCACCCGCTCGGCCAGCCATTCGCGCGACGGGGCGAACTCGGCCAGGGTCCCGCGGGCCGCGATCTCCTCCACGATGTCGGCGGACGAAAAGTCCCGGTTGGCGGTGCCGCCCGCGTAGTAGACCTCGAGCAGCCAGAGACGGTCGTCGGGGCGCAGGACCTCCGCGAAGGTGGCGACGAAGTCGTTGCGAAGGAACCGGGTCGGCCCATAGCCGTGCGGCTGATAGACGGCCAGAACGCGGCCGGACCCCGCGCGGGTGCGTGCCGTGCCGATCGCCGCCGCCAGCTTGGCGGGATTGTGAGCGAAGTCGTCCACGACCTCCACACCGCGGGAGACACCCAGCGACTGGAAGCGACGGCCGACCCCTTCGAAGCCGGCGAGCGGAGCCACCATCGTACCGAGCGGCACGTCCAGGTGGCGGCAGGCGGCAATCGCCGCGAGCGCATTCTCCACGTTGTGACGGCCCGGGATCGGGAGCGTGAACCGCACGTCGTTCACGCGGAAGCGGCTGGTGCGGGGGCCCAGCTCGATGTCGGTGCCACGGACTTGGGCGCCCGGGCCGACGCCGAACACCGTGGCGCCATCGGCGAGCGGCGCGACGGTCTCCCCCTCCCCGGTCACGAAGGCCTCCCGGGTGCGGGCGCGGAGGGTGGCGAACATTGCCGCGACCTCATCCATTTCCTTGTGGTCGCGCTGGAGGTTGAGCACGACCGCGATGGCCGGCTGGTAGTGGACGAGTGAGCCATCGCTCTCGTCGGCCTCGACCACCAGGAGGTCGGAGGCGCCGTGCCAGGCGTTGCCCCACAGCCGCTCGCGCTGGAGCATGAGCAGCTCCCCACCGGTGATGACCGACGGAGCGCGCCCCACGTCCCGCAGGATCTCGAAGATCATGGCCACCACGGTGGATTTGCCGCTGGTGCCGGCCACCGCGATGGTGCGGTAGCGCGAGACGAAGTAGGCGAGCAGCTCCGAGCGGTGGATGATGGGGATGCCGAGATCGCGGGCCGCCGCGACGTCGGCCACCTGATCCTCGACCGCGGTCGAAAGGATCAGCGCGGCGCAGTCGTCGGCGAGTCCACGGCCGTCCTGCGGATAGATGGTGATGCCGAGGCGCTCGAGCTGCGAGCGCCCTGCCGCGCGCTCGCCGCGGTCGAACGCCCGGTCGCTACCGCTCGCCCGGCCCCCGCTCATGACCTGGAACTGGGCGAGCGCGCTCATGCCGCTGCCCCCGAGCCCGGCGTAGTGGAAACGGCCCGGCCCACGCGGATCGGGGATCGCAGGGCCCGGCTGATGCGCCGGAGCAGTCCCGGCGAGCGGTTGCTCACGCATGCGGGGCCTCCTCGCGGTCGACGATCACGACCGGATCGCCCACGCTCACGCGCTCGAACAGTTCGATCATGTCGGCGTTGGCCATGCGCACGCAGCCGTGCGACAAGGCGCGGCCCAGCGCATCCTCGTGGTTGGTGCCGTGGATGTAGATGTAGCGCGCGAGCGAATCATGTCCCGGACCCAGGTTGACCCCCTCCTCGAGCCCCTCGAGCGTCAGGATCCGCGTCAGGATAAGGTCATCGGCACGCGGCTCGCCGCTCCACACCTCGCCCGTCTCGACCCGGCTCGCGAACACCGCACCGCTCGGCGCTCCGGCCCCGATGCGCGCGCGGATCCTGTGCCAGCCAGGCGGCGTGCGATACGAGCCCTCCTCCCCGCCGACGCCCGCCGACGCGGTCGAGACCGGGTAGCGGATGGTCTCAGTCGCCGATTCGATGAGGCTCAGCGACTGGCGTTCGACGTCGACCACGAGCAGACGCGGCGGCAGCTCGCGAGACGGTGCGCCAGGGCGCGCGAGCGCGGTTCGGGCGAGGGTGACCGCGCGGGTCTGGCCCGTTGGATCGGCCGCAGGGGACATGGCCCCACTCTGCCACACGCGGCGGCCACCGGCGAAGCTCGGACGTGTTCCGCGACGGTGAGGACCGTGCGTATTGCACTACCGGCCGCCATCCGGGGTTGCTAGCCTGCCCCTGTTCGACCGCGACCCAGCCACTTTTGGAGGGCATCCCCCATGAACTGGACCCGCCGGACGTTCATCGGTCGCGGCCTGGCCGGATTGCTGGCCGCCGTTGCCACGCCGCGCGCCGCCGGACCCGCGTTCGCGGGTACCCCGCAGTCCTCGGGCACCCGCCCGCCGGCGGGCGGGGCCGCGGTCCTCTGCAGCCGCGGGGAGCGATGGGGGCGGCTGGTCAACGGTCCTTCATGGCGCATCCTGGCCGCCGGTGGGGCCTCGCTCGACGCGGTGATCGCGGGCGCCAACGTGGTCGAGCTCGACCCCGAGGACGCCTCGGTCGGCTACGGCGGCCTGCCCAACGAGGAGGGCGTCGTCCAGCTCGACGCCTCGGTGATGTCCGGCAAGCTCCGCAAGTCGGGCGCGGTGGGCGCGCTCGAGCGCATCAAGACGGCAAGCTCGGTCGCGCGCCAGGTGATGGAGCGCACCGACCACGTCATGCTGGTGGGCGAAGGCGCGCTCCGGTTCGCGCGGGCGCACGGATTCGAGGAGGCGAACCTGCTCACCGAGACATCTCGCCTCAAGTGGCTCAAGTGGAAGGAGAACCTGAGCCCCGAGGACGACTGGTTCCCGCCGGCGGACGGCGTGTACCGCGACAGGGCCGGGCGTCCCTCGGGCACCATCAACGTGCTAGCGGTGGACCGCTCGGGCGACCTGGCCGGCTGCACGTCCACCAGCGGGCTCGCCTACAAGATTCCCGGCCGGCTCGGCGACTCGCCGATCGTGGGCGCCGGACTGTACGTGGACAACGAGGTGGGTGCGGCGGGCGCCACCGGGCGCGGCGAAGAGGTCATCAAGACCTGCGGCAGCTTCGCCGTGGTGGAGGCGATGAGGCGCGGCGCCTCTCCCGAAGAGGCGTGCCGGGAGGCGCTGCGCCGCATCGTGCACTGGACGCGGGAGGACCCCGACTTCGACGTCAAGTACGTCGCCCTGCGGCGCGACCGTGAGGTCGCGTGCGTCGGGATGAAGGGGCGCAAGGACAAGCCGCCCGAGGCGGCGCTCCAGACCGCCGCGGGATTCCGGGTGATCGCGGGGTCGTACCTCTACGAAAGTCGATGAGCGCGCCAGTCGGGGCGGCCGCCCCGGCCGGGCACGGCGGCACGTTCGTTCATGTGCCGGCCGCCGCGGAGGCTTCCACGCCATGCGACAGCGCGTCGGCGAAGGCGTAGCCGTCGCGGAGGTCCTGGGCCATGGAGGAGTAGCGCCAGTGCCCGTAGCGTCCGAGCGGCGTGACGTTGCGCGCGGAAAAGAACGTTCTCGCGCGCTGGATCGTCTCGCCGCTCTCCCGGGAGAACACGACGTACGCGGGGTCCACCGCCATGACGTGGGCGTCCACGATGCGCGATCCGGGCGCGAGGACGCCGCTGCGCACGACGTCCGCCTCGACCCGCGACACGAGCGCCGCCTCGCTCTCCCTAGCCTCCTCGGCCGGCTGAGGAATCTCGGCGAGCAGCGGCCAGCCCCCGGAGGGCGCCAGGAGCGGATCGAAGGCGTGGAGAAAGACCAGGCGGGTGAACACAATGGACTCGTCCGCGTAGTAGCGCCAATGGCCTAGGTTGGGCCGTTGGCCCTTCACTGAAAGCGCGACCGAGATGACTCGATTCCAGCGCAGGCGATCGCAGGCCTCACGGAGCGAGGCGGGCGTCTGGACACAGCGGCTCACCAGAACGGGCAGCGGGATCGTCGACAGGCAGGCCACCTTGTACACGAAACGGCGAGGACCGGTGGCCGTTTGCGCGACGACGCTCTGGCGATCGAGGTCGACAGAGATGACCTCGTGGCCGAGTTTCAGGTGGTGCACCTTGGCCGCCAATGCCCGCGACATCACCTCCATTCCGCGCACCTCGGCATGAGGAGCGGGGCGCGGATACCAGCCGTTCGCGTTGTAGGCGTCGCCTCGGAACGTGGGGTCGAAGGCCCCGCGCATGACGTCCGCGAGGGGAGGTCGCGCGATGTTCCACTGGAAGTCCGCCGGGGCAAGGGTTTCGAGCGGCCGCTTCCACATCTTCCGGTTGTAGGGAAAGAAGAACAGCTCGCACAGACTCGACCCGAAGCTGCGCAACAGGAATTCGCGATAGTCGCACGGTGTGCCTCCCGGCGCCGTGCCCGCCACCTGGGCGAAATCGCGAAGGCAGGCCATACGCTTGTCCAGTGAGAGTCCATGCAGGTGGCTCTGCAATGGAAAGCGGGTCGTGCCGGCCGAGCATTCGACGAATGCCTCGGGTGGGCACGGGGCGAGCGTCTCCCCGAGGAGCGCGCCGATCCGTTCCTGCGTGACCGGGTCGCGGAAGTGGAGGAGGTGGATGACGCGGTCGAAGAAGTACTTGCCGAAGCGTTCCGTGCGAACGAGCCCGCCAGGCCGTTCGTCCCGCTCCAGCACGATCGCACGATCGCCGAGCTCGCCCGCTGCTGCGAGACCGGTGAGCCCGCCGCCGAGCACGAGGACGTCGCAGTGGACGGCCGGCAGGTCTTCCTGACGCGGCACGACGAAGGCACGTAGCATCGGCGCGCACTCCTCCTTGAGTGGCCAACGATAGCTTCCCGAATCCGTTTGGGCGCGGCCCTGTGAATGCAGGGGGACGCATTCAGCTGGTGCGGGTCGAAAGTACTCGCGCGGGGGTGCGGTAGGCAACCCCGAAGTATGGGTCCCGCCGCCCTACCGCTCCACGGCCCGATGCACGTCCTTAGTAGTGGAGATAGCGCGACGGCGCGACGCTACCGCGCGCCCGGGCGTGTCCGACGAAGGTCCCGAGCCACCCGCTTTCCGCTCGCGTGCGTGCGACCGTCCGACTAGAGTGTCGGGCTCGTCCAAATGGAGGAAGCCGTGATGTCGATCGGCGACCACACCGCTGACGCGCTCGCGCGGCTGACGCAGGCGAACCGGGCGTTCGCACAAGCCTACCCAGGCGACCGCGCCGACCGCCAGCCGGTCCACACCGTCTACGGCGGTGCGCACCTGTTCACGGCCGGTGTCGCGGCGAGGCTGGGCGAGGCCGCGCTCGCGAGCCTGGCGGAGTACGCGCCCGATGCCGCCACCTTCGCCCGCGCGATTGGCCTGCCCGACGCCCTGGCCCCGATGGTCTACCGGCGCGTCACCGAGAAGCTGAGGGGCGAGCCGGTCGAGGATCTTCGCCTCGACTTCGAGGACGGCTACGGCAACCGGCCGGATGTCGAAGAGGACCGGCACGCGGTCTCGGCCGCGGAAGAGGCGGCGACCGGGATGAAGCGGGGCTCCCTCCCGCCCTTCATCGGCATCCGCATCAAGCCGCTCTCCGACGAGCTGGCCACGCGCAGCCTGCGCACCCTCGACCTCTTCCTCACCACGATCGTGTCGCGGACGGGCGGCACGCTGCCCGCGAACTTCGTCGTCACGCTAGCCAAGGTAACGGTGCCCGAGCAGGTGGCGGCGCTCGTGACGGCGCTCGAGGCGGTCGAGGGGAGCCTCGGGCTTCCGGCCGGCGCCGTGCCGATCGAGCTGATGGTCGAGACGCCGCAGAGCCTGATCGGCCCGGGCGGCGAGCTGGCGCTGCCCGCGCTGGTGGCCGCCGCTCGTGGCCGCTGCCGCGGCGCCCACTTCGGTGTCTACGACTACACCGCGAGCCTCAACATCACCGCCATGCACCAGATGCCGTCCCACCCGGCGTGCGACTTCGCGCGGCAGGCCATGCAGGTCGCCCTCGCCGGCACTGGCGTGACGCTCTCGGACGGGTCGACGAACGTGATGCCGGTTGCGCTCCACCGCGCCGCGCCCGGGGGCGCGCCGCTCACACCGGCGCAGCGTGAGGAGAATCGGGAGGCGGTCCATCGCGCCTGGCGGATCCACTACGAGGACGTCCGGTCGTCCCTCCGCCAGGGGTACTACCAGGGCTGGGACCTCCATCCCGCGCAGCTGCCGACCCGCTATGCCGCGGTGTTCGCGTTCTTCCTCGAGGCGAAGGACGAGGCGGCGCTCCGGCTCCGCAACTTCGTCGAGAAGGCGGCCCAGGCGACCCTGGTCGGGACCACGTTCGACGATGCGGCGACCGGGCAGGGGCTGCTCAGCTTCTTCCTGCGCGGCATCAACTGCGGGGCGCTGGCGGAAGCCGAGGCGCTGGCAACCGGGCTCACCCTCGAGGACCTGCGCGGGCGCTCGTTCGTGAGGATCCTGGACGCCCGGCGGGTGAAGGCGGGGACATAGGGCCGCAGGGCACCCACGGCGCGCCCGTCCGGGCCGTACCGCTCAGCGCGAGAAGGAGATCGGGACCGCCACCCAGACGGCCACCGGCTTGCCGCCCGACATCGCCGGCTTGAACACCCACTGGCGCACGGCGGCCACTGCGGCCTCGTCCAGCATGGGAACCGACTTGGTCACCCTCGTATCCTTCACGCGGCCGTCCCTGCCCACCAGGGCTTGCACGATGACCGTACCGTCAACCGACCCCCTGTCGCTCGGATACTCGGGTTTCACCTTCGTCACGACCTCGGGCAGCTCGTCGACGAGGACGTACTCACCCAGCTCGGGAAGTCGGTCCGACTCCGGCGTCGGAGGCACAACCACGCTGACGTCCCTCTCCGGCGCCCACACGACGTCGAACGATCCCTTGAGACCGAACGTGTACTCGCCGTGGATCGCGAGGGTTCCGTTGGGCCGCAGCACTCCGCGGTGGGTGCCGTGTGTCCCCGGTGCCTTCGAGGAATCCGATCCCCATGCCTGGCGAAATACGCCCCAGTAGTTCGTTCCGCTCATCAGCCCAACACCGTCCCACCCCTTACCGGCCACCTGGTAGACGTCCCGAGCGAGGCGCGTCACCATGACGGCTTGGCGCTTCTCGCCGTTCACGAGGTAGCGCTCCGCGAGAGCGGGGCGTTCGGGAGTCGACTCGGCCGCCGACCGCGGAGGAAGCGACGATAGCCCCACGATCAGCAAGCTCGCCACCACGTGCGCGCCAGATCTCATGTTCCGACCTCCTCAGCTCCCCCGGTACGTCGAGTACCCGAACGGGCTCAGCAGCAGCGGCACGTGATGGTGCTGGGCGGGATCTCGCACCTCGAACACCACGCCCGCCTCGGGGAAGAACGTGCTCAGGCCCTTCGCCGCGAAGTAGGCGCCGGTGCCGAACGTGAGCCGGTAGGTGCCGGCGTCGAGCTTGCTGCCGTCGGCCATCAGGTCACGGGCCCGGCCGTCGGCATCGGTGGTGCGCTCGGCGAGCGTCACCCACCCCCGCTCGGCCATCCGGACCTCGAGCTTCACCGCCACGCCTGCCGCGGGCCGGCCGGCCGAGGTGTCGAGGACGTGCGTGGTGATGCCGCTCATCGGACGCGCTCTCCCGTCACCAGAGGGCGCGCGACTCGCGTGCCCGTCATCGCGGACCTCCGAGCATCGTGTCGAGTCTCAGCCGCATGATCTTCCACTGCTCCCTGGCCGCGATGCCCAGCTCCGCCTCGGGATCGTTTCCCAGCCGGCGCCCCAGCAGCGCGAGCATCTCGTCGGCCGTCCGGCCCGACGCGAAGACGATGAAAATGTATCCGAACCGCTCCTCGTACGCACGGTTCCCATCGGCGAGGGCTTCAAGGACCACCCGAGAGGCCGCGGCGACCGCGGCCTGCTCGCGCGAGGCGAGATCGGCGGTGGCCGCGAAGCGGCGACGAAGCGATTCCAGATCGCCGATGCGTGGATGGTGGCCGAACGCCTCGCGCCAGCCGTCCGGCCCGAGCTCCATCCAGAACGCGTGCGCGATACCCAGCAGGTGGTTGAGGCTCACGAACGGCCGGCGGGCGACCATGCGCTCGACCCATACCGACGCGCCACAGCAGCGCGCGAGCGCGTCCCGCGCCTCGGCGACGGGCAGCCCGTTCAGCTCGTCGAGCGTCATGAGGGCGGATGCACGGCCAGATGCCTGCACAGCGCGTCCATGAACCGCACGCCCGTGAGCAGGTCCGATTCGGACGTGAACTCGTCGGGCGAGTGGCTCACGCCGGCCCGGCTCGGCACGAACACCAGCAGCGCCGGAATGCCCGCCTGGGCGAAGATCATGGTGTCGTGCGCCGCACCGCTCGCCATGCGCCGGTGCGTGATCTCCAGCTCCTGCGCCACCTGAACGGCGGCCTCGGCCAGCGCCGGCGAAAGCGCGGTCGGCCTCTGCGCCGCCCCCTCCTCCAACGCCAGGTGAAGCGTGCGGCGCTGGGCGATCTCCCAGCAGCACCCGGCGACCTCGGCGGCAAGGCGGTCCAAGGCCTCGGGGCGATCGTGCCGCACCTCGAGCCACAGCTCGCAGCCACCCGGGACCACGTTGAACAGCCCGGGCGCCGGGCGCACGAACCCGGCCGTCGAGACCGCGGGCTCGCCCGCCTCGCGTCCCAGGCGCTCGGCCGCCAGGATCATCTCGGCCGCCCCGGCCAGTGCATCGCGTCGCATCGCCATGGGAGTGGTGCCGGAGTGGCGCGCTTCGCCATCGATGTGGACGACCCACTGGCGGAATCCGGCGATCCGCTCGACGATCCCGAGCGCGAGATGTTGCGCCTCCAGCGCCGGGCCCTGCTCGATGTGGAGCTCGAGCTGGAGGGCGGGACGAAAGAGCGGCGGGGAAACGGTCCCTCTGGGGATCAGGGGCGCCGCGCAGCCCCGGTCGCGAGCGGCGGCCAGCGCCTGACGCCAGGTGACCCCGTCACGGTCCGCGACGCTGTCCAGCTCGGTATCGGCGACACGGCCGAGCAGGCTGCGACCGCCCATCAAGCCGCCATGGAACCGGCTGCCCTCCTCTTCGCAGGTTACGAACCCCACCA
>Ga0075418_10004827_pt1 | contig 15282 bp, 13 predicted proteins | sample SoiMetdeltSBSDD2_FD_81776 | JGI IMG/M metagenome (GOLD analysis project Ga0075418, IMG submission 81776) | Bulk soil microbial communities from a Populus tree surrounding site in Tennessee, USA - Soil MetaG P. deltoides SBSDD2 | ecosystem: Environmental > Terrestrial > Soil > Tree plantation...
GCGCGCTCCAGCAATGACCCCGCCGCGACGCGAACCTCATGACGCGCCGTCTCGTCGCTGTGGGGCACGGGCCCGGGACGCTCGCTCTCGAGATCCTGATACAGCGTCCCGCCGAGCGCGACGTTGAGGATCTGGATCCCACGGCAGATCGCGAGGATCGGCAGTCGGCGCTGTCGCGCGGCACCGATCAGGGCCACCTCGGCGGCATCGCGCGAGGGATCGATCGCTCCCAGGCGCGGGTGCGGCGTCGCTCCGTACCGCTCGGGCGCCACGTCCTCGCCGCCGGTGAGTACCAAGCCGCGCACGCCGGTGAGTGCGGCGGCCGCATGATCTGGGGCGAGCATCGTCGGAACGGCCAGGGGCACCAGGCCTACGTTCTCGAGCGCCCGCACATACGCTGTGTTGAGCGTGACCCGTTCGCGGCCGTCCACCAGGCGGCGCGGCGCCGTGACCGCCACGGCCGGGGGTGGGGGGGTCACGAAGTCGTGGGAGGACCGAACAGCGGGCAACGCGGATTGCTCACGCTCGCCCAGTCGACGCGCACGGCGTACAGATTGAGGGCGGCACCGCCGCCCACGATCGATCCAATGGCGGGTTGACGTTGCGGCTCTTCCTGATCGAGGACCATCACGCCCATCGCCCGCTGCGAGGTGTCGTCCACGACGAGCAGGCCGTAGCCACGCGACGGAAAACCGGGTCCTCGATAGAGCATCGAGACTTTCCCGGCGGCGTCGCGTGTGACGATGACCGCTCCGTTTTCGCGGGACTTCGGCAGGATAATGACTGTCGGGAGGGAATCCGGGACGCCACGCGGTGGATCCGTGAGCGCCGCGCGCGGATTGCTGAGTTGATTCACGATCAAGGCGGGACCGGCAATGGCTGCGATGCCACAGGTCGGAGAGCCGGCGCCGGAGCCTCCCCCTCCTCCACAGGCGGTGACTGCGAAGACCAGGATAAGAATCCGCGGATTCATGGGACTGCAATCTAACGCTAATGCGACCAAACAGCCGTGAGCGTCGTCGTCCGCACCGGCGCCAGGGTCTGCGGCACGAGATTGTAGACGTAATTCAAGGCATTTGCGAGCAGGAGCCGCAGCTCGAGCGGTCCACGCGTCCATTGAGCGCGCAGATCCAGGACATTCATCGGGACGCGCCGCGGGTCGACAAAGCCCTCCAGCTCGATGCGCTCGGGCCGGCTCGCATGGCGGAAGTCGGCGCCCAGATTGGCCCTGCCGAGGGAATAGTCGGCGCTCAGCTTCACCTGATGTCCCGGACGGTACGCGAGCGGAGCGTTCGCCGAGCCGGGGACGCGGCGTTGCGTGTGGAGATACGTGTAGCTGAGCGAGGTGGTGAGACGATCAATCGCCGCGAGCAGAGTCGCGTCCACGCCGGCGATGCGCGCCTCCGCCACGTTCTGTAGCTGAATGACGGGCCCACCCGGCGTCACGATGAGCGTCGGTTCGATCAGATCCCTCGCCTCGGTCCAGAACAGCGCGCCGTCGACACGCATGATCCCGAGGGAGGGCGCGCTCCGGCCGCCGAGTTCGAATGACCACGCTGTTTCGGGGCGCAGGCCGGGATTGGGAACGACGCGCAGTCCGAACTCCGGCGCCACCAGATCGACGAATCGCTCCGCGAGCGACGGGGCGCGGAACCCGCGTCCGACCGAGGCGCGCACCGCCGCACCGTGCGATCCTACCGGAAACGAGCCACCCAGACGCGGGCTGACCACGGCGGTCAGCGAGCCGCCATCGACCGCGAGAAAATCGATTCGCGCGCCGGCCTTGAGTCGCGCGCTCCCCCTGGCCAGGCGGCTCAGGGGCTGTTCTACCTCGGCGTATGCCGAGTATTCCGATTGCGAGTGGTTCTGGAACACGTCGCTCGTCACGTCGGAGAAAGTCGCCTCTCCGCCGACGAGCACGGAGCGGGTCGAATCGGGATGTGCCTCGACGCGGACCTCTGCGCCAAAGCGGTTGGAGATGCCGAACTCCGAAGTGTCGCGGCGCTGATCGAAGAAGTCTGTCCGAAACCACGAGGCGCGCGCATGCCAGGCGAATCGTTCCGAGACAACGGTGCGCGCCTGCGCGGCGACGTAGCCCTTGCGCGAATGGGTCCACGGTGCGCGCCCGCCAGTATCGACCTTGAACGGCTGGTAAGCCTGGCCCATGTCGTCGCATTCGCCCTGCGTGCACCAGCTGAGGGGCGTGTCGTAGCGATCGTCGGCCCAGGCACCGCTGACGTCGACGCGCGTTTTGGGTGATGTCTGCCAACGGCTCTTGGCGGCCATCTGCCAATGGTTCTGACTGTCGTGCTCCCGGTAGCCGTCGGAGTGACGGGCTCCACCGGTGACGCTTGCGCCGAAGATCTCGGTTCCGTAGGAGATCATGCCGTCGCCGCCCCCCTGCAGCCCCGGCTTGTCGCGGAATCCCCAGACGGGGTGCGGCGGATCGGTGAAGATGCCTCCGGTGAGTCGCACCCGCGCATGCAGGCCTGCCGGCACGTCGCGTGTCGTCACATTGACCACGCCGCCCAGGGCTGCAGAGCCGTACAGCGAAGAACCGGCACCTTTGAGGATGTCGGCACGCTCGATGTGATCGACCGGGACGAGATCCCAATTGATCCCGCCGCGATCGCCCTGATTCATCGGTACGCCGTCCACCAGGAAGAGGACGCGCGAGTTGAGACCCTGCACGTAACCGGTCGAGCCCCTGATGTTGATTTGTCCATTGAGGAACTGAATACCCGGCTCTTTGTCCACGGCTTCGTCGATCGTATTCACAGCACGGCGATCGATCTCGTCGGGGCTGACCTGAGCGACGCTCGTCGCCGGGTGATCGCCGAACTGCGGAAGTTTCGTGCTCACCACATCGACTGGTGTCAGCTCGAGCGGTGATGGCTCTAGCGTGAAGTCGGCGGTCGCGGAGTCGCCGCCGGCGAGGGTGACGACGGTTGCCGCCGGGCTATACCCAATCGCGGCAGCGCGCAGCCGTATTTCGCCGGAGGGCACGGCGGAGAGACGGTACCGGCCGTCCCCGTCGGTCTGCGTGTAGAGCGTACTGCCGGCGATCCCGACCATGGCGCCGCTAATGGACGTCCCCGAGGCGCTCCGTACCGTGCCACGCAGGACTCCCTGTGCCGCAACCCATCCGAGCGGGGCGATCGACGCGCCGATACACACGAGCGTGGCTAGCGCGCGGTGCATGTGACGAAGTCAGTCGCAGGACGGAGGCTGTCGAATTCCACCCGGAAGTCGATGTCGGAGGCGGCGGACCCGTCGGGGACGGTCACGACGCCGGGCTGCGTGCTGTCCGCCGGATTGCGGTAGTAGCCCGCCACGCGCAGCAACGCCGTATCCGCGGGAGTCAACGTCAGAGTGCCGACCTTCTTCCACACGGCCAGTACCCACGCGTACGTCCGCGGCTGGAGGGCCACACTGTAATCGGCGACCGAGTCGGTGTACGACACCGAACCGGGAATGAAGGGCTGGCGATTGGCGATGAGCTCGGTGCAGGTCAGTGGAAAGCTGGCGTACGCGGCGACGAAGACGTTGTCGGTGCTGTCGGGGATTGTGCCTCGGAACCGAATGGTGCCGCACACCCCGATCAGCGAGGCGCCGCAGATCGGCTCGGGTTGCAGTCCCCCGCCGCAAGCCGTCGCCGCGAGCAGCAGCGGCCACGCGAGACTGCCGGATCTCAAGAGGCTCCCGGACACCCCCGCAATTTGTGGGCGCCGGGATAGGCGTCAACTTGACCGTGGTTTTCCCGTGGAATAGAGTTTCCTACACTATGCCCCTCTACGAGTATCGCTGTACGAAGTGTGACGAGCACTTCGCGCGCACGGAGTCGATGGCCCAGCATGGCTCGCGCCGGCCGGTGTGCCCCAAGTGCTCGTCGCGCTCCGTCGAACCCGTTCTCTCCCCGTTCTTCGCGAAGACGATCCGGAAGAGCTGAGCGAGGAAAAAGGGGGGGCCTTGTTCGAGCGCCTGCGGGAAGCGTTCCGCGCTGCCCTGGATGCGGCCGCAGGTCCTGCCGACCTGCGCGCGCTCGCGCGCCAGATGCGTGAAGCCGTCGTCGACGCCAAAGTCGCCGTCGGCGAAATCGCGGAAGCCGTCGCCCGTACTGACCGAGAGCTCGCACTGGAACGCCAGCGCCTTGCGGATGCTGAGCGGCGCGGCCGGCTCGCGGGCGAGATCCAGGATCAGGAAACCGTTGCAGTAGCCGAGCGCTTCACCGCCAAGCATCGCGAACGCGTCGCAGTGCTCGAGCGAAAGCTGGCAGCGCAGCGTGAAGAGCTCGCGCTTGCCGAGCGCGAGTTGGCGGATATGCACGCACAGCTCAAGAGCGCCGAGCGAGACCGGCCGGTGATGGAAGGGGACCGCAGCTCCGAGCGGGCGTGGCGTGACGTACAAAGTGCGGGCGGGGCGCGTCCTGGAATGGATCTTCAGGACGAGCTGCTCAAGTCCGACATGGACCGTGCCGCGCGTGAGGCGGAGGCGACGCGCCAGCTCGAGGAGCTCAAGAAGAAAATGAGAAAGGACTAGCGACTGTGCTCCTGTTAGTTCTGCTGCAGCACCTCCAGCAGCCTCCACAGCCTCCCCCACCTGATTTTTTGAAACGCGCTCACACCTACAGCATCGTCGCCTACGATTCCGTCACCGGCGACCTCGGCGTTGCCGTGCAATCGAAATTCCCGAATGTCGGCGGTCTCGTCCCGTGGGCGCGCGCCGGCGTCGGCGCCGTCGCGACGCAATCGCTCAGCAACACGGACTATGGCGAAAAGGGACTCGAGCTGATTGCGCGCGGCGCGACGGCGCCGGAAGCGATGCGCGTCATCATGCGCGGGGATGAGCGCCCATCACAGCGACAGGTCGGCATGGTGGATGCGCGTGGCAATGCGGCGAGCTGGACGGGGGATTCGACGTTCGACTGGGCGGGTGGGCGCACGGGCGGCGGGACGGATGGGCAGACGGGCGGCAAAGGCAAAATGATCACCGGCCGCAATTACGCGGCCCAGGCCAACATCATGGTTTCCGATGCCACCGTGCGAAACATGGCGGAGACGTTCGAGCGGGCGCGGGGGTCGCTGGCCGATCGTTTGCTTGCGGCGCTCGTGGCGGGGCAGGCAGGGGGCGGCGACAAGCGTGGGATGCAGTCGGCAGCGCTGCTCGTCGTCCGCGCCAACGCGGGCTACCTGGGCACCACCGATCGCTACATCGACATTCGGGTCTACGACGCCCCCGATCCCATCAAGGAGCTGCAGCGACTGTATGAGCTGCACAAACTCTACTTCTTCACAACCGACTCCGCCGATCTGATCGCGATCACGCCGGCCTTGCAGCGGGAGCTGGAAGCCATCCTCGTCGCCGAACCGAAGAATCAACCGCAAAAGTGGCTAGCAGCGCCGCAGCCGTCGGTGAACGAGGCGTTCCTCAACGCGCTCGCGAATTTCATGTACTGGGAGAACTACGACGTGCGCGTGAGAATGGATGGGAAGATTGATCGGGTAGTGTTGGATGACATTCGAAAGAACCGCAGGCGGAAATGATTGCCGTCAGCCATCTGCCGTCAGCAGACGGCTGATGGCAGAACGCTGAGGGCCACCATGGACGTGAAACGCGGCCGCATGGTCTTTCTGGGATACGGAAAGTACTGGCGCTCAGACCGCATTCTCGGTTTGATGCCGATCGAGGAAGGGCGCGGTCCGGGGCAACGGACCAACGTCTTCATCGAGGGCCAGGCGGAGCCGATCGTCGCGTCGCGGACGGAGCAGAGCATCCTGGAAGACATGGGCGCAACCGACGACAGTTTCCGGCTGGAATCGCTGCGTGAAGCGACGCGCGAGCTGCTGGAAGCGTTCCACGAGTTCTCACCCGTGCTCCGCCGCGCACTTCAGAACGAGCACCACTTCGACGTCGAAAAGTGGGAGCAGCGGCTGGGCGGTCTCCTCAGACCGGCAGAGCATCCCGATCCGGCGCAGCAGGACGATCTCTTCGATTGAAAGGACCGGCATGACGCAGCCCGGAGTACCTGCCCAGGCGGACCGTGGATGGTTCGGCCATCCGCGCGGCCTGTCGACACTGTTCTTCACCGAGATGTGGGAGCGCTTCAGCTACTACGGGATGCGCGCGTTCCTCATTCTCTACATGACGAAAGCGCTCGGCTTCACCGATGCTGCGGCCGGCGTGTCGTACGGCAACTATGTCTCCTCCGTCTGGCTCACGCCGATTCTTGGTGGCCTGATCGCGGACCGCTGGCTGGGGCAGTACCGCAGCGTGCTGTACGGCGGAGTTCTGATTGCGTTGGGCCACTTTTCGCTCGCGTTCACCGCGTTGCCGTTCTTCTACGCGGGACTCACGCTGATCGTGCTCGGGACCGGCCTGCTGAAGCCCAACATCAGCGCGCTGGTGGGCTCGCTGTACGAACCCGGCGACGAGCGGCGCGATGCCGGGTTCTCGATCTTCTACATGGGGATCAACCTCGGCGCCTTCATCGGTCCGTTCATCGCGGGCGGCCTCGCCGAGAAGGTCGATTGGCATCTCGGATTCGCGTGCGCCGGTATCGGCATGATCTTCGGGCTCGCACAGTACGTCCTGGGCCGCAACCGGCTCCAACCCGGAATCGAACGCCTGGCGCGCGCGAGAGCGGAGCAGGCTGCCCGTGTCGCACCGGGCACGACAACCGCTGGAGGAATGACGAGCGACGACTGGCGCCGCATCGCTGCGGTGCTCGTGCTGTTCCTGTTCGCATCGCTGTTCTGGGGCGCATATGAGCAAGCCGGCTCGACGCTCAGTTTGTTTGCGGACCGGTACGTGAACCTCGAGTTCCTCGGGATAAAGCTGTATGCCTCGTGGTTCGCGTCGATTCAGGCCGGGTTCGTGATCCTGTTGTCGCCACTGTTCGCCTGGCTCTGGGTGAGACTCGGGTCGCGACAGCCCTCGAGCCCGGCGAAATTCGCGCTCGCGCTCGTCTTCGTGGGACTCGCATTCGTTCTGCTGATTCCCGCGGGCTCGATGGCCCAGCAAGGCATCAAGGTGTCGCCGATGTGGCTCGTCTGGGCCTATTTCATCCAGGAGCTCGGGGAACTCTGCTTGAGTCCGGTCGGCCTGTCGCTCGTGACGAAGGTCGCGCCGGTTCGGCTGGTCAGCCTGTTGATGGGAATGTTCTTCCTGTCGAACGCGCTGGGAAACTGGCTCGCGGGCTGGTCCACGCGCTTCGTCAGCACGGCACCGCTCACGACGCTCTTCGGCGTGATCGCCGCAATTACAATCGGCGCGGGACTGATCCTGTTCCTGCTGTTGCGCCCCATCCGCAATTTGATGGGCGGGGTGCGCTGAGCCTCAAGACATCGGCCGTTCGGCATAATGGCAGGCCGCGAAATGCCCTGGCGTAATCTCGCGCAGTGGCGGCGCCTCCGTGTGACACCGCTCGCTCTTCATCGGGTGCGGGCAGCGCGGATGAAACGGGCAGCCCGGCGGCGGGTTCGCCGGTGATGGAATGTCACCGGGGAGCACGATGCGCTGCTTGGCGACGCGCGGGTCCGGCTCAGGCACCGCCGATAACAGCGCGCGCGTATATGGATGCCGTGGCTGCGCGTAGATCTCGGCCGCGGGCGCACGCTCGACGATCTTGCCGAGGTACATGACCGCGACTTCGTCGGCAATGTGCCGCACCACGGCGAGATCGTGCGCGATGAACAGGTACGTGAGATGGCGCCTCGCCTGGAGGTCGGCCAACAGGTTCAGGACCTGAGCCTGGACCGAGACGTCGAGTGCGCTGACGGGCTCGTCGCAGACGATGAATTGCGGCTCGACCGACAACGCGCGCGCGATTCCGACTCGCTGGCGCTGGCCTCCGGACAGTTCGTGCGGGTAGCGTTTCGCAAATGCGGCGTCGAGTCCAACCTCGTCCAGCAACGCGGTGACCGTCCCCGCTAAGCCGTGAATCTCGAGCGGCTCCTGAAGCGTTTCCTGCACGGTCATGCGCGGATTGAGTGAGCTGTAGGGATCCTGAAACACGATCTGCATGCGGCGCCGCAGCGCGCGCAACCGCGTGGCATCGAGCGCGAATACGTCGACCCCTTCAAACAGCACTGTGCCGCTCGTGGCTTGCTGCAGCCGCAGCAGCGTGCGTCCCACGGTTGTTTTCCCCGACCCCGACTCGCCGACCAGCCCCAGGGTTTGCCCGGACGGGATCGCGAACGACACGCCGTCCACGGCACGCACCGGCGCGCGTGGCCGGCCCAGGCCGAACCAGCGGCGCTCGCTGGCGTAGTGCTTGACCAGGTCGCGCACGTCGACCAACGGGCCTGGGGCCTGGGGCCTGGGGCCCGGGCCGGAAGTCCTCATCGTGTTCCTTGACGGCGTTCCGGTTCGATCACGAGCCAGCAGCGCGCGGTGTGGCCGTCCCCGGCGTCCAGGAGCGGCGGTTCCTGGGCGACGCACTTGTCCCAGGCATAGGGACAGCGTGGATGGAATCGGCACCCGACCGGCCAGGCGGTGGCCGCGGGCACCTGACCCGGTATGGCATGGAGGCGCGAGCGCGGCGCATTCACGCGCGGCACCGCCGCGAGCAGCCCTTCCGTGTACGGATGTGTGGGGCGCTCGAACAGCTCCGTCGTGGACGCCGTCTCCACGACGCGTCCCGCGTACATCACCACCACTCGGTCGGTGTGGCCGGCGACGACGCCCAGGTCATGCGTAATGAGCAACACGGCCATGCCGAGCTCTTTTTGCAGCCGGTCGAGCAGCTCGAGAATCTGAGCCTGAATCGTTACATCGAGCGCGGTGGTCGGTTCGTCGGCGATGAGGACCTTGGGATGGCAGACGAGCGCCATCGCGATCATCACGCGCTGGCGCATTCCTCCCGAGAGCTGGTGCGGGTAATCGTCAACACGCTGCTCCGGATCGGGGATGCCAACCAGCTTGAGCATCTCGATGGCCCGCGCCCGCGCGGCTCCACGCGAGAGGCGCTGGTGGATGATTGCCGCTTCCGCGATCTGGTCCCCCACCGTGAAGACGGGGTTCAGCGACGTCATGGGCTCCTGGAAGATCATCGCGATCTGATTGCCGCGAATGCTCCGCAGCTCGCGCGGCGCAATCGCCAGGAGATTCCGGCCCTCGAATTCGATGACCGAGCCCGGGAGGATGTGGCCGGGCGGCTCGGGAACGAGCCGCAGGATCGACAGTGATGTGACCGTCTTGCCGCAGCCCGACTCCCCCACGATACCCAGCGTCTCGCCGGGATACAGGTCGAAGGATACCTCGTCCACGGCGCGCGCTGTGCCGCGGCCGTGCTCGGTGACGAAGTAAGTCTTGAGATCGCGCACGCGGAGCAAGGCGTTCAGGAGCTTTCCTCGCGCGGATCGAGAGCATCCCGTAACCCATCGGCGACCGCGTTCAATGACATGACGACCAGAGAAATAGCGAGGCCCGCAAAGAGTGTGGTCCAGGGCGCGGTGTACAGGCTCAGCGCGCCATCCGCGATCATGTTGCCCCAACTTGGCCGCGGGGGGGCCACGCCGATGCCGAGGAAGGACAACGACGCCTCGAGCAGGAGCACGTTCCCCACGCTCAGCGCGGCCGACACGATGATCGGCGCCGCGGCATTGGGCAGAACGTGGCCAAAGATAACGCGGCTGGAGCGCGCGCCCAGAGCGCGCGCCGCCACGACGAACTCTCGCTCGCGCAGCCCGAGCACTTCCGCTCGAACCAGGCGGCTGGTGCCGAACCACGACGTGAGCCCAATGACGAACGCCAGCCACGCGAACGGCAAGCGGTCCCACAAGGCAACGGCCATGAGCAGGATGAAAATGCGGGGAAGGGCGAGGCCGATGTCGACCAGCCGCATCAGCATACCGTCGACCCAACGGCGGTAATAGCCCGCGACCGCGCCGACGAGCGAGCCGAGCGCGACAGCGATGAACGCGCCAAGCGCGCCAATGCCGAGCGAAATGCGCGCGCCGTACGCGAACCGGCTCCACACGTCGCGACTGAAGACATCGGTCCCCATCAGGAATGTCAGCGAAGGCGGATGGTTCTGCAGGCGGACGGGATCGGGTTGCACGACGGGATCGAGCGGCGCGACCAGCGGCGCGGCGATCGCGATGATCACGAGAAACGTCAGGATGCCGCAGCCCCAGGCCGCCGTGGGATGCCGGAAGAAGCGCCGCCAATGCTCATGTGCCAGCGCCCGATGGCGCAGCCAGCGCACGGCTTCCGCCGCGACCACGATCGCGATCACGAGGGCGAGCCAGGAGGCGAACGTCATGCCGTTACGATGTCGAGGGCGGCATCCTCGTGCACCCGGATCCGAGGATCGGCGAGGGCGAGGAGGATGTCGGCGATCAAGCTGCCCGTCACGACCATGGCGCTGGCTATCAGCGCGGTGGCCGTGACGACGGCGTAATCGCGTTGCAGAATCGCATCGACCGTGAGCCGCCCCATGCCCGGCAGCGCAAAGATCGTCTCGACCAGCACCGCGCCGGTCAGCAGGAAGGGAAAGGTCAGACCGAACCGGGTGATAGAGGAAAGCAGCGCGTTGCGGAGCTGGTGGCGGAGCACCACGCGGGGTTCCGGCAGGCCTTTGGCGCGCGCGGTGCGCACGAAGTCCTGCTGTGCGATTTCCAGCATCGCGGCCCGCTGGAACCGCGCCGTGCCTGCGGCGCCGACCAGGCCCAGGGTGGCGGCGGGAAGCACCAGATGCCAGATGCGATCGACCAGGCAATAGAGCGAATCGACCGTCGGGCAGAGAATGGGATCGCTCGCACCGCCCACCGGGAAGAGCCGCAGCTTCTCGCCGAACAGGAACAGCAGGATCAGCGCGAGCCAGAACGTCGGCAGCGAGTAGACGAACAGCGTGACATTGCCCAGCACGACGTCCGGCAGGCGGTTCGCGCGCAGGGCCTGGTAGATGCCCAGTCCGAGGCCGAGTGTGAAGTCGAGTAACAGCGCGGTGCCGGCGAGCTGGAGGGTGAACGGCACCGTGTCGGCGATCGCGTCGCCCACCGGACGATGCAGCGCGAACGAGTAGCCGAGATTGCCCCGTACGAGCTCCACCAGATAACGCCAGTACTGGACGAGAATCGGCTGGTCGAGACCGAATTGACGAACCAGGAGCCGGCAAATCTCGGGGTCGGTGAAGTTTTCCCCGCCCGCGAAGCATGGCTCCCCCGGGGCGAGGTGAATCAGGACGAAGACAAAGGTGACAACCGCGAAAATGATGGCAACGGACGCCACGAGGCGCCGCAGCAGCCACGCCATCATCTATCGCTCCACGCGGTCTCGGTCGATCTGCCGGTCGTGAGGAATGCGCCAGGTGCGCAGCAGCGACGCCCAGGAATCGGGGCGAATCTGCACGTTGTCGACCCGGTTGTGGATGCCCGCCACGTTACCGAGTGCGTAGAGAAAAATGGCGGGAGCATCGGCGTTGATCGTTTCGATCGCCGCGCGCCACAGCTGCTTGGATTGGTCGCGCGACTGCGCTGAGATCGCGCGATCCACGAGCCGGTCGAACTCGGGGCTGCTGTAGCGGCCGTAATTCGAGCCGCCGATCCCGGCACTCGTCCACGTCTGCGAGATCCCGGAGCTCGGTGAGGGATCGTTGGACCGCGACAGGATGGCCGCGTCGAAGTTTCCGCTGACGAGGCGCTGGGTTAGGGCACGGGGATCGAGCTCATCAATCTCGACCTGGACACCGATGCGCCGGAACTGCTCTTGCAGCAATCGCGCGTACTGACGACGCAGCTGGCTCGTCGAGGGCACGACGACGCGGAACGTGAGCGGTTGTCCATCGCGGTCGCGCACGCCATCGCTATCGTGATCGCGCCAGCCCCGGGCGTTCAGATGCCGCGACGCCTGCGTCGTGTCGTAGGGGAGTTGGCGGATTTCCGGATCCCAGATCCAGAGCAGCGACGACATCGGTCCAGGTGGCACCCTGCCGACGTCGCCCAGCGTGCTCTTCACCAGGCTAGCCCGGTCCACCGCCATCGTCAGCGCCCGCCGAACCTCGCGCTCGCTGAAGATGGGATGCGGTTTCGCCGTGTCGCCGTTGGCCCGCAAGTTGAAAGAGACATAGGTGTAGGTGTTGCCCGGGTAAGGGTACAGCTTGACCTGCTGCGCCCCACGAGCTCGCTCGATGAGCTCGGGTGTGATCAGCTGTTCGCGCACATCCGCCTGGTCGGCGACCAGCTGCGTCACGGCGACACCGGGATCCGGCGGAAAGCGCAAAATCCACCGCCGAATTCCTGGCCGGCCGAGGAAAAACGTCGTGTCGGATTGCAGCTCGATGGCCTGGCCGGCCTGCCAGCTCACAAAGCGGTACGGGCCGTCGCCGATGGGCTGGCGGCCGAACGGCGCAGTCCGCCACTGGTCGCGCGGAACCGACCGCAGCAGATGCGCCGGCAGCACGCGCATGTGGTAGACGGCGTCGTAGAACATCTCCGGGTAGCGCTCGCGGAAGCGGAACACGGCCGTCAGAGAGTCGCGGGCGGTGACGCTGGAGATGCGCCGGAGCTGCGCGCGAAAGGGCGACGCGACAGCGGAGTCCGTGTAGGCATCGAACGTGAACGCGACGTCGACCGCGGTGACCGGCTGCCCATCGTGCCAGCGTGCGCGCGGGTCGATGTGAAAGACGAGCGTGGAAGGACCGTCCCACTCCCATCGCTGCGCGAGTACAGGCTGAAAATCCTCGTCGCCCACCGTATTCAGGGACATCCCCACGTCCGCCAGCTTCAAGAACAGCTGCTCGGCCACGTCGCGCGCGGTGATGTCTTCCGTTGATGCCGGCAGGAGCGTGCCGGGCTCACCAATGGCTGCGTCGACGAGAGTTCCGCAGTCGGGGGCCGTGCAAAGCTTGCGGCGCTCGCATGCACCGAGCGCGGCGACGATAAGGAGGATGGAGAGCAACTCATAGCGCCTGGGCATGGCGGTTAACATTTCACCCCGGGGCGATGGATGCAACCGACCGCCCGTCGGACGGGCGGAAGGTCTGACGGTCAGAGGGTCTGAAACTCGCGTCCCAATTTTCGATAATGGCTGTCGTGATTTCGTCGAATGTCACAGCTCGGCCGAGCACCGCGTCGAGTGTCGTTTCCCCGGTGTCGGCAGCCACCTTTTGCTGAGATCCAGCCAAGAGAATGGAGCCATGCTGCAGGAAAGCATCGCCCCGTCGCACCTGGGCCGAGCCCACGAGCTTCCGGCCACCGACCAGGATCTCCCCGCCCACGGACATTGCGAAGCAAGAAGCCGGACCGTCGGATGGTCGGACTGTCGGACGGTGCGAGGCCAGATGCGCTTCAACACCCAACGACCGCAGGGCTCGGACAATCCGAGTGTGGATTTCGCAGTACGCGTTTCGAAGCGAACCAAACGCTGCAATTGGCGCCGCCACCGCGTACGTGACCTCATGCTCGTGCCAAACTGCCTTCCCACCGGTTGGCCGCCGCACAACAGCGACGTCCGGATGGGTAGCGGCGCTGAATGGTTGATTGCGACCGACCGAGAGTGCGGGCGGATCCCACCGGTATAAACGCAGGTACCGAGCGCCCGTTCGCGCAGACTCGACGAGGAGATCAACATCGGTCGACATGTTGTAGTCGCCCGATCGTCCCACCGGATCAATCAGCAGGTGCCAGTCCGACTGTCCAACACTCCGACGGTCAGACAGTAGCGTACGCCTCCACCGGCGGACAGGTGCACACCAGGTTCCGATCGCCGAACGCCGCATCGATCCGGCTCACCGGCGGCCAGACCTTGTGCTCGCGCGTGGCAGCAGTCGGGAAACCGGCTCGCTCGCGAGAATAGGGGCGCTCCCAGTTGTCGACGAGCAGGTCGGCCAGCGGGTGTGGCGCATGCTTGAGCAGGTTGTTCTCGCGATCGGCCTCGCCGGTCTCGATCTCGCGAATCTCTTCACGAATCGCAATCAGCGCATCGATGAAACGATCGAGCTCGACCTTGGGCTCGCTCTCGGTGGGCTCGACCATCAAGGTGCCGGCGACCGGGAACGAGACCGTCGGCGGATGGAATCCGTAGTCGATCAGCCGCTTGGCGATGTCTTCCACATCGACCCCTGCCGAGCTCTTGAACGGGCGGGTATCGATGATGCATTCGTGTGCGACGAGGCCGTGCTGGCCCGCGTACAGGAGATCGTAGTGCTCGCCCTCCAGCAGCCGGCGAGCGATGTAGTTGGCGCTGAGGATCGCTACCTTTGTCGCGAGCGTGATTCCCTGGCGTCCCATCATCGCGATGTACGCCCAGGAAATCGGCAGAATGGAGGGACTCCCCCAGGGACCGGCGGACACCGTTCCGGCACTGTCCGCGAGGGGAATGCCGACATCGATGACCGGATGCGTCGGCAGATGGCGCACCAGGTGCTCCGCGACGCCGATCGGGCCCATGCCGGGACCGCCACCCCCGTGCGGGATACAGAACGTCTTGTGCAGGTTGAGATGACAGACGTCGGCGCCGATGTCGCCCGGCCGGCACAAGCCGACCTGCGCATTCATGTTCGCCCCGTCCATGTATACCTGACCGCCGTTTTCGTGCACGATCCGGCAGATCTTCTTGATCGACGCCTCGAACACCCCATGGGTCGAGGGATATGTGACCATCAGTGCGCCGAGGGTGTCGCGGTGCTCTTTGGCCTTGGCCTCGAGATCGGCAACGTCGATGTTGCCCTGCGCGTCCGTCTTCACCACCACGACCCCCATCCCCGCCATCACCGCGCTCGCCGGGTTCGTGCCGTGCGCCGATTGAGGAATCAGGCACGTCGTGCGATGCGTCTCACCGCGATACTCGTGGTATTTCCGAATTACGAGCAGTCCCGCGAACTCGCCCTGAGAGCCCGCGTTGGGCTGCAATGACACCCTGGCGAAGCCGGTGATCTCCGCGAGCCATTCCTCGAGCTGGCCGAACAGCGTCGCGTAGCCCTGCGCCTGCTCGCGCGGGGCGAATGGATGCAGCCTGCCGAAGCCGCGCCAGGTGATCGGAATCATCTCCGTTGTGGCGTTGAGCTTCATCGTGCACGAGCCGAGCGGGATCATCGCGGACGTGAGCGAAAGGTCGCGATCCTCGAGCCGCTTCAGGTACCGCAGCATCTCGGTCTCAGAGTGGTGCGTGTTGAAGACGGGATGTGTGCAGAACGGGGTGGTCCGAATCAGCGATTCGGGCAAGAAGGACTTGTCGGTTGCCAACGTGGCCCCCCCGCTACGCCGCGCGCCGCCATCAATCCCGGTGGCGAAAGCGGCAACGACGTGGAGGACATCCGACTCTGTCACTGTTTCATCGAAC
>Ga0075418_10004828_pt1 | contig 15281 bp, 17 predicted proteins | sample SoiMetdeltSBSDD2_FD_81776 | JGI IMG/M metagenome (GOLD analysis project Ga0075418, IMG submission 81776) | Bulk soil microbial communities from a Populus tree surrounding site in Tennessee, USA - Soil MetaG P. deltoides SBSDD2 | ecosystem: Environmental > Terrestrial > Soil > Tree plantation...
GAACAACGCGACCCCGGATGTGCGGTCGAATTCCTCGTCGTCCCACGGAATCCGGTACTCGACCGGGACGGTGATTTTTCGTGCCGCCTCGGGCGACTGCGCCTCCCCGTCAGGCGTGCCACTGCGGATGAGCTGCCAGTCCGCCTCGCCGCTGGGCGCGCAGGCGGCCAACACCGTCCTGAGCCGCATCGCAGGCACGGCGCCTGCGGACATCGACCAGGCGTTCGCCGGAGCCTGCATCAGCCTGGGCCGCAAGTCGGGCATCCTGCAGTTCGCCCACAAGGACGACACGGCGGTGAACCCGTACTTCACTGGCCGTTTCGTCGCCTCGATCAAGGAGGCGGTCTGCAAGAGCACGCTGTGGACAATGCGCCGAGAGGCGGCCAAGCCCGGTTCCGCGTTCTGGCTCAAAGGCGGGCCGCGTCCCGAAAAGCCGGCGTTCGACCCGAACGTGGTTTCGGAAACGTGACTACCCCAGACGAGCATGCCGACCGCCTCACCCACCTGCGGCCGCTGCTGTTCACGATCGCCTACGAAATCCTCAGCCCGGCAACCGAATCCGACGACGAGCTGCAGGACAGCTATCTGCGGTGGGCCGACGTGGACCTCGCGACGGTACGGCACACCAAGTCGTGTCTCTGTCAGCCACACCCCCGGGCGCAGCGTGGTCCGCCTGGCGTCCGGCGACGATCGGCTGACTTTCGCCGGCGACGCCGTGTTCCAGGTCGGGTTCGACCAACCCGAGTGGTACAACGGCTTCGAACACGACCCCGAGGAGGCGGCCCGCGTCCGGGTCCGTCTCTTGCGGGAGCTGGCGGCGACCGGCGAGTCGCTGGTGGCCACTCACCTGCCGTTCCCGTCCGTCTGCCGGGTGGCGGTCGCCGGCAACGCATTTCGGTGGGTACCGGCCGTCTGGGATTACTGACGCTTGTCGGGTTAGGGCAGAACTAGACGATCGCGTGCGTTTGAACGGCCGCGCTACACGCCGACTGCCGCATTAGCCCGCAAGCCATGCTCCCGCTCCTGCTGACTTGTGCTCCGCGCGGGAGGAATGCGGCGGAACCGAATAAGCGTTCCCACCCACCATAAGGACGGCAGCCAGTCGGGGCGTGGAATGCCTGGTGGCGCAGTCAATCTCGGTGATCGGCCTCAGTGACCATGGCGACGAGGGCGTCGATGAGTTCGTCTGCGGTCGTGTGCCATTTGTCGGTACTGAGGAGCCCACTGGACTCCAGGCCGGCGGCACCGTGCGTGCCGGTCAGGAGTATGGCGCTGTAGCGCTGGGCGTTCTGTTCACCGAAGACTGCGGCGACGATGGCGAGGAACTTATCGCAACCGCGTTGCGCGGCCCGGACCACTGCGGTCGGATCCCCCACCGGTGTGCTGAACATCAATTGGTACAGGTACGGCTGCTCGCGGCTGACGGTGATGAGGATGTCGAGTGCCGCGCGCAGTGTGTCGGCGGGCGGAAGTCGGGTGTCCGTCTGCAGTGCGTGCATCTGATCGCCGACGCGCTGCCAGCTCTCGGCGGCGACTGCGGTCAGCAGGCTCTCTTTGTCGGCGAAGTGTCGGTACGGCGCACCGCGGCTCACGCCTGAACGTGCGCCCACCTCGCGCAGTGTCACCGCGTCGGGACCTCCGCTGTCGAGCAGCGCGGCGGCATCGTCGAGCAAGGCGCGGCGCGTGGCGGCGGCTGACTCGGCGCGGCTCATGTCACCCATCCTAAGTTGACATTGTCATCTGAAAGCGTAGCTTGGTTGAGATGACAGCGTCAACTGAAAGCCGAGAGCTTGCGATCGTCACCGGTGCCTCCACCGGCATCGGCGCGGCCACGGCACGCGAACTCGCCCGGCGAGGATTCCACGTCCTCGCGGGTGTCCGGCGCGACCGGGACGCCGACGCCATCCGCGCGCCGGATATTGAGCCGCTGATCATCGACATCACCAACCCCGATCACATACAGTCGCTGGTTACCCGGGTCCACGGCGACTCGCAGGGCCGAGCAGTGCGGGCGCTCGTGAACAACGCCGGCATCGGGGTCAACGTACCCTTCGAGGTTTACGCGATCGACGAGTGGCGAAACCTGTTCGAGGTCAACCTCTTCGGCCACGTCGCCGTTACGCAGGCAATGCTGCCTGCCCTGATCCGCAGCAAGGGTCGCGTGGTCAACATCAGCTCCGTGGGCGGCAAGGTCGCCATGGCCACCTATGGTCCATACGCGGCCACGAAGTTCGCGCTCGAAGCGGTCAGTGACTCTCTGCGACGCGAAATGGCCCCGTTGGGCGTCGGGGTGATCGTGGTCGAACCGGGCGCCGTGCGTACGGAAATGCCCGGCCGGGCGAGCGCCACCGCCCATGAGCTGGCGTCGGCTATGACGCCCGAACAAAGCCAGCGCTACGGCGCGCTGGTGCACGCCATCACCGCGCAGACCGCGTCGCACACCACATCGGGGTCGGGCCTGCCCGCCGATGCCGCGGCCAGGGTGATCGCCAAAGCAATCACGGCGCGCAAGCCGCGCACTCGCTACACCGTCGGCCGTGACGCCACGCTGATCACCTGCTCGGCGCGCTTCCTGCCCGACCGGACACTCGACCGCGCCATTGCCGCCGTTCTGCGTCCCCACTTTCCCAAGGCGAGCAAGTGAGCATCACGACGCCGCGAACCTATTCCTTGCCGCGATACTCGAACGCTTTGAACGAGAACCAACCGGCCTCTCGGTCACGCAGGGAAAGAGCCACCCTTCGCTCAGCTCGCGGGCGACACCGACGACCACTCCGTCGGATTCGAAGGCGCCTTTGGCCGCCTCACGAGCCTGTGGCTCGACAATCATGCTGCGGAATTTTGGCTCGCTGTGACGGTTCGAAGCCCGCCTTCCAGATCGCGCGGACCGCTCTAGTCAGTCGGCAAGCGAAGAGGTCTCAGCCATGCGTGCACTGCGCTTCGTACTTCGCCAGATATTCGTCCTGGATGCCATACCAATAGCTGGCCGTCTCGTAGTCCTCCCTGGCCTCGGCTTCCTTCGCGCGGCGGTAGGCATTCATGGACGTGTCCCACCATTGGTTGCACTGCTCCTGCGCGCCCCGCAACAAACCGGCCTCGAGGCTGTTCTGGTAGCGACCGTCGTTCCTGGTCTCGCTCGACCCGTCGGGTGAGGCGCTCTGCCCGCCCCCGGGCGTACCAATGGTGTCCGTCGGCAGCGCCTGCGCAGCGGGCAGAGTGGCGCTGGACAATGCGGCTAGCATCGCAAGGGTTGCAAATGCGTTGCGGGTCATGGGGGTTGCCTTCCGGCGAGCCGATTTTGTCGGTGGTCGACGTAAGTGTCCGACGGGCGGCTTGGGTTCTGTAATCGTCGGGCAGCTAGATTCCACACCCGAAAAGGGAGGAATTTCCTATCCGCCTGGTAAGCAACCCAGGTCTGCGGCGCCTCAATGACTCGTGATCTCCCCCGCGACAAATACGAGGATTCGACGATGAAGCACTTGCTGACTCAACCGCGCTCAAAACGCGACGGCCGCTGAGGCCGCTCTCTTGACGAATACCTGGCGGCGCAGTTCGACTGGTTACTGATCGCTTCGCTTGGCTAAGCTTCGGGTGTCCGAGTTCAAACTCAAATAACGAGGCGGGCATTAATGATCTTGACCAAGGCTGGCTTGGCGACCGTTGCGGCGGCGGGCGCGATCATCGGGGTCGCAATCGGCCTAAACGGGTCGACGGCCAGCGCCGACCCTGCTCCCCCGCCCCCGCCCCCGAGTCTCGAGGCGCCGCCGTGGGCGCCGAAGAAACCGGCGGAGTCATGGCACGGCTACCCGATGGTGTGGTGGGACTGGGGGTCGGGCGGACACTGGGGCGTCTGGATCAATGGTGGCTTCCTTCCGTTCACGTAAACCTGGGCCACCGCCCGCACGGCTACCACAGACGGGAACCCACAACTTCGCTACCTCTGGATCCCCGCCGTCAGACGCTCCCAGTTGCCGGAGGCGATCGCTTCCCGCTCCGCGCTACTAATGTCGGCCGCTTCGAAGAATCGACGAGCCACGCCGCCTTCGGTGGGCACGAACGGATAGTCTGCGGCGAACATAATGCGCTCGGATCCCACGACCTCTAGCGCCCATTGCAAGTAGCGCTGACTGAAAACGCCTCCAGGAGTGAGGTATACGTTGTTCTGCACGTACTCCGACACGGTGCGCTCGAGTCCTGCGATCGGTGTCAGCCGGTCGATTCGGTCGAGGTAGAACGGAATCATTTCCCCCCAGTGCCCCAGGATCAGCTGTAGTCGAGGGAACCGGTCGAAGACCCCCGCGAGTATCAGCCGGAGCAATTGCACTCCGGCGTCGTAATGCCAGCCGACTCCGTGCGTTCCCAATGCCGCATCAACGACCTCTCCGAACCCGCCGTAGTACGAATTCCGCACCGCATCCGGAGGCGTTTGAGGATGTAGATAGAGCGGAGCGCCCAGTGCCTCGGCGGCTTCGAAAAGCGGCCAGAAGTCGGCGTGGTCGATGGACCGGTCCCGAACGCGGCTGAAGATCAGCGCGCCCTGGAAGCCGAGTGTCTTGACCGCCCGTTCTAGCTCTTCGGCAGCGGCATCCGGCCTTTGCGCGGCCACAGTCGCGAAGCCCTGCAAGCGGTCCGGGTGGGCCCGCACAGCGTCTGCCAAACGGTCATTGCAAGCCGTCTGCAATGCGACGGCTTCCGACGCATCCAGGTTCCACAGCCCCGGCGTGGTGAGCGAGAGCACCTGGGTGTCGACGCCGGCGTTATCCATCACCGAGAGTCGTTCCTCATCGAGTGAGAGAAGCCTGCGTTCGATGTCACTCTCGGCCGACGTTGACACGCTGGGGTCTTGCCATCGTGGTTCCAACCTTCGCCACGCATCATTCACATCGGCAGTGGCGTAATGTTCCTCTAGGCCAACGATTTTCACAGTTACTCCTAAGCTGTCCGTCAGCTCGCAGACAAGAATCTCGTCAATGCGGTCACGGGAACAGTCTGCGGCCTATCGTTGCTAACGAATCGAACCCCTTCTTCAATTCCGTAGCGCGCCGCAGCACAATTTGGCTGCGCACCAACGATTTTGTGCGTCCCGCTACCTCGCGTGTTCGGCGAACCAAGCGGCGACCGCCTCGACGCCTTGACGCTGCGTCTCGCCGCCGCCGACAATGCCGAACAGCCCGGTGCCACGCATCATCGTCAGCTTCAGCTTGTCGCCGTCCGTGGTGCGGACCTTGAGTGTCACCGCCGCACCATCCATGATCGCCAGCCCAACGCTTATCCATCCGCCTCCAGCGCCCTCTGCGGACGCGTCGGCAATCCGTTCAGGCGGCAGCGAAATCGCTTCGCCGACGGGTTCGAACTTGCGGTTCATGCCCTGCACGAGCAGCCTGCGGTCGGTGACGCCAAGCAGGACCTGTCGGCCTTTGAACATGCCGACCTGTGTCGCGACGCAGGCGCCGCGTAACTCCTCCCCTTGGGTGAGAATTGCTTCGGCGACGGGACGCAGATTCGCGTCGAGGTCCACGACGGTCAACGTATCAACTGCTGGCGGCGAAGATCAGCGTCCAGCATGCGGATCAACTCACCGGTCCGTCCGCCGTCAGCTGGGGCCGCCGGAAAGCGTTTGAGCACATCAACGACGACTGGTGTCGCACGATGTACCGCTTGCTCAATGAGTTCGCGTCCAACGGATCGATCATCGCCCGCGGCAAGCTCGGCCGCTCTGGCGGCGTATGCGCCTGCCCCCAGAATGTGCTTGACCTGGGTGGCCTTGGCGAACGGATGCAGGTAGGCGGCGCCTGCCGCAGACATGGCGGCCCACGCTGACTCACGCGCTGCCGCAGTGTCCGCGCGCTTGGCTGCAGCAAGTGCCGCCCAAGCCGTGTCGCGCAGAGATTTGCCTCGCTTACCGCCCCGAGCGAACTCCCACGCTGCGCCAATCGCGTCTCGCGGCCGCGAGTCATCCGGCTGATCGGCCTCGAATATCTCGAGAACCGTCTCCGCGCATCCCGCGGCAAACGCGGTGACCTCGCGAAGGTCCCGGTCGCTCAGAACAACTTCGCTCGGTTCACCTGCCATCGTCCCATTTTCAACCATCACGGCTAAGTCGAAGATTGTCGCCACTTCCATGTCCGCGAAGTCGCCGGTGGTTGACGAGGCGGCCTGGCGTGGCGCCCTCGATGAACTGCGAACACGGGAAAAGGCCACCACCCGAGAGCTCGACGAGATCGCCGCGCAGCGCCGCCGACGTCGGTGCGCCGCCAGGCGAAGGCTTTGGCGTCAACGTGTTTCTCCGTGACGGCGACACGGTTTACGCACCTGGCACACCAACGGCCGCGGCGTCGAACAACTCACGCACGCATTCGCGCTCGTCGACTCGCTGCCCTGGGGGCGCCAAGAAGAGTGGCAGGATTCCCCCGACGGGTGGTCCAAGACGCCGACCTCTTCGGGCTGACTGGACTCCCCAACATCGCAAGGCTGTACGGCCAGTAATCGTTCTTCAGCCCGTTCTATCGGCCACAGACGCCGCGACCGGCCGTTATCGTAAGCCGGTGGAAGGGACGCCATTTGGCCGCTACCAGCTCATCGAGCTGCTGGGCCGCGGCGGGATGGGTGAGGTTTGGCGGGCTTACGACAGCGCGATCGACCGCGTCGTCGCGCTGAAAATGCTGATCCCGCACCTATCCCAAGACCCCGACTTCGAAAAGCGGTTCCGCCGCGAAGCCCGCGCCGCCGCCCGCCTGGACAATCCCCACGTCGTCCCGATCTATGACGTCGGCGAGATCGACGGACGGCTGTTCGTGACCATGCGCCTGATCACCGGCACCGATCTGCAAACCCTGCTCAACACCGGTCCGCTCGACGCGCATCGCGCGGTGTCGATCGTCGAGCAGATCGCCTCAGCGCTGCACAGCGCCCACCGAACAGGGTTGGTACACCGCGACGTCAAGCCCTCTAACATCCTCCTGGACGAGAACGACTTCGCCTATCTCATCGACTTCGGAATCGCCCGTACCGCCGACGAAACCGGGGTCACGGCAACGGGAGCGACGATCGGCACATGGGCATACATGGCGCCCGAACGCTTCAACACCGACGAGATACACCCCAGCTCCGACATCTACGCGCTGGCGTGCGTGCTGTACGAATGCCTTACCGGCGAACAACCCTTCCCCGGAAACACCCTTGAACAAGTTGCCATCGGCCACCTATTCACCCCTCCCCCCAACCCTTCAGAAACGAGCCGCGCCCTCCCCACCGCCCTGGATCAGGTGATCGCCACCGGCCTGGCCAAGCAGCCTGCGAATCGCTACCCCACTGCCGTTGAAATGGCCGCCGCCGCAAAACAAGTCATCACCGATCCGGGTCAGACCGGCGGAAGTTGGCCGACACCGGCTCCGGCGAATCAGAGCGGCCCGAGGTCGCGGCCGGAACAAGCGTGGATGCAACCGGGCCCGGCAGATAGCGGCGCGTCACGGTTTGCGGCCACGCAGTTGAGCGGCCCCCATCCGCACATGCCACCGGCGCCACCGACCCCGAAGCGTCCCGGCCGCCGCCACGGTCTCCTGGTCGGCGCGTTGGTGTTCGTCGTGACTCTGGTCCTCGTTGGCAGCGTTGTCGCCATCGTTGAGCTCACCCAACGCGACGAACCCGCCGCCACCCCAGCATCCACCCCGGCTGCGAGTGGGGCAGCCTTCACCGGCACCTACCGGGCCGACTACGGACCGGGAACCGATCTCGAGGACAAACCGGTCCCGAATGCGCCTGCGACGACGAGCAGTTGGGCTGTTCGTTCGGAATGCGGCGCCAGCGGTTGTGTGGCGACGGCGGCGAACATCAGCGACAGCGGCGGGGCCCTGTTGTCGAACCTGACGTTTGATCAGTTGGGTGGTACCTGGGTGGCCGTCGGCCTCGCGTCAGCGCAATGCGGGGGCGATGCACCCGTCGAGCTGTGGGTGGTCTTTACGCTGCAACCGCAGACCGACGGCACACTCTCTGGCGAATCCGTCAGGGCATCCACCAACGGTGCCTGCGCCGCAAAGCGAACCGTGAAATTCACCCGCACCGGCGACTCCGACGTCAACAAGGTTGCAGATCCAGCGGTCCTACCGCCGCGGACGGTAACCGAAGCTGAGGGGCTCCGCGGCACCTATCGCGAGACCGCGACCTTTACGAACGGCAACGTGGTGTCCGGAAGAGGACTTACCGCCAACACCTATTGCCTTCGTGTCGGCGATCGGTGCATGAGCTTGTTCCACGGACCCGACGGTGTTGTCACGTTGATCTTCGCCGACGGCAAGTGGACGCGCAACGAAGAAGGCGTCACGACGTGCTCAGCAGGCGGCACGGGGCGCATGACAATTACGGCGGAGTACCCGGCACCCGCGCAGTTGGACGACCCGATTTCGCTGCTCAGCGGCCGGGGTAAACAGACCGTCCTACCGGGAAGCGATTGCCAAGGCGGTGGCGATTTCGAGAGCAAGTTCGAGCGCACGGGCGATTAGCAACGAGCCGGTGCGCCAAACCCGGTGCAGCCCAGGCGGTTACGGCGTCGGCGGAGCCGGTGCGTCGGGTGCCGGCGGAGTGTCGAAGTACCCCGGCGGCGGTGGCCCGTTCAACGGGTAGTACCCAGGCGGCAGGGGCGGTCCGCCCTCGGCCGGACCTGTCAGCGGCGGGCCGTTGGACTCCGGGGCATTCAGTGAGATGTATCCGGGCGGCAGCTGCGGGGCTGGACCGGCTCCCGGCGGAGGGCCCGGCGCCTCTTCTGCGGGCGCGGTCAGCGCATCGAGCGGGTTACCGCTTTGGAACGTATGCCACAGATCCCTGAGGTAGCCGAACTTTCCCGGCGTTTGACCCGCCCCATAAACCTGGTTCTCGATCTCTGGCACCGTCGGTGGGCCGACAGGTGGGGGCGGTAGAGGACCCACCGGTCCATCCGCAGACACCACCGGCTGGCCAGGAGGCGGAGGGGCACCTGGATCCGCTGGCACCGGCGTCGGGTATGGCACCGCCGGATCCGCTCCGGCTTGCCCTGCCATAGCCAGTGCGCCGCCAGCGATGAATACGCCCGCGACCACGATCCTCGCGGCATTGGCGCGTGTTGCGCGCTGTCGTTCGGTCATGTCTCCCGGTTGTCCTCTCTGGTGGAGCCCACGAGCACTCCTTTAGAGGAGCAGCGCGGGAGCGCCGAACCCGACCTGCATGGAAGGCTAGCGCCTCCCCGTACGTGCCGTCACCTCGTTCACCCGGGCAGGCCGAACCAAGTGGTGAGCGCGTCATCCAGCCCGACAGGCGTTTGGTCACCCGCCCAGGCAACATGTCCGTCGGGCCGGATCAATACGGCGTCGGGGGCATTGACGACGCCAAGTACTGGAAGCTCCCACGTCCCGACATATTTGGCGTCGATCAGTTGAACCCGATCCGCCCATCCAGTGATGTCGACACCGCCGGGCTCTCCCAGGTTGAGCAACACCGGCCGGGCGTCATGAAGGAGTGTGAACATCCGCAGCGGGCCGGTGGTGGTGACCAGGTCGAGATCGGGCATGCGGCGCCCGAGCAGCGGATGTCCATCCCCAAGGTCGTAGTGGATGTCCAGGCCAGACAGCATCCCGGCGAATCGTTTCCGAGGCTCTTCCATCTTGAGAACCTCGGACATGGTGTCGTGCAACGCCTTGGTGCGCTCGTCTGCGCGCATAAGCGCGACTTGCGCCATCGTGTTGTGCAGCACGCGCGCCGCGACTGGGTGCCGCTCGGCGTGGTAGGTATCGAGCAGGCTGTCCGGTGATGTCTGGTTGACCACCTGGGCCAGCTTCCAGCCGAGATTCACCGCATCCTGCACACCGGTGTTGAGGCCCTGACCACCCGTCGGAGCATGCACGTGGGCAGCATCGCCGGCCAGCAGCACGCGTCTGTCGCGGTAAGCCGCTGCCTGCCGAGTCATATCGGTGAACCTGGAAATCCAGACGGGACTGTGGATTCCGTAATCGGTCCCGTATACGACGACGAGCGCCTCACTGAGATCGCGCAGAGTGGGTTCGCCGGTGGATCCGAGATGTTTCTCGGTCACCATGACGCGGACCGGCCCGTCCTCCTCCCGCCTGCTGAAGCCATGGATACCGAGGGCGTCGTGGCGCATACCCCACGGCGGCTCCCCGCCGAGCTCGACCTCGCCGATCACGCAACTCGTGGTCGGATCCCACCCGGCGAATTCGATGCCGGCCGCTTTACGGACCACGCTGCGTCCCCCGTCGCATCCGACGAGATAATCCGCCCGCAGCGGCTGCCCGTCGGACAGCGCGACGTCGACGCCGGTGCCGTCCTGGGCGATGCCGGTCACCTCACGTCGGCGATAGATCGGAACCTTCAGCTCGTCAACCCAGTCGGCCAGGATTCGCTCGATATGCTCCTGCCACAGCGCGATCCCGTACGGATGCCTACTGGGAAAGTCGCTGATGTCCAACCGAATCCAGGCATACCCTGCGACCTGCGCTACCTGGCCCTCGGAGAGGAATCGATCAGCGATTCCACGCTGATCGAGAACCTCGATGGTGCGCGAATGCAAACCGCCTGCGCGCGACTCGATGAGGTCCTGGTTGGCGCGCCGCTCGACAATGCCAACATCGATCCCCGCCAACGCCAACTCGCCTGCCAACATCAGCCCTGTCGGGCCGCCTCCAACAATCACCACCGCGTGTCCGGGCATCGGCTCCCCCATTACTCACCCCTCATTTTCGCTGGTCCTAGGTTCGGCCAGCGATTGTGCGGCATGACCCCGGTCTTGCCGCAAGCCCCCCGATGCCTTATAAATTGAGAGTGGGAAGGGGTATAACCCCTTCCCTTTTGTCGTTCTTGTTGAATCTCCCGCTATCCAAACTGCCCGGGCTGGTAGTCGCCCGCGGGTCGCTGGAGGATGACGTTCAGTCTGTTGAACGCGTTGATGATCGCGATTTGGGACACGATCGCCGCGAGCTGGTCATCGTCGTAGTGCTTGGCGGCGTTTGCCCAGGCGTCATCCGTGACACTGCCGCCGTCGGCCAGGCGGGTCCCCTGCTCGGTGAGCTCCAGTGCGGCCCGCTCGGCCTCCGTGAAGACGTTTGCCTCCCGCCATGCGGCCACCAGGTTGAGCCGCACGGAGGTCTCGCCGGCCTTCGCGGCGTCCTTGGTGTGCATATCAAGGCAGAAGCCGCACCCGTTGAGCTGGCTGGCGCGGATCTTCATCAGCTCCTGGGTTGCCGCCGGCAGGGTCGAATCGGCCGCATACTTGTTCGCCGAGACGAGGTGCTTGACGACCTTCGCCGCCACGTCGTTGTTCATGAAGTCGAGCCGAGGTTCCATGGTGATCTCCTTAGATTCTTTGTGTTTCTCTCGCACCAGGACGACGACGCAGCACCTCGAAATGTCAGGCGACGTGCCAACCTCACAGTTCAGTGGGGTGTTTCGTCGAACTAGTGACAGAACCCCGATCAAGGAAGGCTGGGCACGGTGAGCACCCCGTCCGCGCCAGGCGACGAAAGGTCCAACTCTGGCCTGAGCGAGGTCGTCGGCGAGCGGCGCCAGCTGACGAATATCGCCTACCGGCTATTGGGTTCCCTGGCCGATGCTGAGGATGTCGTCCAAGAGACGTACGCCCGCTGGTACGCCATGACCCGGGACCAGCAGCAGGCCATCGGGTCCCCCGGCGCATGGCTGACGACGGTCGCGAGCCGCATCTGTCTCGATCTGCTCGGCTCGGCACGGACCAGACGGGAGCGCTACGTGGGCGAATGGATTCCGGAACCGGTACCCGCATCTGGCGAGTGGATGAGCGGACAGGGGGCCAGCGCCCCCGCCGACCCCGCTGACCGGGTCACTCTCGACGAGTCGATCAACATGGCATTCCTCGTCGTGCTCGAATCGATGACCCCTGCCGAGCGCGTCGCATTCATCCTTCACGACGTGTTCCGATACTCCTTCGCCGAAGTGGCCGAGATCGTCGGCCGGACGCCGGCGGCATGTCGGCAGCTCGCGAGCTCGGCCCGTCGTCGTCGCATTCGCGAGTCACAGGCTCCCTCGACTCCCCCGACCCATCAGGCCGATCTCGTCAAAGACTTCAAGCAGGCATGGGAAGCCCGGGACATCGGCGCTCTCGTCGGGCTCCTCGACCCCAAGGCCACGGCGATCGCCGACGGTGGTGGCCTCGCGGCCGCCCACTTGCACCCGATCGAAGGCAGCGAGCAGATTGCGCGCGCTTACATTGATATCGTCGGCCGGGCACCCAACCTGACAATCCTGGAGCGCACGGTCAACGGTCAGCCCGGCCTGGTGGCCCAGCTAGACGGCGTTACCGTGACGGTGTACGCCTTCGACGTCGTGGGCGACCGGATCAACCGCATTTGGGCAGTACGCAATCCCGAGAAGCTCCGCGCGTGGACGACGGTTACTCGTCCTCGGCGACCCGAATGACTGTTTTGCCTCGAGTCCGGCGGGCCGGGTCAAAGGCCGAAGGAGCGTCGGCCAGTGGAAGCACCGCCCCAACGGTTGGTTGCAGGCTTCCGCCCCGAAGTTTGCGTTCCAGTGCGGTGAGACGAATGCGATCGGGTTCCACGACGAAGAAGATCGCGCGTGCGTTTTCAGGCCGCACCCGCGGCGGTTCCGCGACGGTGACGAGTACTCCGCCCGAACGCACCATTTGTGCTGAGCGATCGAGGATCTCTCCGCCGAGTACGTCGAACACGACATCGACCTTGCCAATGTCTTCGAGGCGATCCTGCTGCAGATCGAGGAAGGCATCGACTCCTAGATCGAGCACAGTCTGCCGATGCGCGGTGCGACCGCTACCAATAACCTTGGCTCCCGCTTCTCGCGCCAGCTGTACCGCGATCGAACCAACACTGCCCGCGGCGCCATGAATCAGGACGGTCTGGCCGGTCTCGAGTTGGCCGTGGTCGAACAAACCCTGCCACGCGGTCAACCCGGTCATCGGCAGTGCCACCGCCGCAATATGGTCGACGTCGGCCGACAGCGGAGCAAGGTTACGGGCCTCTACCGCAACGTATTCCGCAAGTGTGCCGTTGCGCGTCCAGTCGGTGAGCCCGAAGACCCTTTGTCCGACCGTCAGTCCTGTTGTGCCGTAACCCAACTCGACCACGACTCCGGACACTTCGTGCCCCGGAATGGTCGGCGCGCGGTCGCGGCCGGCTCGGTCCGTCCACGTTCCGGGCCAGTTGAGCTCGTCCGCGATGAAGCTTGCGGCATGCACCCGAACCACGACATCGTTCTCCGCGGCGTGGGGGTATGGCATCTCTGCCAACGAGAGCCCGCTAATACCGGCTGCGCGGTCACGCGCGACTATTGCTTGCATAGCTCATCCTCGTTTCTGTTGAACGCTCGGGTGACGCAGGTGGTCGCGGGCCGCGATCTCTTCGGGTTCGAGCATCGTGATCATGTCCACGCCTGGGGCGCAGATACACACCGCGAGAAACCGGCTCCAGCCTTGCGCTTGGAGGTTGGCGATTTGGTAGTGCACCACTTCCCCGCCAGGTTCCCAAAACGCCTCACCCGCAACGATTTCGCGGGGTGCCTCCCCCTCGATCTCGAAGAGGACCCTGCCCTCCAGTACGTACCCGAAGACCGGTCCGGAATGGCGGTGAGGTGCCAGTCCGGCGTCTGCGGGCGGAAGTTCGACGAGTTGCGTCATCGCGTGCGCCCCCTCGGGAATCCAGGTCGGGGTGACGCTCAACAGATCCGTGATCTTGGTGTTCCCTGCAGCCAGCATGTCAGTCCTTCATAGTTGTTCGCGGTCGTTACGGGTCAGCGGCTTTGCCGCACGCTCGTGTCGACCATCGGGACCTTCGCCTTCGGCTTGATGTCATCGAGCCAATCGAGATGGTCGATGCCGGTTCTAGTCTCGGCCACGAGATCAAGCACGCGCAGCCCATCGCAGGGAGTGACGGCTTGAGCGGGGGCAGCAAAGCCAAGGACGGCCGCGGCCAAACCCCCGCTGATGAGGGTGGCGAATCCGATGGATTTCATCGTTGTTTTCCTGCTTTCTTCACTGTTTGGTTGCGAACTTGCCCTTCCAGCACAGCAGCCGGATACCATTAAGTCCAACGAATGCTTTTGATCCGATCCATCTACAGAATTGATAGGATTGGGATGGAATTACGCCAGCTTGAGTACTTCATCGCCGTGGCTAGCGAGATGAACTTCTCGCGAGCCGCTCAGCGTGTGCACGTCGTCCAATCCGCCCTGTCGACCTCGGTGAGCAAGCTGGAGAAGGAACTTGGGGTCGAACTGTTCGACCGATCCAAGCAGCAGATCAAGATCACACCGGCCGGTGAGTTGTTTCGCGGGCACGCCCGCCGCGTGATCCAGACTGCTCGGCTGGCCAAGGATTCGATGAGTGACTACCGCGGTGAGCTGACTGGAACCGTGGAGCTCGGATCCCTTGTCTCGTCCGGCACGCTGGATGTTCCGAAGATACTGGGCGAGTTCCACCGGAACTACCCGCATGTCCGAATAAAACTGCGGCAGAGCCAGACTGGATCCATGACGTATCTGTCGTCGATCGCCGACGGGTCGCTCGATCTGGCATTGGTGTCGGCACCGGACCGTTTCCCAGCGCGGATAGAGATGCAGCTACTGGCACAAGAGCCGATGGTGTTTGTCTGCCTGCCCGACCACCACCTGGCGCAGCGGGATTGTGTCGCTATCCCTGAACTCGCGGACGAGGATCTGATTGGTTTCCCCGCCGACTTCGGCTTGCGCCGCTTGGTCGAGGATGCCTTCGCGGCGGCGGGCCTAACCGCGCGCACACCGTATGAAGTGCCTCTCGAATACTCGGTGGCGGCCGGATTGGTACGCCACGGTCTCGGCACCATTTTCATGCCGGCCAGCGAAGCACGCCGTTTTCCCGACCTGCGTGCAGTGGAGGTGCGGCCGGCGGTGGTGTGGACGATCTACCTCGCCTCGGCTGAACAAGCCCAGATGGGGCCGGCAAGCATCAAACTGGCCGACCTGCTGCTCGCGTCCGCCGCTGCGCACTCCCCTTGATTCGTGTGACTACTGCAGTTGTGTTGGATGTGGTCGTGGGCAACATCATCAGCGCCGATCATGACCCCGCCGCGACCGAGGTGATGATGAGCAATGGCCTGACCTCAGTCTTCTTGGACGTGTTGCTCCTGAGCGGATCCGATCTGGCCCGCACCGACGCGGAAGTCGCGACCGTCGTCTCGCTCGCCGAGCGCGATCAGTCCATCGTTGGCCTGGGCATTGCGGGATTCGATGTCTCAGAACTCGGGTGGGCGTCC
>Ga0075418_10004829_pt1 | contig 15280 bp, 15 predicted proteins | sample SoiMetdeltSBSDD2_FD_81776 | JGI IMG/M metagenome (GOLD analysis project Ga0075418, IMG submission 81776) | Bulk soil microbial communities from a Populus tree surrounding site in Tennessee, USA - Soil MetaG P. deltoides SBSDD2 | ecosystem: Environmental > Terrestrial > Soil > Tree plantation...
CTCTCCGACCGCAGACGCCGAAACGATGAGGTTTTGTTCCGCCAGCCAGACGTGATAGGTCCGAACGCCGCCCGCGCACGTTCCGATGTACACGGTTCGACCGTCGATCTCGGTCTCGGCGTGACCGGCGACGCCGCCGGCCTGCGAGCACGCTCCCTCGTCGAACGAGTCACGCCAGTCGCGGAAGCGCTCGTCGCCCATGACGCGCGGTTTGAGGTGGATCACGGCCGCATAGACGTAGTCATTCGTTGCCGGATCGAGGGCGAACGCTGCCGCAATCGCGTCCGCCACCTCGCCGAGCTCGGGATCCGAGAGCCCCTGCGCCTCGGCTTCGGGCGATTCAGCCAGCGCCAGTCCGTCGACCTCGGCCGGGAGGACACCGAGCAGGGATGAATCGATGACGACGCCCTGGGCATTCGAGGGCGGCGCCGTCGGCGAGCCGGCGGGCGACGAGGACGGCGAGGGTGTCGGCAGCTGGGTCGATGACGGCGATGCGCTCGGCGTGCACGCGGCGAGAAGGAGTGCCAGCGCGAACGGTCGAAGCCCTCTCACAGCTCGCGCCTGACGACCGGAAAGCGCTCATCGTCGACGGCGACCTCGAATCCGCAGCCGACCCAGAACGCCGGCGTGGCAGCGCTCGTTGCGTCCGGCCGGGCGTTGGGCTCTGGATACGCCTCGACCGCCGAGAAGCCACGGCCGGAGAGGTCGTCGCAGATCGCCGCGACGAGCGTCTTCGCAAGACCTGCGCCGCGGGCTTCGCGTGTCGTTGCGATGCACGTGATGACCGCCGGCAGCGGAGATGCGGGCAGCCGCGGGTAGAGCTCGCGAACCCGCAGCGCCCTCGGGTACGCCGAGAGCGGGCCGAACTGCGCGTATACCGCCGGCTCGTCGTCTCGCAGCAGGACCTTCGCATACGAGCCGAAGACCGCGAGCCCGCGGCCGAGGAGCTGGAGCTTCCGTGGCGCGCCGGCGGCGACACCGGGTCGCGCCTCGCGTTTCGGCGCGAACGGGTTGTCTTCGTCGCCTGCGTCGTCGAGTGCGAATGGGTTGAAGGCTGGCGCCTTCGATCCGGCCGAGGCGAACGGGTTGAACGCCGGCTCGGCGTCGCTGCTGAAGGGGTTCGCGGCCTTGGGACGCGCCGCAGGTTCCGCGGCGGACGGGTCGAACCACGCGAGTCGCGCCGCCTTCGAGCCGCGGTCGGCGTCCTCCCAGTAGTCGCAGCTCCGGTGGTCGAAACCGGGATCCGCGCACAACGGGAGCCGGGCGAACCCGTCGCCATCGACGACGTCGATGACCCGCAACTCCGTCACCGTCAGCCGCCGCTCCCCTGGGCCGCGAGGTCGGCCAGGGCGCCGTCGCGGACGAGGGCAAATGCGGCAGTCAGGTCGCGACCGGGCTCGCGGTCGTGGTCGAGCGGCAGCACGCGCTCGCGCGTGCGCGCGTACGCCTCGCCTACGCCGGCACCGGGGGCCGCGCCGTCCATCAGCTCGACGCGCTTCTCCAGCGCCTGCGCGGCGCAGATCAGCTCGATCGAAAGGACGTGAGCGACGTTCTCAAGCACCTGCCGGGCGTGGCGCCCGGCGATCGGGCCCATCGAGACGTGATCCTCCTGGTTGGCGCTCGTCGGGATCGAATCGACGGTCGCCGGGTGGGCGAGGACCTTGTTTTCGGAAACGAGGCCGGCGGCCGTGTACTGGAGCAGCATCAGGCCCGAGTCGAGGCCACCCGAAGCGGCGAGGAACGCCGGCAGCCCGCCGTTCAGCCGGGCGTCGAGGAGGAGCGCCGTCCGGCGCTCGCTGATCGAGCCGAGCTCGGCGATCGCGAGCTTCGCGAAGTCGAGGGCGAGGGCGATCGGCTCGCCGTGGAAGTTGCCGCCCGAGATGACCGTCCCGCCGCCCGTGGCGACGGTGTCCTCGGAGGCAACGCCGCCCTCCGGGAAGACGAGCGGATTGTCGGTGGCCGAGTTGAGCTCGATGTCGAGCACGCGCCTCAGGTGGTCGAGGGCGTCGCGGACCGCGCCGTGGACCTGCGGGATGCAGCGCAGCGAGTACGGATCCTGGATCTTGTGGCTCGTCTCGTGATGAGCGGTCTGCAGCTCGGAGTCCCGAAGCAGGTGCCGCAGCTCTGCCGCCACCGTGATCTGGCCCGGGTGCGGGCGGGCCAGCTGGTAGGCGGCCGCGAACGCGACATCGGTCCCGAGCAGCGCTTCCACCGACATCGCGCCCACAACGCTCGCGGTTCGGGCGAGACGGTCTGCATCGGCCAGCAGCAACGCCCCGAGCGCGCTCATCAGCTGCGTCCCGTTGAGGAGCGCCAGGCCCTCCTTCGAGCTGAGCGTCAGCGGCTCCAGCCCCGTCTCCTTGAGCGCGACGAGCGCCGGCCCGACGTGGCCGTTGAGCTCGACCTGGCCGCGTCCGATGAGCGGCAGCGCAAGGTGGGCCAGCGGCGCGAGGTCGCCGGACGCCCCGACCGAGCCCTGCTCCGGCACAACCGGGTGGATGCCCTTCTCGAGGAACTGACAAAGGCGGTCCACGATCAGCGGCCGCGCGCCCGAGTGGCCGAGGGCCATCGTGTTCGCGCGGAGGAGCAGCATCGCCCTGACCACGTCTCGCGGCAGCGCGGCGCCAACGCCGGCGGCGTGACTGACGAGGAGGTTCTCCTGGAGGTGCTCGGCGTCCGCGGCCGGGATCGAGACCGACGCGAGGTCGCCGAAGCCCGTCGTGACGCCGTAGACCACGGCGCCGGAGGCGACGAGCCGCTCGACGACGTCACGTGACTCCTGCATGCGCGCGCGGGCATGGACGTCGAGCCGCGCCGAGGCGCCGCCGCGGGCGACCGCCTCGACGTCAGCGATCGTGAGATCCGCTCCGGTCAGGACGACGACATCGCCCCGGCCACGTGCCGGAGCTCGATCGGGCGCGAAATGGGGCTCGATCGCGGGCTCGGTCACCGGCCGAGGATAGTCGGTAGACTGGCCCGCGTTCCCCGGCCGATCACGCGGCCGATGCCGAGGTCGACCCTAGGCCCGCCGTTCGGAGGTCGCCGGTTGCTGGCGTTCATCGACCAGATCGTCATCCCGTTCCTGAACGGCCTGTACGGCGCCGTCGGCTACGTCGGGGTGATGGTGGCGATGGCGATCGAGTCGGCGATGGTGCCGCTGCCCTCCGAGCTGATCCTTCCCTACGCCGGCTTCCTCGTCTCCGACCCGTCGCAGGTTGAGCCGCTCACGGGCGGCGCCTGGTCGTTCTGGATCGTGGTCATCGTCGCGACGATCGGCAACACGATCGGTTCCCTCGTCGGCTACGCGATCGGTGCCTGGGGCGGCCGGCCGTTCCTCCTGCGCTGGGGCAAGTACCTCCTCATCCGGCCGCACGAGATCGAGCTCGCGGACCACTTCTTCCAGAAGTACGGGCCCGCCACCGCCTTCTTCAGCCGCCTCCTGCCGATCGTCCGGACGTTCATCTCGTTCCCCGCGGGCGTCGCCCGGATGCCGCTCGGGAAGTTCATCGTCTACTCGACCGCCGGGGCGCTCCCGTGGTCGTTCCTCCTCGTATTCGCGGGGGAGCAGCTGGGCTCGCGCTGGACCGATATCCGCCACGCCCTCCAGCCGTTCGACCTCGCGATCGCAATTGGCGTGATCGCGCTGGTCGCGCTCTTCATCTGGTGGCGGCTCGGGATGCCGGGACGGCCCAGCCGAACTGCCTGAGCGTCAGCCCGCGGACGGAGCCTCTCGTTTCGGGGTGTTGAACTCCACGTAGCCCGTGACGGTCTCGAAGCCCATCCGCTCGTAGACGCCAAGACCCATCTCGCTGCTCTGAAGCACCGCCGTCGTCATGCCCCAGGCGTCGCGCCCGGCCGCGATCGCGGCCCACGTGATCGCCGTCCCGTACCCGCGCCGCCGCGCCCGCTCCTGCGTCCCAACCGCATAGATCCCGAGCGCGCTGGCTGAGCGGGCAGCGATCGCGCAGCAGACCGGGCCCTCCGCGTCGTGGCCGACGGCAAACAGCAGGTTGGGGTTCGACAGGGCCTCGAGTGGAATCAGCCGCCTGAACAATGCGCTGTTCCCGAACACCGCGAGCCAGTCGTCCAGGCGCCGCCGGTCCGATCGCGTCCGGGTTCTTCCGCCTCCGAAGACTTCGATCGCCACGTCGGAGGGCGGGTCCGGCACGACTGAGGGAATCGGCTGGAGCGCCATCGCCGGCGTGACCCGCGGGTCAGCTGTGAAGCCGCGGGCGGCGAGATGGGCGTCGAAGCGGTTGCGTAGGTCCACGCGCACCTGGATACACGGCTCCTGACCCCGCTCGCGGATCCACGCGATTGCTGCGTCGATGTCCTCGATCGTCACCCTCGGATCCAGCGCAAACGCGGCGTTGTAGAACGGATGGTCGATGCCGCTGAAGATGGCGCCGGCCGCGCCGAACGACCGGCGCTCGCCGCCCAGGCCGGCATAGGGTGCGACGAGCTCGAAGGCGGCAACGACATTCTCGTCACTCGCGCGCCGGAGTGCCTCAAGGCTCACCCGCGCGGATCCTCGGGCGCGGGCCGAGCCCGAAACGCCCGCCACAACGCCAGGTCGTAGACGATCTTGAGCCCGCCGCCGACGAAGAACGGCAGCGCCGCCAGAGCCGGGACGGCCACGAGCGGCCCCGCGATCGCCGAACCGATGGCCGCGCCGATGGAACGGGCGATGCCGGTGACACCGGCCGCGGCCGAACGCTCGTCGGGATCCACGACGGCCATGGTGTAGCTCTGACGCGTCGGGACGTCCATCTGGCTGATCGAGAAGCGGGCGAGGAGCACGATGACTGCCAGTTCCAACGATGGCATGAGCGGCACGGCGATGAGCAGCACGTTCGATGGCAGGTGCGTGAAGACCATCGTGTTGATGAGCCCGATGCGACTGGCGATTCGCGCGGCCGCGAGGGCCGAAGCCGCGGCGAGAAGGTTCGCCCCGAAGAAGATCGCGCCGAGCGTCGCCTCAGGAACGCCGAACCGGACGTGGAACCAGTACGCGAGCAGGCTCTGCATGACGAGGCCGCCGGCGAGCGCGTCGACGCTGAACAGCGCTGCCAGCCGCGTGACGATGCTCCGCGAGCGATGCAGGCCCAGTCGTCGCCGAATCGACGGATCTCCGGCGTCCTCGGGACGTGCCTCAACCAGTGGCGAGACGAGCTCGAACAGCGCGGCCATCGCGAGCCCGAGCCCCGCATAGCCAGCCACGATGACTCGATAGGCGTTGACGTCGGCGAAGCCGCGGTCGCGCAAGGTCCCAACGACAAGACCCGCGACGAGGGCGCCGACGGCAGTCGCGACCGAGCCGACGAGGTTGTACCAGGCGAAGACCGACGTGCGCTTCGAACCCGGCAGGGTCTGGCTAAGCGAGGCCTGCTCGACCGCAAGGAACGGCCCGACTTCGTTCCCCGACGGCGAGATGACGCCAACCGTCGCGGCGAGAACGAGGACCGAGAACGCACCGGCGACTCCGAACACGGCTCCGGCGCCGGCCATGAGCAGCGCGCCGATGACGAGAACCTTGCGCCGGCCGACGCGGTCGGCCCGCGTCGTCAGCCAGAGGCTGATCAGCGTGTCGCCGGCGAGCGTCAGGCTCAGCAGAAGCCCGATCTGGAAGCCGTTGAAGTCGAGCGCGGCGAGGTACAGGACGAGGATGACCGCGACCGCCCCGTAGCCGAACATTCGGATCGCCCGCGCGGCGAACAGCAGGCGGGCATCCCGGCTCATCGGCCGAGTGTAGGATGCGGCCATGCCCGATCAGAAGCCCGCGATGCCGCACGAAAGCGACGCCATGGCCGGCCCGCATGGCTCGATGGACGATCACGGCGAGTCGCACGGTCACGACGACCACGCGCACGGCGCCGAAGCGATGGCGCTCGGCTCGATCGCCCTCGTCGCCTGGGGAGCAGCTGCCCTCGGGATCGCCGCCGGCCTGGCGGTCGCCCTCGTCCTCGCCTGGTCGAACCTCTGATCCTTGCTGGCCCATCGGCCAGTCGCAATCGTCAGAACAGGCCGACGATGTTTCCTTCGGCGTCGATGTCGATGTTCTCGCCGCCGGGCTTCGAGGGCAGGCCGGGCATCGTCCGCATCTCGCCGACGAGCGGCGTGACGAAGCCCGCACCCGCGGACAGCCTGACCTCGCGGATCGGCACGCGGAAGCCCGACGGCCGGCCCTTCAGTGCCGCGTCGTGGCTCAGCGAGTACTGCGTCTTCGCCATGCAGATCGGCAGGTGGCCGTAGCCGGAGTCCTCGAACGCCCTGAGCTGCTTCGCCGCGGCCGGCAGGAAGTCGACGCCATCGGCGCCGTAGACCTTGACCGCGATGGTCTCGATCTTCTCAGCGAGCGGCATCTCATCCGGGTAGAGGAGCTTGAAGTCCGGCGCGCCCTCTTCGGCCGCCGACCAGACGGCACGCGCAAGGTCTTCCGCACCGGCTCCGCCCCTGCCGAAGTGCTCGGCGACGACCGCGTCGCGAGCGCCCGCGGCGCGCGAGACCTCCTGGACAGCCCGCACCTCCGCCGCGGTGTCGGTCGGGAAGGAGTTGATCGCAACGACAACCGGAACGTTGAAGAGCAGCACGTTCTCGATCTGCTTTGCGAGGTTCTGGGCGCCCGCCCGAACCGCCTCGACGTTCTCGACGCTGAGCGCCGGGTCCAACGGCTTGCCCGCGACGATCTTTCCGACGCCGCCGTGCATCTTCAGCGCGCGGATCGTCGCGACGACCACGGCGGCATCAGGCCGCAAGCCAGATGCGCGGCACTTGATGTCGAAGAACTTCTCGGCGCCCATGTCGGCCCCGAAGCCGGCTTCCGTGCAGACGACATCATTCGTCGCCAGCGCGAGGCGGTCGGCGAGCACAGAGTTGTTGCCGTGGGCGATGTTCGCGAACGGTCCGCAGTGGACGAACGCCGGGCCGCCCTCGAGCGTCTGGAGAAGGTTCGGCTTGAGCGCGTCCTTCAGCAGGACCGTCATCGCTCCGGCGACCTTCAGGTCCTCAGCGGTGATCGGCTTCCCGTCGCGCGTCGTCGCAAGGACGATCCGTCCCAGCCGCGCGCGCAGATCCTGGAGGTCCGAGGCGAGCGCGAGGATCGCCATGACCTCCGAGGCGACCGTGATCACGAACTCGGTCTCGCGCGGATAGCCGTTCTCGCGGCCGCCGAGGGCCACGACGACCTTCCGAATCGCGCGGTCGCTGATATCGACGACGCGTGGCCAGGGGACAGCGAGCGGATCGATGCCCAGGGCGTTGCCGTGATGGATGTGGTTGTCGACGAATGCGGCGGCGAGGTTGTGAGCCGCTCCGATCGCGTGGACGTCGCCGGTCAGGTGGAGGTTGAAGTCCTCCATCGGGATGACCTGGCTGTAGCCGCCACCCGCGGCACCGCCCTTGATGCCGAACACGGGTCCGAGGCTCGGCTGGCGGATCGCGACGGCGGCCTTCTTGCCGATCTTGTTCAGGCCCTGGGCGAGGCCGACGGTCGTCGTCGTCTTACCCTCGCCGAGCGGCGTCGGCGTGATCGCGGTCACGAGAACGTACCTGCCGTGCGGACGCTCGCTCTCGAGCCGCCGGATCGCCTCGAGCGTGACCTTCGCCTTCGTCCGGCCGTATGGCTCGATCTCCTCGTCGCGCAGGCCCAGGTCCGCGGCGACGTCCGCGATCGGGCGCGGCGCCACGGAGCGAGCGATCTCGAGGTCTGACGGAAAGCTCATTCGTACCCTCCGCCCCGCTCGGTCGCTTCCTGGCGCTCGGCAGCCCGCATGAGATGGGCCAGGAGCAGCGCGTTCGTGAGCGGGCCAACACCGCCAGGGACCGGCGTGATCGCAGATGCGACCAGGCGCGCTGACTCGAACTCCACGTCGCCGACAAGATGGCCGTCGACCATGTTGATGCCGACGTCGACCACCACCGCGCCGGGCTTGAGCATGTCGCCCGTCACGAGGCCGGGCCGTCCCGCGGCCACGACGACGATGTCGCCCTCGCGCACGCGCCCCGGCAGGTCGCGCGTCTTCGAGTGGCAGACCGTGACCGTCGCATCCGCCTTGACGAGCATGAACGCGGCGGGCAGACCGACGACCGCACTCCGGCCGATGACGACGGCGTGCCGGCCGGCGATCTCGACACCCGAGCGCTGGAGGATCTCGATCGTGGCGTGGGCAGTCGCAGGGACGAAGCCTTCATAGCCCATGCGGAGTAGGCCGGCGTTGAGCGGATGGATGCCGTCGATGTCTTTTGCCGGATCGATCGCGTCGATGACCGAGCGCAGCCGGACGCTCGGCAGGAGCGGCTGCTGGACGATGATCCCGGCAACCGTCGGGTCTGCGCTGAGGCTCCGGATGGCCTCGACCAGCTGGGCCTCGATGTCCGATCCGGGCTCGCCCTCGGTTCCGCCGACCTCGACGAGCCGGCCGTCGATGCCGTCACGAGCACACGCCGCCAGGATCCGCCGGAGGTAGACCATCGACGGTGCCGTGCGGCCACAGACGACGACTGCGAGCGCCGGCGGGTGACCCTGGCGCGCAGCGAATGAAGCGGCACGCGACGCGTTGGCAGCGTGGATGTCCTCGGCGATCGGGCCGCCCTCGAGGAGGCGGGCGGTCCCCGTCGGAGCGGCAGACGTCACGGGCGCGGAGCTCCGGATGGCTCCAGCTCCGCCTCGACGGGCGGGCGTGCCTCACCGCCGGCAACGACCTGCCGGGTCTGCTCGGCGAGCGTCGTGATCTCGTGCAGCAGCCCGTCAACGCGACGCGTGGTCTCCGCGGCCCAGGCGTCATCGCCGACAGACGGCAGGTTGACGAGCACGTTGGCCGCGGCCCCTCGCGCGGCGGCCTCGCCGAGGAGCGCGGCGACGTTGAGGTCCGAGGACGCGTTCACGTTGCTTCGACCAGCGAGGCTCTCCGCGGCGAGCACAAGCTCCCTGCACGCCTCGACGCAGCGCAGTGGCACCTCCGCGGCGACGCGCGCTGCGGATCGCATCGCTGTCGACCGGGCTGCCTTCTGAGCGTCCGTCTCCTTCGGGAGCTTCAACGCGTTCGAAAACTCCGCATACGCTGCGGCATCCTCATCCGCCAGGTCGAGGAACCGCTTCGCGAGCTGTCGTCCTGAGGCTCCGGCCGAGGCCAGGAGGTCGACGTGGTCCGCGTACTTCGGCCGGCCCTCGGACAGCGCCGCGACCATCGCCACGAGGCCGGCGCCGAGGCTCGCCGCCACGGCGGACGCCGATCCCCCACCGGGGACGGGATCAGACGATGCCAGCCGATCGACGAATGCGGCCAGCGTCAGCTCTCGGAATCCCTCCGCCTCTTGATGCACGCGCGGATTGTAGGTTGCGAAACGGGGTCGGGACGGGGCGGGCGCGGTACCGGACGCACCCGCCCCGCATCCTCGACCTTGTGGCGGCGAGGAGGAGTCGCCGCCTCGCGGGGAGTCGCAGGTTCGCCGTCAGGCGGCTCTCGCCACCTCGTCCAGGCCCTCGATCGTCCAGCGCCGTGTTCGATGGCGATACGCCAGCGTCAGGCGCGCGAGCGGGGTCTGCACCTCGAAGACCGTGCGCGGCCCCACGACCGCCGGAAATGCGGCCGTCTCGTCGCGCACGCGAACGAGGGTTGTGACGGGAAGCCGTCGCTCCCCCCAGTTGATCTGGGTGGGTCGACCGTCGAACCAGTTGGTTCGGACGTCGACATGGACCGGTTCGACACGGATCATGGCCATCGGTTCGGCCCTCCTTCTCGGGGGCTACCAGTCAGTCTCTGTGTCGGCCGGGGCACGTCGTTCGACCCAGAACATGTGTTCGATTACGGACCGAGACTAGATCGAACAGGTGTTCGATGTCAAGACCCGGACGAGCCCTCAGGCGTCGTCGGGCGAAATGTCGTCGACGTCCGTGTCAGCTCGCGTGTCACTCGACTTCAGGGCGTCGGGATGGCCCGGCGGCAGCGGCTTCGTTCGCCCCCGAACCACGTCCGCGGCGTGCTCGCCGCGCGCCTCCGCCGACGTCCCGAAATCGCGCTCGAACGGCACCGGCGTGCGCGTCCCGATGAGTCGCGCTCGCGTCACGGCTCGCTCGCCCCAGCGCCGCCGGATGGCGTCCGACGCCCGAACCGCCGCGCGCTGCCTCGGATCCTCGGCATCGAACATCTCGAGCTGCCCGCCCTGGTCGAAGTTCGAGGCCGTGACACCGACCAACCGGATCTTCTTGCCGCGATAGAGCGGCCGCCCGAGCTCCACCGCGACCCGCCAGATCGGGTCCGTCAGGTCGGTCGGTTCGGCCATCGTCTTCTGCCGCGTGACCGTGTTGAATGCCGAATCGCGGATCTTGACCTCAACGGTTGAGGCCTTGTAGCCAGCCACCCGCAGCCGCGCGGAGACGCCGTCGGCCATCGCCAGGAGCGTCCGCTCGATGACCTCCGGATCCGCAGAGTCCACGTCGAACGTCGTCTCATGCCCGATCGATTTCGCGGCGTCACCCCCGTGGACCATGTCCGGATCGAGCCCGTGAGCGCGATCGACGAGCGTCGAGCCGTGCGGACCGAGACGCCGGACGAGGTGCTGCCGCTCGAGCCGCTGCAGGTCGCCGATCGTTCGGACGCCGTAATCGACGAGCGCCGCTGCGGTCTTCGCTCCGACGCCCCACAGCCGTGAGATCGGCAGCGGATCCAGGAACGCCGCCTCCTGCCCGGGCGGCACGACGACCAACCCGTCAGGCTTTCGGAGGTCGCTCGCGATCTTGGCCACGAGCTTCGTCGTCGCGACGCCGACGCTGATCGTCAGCCCGACCTCGTCCCGCACCGCGTCCTTGATGAGCTTCGCGATCGCCGGTCCGTCGCCGAACAATGCCCGTGAGCCCGAGACGTCCAGCCAGGCCTCATCGATCGAGATCGCCTCGACCTGTGGCGTGAACCGCCGCAGGATCTCGAGGACCTCACGGCTGACGCGCTGGTACTTCGCCCCGTCGATGGGCACGAAGATCGCGTCAGGGCAGAGCCGGCCGGCGGTTCGAAGCGGCATCGCCGAGTGGATCCCGAACTTCCGAGCCTCGTAGGACGCGGTCGAAACGACCCCGCGGTCGTTCGGTCCACCCCCGCCCACGACGACTGGCTTGCCGCGGAGCTCCGGGTTGTCGCGCTGCTCGACAGCCGCGAAGAACGCATCGAGGTCGACATGGAGGATCGTCCTCGGCGTCTGGGGCACGGCTGCACGCGGGCTCACGCGGACATCATCGCGCGGCCTCTGCCAGCTCGCGCGTCAGACAGCCTCAGCGCCCTATCCTCGCCCCCGGATGAGCGTCCTCCTCTCCCTCGCCCTCTTGGCCGCGATGTCCGCGCTGGGCATCGCGATCCTGCGGCGGTTCCTTGGCCACCTGACCACGCTCGAGCATGTCGCTTACGGCGCCCCGATCGGGATGGTCCTCGGCACGCTGCCGCTGGTTCCGCTCGCGATCGCGTTCGGATTCACGCCCGCGGTCGTGCTCGGCTCGGGCGTCGGCTGCGCGTTGCTCGCCGTCGTCCTCACCCGCTCGACGCCAACGTCGACCGAGGCCTGGCCGAAGAGCCCGAGCGAGCTCCGGCATCGCATCCCGTGGGCGCCCACACTCGTGATCGGCGCCTTCGCCGCGCGCTGGTCGCAGTTCTTCGCGAACGCGATCACGTTCGACGAGCGCGGCATGGTCGCGGGCCACGTGAACATCTGGGGCGACTGGCCGGTTCACCTCGGGATCGTCAGCTCGTTCGTCTACGGCGACAACTTCCCGCCGACACACCCGCGGTTCGACGGCAGCCCGTTCTCGTACCACTACCTGAGCGACCTGACGGCGTCGGCGATGACGGTCCTCGGCATGGCGCCGTGGGACGCCCTGAGCCTCCACTCGTGGATCGGCTGCGTGATCGTGGCGGTCGGGCTGTATGCGTTCGGGCAGCGCCTGCTGCGGCGTCGTGGCGCGGCGACCCTGTTCGTGGTCCTGTTCCTGCTCGGCGGAGGTCTGGGCTGGACGTACATGCTCGGCCACGCCGCCGGGACCGAAGACCCCTGGAAGACGTTCACCAGCTTCGTCTGGGACTACGGCATCAAGACCGAGCAGAACTTCCAGGTCGTGAACATGTTCTACGCCTTCCTCGAATCGCAGCGAGCGTTCCTCTACGGCTTGCCGATCGCCTTCACGGTCTTCTCGACGCTGCTCGTGGCCGTCCGTCGTCCGGCATCACATCGACAGCTGTTCGTCATCGCCGGCCTCATCGCCGGCCTGCTGCCACTGGCCCACCTCTCGACCCTGCTCGCGATGGTCGTGATCATCCCGCTGCTGTTCCTCCTGTTCCCGTCGCGGCAATGGTTCTTGTTCGGCGTGGCCGCGGTCATCGTTGCGCTGCCGCAACTGCTGACCCAGCTCGGCGGCGGCGTCGGCGCGCTGTCGCATACCCACTTCCAGCTCTGGTGGGAGTCGGCGAAGGACGGACCCGTCCTGTTCTGGCTGAAGAACCTCGGGTTGTTCTCGCCGCTCCTGCTGATCGCGCTCTGGAAGCGCGACCTCGTGCCGCCGCGGGTCCGCCGATTCCTGTTCGCGTTCATGGGGATCTTCGTCGTCGTCAACGTCGTGGCGTTCCAGCCGTGGACGTGGGACAACCACAAGATCCTCGTCTACTGGTTCCTCGCGATGACGCTCCTCGTCGCGGGGCTCCTGGCCTGGGCCTGGCGTCGCTGGCGTGGGATCCTCCCTCGCGCCGGGATCGCCGTGGCCATGCTGACGATGACGCTCTCCGGCGTGTTCGAGGATGTCGGCACGTTCCTCAGCCAGAGCCGCTACGCGATGCTCTCGAACGACGGCATCGCCTTCGCGGCGCAGGTTCGCGAACGCACCGATCCGCGCGCGCTGCTCGTCATCGGCCCCGTGAACCACGACCCCGACTCGATGCTCACGGGTCGGCGCATCTTCGTCGGCTACCCGAACTGGCTCTGGACCGAGGGCATCCCCTACGAGTTCCGCGAGGCTGTCGTCCAGCAGATGTACCGCGACCTGCCGAACGCCGCCGGGCTCTTCGCGGCCTACAAGATCGACTACATCAGCGTCGGCCCGTTCGAACGCAAGGAATGGGGCGTCGAGGACGCGGAACTGCTGGCAATGCGCTCGCTGTACCCCGTCGTCGCCGAGACGCAGGACTGGGTCCTGTTCGACGTTCGCAGCGCGCGGGGTTAGCCGGGCGGCGCAACGCTCTCGCAGATTGCCGCTACACGACCGTTACGCAGACGCCCTACACGCTCCGCGGCGGTGGCGCGACTCGCTCTCGCACGACCTGCCATCAATCGGGCTCGAATCGAGTGCCTTCATGACGGCGTCACCTGCATAACTGCCATAGGACGGCAATTTGCAAGAGTGGAGCCCACGTCACCGCCCAGCGGGCTCGATGCGGGGCCGATGCGGGCCCCCGAGGGAACTAGCCCTTCGGCTCCACGACGACCGTGACCTCGGGCGTCAGCCCGGACGAGACCTTGATCGCGACCTTGTACGTGCCCAAGGACTTCAGCGGATCCTCGAGGTCGATCTTGTGGCGATCCACGGCGATCCCGCGACGCGCGAGCGCCTCGGCGATCTCCTTGGTCGTGATCGAGCCGTAGAGCTTGCCGCCCTCGCCGACCTTGACGCCCATCGTGAGGGTCGTCGAGCTGATCCGGGTGGCCGTGATCTCGGCCTCGCCGCGCTCACGCTCGCGCTTCTCCTCGCGGGCCTCGATGTCGTGCTGCCAGGCCCGATACGCGCCGCCCGCGGCGGGCACGGCGAGCTTCTGCGGGATCAGGAAGTTCGTGGCGAAGCCGTCGGCCACGTTCTTGAGCTCGCCCGACCGGCCGAGCTTGTCGACGTCCTTCGTCAGGATGACCTTCACGCGTTCGAACCCTCCATCGAGCCCTTCGAGTCCCCGTTGATCCAGGATCGGACCCGCGGGCCCAGATCAGAGCGGCCAATGGTATCCGCAAGGATGCGGAAGGCCTCGGGGAGCCGCCGGATGATGCGCCGGACGGGCATCGGCATGACCCGCCGGATCGTGGCGATGTCGTCTTCGTAGGCCGTGCGATCGATGCCGAGGGTCTCGAGCTTCTCGGCCAGGACGAGCGTCGGCACGCCTTCGAGGAACAGGTCGATCGCGAGCGCCACGACGACGATGTCGTCGAGGCCGCCGAGGACCGGGATCTCGTCCGGGACGACATCGCGCGCGAGGAACAGGTAGCCGAGCGCGCCACCGAGGATCGCCTTCCGGCCGACCGGGATCCGGTCATCGAGGATGAGCGCCCAGATCAGTCGCGCGTACATCGGGATCCGGCTCGCGAGCGGCAGGAAGGCGAGCATCGCCACCGCCCGCGAGATCGCCCGGCTCACGCCACGCGCGGCCCGCCGCCGTCCGCTCCCACGCCGCGTCACTCGGCCGATCGACCTCCTCGGATCCCGCGCGCTCATGGCGCGCGCCGGGAAGGGCAGTCTACAGGCGACCAGCGGCGAATGTCCCGATCTGCTTGGACGCCTCGATGCCCTCCTCTTCGGACATGTCGGCGCCGCCCGAGATCGTGATGACGAGGAGGTTGCTGCCCTTGAGCACGAGCAGCCCCGTGTTCTGGACGATGGCCGCCTTGTCGCCGATGCCCGGGACGACAACCGTTGCCGGGTCGCTCGTGAGCGCGTCGTAGACAGCCTGCGCCTGTGCCGTTGAAAGCGACCACGCCGCAAGTGGATCTCCGGCAGTGCTCGAAACGATGCAGTTGTCGGGCGGGCCGGCGAGGACCGTTGTGGTCACGGTGGTGCCGAAGATCCCGGCGAGCTCGTCCGCCGTCACCAGCTCACAGACACCGACGGCCGTCCCGCCGCCGGTCGACGGTTCGGCGCTGGGTTCGGTGCTCGGTGCGCCTTCGGAAGGCGCGCTGCTCGGCGCAGCCTCGGAGGCCGCGGCGGATGCGCCGGCCGACGGGGATGCACCGCCTCCGCCTCCGCCGCCACAGGCGGCCAGGGCGAGCGATGCGATGACGAGCAGGACGGGGACTCGAACGAACGCGCGCATGCGTGATCCCTCACTCATTTCGCCGTGGCATCGACCCGCGACACCTCCAGCGTGGCGCACAGCCTCGCGCCCTCGACGTCGCGCGTCATCGTCCACTTGCGCCACGGTCTACCGGAACTTGACATCGAACGTCCGTTCGGTATCATGCACGAAGCCGCCCAGGAGAGGCCTGTGACCAAGCACGACGCCGAGCGCAAGACGAAGATCCTCCATCACATCGCGGGCACGCTGCGAGC
>Ga0075418_10004830_pt1 | contig 15277 bp, 14 predicted proteins | sample SoiMetdeltSBSDD2_FD_81776 | JGI IMG/M metagenome (GOLD analysis project Ga0075418, IMG submission 81776) | Bulk soil microbial communities from a Populus tree surrounding site in Tennessee, USA - Soil MetaG P. deltoides SBSDD2 | ecosystem: Environmental > Terrestrial > Soil > Tree plantation...
CATCCCATTGTGTGCTTACATTCATGCCACGATTGGAGGAAGAATCTCGACGATCTCAGCGAGATGACGCCCGTTCTTATCGAGCAAAGTGTTACGGCGACCGTAGAGCAGTTGTGTGTCGCTTAACTTCAACAGATCGTGCATCAGCGCGTCGGAGGCGATGCGGAGGAAACCTTGTGGGCGGCTCGAGAACTCGATGCCAAATTCCTTCAGAATGCGCCCAAGCGGATGACGCTCCTGGAGAACCTGCGCCTGCGCGTCCGCGGGAAAGAGATCGAGGTTGATTTTGATCGCGCCAAACTCAACGGGCTTGTTGCCCTGATCGGTCTGCAACACGACTTCGCGATAGTAGTGGCCGTTGCGCCGGTCGCGTCCAACGACGTGCAGGTGAATGCGGTCCTGATGAAAGTTTTCGAGTGTTGAGGTCATGTCGCTCTGATGAACGAGGAGCGAGCGATAGGGCTCGGGGACCTGCTCGCCGGAGACGCGTTTGATCGGCGGCAATTCCAGGCCGGTGCGCTCGTAAAATTCGTCGAGCGGGTGCGCAATGGCGACCGGCTCGACGATGTGCTGGGCGAGAGACTCAGGCATAGCGCGCATTACGGTGTTCAGGGAGGAAGAACTCGTGAAGCAGGCGATCGACTTGCAGCAGGCCCTCGCGGTTGAGGCGTAGTTCGTCGCCGGCCACGCTGAGATAGCCCCAATCGCTCAAGATGCGAACGGGTTGCTCGAATTTCTGCACAGGATCAGCGCCAAATTTTGTCTCGAAGTAGCGGCGACTGATGGAACCGAGCTTCAACTGGAGGATCAGTTCGCGGATGAAGCGCTCGTCGTCAGTCGGAGTGAGCGCGCGATAAATCGGCAACTCGCCGGATTGAATACGCGAGACATAAACGTCGAAGTCGTGATGGTTCTGGTAGTGCACGCCGCCGATGTGACCGAAGCTGGCAACGCCGAGCGAAAGCAGATCAGCCCCTGCCCAGAGGCGGTCGCGGTAAAGGAATTTCGTTTTGGAACGATCTTTGACCGCGGTGTAGGCGCTGGCGACCTGATAGCCAGCCTTTTCCAATTCGCGAAACGCGTAATCGACCCAATGGCGTTTCGTTTCCCAATCGGCGACGGGCGCGACGAGCTTCCCTTCGGCCTTCATCTGTTTGTAGATGGTGGTGTTGTAGGGAATTTCCATTTCGTAAATGGTCACGCTGTCGGGCGCCATTGCGATGGTCTTGCGCACGCACTCTTTCCAGTTCTCTTCGGTTTCTTCTACCATGCCGGCGATGAGATCGACGTTGATTTGCGGGAAGCCGACGTGGCGCGCGTAGTCGTAAGCGCGCGCGATTTCCTTGCTGTGATGCGCGCGGCCATTGATTTCGAGGATGTGGTCGTCAAAATTCTCGACGCCGAGGCTCAAGCGTGTAACGCCAAGATCGCGAATGGCTTTGAGCTTGTGATCGGTGAGTGTGCCCGGCTCGGCTTCGAACGTGACCTCCTCAACATCGCTCCACGGCAGCACGCTCTGCATCTCGGAAAAGAGGTGTTTGAGTTGATCGACAGAGAGATAGGACGGCGTGCCGCCGCCGAAGTAAACAAACGTTGGCTTGCGTACGCCGACGAAGGCCTTCGAGCCGTAGATGCGCATTTCGCTAATGACAGCTTCGATGTAACGGCGAATCGCCGCCGAGTCTTTGTCCGTGTAAACCTTGAAATAGCAAAAGTGACAACGTTTGCGGCAGAACGGAATGTGCGTGTAAATGCCGAGGTCCGTGCCGGGTTTGGGCGAGCGGTTCAGGGCGGCGTCGAGTTCGCCGACGCGCTCCTGTTTCCAAAACGAGAACGGCGGATAATTCGAGACGAAATAATTGCCGACCGTCGTCTGGGTCTGGAGCTGCGGCTTTTCGTGTGCCGGAATGGTCGCTGTGCTCATGGTTTGCGTCCCTTCACGTCGGCAACGAAGGCATAAACGTTGCCATCATCGGCACCCACGACCACTTTTCCGTCCACGACCGCAGGTGAACTCGCGACAGGCGGCCCGATTTCGTGGGACCACAGTTCCTTGCCATTGGCCAGGCTGACCATGTAGAGGCGGCCGTCGTCGGATCCGACGACGACTTTATCGCGGGCAACTGCGGGTGAACTGTCTACTTTGCCGCGAGTGGGAAAAGCCCAGACGAGTTTTCCATCGGCGCGATTCAAGCAATGCAGACGCTTGTCGCGCCCGCCAACTACGACGCGATCTTTGGTGAGTGCCGGCGAGGAAAAGTAAGGAAAGTTGCGGTCGCGGTAGGTCCAAAGGTTCGTGCCTCTCTCGAGATCAATGCACAAAAAGGCGTTGTCGTAATGGCCGACGAATGCCTTGTTGTCGCCGATGGCGACCGAGGCGGCGATGTAGGCGCCCGCCTCGACCTCTTTGATCTTGGTGCCGTCGGCGATGGAAAGCAGATGAAGCAGCGCGTCGCAGCCGCCAAAGGCGGTCTTGCCGTCAAACACCGCAGGGGAGCCATTGATGTAATTGCCCGTTTCGTAAACCCAGTTCGTATTGCCTGTCTTCGCGTCGAGGCAATGCAGCTTGTAATCGTAGCCACCGATGATTATGCGCGTGTCGTTGCCGATCGTGAGGTAATTGGGCGAGCCAAGGATTTTGTCGCCTGTGGCGTATTTCCAAAGCTGTTTGCCATCGGCCACGCTGATGGCGTAAAGCGAGCCGTCGGTCGAGCCGACGTAGGCGATGTTATTGAGGACGAGCGGAGAGGATTCGACCTCGCCGCCGGTCTTGAACGCCCAGATCTTCTGACCGGATTCGAGGTTCAAGGCGTAAAGGTGACCGTCGTTGGAGCCGACGAAGACCTTGCCGTCAACGATCACGGGAGACGACTTAACCGGCCCGGCAGTTTTGAAGGTCCAGCCAGACTTCAGCTTGTCCGGGAGACTGGCTTCCGAAAAGCCGGTCAGGCCCGGGTTGCCACGGAACATTGGCCAGCTTGAGGAGGCGCCACGGGAAGAGATTGCGAGCAACGCAACCGCGCTGATGGCAGCCGTTTTCAACCAGAACTGACGTAAACCTGACACCTTGAGTGGCATGCTATGGTCCCTGAGAACCGAACAGCAACAAAATAATACGTATAGGTATTAATTTCCAGCCCTTCCTTTTCCCCTTTCCAGCCCAGCGCAACTTACGCCATACCTGAGGCATGCGCTGGTTGTCACTATGGTTGGTGGTGTTTGGTTGCCGGGCTCTTGCGGCTGAGTCCGAACCCGACGCGGGGCAGCTCCCACGCATTCCCCCTACCGAACCGAAGAAAGCGCTCGCGACCTTCAAGATAAAGCCGGGCTTCCGGGTCGAACTGGCTGCCGCGGAACCGAACGTGCGCGATCCGGTAGCCCTTTCGTTTGACGAGTATGGCCGCATGTATGTGGTCGAGATGCGCGATTACTCCGAACGCCGCGACGAACGACTCGGCGAAGTGCGGTTGCTCGAAGACGCCGATAATGACGGGCTGTTCGAGAAGAGCACGGTGTTCGCAGATGGCCTGCCCTGGCCGACCGCTGTGATTTGTTACGACGGAGGAGTGTTCGTCGCGGCCACGCCAGACATTTTGTTTTTGCGAGACACGAATGGCGATCGCAAGGCCGATGAACGGCGTGTCGTCTTCACCGGCTTTGGCAAGGGCGTCGAGCGGTTGAACGTGCAGGCGCTCCCGAACAGTTTTAACTGGTCGCTCGATAACCGTATTCACGGCGCGACCGGGCCGAACGGCGGGCAAGTCACTGCGCCCGACTCTCTACAGATCGCGCCGGTAGAACTTCGCGGGCGCGATTTTTCGTTCGATCCTCGCACGCTCGATTTGCGCGCCGAAACGGGCGGGAGTCAGCACGGGCTGACGTTCGACAATCGCGGACGCAAATTTGTATGCAACAACAGCAGCCACATCCAGACGTTGATGTACGAGGAGCGTTACGCGGCGCGCAATCGCGTCTACAGTTTGCCGCGCGCGCTGGTCGACATTGCCGCGGATGGAGGAGCCGCGCCGGTGTTTCGAATTAGTCCCGACGAGCCGTGGCGGGTGATCCGGACGCAGTGGCGCGTTGCTGGCAAAGTGCCGGGGCCAATTGAAGGGGGCGGACGAGCGTCCGGTTATTTCACCAGCGCGACCGGCGTGACGATTTATCGTGGGGACGCTTACGGACCGGAGTTCATGGGCGACGCGTTCATTGCTGATTGCGGCAGCAATTTGGTGCATCGAAAAAAAATCCGTTCACGCGGAACAGAGTTGATCGCTGAGCGTCCGGACGATGAGCAGAAGACGGAGTTCCTGGCGTCGAGCGACAACTGGTTCCGGCCGGTGCAGTTTGCGAACGCGCCGGATGGCTGCCTCTACGTGCTGGACATGTATCGCGAGGTGATCGAGCACCCGTGGTCGCTGCCGCCGGGAATCAAGAAACACGTGGACTTGAATGCGGGGAACGATCGCGGGCGCATTTACCGCATCGTGCCGGAGAAGTTTAAGCGACGCCCAGCGCCCGACCTGGGCCGCGCGAGCACTGCTGATCTGGTGAAAACGCTCGGACATCCAAACGGTTGGCACCGCGACACGGCGGCGCGCTTGCTTTTTGAACGTCAGGACAAGAAGGCGACGGATGCGCTGCGGGGGCTGCTGAAGTCCTCGACCAATGAGTTGGGGCGATTACACGCGTTGTACGCGCTCGCGGGAATGACCGGCGTGAAGAGGGCTGATCTGGGAAGCGCCCTGGACGATGCGTCTCCCATCGTGCGGGAGCATGGAATCCGACTTTGCGAGCGATTTAATTTTCATCCCGGCGAAGCGACCCTCGCGCGTTTTGCTGGCGATCCGGATCGCAGAGTGCGTTATCAACTCGCGTGGTCACTCGGGAACTTCAATGGCGCGGTTACCATTCTGTCGCAATTGATGCTTCGTGATCTTGCCGACCCGTGGATGCGCGCAGCCATTCTAAGTTCTCTCGACACTCCTTTCACGAGGGAGGCCGGAGCCAGTATCGTATTTGACGCCCTGATGGATTCGCCGGAGGCCGCGCCGACTGAACTACCACAAATCATTGGGGCGCTCGGCCAGCAGCAAGGAATCGCAAGCGTGTTGAAGGTTTCAGCCACCCACACTGGCTTCTCGTTAGCGCACGCGCTTGGAAATGGGCTGCGAACATCGGGGAAAAGTCTATCGGAAATAGCGCCAGATTTGTTTCGCGAAGTGAAGGATCGCGCCGTTCGAGTGGCGTCCGACTCGAACCAGGAAACCAAACGCCGGATAGAGGCCATTGAGTTGCTCGCACATGCCGATTACGCGGCGGCCGAGACGGCCCTGGCGCCTCTGCTGCGAACGAACACGGCGGCTGAAGTGCAGACGGCGGCGATTCGCACGATGGCACAGTTTCGCGAGCAAGATGTCGCCGGCACGCTATTACCGATTTGGAAGCAAATGCCCGCTCGCGCCCGCAACGATGCGTTCAACGCCCTCATCACGCGCGCGAAATGGGTCGCGCCTCTGCTCGATGCACTTGCGACGGGCCGCATCGAGAAGTCGGGCTTCACCGCGCAGCAGGTCCAGGCGCTGGTCAACCATTCCGATCCAGCGATTTACGGCCGTGCGCGAGAAATTTTTAACGTTGCGACGAACTCGGAGCGGGAACAGACCATCCAGAAACTGATGCCTGCGGCGCGCATGCAGGGTGACGCTGCAGCCGGACGGAAAACCTACACGGACCGGTGTGCCGCGTGTCACCGCTTCGGGAACGAAGGGAATGCGGTCGGGCCGGATATCGTGGCGATGAAAACATCTGGCAAAGAGAAGTTGCTGGTGAACATCGTTGATCCCAACCGGGAAGTTGCGCCAAACCTGCAGACCTACCTGGTCGAGACGACCGACGGCGAGGCGATCACGGGCTTGCTACTGAAAGATTCGGGAGGAAGTGTGACGCTGACAATTGGCGGCGGATCGGAGATTACGCTCATTCGCGCCCAGGTGCGCAAGCTTACCCCTCAAGGCAAATCCCTCATGCCCGAAGGCCTGGAGGAAGGGCTGACGATAAAGCAGGTGGCGGATCTCCTGGAATTCCTGAGCGCCCCTGAAGGAAAGTGACTCAACCCTGCAAAAGCTTCTCGCATTCAGAGCGCAGGCGCTTGAGCTGCGGAGCGGACTTCGCTTCGATGTAAGCACGGATGAGGGGTTCGGTGCCGCTGGCGCGGAAGGCGACCCATTCGCGATTGGGCAGGAGGAATTTGTAGCCGTCGGTATCGATGAATTTCTCGACCGGAAATGACCCGATGTTCGTCAGGCCGCTGCCGAGTCTGGCGAGCAACGTTTCTTTGTCGCGCACTTTGACATTTAGGCGGTCGGTGTGAAATGCGCCGGTTTTCTTTTCGAGTTCCTTGAGAATTTTGCCCAACGATTTCTTTTCTGTCGCGACGAGTTCTGCCATCAGTAGACACGCCAGGATGCCGTCCTTCTCCGGTACATGGCCTTTGACGCTTAAGCCACCAGACTCCTCGCCTCCGACGATGATCGGTTCGGATTCCATGAGCGCGCCGATGTATTTGAAGCCAACGGGAGTCTCGTGGACCTTCACCCCGAGCAACTCGGCGACGGCATCGACCTGATGGCTCGTGGGCACGGTGCGCACCACTGCGCCGGTCCACTTGCGGTTCTTCTTCAAGTGGTAGAGTGCGAGGGCGAGAATCTGATTTGGAGTAAGCCAGGTGCCGTCCTGATCCACTATCCCGAAACGGTCGGCATCGCCATCGAGCCCGAGGCCGAGTTGCGCCTTGCCGCTGCGGACCAGTTTCGACACTTCGGCCATGCCTTCGGCATTCGGCTCGGGGTGATGTCCGCCGAAGAGCGGATTGATTTCGTTGTGGAAGACCGTGATGCGAGCGCCCGCTTCTTCGAGGAGCGTGTCGAGGTAACCGCGGCCGGTGCCGTACATCAACTCAATGGCGACCCTCAGCTTCGCTTTTTTGATCGCACGAAAATCGAGCAGCTTTTTGAGCTGCTTGAAGTAGGCAGGCCTTGGGTCAATGGTCTTGCATTCGAACGTGCCGACGACCGCGGATTTGATGCTCCAATTTTGTGCAAGCAGGTCATTGACCCTGGATTCAATTTGCTTCGTGGCTTCCGGCGTCGCCGGCGCGCCATTGCTCGTCGAGAATTTCAATCCCTGCCACTCCGCAGGATTGTGGCTGGCCGTCATGTTGATGCCGCCGATGGCTTTGCGGTCGCGAATTGTGTAGCTGATCACCGGCGTGGGTGCGTCGCGCTCGCAGAGGAGGGGGGTGAGGCCGGCATTCGTGAGCACTTCCGCTACCGCGAGCGAAAATTCGCGGCCCAGGAAACGCGTGTCGTGTCCGATAATGACGACGGGCTTGCGCCCTGCAATCGCGGAACCTTCCCGTGCCAGCTCATCCTTGAGGTAGAGGGCAATGCCCTGCGCGGCGAGTCGGACGTTGGCGAAGGTGAAGTCGCGCGCGATGAGACCGCGCCAGCCGGACGTGCCAAACTTGATCACCGAGGTCATAATCTCACCTGACTTGCCGTGAGCGTTATTGTTTCCAATCGAAGGCCCGTTTCTTCAACGCATAAATGTAACCGACGAACAAAATGCCAAGAAACGAGACCATCGAGAAAAAGATCAGGTTGCGCGTGGCTTCACTGCCAAGCATCTCGCGATAAACCACCGCCCACGGATAAAGAAACACAACTTCGATATCGAAGAGGATGAAGAGCATCGCCACCAAATAAAATTTGACCGACATGCGCGTGTTGCCTTCACCGATCGGAAGCATGCCGCATTCGTAGGCGGTGTCCTTGATTTTGGAACGCTTGCTCCGATAGCCAAAGAGCTTGGAGGCGATCAGCGTGCCTGCAGCGAAAAGCGTCGCGAAAAGAGCCAGCAGCAACACCGGCACGTACTCTCGAATCTGCGAATCCATCGCGTCAAACTTACGGCGGGCCGCACCGTTGGCAAGAGTTTACCCTCCCCCCGACTGTCTAGACTTTGTGCGGTGATCGGACGGAAATAGCCTCGGAAAGGAGGCCCAGGGCTTCGGCGCGACCGACGGTGCCGAGGAGACGGAATTCGGAGAGGTTGTTGACCACCGGAACATTCCGCACTTCGCTCGCGAGAAGGATGGGCAGGACGTCGGTGAGCTTTTGGTTTGGCGTCAGGCATGCAGGCGGCGGACGCATCACGTCGTACGCAATCACACCGCTGAGTTCCTGACCGGCATTTAAATATTCTTTGAGATCGTGAAGTGCGATCATGCCGATGAGACGCTGCTTCTCATCGACGACGGGCAGGAAGTTGTTGGTGAGCGTGAGAAAGCGTTCGGCGATTTCGTGGAAAGCGGTATTCTCGCGTAGCGGCGGCACCGGTTGCCGCATCAGGTCTGCGACAGTTGTTTGTGTCGCAGCGCCGATATGCGGGCTTTCGCGGTCGAGTTCCACGCCCTTGCGGCGAAGCGGTTCGGTATAAATGGATTCTTTGTCTAGACGGCGCGCCACGAGCGTTGACACCGCGCAGGCGATCATCAAGGGCGGCATGATCGTGTAATTGAGCGAGAGCTCGAAGATCATCAAAATTGCGAGTAACGGTGAATGGGTAGTGGCTGCGAGCATGCTGCCCATGCCAACCAAAGCGAATGCGCCGGTGGGGAGCGTTGTGTCGATCTGTGGCCGGTGCAGTAACGCGCCGAACAAGCTGCCAAGGCCGGCGCCCAGAAACAGCGTGGGCGTGAACACACCGCCCACGGTTCCTGAGCCGACGGTAACGATTGTAGCGAGAAACTTCGCGACGAGTATTCCCAGAATCAAGCCGACGTCGGGGCTGACCTGTCCCAGAATCGCATTCGCGGCAGAATAACCATTTCCGCAAACCTGCGGAAATTTGAGCGAAATGACGCCGACAACCAAACCTGCGAATGCGATCCGCAAATACAAGGGGATGTTGAGCTCGCTGATCTGCGCTTCAGTGCCGCGCAGAGCCTTCAGGAAGACAGCGCCAAGCGCACCGGATAGAATACCCAATAAAATGAACCACGGGAGTTGAGTAAGACTCGTGAAATCGAACGACGGCACGTTGTAGAGTGGCTCTACGCCGAAAAAGCCCCGCGAGACGACAGCCGAGGTGACGGAAGCCACGACGAGGGGAGCGAAAAGGTTCATCGAGAAGTTGCCCAGAACGATTTGCGCGGCGAAGACAGCGCCGGCGATCGGAGCGTTACAGCCAGCGGCCATCCCCGCTGAGGCTCCGCAGGCGACGAGTAAACGCAGGCGATAGGGTGGCCATTTGGCAAGCTGCCCAAGCTTCGAGCCCGCCGTGGATGCAAGTTGGATGATCAAGCCTTCGCGTCCAATCGACGCGCCGGTGCTGATGCTGATGACCGACGACGCGGCGTTCACGAGGGCGGTGCGCAGCGGCAGGCGCCCATCTCCGGCGACGACGACTTCGAGCAGGTTGCTGAGGCCCGGGTTGCCGATCAGTCGCAACCCGAGGACGAGCACGAGGCCGGCAGCCAATCCGCCCGCCGCCGGGACCAGCAACCGCTGCCAGTCTTCCATGCGGTTCGCAATCGCGAGGATGTCACCCGTTTCCTGAAAAAGCGCGAGTTGGAGAAGATAATTGCAAGCGTAGTAAATGTAGTTGATGAGTCCGGCGGCGACGCCGATGAGCGCGGCAAGGATGAGGTGAAATGCTTCTTCGCTGAGCCGAAGCCAGTTTCGAATGATCAGGGCCCGCTGCCAATGGCGGCGGAAGAAACTCTGCAGGCTGGAAGTGAATCGCTGCCAGCGCGGCGATAGACCCATGGCGGGATATTGCGGAAGGAGTGAAAGGGTTAAAAGGTTAAATCGGTAAAGTGGCTACTGGGCTGGCCGTAGATTGAAGCACGCCATTTCGGAGTTGTTCCGGATGAGCAAGAGGCCGTCGGAGAGCACGGGATGGTTCCAGGTTTTGCCGCCAATCGCGGGGAAGCGCACGATTTCGTCGTGCGATTTGGGATCGGCTCTCACCACTGCGATGTCGCCGTTCCCGCAAAGCACAATCAATTGGTCGCCCGCGGCGATCACCTGGCCGTAACCATAGCGGCCTTCTTTCCACGCGCGTTCGCCGGTCGAAACGTCGAGGCATGTCAAAATGTCCTCATCCAAACCGAAGAGCGCACCATTCACGAAGACGGAGCTCGTGAATTTGTTTTTGAGATTTTTGTTGCGCCACACTTCGCGCGGGACGAAGCGGTTGCCGGACTTTGCGACTTCAATGAGAACGCAACCCGTGCCGTAACCAGCAGAGAGGAAGACGCGGTTCGTGCTCACGATGACCGGCTGGGCGATGTTGCGGTTGCCTTGCAAGACAACCCACGGGAATTGCCACAGCAGTGTTCCGTCCGAAATACCAAGGCCGACCGCGCGCGTGCGGGTGACCACCAGGAAGTGACGTTCGCCGGCGAGATCGACGATCATTGGCGAGCTGTAAGCGGCTCCATCGTCGAGAGAACCCCAGATTTTTTTGCCGGTGTCCTTGTTGTACGTGACGACGGAGTGCTTGCGCGGGCCGCCCGCGGCGATGATCAATTTGTCATCGTGAATCAGCGGCGAAGCGGAGGCGCCGTAGGTCAGGACGGGGGCGCGATTCTCATCAAGCACATTTGTGCTCCACAAGACCTTGCCAGACTCCGCGGCGAGACAGCGCAGCTCACCGAGCGCGCCGAGCGCGTAAACTTTGCCATTGTTCCATGCGGGAGTAGCGCGAGGACCATCGCCGCCCAGGGGTTCCTGAAATTCGGCCGCCCATGAATTGGTCCAGAGCTCTCGCCCGGTGAGAAGGTCGTAGGCGACGACGACTTCGCGGTCGCGCCGTTGTTCAACCGTGAACGCGCGGCAATGGGCGATGGCGAAAGATGCGTAGCCGCCACCGACCGGCTGTTTCCAGAGCAGTGGTGGTCCCGACGGCGGCCAGTTCTTGATGATCGCTTCGCGATAGACTCCGTCGCGCTCGGGGCCGCGGAAGCCGTTCCAGTATGTGCTCGCGACACTGACGTTTGTGCTGGGGGTCTCGGGCTTTTGCGCGGCGCGACTGGCTTCGAGCGCGCTGTAATCCGGCAGCGTTTTCCGCCACGTGAGATTCGGAAAAATCCCGCCCCGGAATTCGTATTGGAGCCCAAAGAATTTCCAGAGGATGGCAAGCACGAGAAGGGCGTAAATCGGCGTGTAGAGAACGATCGCCAGCGATGCCAGCAGCTTACGTCCTATGGAGACGCCGCGGGTTCTCCATAACACAACGAGTCCTGCAGGCGGAAAGAGCAGCGCGACAAGCCGGACCGTTCGGCGACTCTTTTTGGAGGCTTCAGGGTGTTCCACGCTGGCGGGGAGAATATGCGGTGCGCCGGAATGCGCAATATCACGGCGTCATCGCAGGTCGTCGAGCGCCAGACTGAGCACTAACTCGTCTTCGGTCGCCTTGAATGTACCGCCATGAGCACTCGCCAAACGCGCAGCTTCGTCCAGGGCCGCGCCCTCCTCATCAGCATGCGTCACCAGAGGCGGCCTGTCGGCGGGGGCCGCAATCCCAAACGCGACGGCAGCGTGCGCACCACCCGAAGTTCGAAGCGTTACGATGCCGGTTTCCGGCATGCGCTTCGTGGCCAGAACTGCCAGCGTCAACAGAATCCGCCGTAACGACACGGCATCGACGGTGACAGGGAGCGGCTGCGCACAAAGCTCGGAGGCGACTTCAATGCGCGACGAAAGACAACATCGCAACAATGCAACGATTTCCCGAACGATCGCGTTTAAATCGACCAGTTCGCGACGTCCGGGTTGCGCGAAATACTGGGCAGCGAGTTGGTGCAGCACTTCGCTGATGGCGTAGGCGGTGCCGCGCATCGTGCTCAGACCGGCCGCCATGGGGTGGTTCGGGCCGACATCGTTGAGGAAAAGGTCGCTCAGAGAGACGATTGCCGTGAGCTTGTTGTTGAACTCGTGCGACGCGCCCAGGGACAACGCAATATAGGTGTCGCGCCACGGGTCTGTGGAAGGGGGGGTGGGCGGCGTCATGAAAAAATGATCCGCGTTGGAGTTCGGCCTTGTCAACGAAACTCTGTTTGCCATGATGTCGATTGAGCACGTAAATGCACGCGACCAACGCTCTATGTCTGCCAAACGCATCCTGGTAGCCGACGACGACGAATTTGTCCGCGACCTCATGCGCACTTTGCTGGCGCCGTCAGGCTACGCGATCGAGGAAGCAGTGGATGGCGAGGAAGCGGTGCGTAAATGCCTGGCGGACTCCTTTGACCTGCTGCTGATCGACCATAACATGCCGCAGATGAGCGGGGTTGAGGCGTGCGCGGAGATTCGCCGTCAAAAACCGCACATGAAAGTGCTGATGTTGAGCGGGCGTGTGGGGGAGAACGAGCCGGAGCAGATCAGTTTTCTTCCCAAGCCCTATGAGAACCACGAACTGCTGACGTTGGTCCGGCAGATGCTCGCTGGCTAACGTGCTAAATGTGAACGTGGTGCGCGATCAATTCGGCAATCGCGCTAACAACATGAGGCGGCGGATAGTTCGCGCTGGCCGCCAGCAAACGCCCCCGCGCCACGACGTCCGGCCGGGCCGTCCGTTCAATGTGAATGAGGCGGATGCCGAGGTCGTTATCGAACTGACTCTCAAACCGCGTTGGAAGGCGACGAACCCCATTGTGCCGGGGCGACGTTTTGAACGTGCGATTCACCGGCATAACACACCCATAAAGGGACTTGAACTGACACCCGAGTTTTGCATCGAAAGTTGTTTCACTTATACAATCGACCGTCGCCGAAAAACCTTTAGGGAAAAGTGATTAACGCGCAAGCCAGATCCATAGTCCTCGGCCTCCTCTTGCTGCTTGTTGGGGTGAATACCCCAGCCAGCACACCCAACCGACCCTCTCGCATCTACTTTCTAGGCTCTGAATACGTGAATTTACAGGAATGGGCGCGTTCCCAGGGCTTCCAGGCGCAATGGACGGTGTGGAAGGAGGAACTCAAGATTACCAGCGCCTATTCCACCTTGATCTTCAACGTCGATTCCCGACGGGCCGTGGTGAACGGCGTGTCGGTGTGGCTTTCGACCGCCATCGCTTTCCGCAACAGCGCGGCGTACATCTCGCCGCAGGACCTCGCCACCGCTATCCAGCCGGTCCTGTTCCCGGCGAAGGAGCCGGCAGGGAAGGTCGTCAAAACGATTTGCCTCGATCCCGGCCACGGGGGCAAGGACCCGGGAAACCGCGAAGGCCGGTATCAGGAAAAGCGCTATACTTTGCTCCTGGCCGAGGAGACGAAAGCCGCGCTCACGAAGGCCGGGTTCAAGGTGATCATGACTCGCACAGGCGACACTTACCCCGAGTTGGAAGACCGTCCGCAATGGGCAAGGAAACGTGACGCAGACGTGTTTGTGAGTCTCCACTTCAATTCGGCTGACAGCAGCGCGGCGCGGTCGGTCCAGGGTGTGGAGACATATTGCATGACTCCGGCGCGAGCCAGTTCGACCAACACGCGCGGCGCCGGGAGCGATGGCGCAGCCCCCGGCAACAAGTTCGATTCAAAGAACATGCTGCTGGCGTATCACGTGCAGCGCGCGATGTTGCGCGGTCTTGGAGCGGAAGACCGTGGAGTGCGGCGAGCGCGCTTCGCGGTGTTGCGCTATGCCGAAATGCCGGCGGTGCTTGTAGAGGCGGGGTTCATGACGCATCCGACCGAGTCGCAGAAAATCTACAGTTCGGCCTATCGAAGGCAGCTCGCGCAATCGATCGCATCGGGAATTCTCGCCTATAAGCGGGCCGTCGAGCAACCCGCGCCATGACACGCGAACTGCCGATCGGGGTGTTTGACAGCGGCGTGGGCGGTTTGACCGTCGTACGGCAACTGCGCAAAGCGCTTCCGGCCGAAGACATCGTTTACCTTGGTGACACGGCGCGGGTCCCGTACGGGACGAAATCGCCGAGCACCGTGGTGCGTTTCGCGTGTGAGGACACGCAGTTCCTGCTTCAGCAAAACGTGAAGGCCGTCGTGGTGGCGTGCAATACGTGTTCGGCGTGGGCGCTGCCCATGCTCGAGAAGAAATTTCCGATACCGGTGTTCGGCGTGATCCTGCCCGGCGTGCGCGCCGCGTTGGAGAGCACACGCAACCAACGCATCGGCATCATAGGCACCAGCGCCACCATCCGCAGCAAGGCTTACAGCAACGGCATCCTGGCCCGTTGCGAAGCGGCCCAGATTTTTGCGCGGGCCTGTCCGCTGCTCGTGCCGTTGGTGGAGGAAGGCTGGATGCGCCACGCAGTTACGGACACGGTCCTGCGCGAGTATCTCGGCCCCATGCTGCGCCATCGCATCGACACGTTGATCCTGGGTTGCACGCATTATCCGCTGCTCAAAGCTGCGATTCGGAAGATCGCCGGGCCAAGGGTGACGCTGGTGGACTCGGCCGAGAGTTGCGCCTTGTACGTCCGCGAACGTCTCGCCAAACTGAAGTTGTTGGTCGCGAAACGGCGGCGGACGGGAACGATCCAGCCATTCGTCACGGATGAGACGGACCGGTTCGGCGAGGTCGCGAAGCGCTTCCTGGGTGTGCCGACTGAGCCGCCATGGCGAGTTGACTTGGCGGCGATGACCTAGCGAACTTGGTCGCATGAGCATTGCGACGAAGACCGGCGACGGCGGGACGACGGCACTGATGTACGGCCACCGGGTTTCGAAGTGCGACCCGCGCGTGGAGGCCTGCGGCGCGGTCGATGAATTGAACGCCGCGATTGGTTCCGCGCGCGCGGCCGTGGCGCACCGCTTCGTGACCGATCACCTTTACACGACGCAGAAGGAACTCGTCGCGCTCATGGGCGAACTCGCGACTTTGCCCGACGACATTGCCCGCTACGCGAGGGACGGGTTTCCGGTGCTGTCGATTGAGATGACCAAACGGCTCGATCGCATTGTTGGTGAGATCGAAGCGCAAAATGTATCGTTCAAGGACTGGGCCACCCCCGGTGCAACCCAGAGTTCAGCGGCGCTGGACGTGGCGCGCACGACCTGCCGTCGCGCCGAACGGCGCGTCTGCGCGCTTCACGACGCGGGGCAATTGCACAATCCCGAAATCCTCGTCTATCTCAACCGCCTTTCCGACGCGCTTTGGCTGATGGCCCGATGGGTCGAGGCGCGCGATGGCGGCCGGGCGCCTGAGACTGCGCTGGCGTAACTGAAGGTTAAGCGGGAACTGCTTCTCG
>Ga0075418_10004832_pt1 | contig 15276 bp, 17 predicted proteins | sample SoiMetdeltSBSDD2_FD_81776 | JGI IMG/M metagenome (GOLD analysis project Ga0075418, IMG submission 81776) | Bulk soil microbial communities from a Populus tree surrounding site in Tennessee, USA - Soil MetaG P. deltoides SBSDD2 | ecosystem: Environmental > Terrestrial > Soil > Tree plantation...
GGCCGGCGCGCCCCCGGCCGCGGCGCGAGGCCCCAGCGCCTCGAACGGCACCGTGCTCAGGACGCCGTCCGGCACCACGATCACCGTGGTGTTGGCTGCGAGGAGCGCCAGCGGCTCGGCCAGCAGCCAGCGATAGAGCTTCTCGGCGGCGACCACGTCGAACGTCGGGAGGTTGCCGCCGCTGACGTCGACCGAACGGCGAAACGCATCGACCGTGGCCAGCAGATCTTCCCGCCGCACCGGGCTCAGGAACACGCGCAGCGGCTCGCCCTTGCGCAGCAGCCAGACGGCCACCCGGTGCTCGAGGATGGCGTAGGCGATGAGCGCCTCGTTGTCATGCAGCGGCACCTGCCGCGCGGTGACCGGAACCGGATACTTCAGCGTCGCGTAGTCGGCGTGGCTCTGGCGCAGCGTCTCCACGAAGCTCTGGAAGTCGGCGTAGGCGGCCGAGCCGTCGTAGGGCACGCCGCGGCGCAGCTCGGCCGCCGCGGCGCTCTGCAGCGTGCGCTCGCGCTCGCGGACGTCGGCCGGCAGGTCGCGCTCGGCGGCGCCGACGAAGGCCCGGGCGATCTGCTCGCTCAGCAGACGGGCGCGCGCCGCCTCCGCGTAGTGAAACGCCACCTCGGCCGGCGACTGACCACGAAACTCCACCGGCAGCGTGGCGATGTCGTCGGTCCGCGGCAGCACGAGCAGGCTGTCGACGAGCGCGGCGTAGGGGCTGGTGTGGCGGCCGAAGAACGCCACCCGATCCTCGGAGCGGATGAGACCGCGCAGGCTCTCGATGATGGCGACCGCGTCCAGCAGCGACGCGGCGGCCTCGCGCGGCCGGCCGGCCAGCGCGTACGCCTGCCCATAGCGCCAGGCCCGCTGTGCACGCTCCTTGTAGGCCGTGGCCCGCAGCTGAGCGCTGACCGATTCGAAGACCGGCGCGAATCCACCCATGCTGCTGGAGAAGGACTGCATCGCCGTCGTCATCTCCCGCTGGGTCTCGAGGCGCTTGGCGTGCGCGGCATCGTAGGCGGCGAGATACCGGAGCGCGGCCTCCCCTTCACCGCGGGCCACGGCGACCTCGACCAGCGCCGTGTCGGCGGTCTCGACCGTGGCGGCCGCGGCCATGCGATTGCCCGCGCGCTCCAGATCGGCTCCCATGCGATCGCTCGGATCCGAGCCGCGGGCGGGACGAGGCTCCATCGACCAGCCGGCGGCCTCGGCCACGGTGGCCTCGGCCAGACGCCTGGCCTCGTCGTAGTGGCCGAGCTGGGCGTACACGAGGGAGAGCGATGCCGCGGAGGGGTCGGGGCGGGCCCGGTCACGCCGCCGCTCTCCTTCGGCGTGGGCGCGTTGAGCGGCCGGCAGGTCGCCGATGCGCGCCGCCGCCTCGGCAAACATGTAGTAGAGGTGGCTGGAGTCCTCCTCCCGTCCGCCGCCGGCCGGGTTGGGCCCCATCACCGCCTGCGCCTCGGCCAGCTTGCCGCGGGCCCGGTCGACATCGCCGAGCCGCGCGTACGACGTCGCCGCGGGCAACAGCATGCGCGCCCGCATGTCGCGCGCTTGTCGTTCCATCGTGCGGGTCATCTCGGCGCTGAAGCCGCCGCTCCCCATCAGCGCACCGAGCCGGCCCTGAGCGGACTGGATCTGCGCCTGCTGCTGCCGGACGATGGACTGCTGCGAGAGCAGCGAGGCCTCGTCGGCCGCAGCCAGCCTTCCACGAACCAGACGGCGGTCTCGAGGTCGCCGGCCTCCTCGCGATTGCTGACCATCTCCGACAGCACAGAGCTCTTGCTGCTGCCGTCCGTGTATTCGCACAGGACGTCGACCAGGAGCACGTACGAGGCGTCCAGCAGGCCTTGCTGCTTGAGCACGCGCGCGCGGCCGAGGCGTGGATCGAGACTGGCCGAGCGAAACGCGAGCTGACCGGGATCGGGCTGGGCCCCAGGCCGTCGCTGGCTCTGCAGCTGTTCCATCATCTGCTCGACCTGGGACCGTCCCGGCGTGAGGCAGCCCTGGATCTTGCGCCAGGTCTCGTCGTCGCTCCGCGCGAGACCCGCCTGCACCGCGCGCTCCATCGCCTCGTCGGAGATGACCGGAGCCGAGAACCTGGGCACCGGCGGGGTGTCGGGCTCCTCGACCGATGGGCGGGACCCTCCGAAGCCGGGGCCCATGCCCGGCACACCGGCGAAGCCACAGCCCGCGGCGGCGATCGTCACGAGAACGAGGACGATCCCGCGCCGGCGGGCCATCCCGGTTCCCTCCGTCAGCGCTGGCGCGCCTGGTTCAACTTCTCGCCCAGCGTCATGCCGAAGCCGCCGCCCTTCTTCGCGCCCTTCAGGTAGGCCTGCGTCTCGGCCTGCTCCTCGTGCGTGATCGCCTTCTCGCGCGACAGACGGATGCGCCGGCCGCCCTCTTCGATGGCCAGCACGAACACCTTCATCTCGCTGCCGGCGGGAAAGGCCTTGCGCGGATCGACCCCGCGCGTGGCGCCCAGCTCGGCGTTGGGCACCAGCCCCGTCTGCCCCGGCCCCAGGCGGACGAACACGCCGAACGGCTCGTGCCGGTCCACCGTGCCCATCAGCACCGCGCCGACAGCGACGCTGGAGGCCATCTCCTCGCCGATCACGGCGTCGTCGGGCGCCAGCGTCAGCGCGACGCGGCGCTTGCCCGAGTCGAGCCCCACGACCATGACCGTGATCTCGGCGTTGGCGGCGACGGCCTCCCGCATCGCGGCCTGCTGGTGGCGCGGGATCTCGCTCACGTGCAGCAACCCATCCACGCCCGGCAACAGCTCGACGAAGACGCCAAAATCAGTAGACCGGAGGGCGCGGCCGCGCACCACCTGCCGCTCGCGCAGGCGCCCGGGCACGGCCGTCCACGGATCGCCGTCGAGCGCCTTCAGGCTGAGCGTGACCTTGCCGCGCTCGGGGTCGACGCGCAGCACCTTCACGGTCACGGCCTCGCCCACGCTCAGCCGGTCCGAGGCGCGCCCGACGCGTGAGTGCGACAGCTCGGACATGGGCACCAGCCCCTGCACGCCGCCCAGGTCGACGAACGCGCCGAAGTCCGCCAGGGACGTCACGGTGCCTGGCAGGATCGCGTTGGGGACCAGGAGCTTGCGGGTCTCCTCCGCGGCCTTGGCCGTCTGCTCCTGCAAGATCTGACGCCGAGAAACGACAATGTTCCGACCGTTTTCACCGTACTTGGTGACACGGAACTCCAGCACGCGGCCCACGTACTCCTGCTCGGATTCCACGCGCCGCAGGTCCATCTGCGAAAACGGACAGAACGCGCGCAAGCCGCCCAGGGTGACCTCGTAGCCCCCCTTGATCACGGCGGCTACCCGGCCCTCGACGGTGATACCGCTCTGCGCCGCCATCTCCAGCGCCTCGCGCGCCTGGGCGCCGCGGCGCAGCTTGTGCGAGAGCCGGATCTCGTCGCCGGTCCCGACCACCGTGGCCTCGACCTCGTCGCCCACGGCCACCCGCAGCCGACCATCGTCGTTGGTCAACTCGGCGCGGTCGATCCAGGCCTCGCCCTTGCCGCCGACGTCGACGAACACGTGGTCGCTCGTGATCTGGATCACTCGTCCCTTGACCGCCTGGCCCCGCTCTAGCGTGGGACCGGCCTCGGAACGGGCGAACAGTGTGGCAAAGTCCTCGGAATCTTCCATGACGTCACGGCCTCTCGGGATGTCCGGTGCTGGTGCCTGATTATACCGGTGACCCCATCGAACCCGGCGTCTCAGACGAGCAGACCAGCGATGATGCCCGTGAGAAAAACGCCGTCGAAGGTCCCGGCGCCGCCGATCGAGACGGCCGGCGCACCGATCTCGGCGATCCGATGGAGATTCAGGAGATCGGCACCGATCAGCGTGCCCATGGACCCGGCGACATAGGCCACCGGCGGCGCCTGGCGGAACGACAGCAGGAGGCTGACGCCGGCAGCGGCCAGGGGTGGCACCAGCATCGGCACCGCGATGCCCGCGCCGGGCACGATCTGGGCCACCGAGTGGACAATGACGGCCACGATCGCGGTGCCGGCCAGCATCCGCCCGCGCAGCCGGAGGTGGGCGAAGAGGTAGAGGGACAGCATGATCGGCACCAGCGCCCCGCCCACGTTGATCGCGACGACCATGGATCCCATCGAGAACAGCGGGATGTTGATGACGCTGCCGAGCAGGCTCAGCAGCAGAACGGCGAACATGTAGCGCGGACGGACGCCGATCTTGCGATACGCGTAGGCCAGGATGCGCACCGGGAGCACGACGACGAGGAAGAAGAAGAGGACCAGGATGCCGGCGAACACCAGCAGCAGCGCCAGCGGCGTGAGCATCAGCGCGTCGGGAGATTCGCCAGGAAGTACGCGATGTCTTGAAGATCGGCGTCGCTGAGGCCGACCAGCTCCTCCGTCATCGACGAGCCGTAGCCGATCCGGGCGCCGCTCTTGTACTCGCGCATGGCGCGGAGCAGATACTCCTCACGCTGGTGCGCCAGGCGGGGCATCTGCTCGCGGCCCGAGAAGTCGGGATTGTGGCAGGACGTGCAGGGACGCTGCAGCACCAGCGCCGCGCCGCGCTTGATGCGCGCGGCATCCGCCGGCTCCTCCGGCGCCTTGGGGGGCGGCAGCTTGGCCACCCATTCACCGAACGCCCGGAGGTCGTCGTCGGTCATGGGCTTGGCGACCTCGCTCATGGGCGCGTTGGTCCGGCCGCCGCGGCGGAACAGAAAGAGCTGCGCGACGACGAAGAAGAAGGGCTGCCCGCCGATCGACGGCGTGTCGGGAATCAGCGACTGCCCGTTCGGGCCGTGGCACGCCAGGCACAGCGCGGTGCGCTCTTCGAACGATGCGGCAAGGGCGACCGCGGCGGGCGCCAGCAGCAGGAGCGCTGCCAGCGCCGCGCCGCGTGCGAGCGAGCTACTTCGAGTAGCTGATCCGGTAGACGGCACCGTTGTGATCGTCGGAGACGAGCAGCGAGCCGTCCTTCAGCACGAGCACGTCCACCGGGCGGCCCAGGTAGGCGTTGTTCTCCACCAGCCCGGTCAGGAACGGCTCGACCTTGGTGACCTTGCCATTCTTGTCGAGGTGCGCGACCACGACGTCGCCCGCGTACTTCTTGGTCTTGTTCCACGGCCCGTGGCGCGCGATGAAGATGGCGCCCTGGTACTGGCTGGGAAACATCGTGCCCGTGTAGAAACGCATCCCCAGCGGAGCGGAGTGCGGCCCGAGCAGCGTGGCCGGCTTGGTGTACTCGGCGCAGCTCTTGCCCCAGCCGTACTCGGGATCGAGGAAGTCGCCCTGGTGGCAGTACGGATAGCCGAAATGCTCCCGACCCGGCTTGGTCAGGCGATTCAGCTCGTCGTTGGGCATGTCCTCCGACAGCCAGTCGCGCTGGTTGTCGGTGAACCACAGCTCGCCGGTCTTGGGATGGAAGTCGAAGCCCACCGTGTTGCGCACGCCGCGCGCCACGATCTCCATGCCGGTGCCGTCGAGGTTGATGCGGCGGATGTGCGCGTACTTGTCCGAGGACGGATCACAGATGTTGCACGGCGCGCCCACCGGCAGGTAGAGCTTGCCGTCCGGCCCGATCTTGATGAACTTCCAGCCGTGCGGGATCTCGCCGGGCAGGTCGTCGTAGACCTTCACCGGGTCGCCGGGCTTGTCGAGCTTGGCCTCGATGTCGTCGTAGCGGGTGATGGCCTTGGGCGTGGCCACGTAGAGCGAGCCCTTGTGGAACTCGATCCCGTTCGGCAGCTCGATCTTCTCGAGGATCGTCTTCACCTCGCGCGTGCCGCCCTTGTCGACGATCGCGTAGACCTTGCCGGCCACGAACAGCGAGCTCACGAAGACCGTGCCCTTGTCACCCTGCCGCAGGCCGCGGGCGTCCAGGACGTTGGCCGCGTAGACCTCCGCCTTGAACCCCGGCGGGAGCTTCATCTTGGCGATCGGCAGCTTGTCGGCCGGCGTGGCGATCGGGAAGGCCGGCACCGGCGCCAGCGCGGCGCCCGGCCCGCTCTTGGGCTTGCCGATAGCCCAGAAGGGAACCTCTTCCTCCTTGGGGGCCGGCGCCGGAGCGGGCTGCTGGGCGGTGGCCGGCAACGTGATCGACACGAGACCGGTGAAGGCGAAAGCCACCAGCAGTCTCCGCCGCGTCTTCGAGGCAGTCATGGCTCCTCCTGGTCGTGCGGTTAGCGCCCCGCGACCGGCGTTCGCCGGTCCGGGCCGCACTCTAGCACTAGTCCTGGAACCCGAACAGCCGCCATCCGGCGCTCTCGCGCCGCGCGACCTCCGGCTCGTTCTGCCACGCGAGCACCCGCATCCAGCCCAGGAATCCCAGACGCCCGGTCACCTCGCCGCTGGTGTAGACCCATACCGCCCCTTCGACGAGCTGCACCCGGTCGATGGTCAGGCGCACACGCATGGCATCGTAGAGCGTGAACATCGCGAGGAGCTGCTCGCGCAGGGCTGCCTTGGTCATCCCCGCGCTACGGTACTGCTCCGAGACGTTGGCCAGCACCCCGCCCGCATCGCGGGCCTCGAAGCGCTGGCGAGCGCCCTCGACAATGGGACGCAGCTCCGCGACCAGCTCTGGCGGCGCCGGGGTCGCCTTCTTCGGCTGCGCAGGGGCTGTGGGGGGAGCCGGCGCGGCGGGCATCGGCACGGCGGCGAGAGCCAGGATCGCGAGCACGATCGTCAGCAGGCACACGCGCATGCTTCCACGATACCCCGGGCGCACAGGGGTATCATGCGGCGGGAGGAGACAGCGCATGGCGAACGATCGCGGTCTGCTGCCCAAGGCGCGGCGCGATGAGCTGACCGAGCCCCTGCAGAAGATGCTGGACCGCTGGTACCGCAACGCCTACGAGGACGACAATCTCTTCCTCACGATGGCCCGCCGGCCCGACCTGCTGGAGGCCACCTGGGGCTTCATCCGCTACATCTACGGCGGCCAGTCCACCATCGAGCCGGAGCTGTTCGAGCTGCTGCGCGTTCGCCTGGCGTGGGCCAACCGCTGCGTGCACTGAAGCCTGGCGCGCTCCTCCTCGGCCGTGCGCCGGGGCGCGACGGAAGATCTGGTGGCCAAGCTCGCCGACTACGAAGCCTCCGACTTGCCGGAGCGGACGAAGGTCGCGCTGCGCCTGGCCGACCGGCTGGCCGGCGATCGTCCCGCGATCGATCCGGCGCTCGACGCCGATCTCCGCCGGCACTTCACCGGCGACCAGCTGATCGATCTCGGCATGACGCTGACGTTCGCCAGTGGCTGGCAGCGCTTCATCGAAGCCTTCGGGATCGTGCCGGACCGGTGGCGAGACGGCGCGCCCATGCCCTTCGGGCCGCTCGTCGCGGAGGACCAGCATGGCTGAACCACACCTGCTCGACCGGATGTTCACCGCTCTCATGCACGGGATCGTGGAGACCGGCCGCGCCCCGCACTACGCCGAGCTGGCGCCCCGACTGGGGCTCACCGTCGAGGACAGCCGCCGGCTCCTGCTCGACGTGATGCAGACCTACCCGATCGGCTGGCTGCATCCGGAGACCGACTACGTGGCCTCCTTCCCGCCGCTCAACAACCTGCCCACGCAGTACCGCGTCACCGTGCGCGGCGAGCAGAAATGGTTCGCGCAGTGCGGCTTCGAGGCCACCTCCGTGACGTGGCTGTTCCCCGGCGCCACCGTGCGCATCGAGGCGCCGTGTCTCGACTGCGGCGAGCCCATCCGGATCGAGATGCGCGACGGCCGCCTCATGGCCGTGGATCCACCGGGCATCGTGGGCCACTTGAACTACGGCTTCGGCCCCTCGCGCGGCCGGCCGCCGTATCTCTGAACGGGCATGAACCTCTTCCGGTCGGAAGAGCACGCGCGCCGCTGGAGCCAGTTCAACCCGGCCTCCGAAGAAGGCTTCATTGCCCTGCCCGATCTCGTGGCCTTCTTCGGCACCGAGACCCGCCAGCACATGCTGGACGCGGACTATCTCTCGGCCTGGTATCCCAAGCGCGGGGCCGAGCGCCGCGCGGTGCTCGAACGCATCGGCAAGACCTCCCCGTTCTGGCTGGGGACCCCGGCTCCCGCGTGAGCCGGACCGAGCTGAGCGAGCGGCTGGAGCAGTGGCTCCGCGAGGCGGGCGTGGCCTTCGAGGTCCTCGAGCACGCCCCGGTGCACACGAGCGAGGAAGCGGCCCGCGTGCGCGGCACGCGCCTGGAGCAAGGGGCCAAGGCCCTGGTCGTCCGGGCCGAGGATCGCTTCGTGCACTGCGTGCTGCCCGCCCACCTCAGGGCCGACAACGCCGCCCTGCGCGCGCTCGTCGGCACTCGCAAGCTCCGCTTCGCCACACGTGAGGAGCTGCAGCGCCTGACCGGCTGCGAGCCGGGCGCCGTGCCGCCGTTCGGCAACCTGTTCGGCCTGCCGGTGCTCGTGGACGAAGGCCTCTGCCGGAGTGAGCGGGTGGCGTTCAATGCGGGCAGTCACGCGCGGTCCATCACGATGCGCAGCGCGGATCTGGTCCGGGTCTCCGGCGCGACCGTGTGCCAGTTCGCCGCGGCGGACGGCCCGGCATGAGCGCGCCGCCACGCCACCTGTCGATGATCCGGAGCTTCCACCTCGCGGACTTCTTCACGCTGGGCAACGCCGCCTGCGGCGTGCTGGCGGTGTTCGCCGTGATGGGCTACGTCGAGGCGCGCACGCCCCGGTATCTGCTCACGGCGGCGGCGCTGATCCCGCTGGCCCTGGTGCTCGACGTGCTGGACGGGCGGGTCGCCCGATCACGCCAGAAGCACTCGGCGATGGGGCGCGAGCTCGACTCGCTCGCCGACGTCATCTCGTTCGGCGTGGCGCCGGCGGCCATCGCCTACGCCGCCGGCATGAGCGGGCTGTGGGACGTCGTCATCCTCGTCTACTTCGTCTGTTGCGGCGTCAGCCGCCTGGCACGCTTCAACGTCACCGCAGAAGCGCTGTCCGTCGAGGCCGGCAAGGTCACCTACTTCGAGGGCACGCCCATCCCCTCGAGCCTGGTGCTGGTCGCCATCGTCGGCGTTTCAGCCTGGCTCGGCCACATCGGCGACGCGCTGCCGCTCGGGAGCGTGCGGCTGGGGCCCGGGCGGCTTCACTTCCTGACGCTGGCCTGGGCGCTCTCCGGCTCGCTGATGATCAGCAAGACGCTCCGGATCCCCAAGCTGTGACTGGTTGGACCGCGATAGGGGTCGAATCCGCGGAAGAGTTACGCGATAGGTAGATTTTTACGGCGGTCGCCCGCTTCTCTCCTTGACTCGCCCCGCCTACAACGCTGAATCAAAGAGTGAGCTCGCGTGCTCGGCCAACTCATGCCTGGAGGAATGGCGCGAACAGCGCGCGAAGCCGAACGCGTCAGCGGATGGACGCGTCGAAAGCATCCGAGACCAGCGAGCCATGCATGAGGACGAGATGCCAATTGTAGGCGGCACGCCGGACTTGCACCGGGCTGAGATCAGGCCTGAGCCCCGCCATGATCGATTTCAAGCTCTCGGCGCCGGCCACGCACACGCGGATGAGGTCGGCGGCGGGCGTGTGGGACTGCTGCGCAGTCTTCGCAATCAGCTCCCATCTCGTTTGATTCAGCGTTCCTGGAGTGATGCCGAAGATCTTTTGCAATCGGTCGAATTCCCGCTGTTTGAGAAAAGCATCCGCTTGCGCCAGGTCGTCGGCGAGTTGTAGCGCCGCCCTGTACTGACCGATCGCCTCGTCGAGCAAAGATCTGGCACTCTGCGAACGGAGGGACACTGCGTCCGAGCCCTCTTCGAGGGCCTTGAAGGCGAGAAAAGCCTGGCTCGCCGCTTCAAGGAATCTGGCCGACGCTTTCCCTGTCGCCGTGGCCAGATTCTGCGGAGCTGCGCGATCCGTGTGACACATGCTTGCCGCGAGCGCGGGAGAGTGCACGAGAGCCAGGACGAGCGATGCGGCGAGCGTCCAGGAGCGACGGCTAGCGTTCCCGTCCTTCACGAGACGTGTCCTCACACGAGCGCAGGGCCGGCGTCGCGACCTGCGAGAACGGGGCAGGGCGGCCACGGCGGCCGCCCCTCCCCGGATGTGGATGTGAGCTACTTTATTTCTTGTGATCGTCGCGATCGTCTCGACCTTGCCGGTTATCTCTTGCTGATCTTCCAGATGACGCCGGTCCCAGGGATCTGCACGATCGGGGTGTTGGCGGAGTTCACAACGGCGCTGGCCGGAGTCGACTCCCCACCGTCTCGCGTGATACCGAAGTCCACCAGGTAAAACGCGCCGTCGGGCCCGAACTTGCCATCCACCGGGCGATTGATCCCGTGGAACGCACGGGCGGGCGTGGATTCGACGAAGGCCTGATTGGCCGGCGCCGTGCAACGCTTGGTGCCGTCGGGGTCGGTGACCTGGTTCTCCGTCTTGCAGTTGAACGCGAATCGCTCGAGGGAGATACCCCCGTTCTTGAGGAAGGCGACCCGGATGACGTCGTGGCCCTCGATGGGGTTGCCGTTCGCGGGCTCGAAACCGAAATCCCCTTCCCGCGTGACCAGCGCATCCCCGTCATCCACCTTGTTGCCCGGGTTACCGCCCCCCTCGAACTTTCTGGGGACGAAGTCGAGCCCTACCGCTGCGACGTCAGCGGCAAGGATGGCGATGGGTGCGATCGGTCGCTGCGGCGGGACCTGCAGCAAATGCTGCACGGTCTGGCCGGCGCTGGCTGCGGGATTGTCACCGCCGCCGGCGTCCGGGATGAAGAGGCTCTGGGTCGAATCGAGAAACCCGAAGAGGTCGGGCCAGCCATGAAAGTCCAGGCCGCCGCGCGTCACCTTTTTCGGGACCACATGGAGACGATCGGGTGCGTTCAGCACCGGCCGGGGCCCCCTCTGGTCCTCGCCGTTCTCGCTCACGAGCAGGCCTCCGTCGAGCACATGATGATCGGGCGCGAAGCGGAGACCGAACGGGTTGCGATAGCCCCATGAAACCGGCTCGACCGTACCAGCCGGCTGGATACCACCAGACGGCAGCGGCCTGAGGTCGGAAAGCTTGGCTCTCAAGATTGCGCCGGTGCACATACCGAGTTGGAAGGCGCCGCTGAAGGCGGGAACCGTTTGGCCAGCCGCACCCGGCACGCCGTGGGGCAGAAACCCCCCGGTCACGTGGCCGTCGCCCGAACTGAAGTTATGACCGCTCAGGATCACGTCCTGGCACGGGACCTCGTGCTGGGTGGCGGGGTCGGCCCCAGGGCAGGCTGCGGGAGTCGGGCTGGCGTTGCAATCCGTAGCACCGTTGTCATGTCCGAGCACGCCGGCATTGGTCACCGAGCCCTGTGACCAGTAGAGGTGGCCATCCCTGACAGTGGGCTGCTCCGTGGGATGGTCACCTGTCGGCAACTTGACGATCAGTTCCGCCACCGTGCCGGATCTCGGATCGACCTCGACGATGCGGGAGGAATCCTTCGGACCGATTGCGCCGCGGGCGCCCTGCAGCGAATCGGTCACGAAGAGGCGACCTCCGTGGAAGTCGCGCTCGAACGTGAGCCCGATCGTCGGAGCGTGCAGAAAGGAAGGACTCTCGCGAGCGGCCACGGATGTCGCGCGGCCAAGCACTCGAAGCGCGGTTCCGTCCTCATCGAGAACCCTGACTTGCGGGAGGAACGGGTTCTGAGCGTCCGGCACCGATGGCGTCGTGTTGGCCTTGAAGAACTCCGCGCCATTGCACCGGCCAGGTACTCCCGTACCCGATTCGGTCACGAAGACCTCGAACCGGTGGCTGTTGCCTTTGAATGTGATGCCGGTGGGAAAGTTTAGACCCGAGGCGAAGACTTCGACCTTGTAGCCGCGCGGTACGATGATGTCTTGACCATTGCCGGGGTCGAAGATGACCTCTTCACCAGGGCAGGCAGCATTGCCGAGGACTACTGCACTGGCGAGCGAGGAGGACACGAGGATTCCAGCGAACGCGAGAGCAACAGCGACCAACTTCCGCGAGCGATCGAGTCTGTTGCGCATTACCTCACCTCTCCGGGTTGAAACCGCATTTTTTCAGCGGGCGGTCGTCCTGGCGTGGCGAGTCGTCGCGTAGGTCGCGATCCGAGCGGTGGATCGTGCGAGCAGAACTGTGGTGGCTTCGCCATCTGTTGCAACAGCGTGTTCCTTTTCCGGGCTCGGACACTAGAACACTCGGGGAGAAGGGTCAATAGGCAAATTAGTACCCATTGGGCAGAGCGCGGAGGCGACAGCGTCGACCCGGGGGGCGCGTCGCTCGTCTCGCGCGAGGGCGACTTCGGGTTCTCTCCGGAGAACGGCACGCCGGGCGAAGGACACGACGTGATGCTGGTGAACTTCAGCAAGCCGGGCCAGCCGCTCACGCTCGAGCTGACGCGTTTCGCATTCAATTGCCCCGAGGTGACCAGGCCCAGGTCCCTGGTATGGCCCCCATCTGCCTGTCCGGCGGCGATCAGGCCTTCGTAGGCGGGCTGCACGGCATCAACCCGGTCGGTGACGGCGCGCTTCGGTCCTGACGGCGCGCTCTACCTCGTCGACTACGGCGCCGTCCGCGACTTCGGCCGGGCCGACCCCGACGCGATGTTCAAGAACCCGGACGACGCGCCGCTGGTGGTGATCCCACAGACGGGCGTGATCTGGAAGATCAGCCTCACGAACAACAATCACGGCCACGGTGGTCACGATGACGACGACGACCACGGCAAGGGCAAGGACAAAGACGACAAGGGCAAGGGGAACGACAAGAAGTAGAGCGCACGGTCGACCGTAGCCCTGACCCGGGCGGCCCGCGCCCCCCGAGTCTTCGTCTCACGACGTCAGCAGCCGTCCGTAGCCCCGCACCGGGTCCTTGATCCCCATCGCGCGCAGCGCCCACCAAAGCGTGGCGGTCTGGCTCGTGACGACCGGTTTGTTGAGCTCGCCCTCCAGCCGCCCGACGATCCCGGCGGTTGGCAGCCCGGTGCCGCTGATCAGCACGGCGTCGGCGCGGGCCACGTCGGTCTGGCGGCCGAGCGTGTAGGCGCGCTCTTCCGTCTCCTCGTAGATGTTGCGCACGCCGTCGAGCCGCCGATGTGCGACGACCTCGAGTCCCGCCGCCATCCAGTACGCGCCGCCGGCGGCGGCGATCGATTCCGGATAGGGCGTGGCCAGCGCGATGCGGCGCACGCGCAGATGCGCGAACGCCGCCAGGATCGCGCGGGCCGCCGTGATCGCCTGCGTGCCGGCCAGCCGGCCGAGGTGCTCCAGCAGCGGCGGCTCGCTGGCGAAGCCCGTCAGGTAGCTCACCGCGGTGTGCGCGAGCACGACCACGTCCGGCTTCACGGGCAGCAGGCGCTGCATCGCCGCGGGGACGGCGTCGAGATAGCCGAGCGTCCGCCGGTCCATGCCGTCGCTTCCGCCCGCCTCGCCGGCGAGACTGTCGAGCCGCGCGAAGTGGATGGTCACCGTCGGCGGCGCCATACGATAGAGCTCCGGCTCGATGGTGGGATTGCCCGCCGGCACGAGCACGCCGAGTCGCTTCATGTCGCTCAGACCTCCGGTGGCCGACGCGCCTTCCAGTCGGTCGCCTGCTCATAGGCCCAGCCGATGCGCAGCACCGTGCTCTCGTCGCCGGGGTGGCCGAGAATCTGCAGCGAGGTCGGCAGCCCGCCGGGCGTGAAACCGTTGGGCACGGCCAGGCCGCAGAGCCCGAGGTAGTTGCCGCCCCGCGTGAAGTGCGCCGCGGTGCCGGACTGATCGACCTGATCGATCGGCAGCGCCGCCGTCTGCGCCGTCGGGGTCAGCAGCGCGTCGGCGTCGGCCAGGGCGGCGGCGAACTCCCGGCGGTGCTCGGTCATCTCGGTGAGCGTCAGCTGGTAGTCGCGCGCCGAGATGGTGCGCCCGGGCTGGATGCGCGGACGGATGTGCGGATCGACCGGCAGGCTCATGTCGTCCACCAGGTGGCCGACGAAGCGATAGCCCTCGGCGCTGATGATACGGCCTGTCGCCGCCGCGTAGTCGCTGAACCGATGCGGCAGCGCCGGCCGCACGATGTGCGCGCCGAGCTTGGCCAGCATCTCGACCGACGCGTCATAGGCCGCCAGCACGTCGGCCGCGACGCCGGCCCGCTCGGCGTCCGGCATCACGGCCAGCCGCAGGCCGTCCACGCCCCGCCGCAGCGCGGGCAGCGGATCGGCCGGCGTCCACGAGAGCGTCTGGGGATCACGCGGGTCTGGACCGTTGAGCACGCCGAAGATCAGCGCGGCATCCTCCACCGAGCGCGCCAGCGGTCCCGGCGTGTCGAGCGTCGAGCTCAGCGGCAGCACGCCGTAGGTGCTGATCCGTCCCGCCGTCACCTTCAGCCCCACGACCCCGCACCACGCGGCGGGTAGCCGCACCGAGCCCCCCGTGTCCGTGCCGATCGCCACCGGCGCCAGACCCGCCGCGACCGCCACGCCGGAGCCGCTCGATGAGCCGCCCGGCGTCCGGTGCACGGCCGCATCCCAAGGGTTGCGCGGTGTGCCCATGTGCGTGTTGGTCCCGAAGCTGCCCATCGCGAACTCGACCGTGTGGGTCTTGCCCAGCACGATCATGCCAGCGGCGATGAGCCGCTCGGCCAGCGTGGCGGTCACCGTCGAGACGCGATCCTTCCAGACCTTCGAGCCGCCGGTCGTCACGCGGCCCTGCATGTCCACCAGATCCTTGAGCGCGATCGGCACACCGTGTAGCGCCCCCACGCGGTGCCCGGAGCGAATCGCCCTGTCCGCACCCTCGGCGGCCAGCCGCGCGTCGGCCTCGTGCACGGCGATGTAGGCGTGCAGCACGGCGTCGCGCTTGCGGATGCGCTCGAGCAGCGCCTCGACGGCGTCGACGGGGGATAGCGTGCGCTCGGTGTAGGCGGCCGACAGCTCGGCGGCGGTGGCCCAGACGGGATCGAGGCGACTCATACGTGGCCCTCCGAGCAGGCAGGGTACATCACTCGGCGAGGCTCCTGCTGGGTTGACGCCTCGCTCTCTCTGGCTAAGACTGTGACGCATGCCATCACGCTTGCTCCTCGCCGGCTGGCTCGTCTCGCTCGCACTGCTGGGCGGCTGCGCCGGCGTGCCGTCCATCAGCCCCGCGGCCGCCGCGCCCAACCTCGACGCTCCGTGGATTCCCAGCGCCCCGGCCGTCATCACCGCCATGCTCGACGCGGCGAACGTCGGCGCCCGCGACACCGTCTACGATCTGGGCTGCGGCGAAGGCGAGATCGTCATCGCCGCCGCGCAGCGGGGCGCCCGCGGCGTCGGCGTCGATCTCGATCCCGAGCGCATCGTCAACGCGCGGCGCAA